>Ga0207644_10003569_pt1 | contig 10062 bp, 10 predicted proteins | sample KBSS73metaG_FD_184326 | JGI IMG/M metagenome (GOLD analysis project Ga0207644, IMG submission 184326) | Switchgrass rhizosphere microbial communities from Kellogg Biological Station, Michigan, USA - KBS S7-3 metaG (SPAdes) (version 2) | ecosystem: Host-associated > Plants > Roots > Rhizosphere... | reverse complement strand
ACCTCCGCCATTGGCGACGTGCGCACGCCCATCTTCTGGATCTTGCGCGAGACATCGAGCCCCGGCGCGCCTTTTTCGACGAGAAAAGCGCTGATGCCAGACGCACCCTTCGCTTTGTCCGTCGCGGCAAAGACGAGAATTACGTCCGCGATCGGGCCATTGGTGACGAAAATCTTGCTCCCGTTCAGGATGTATTTGGCGCCTTTCTTGACCGCGGTCGTGGCGAGACGGAAGGCGTCGGAACCGCTGTTCGGTTCGCTCATCGCATTGCCGCCGATGAGAGAGCCGTTGCAAAGTCCCGGAAGGAATTTTTTCTTTTGCGCCTCGGTGCCATTGTAAAAGAGCGGAATAATTGCCGTCCACATATGGGCGTTGATTGAGAAAAGCAGGCCGTTATCCTTGCAACCGTAGCCGAGCCTCTCGAGCGCCGCTACGGTGGTGAGCGGATCTTGCGCGAGCCCGCCGTACTCTTCGGCGACGGGCAGCCCCTGGATGCCGAAGGCACCGCATTTCTTCCAGGCTTCGTGATTGAAAACCGCGTCGCGATCGTTCGCGATCACGTCGTAATTGAGTTGCTCGCTGGCGAAGCGGTCAACCGCGCTCAGCAGCTCTCGTTGTTGCTCCGACCAGGCAAAATCCATGCGATATGTTTCTACTTTGGCTCTTGAATGCGCGGCTTCGGTCCTGAACAAATCGAGCAAAGCCGGTGCCGTTTGCCGCAGGCGTCCCGCCAGGCGCGCTAAGCGGCCATTCTAGAGGGGCGCTGAGAAGCGGTCAAGCCGCCGCAATCAGTGCATCGCCGCTCAGGCCGACTAGGGTTCGTGAGATTCTCCCGTTGGCGGATGCACATCCGGCCTTGCACGAAGAGGCATTTACCGAAAGGATTTTCCGATCAGTGCCGCTGCCATGAAACTTGATGTTTACCTGGGCAAGGAAAATTACCAACGAGTCCCGCTCTCCAGGAGCAGTCTGGGGCATTTTCACACCCTCGGTTCGCTCAATGGACATCCCGTTGTTGTCCTGATCGATACCGGCGCTGCCAGCAGCGTGGTCGACCTAGGCTCGGCACACGATCTTGGGTTGACGGTCAACAAGTTGGCGGTCACTGGGGGCGGAGCCGGTGGTGCGTCCCTGGAAATTTACGATCTACCCAATGCCAAGCTGATGCTGGGCGAGGTCGAACCGCGGCCGCGCGCGCTGCTGGCGATGGATCTTGCGCACGTTAATCAGGCTCTCGCGCTTCGGGGTGAAGGTCGAGTAGACGTTGTTCTTGGCGCTGACGTCCTCGAGATCCAGGAAGCCGTCATCGATTACAGAAGTTCTTCACTTTTTCTAAAAAAGTGAGGTCAGTTTAATCGGGGGACTCGACGGTCGAACCAGGAACAAAACATAACGTCACCGCTGCGGACGCACCGGCCAAGCAATGCTTGGGATGCATGCAAAGGGTGTAGTCGCCTTCTATCCAGGCGCACTGCTCAACACGCCGATAAACTCCTTGAGAAAGTCTATCTTCGACAGCCGCTCCAGTCTTTCAAGGTTGAAGGTCTTGCTAACTCTTCTTTCCAGGAGTGAAAACGCATCGGGCACAAAGAGATCCTGTCTCTGCACGCCAAGCCGCAGCACAAAAGTGGACATCAAGGCGCTGGCAGAACGATCGTCGACCAGGCTGCTATAGGCCATGACTGCGTCAAACAGATATAATTCGGTCCACTGCTCGCTCACCTCGTAGGTTTCTTTCTTCTTTGCGTGCTTAAAGAAAGTGACCGGATTTTGTGATCTAGCAGGCCGGTCTTTGTAAGTCCGCTTCGGCAGATAGGCGGCGGTGTAAGGCCAGGCCGCAGTCTCTCGAAGGGCCGCCAGTTCAAGGAGTAGGCGATGAGCGGCCGCGGTCAGCGCATGAACCGAAACCAAATCATCGCCAACAAACCAGAGCCAGATCGCAGACTCGATCTGGCGCCTTGCTGCTTCGAGTTTGGTCAGCCTAACGAAGCGAGGTTTGATGCATCTGTTCATTGCGGGCTCCTCGCGACCCAAAAGCTGGCAAGCCCCGGGGGGCGTTCGACTTAAGATTCGCGCGAACCCGATTCTAGTAATTTTCGCTCTGCCTTGTCAACCGTGACGACACAAATAAAAGGTGTCTTGAGCGATTCCACGCTGATCCCATCGGATTGACGATTCCGGGCGCGTTTCTGAGCGACTAATTAAAGGCGTGCATCGCCTCACACCGTTAGGCAACATGCGCTCATGAACTTCACGAAAAACATCGGAATGCTCTTGCTGGCGGTTTATTTGATCGTTGTCGGCATCATCGGTTTGACTGGCATTGGCCCCGGCATCCTGTTGCCGATCCTCGCTCTAATCGCGGGCGTCTTTATCCTGCTCGGGAAATAACAGCGCGAACGGGAAGGCGCGTTACTGTGTGCTCGATTCGCGTTCCGATCATGAGGACGCGGACGACAGAGAGGAAATGGTGGCGGTCGCGACAGGCAAAAAATGCCGTGAACAAGCTCGTATTTGCGACTGGGGCAGTTGCGCTCTTCACGTCATCGACTCACGGTGCGAGTTTCGCTCCCGCAGCCAAAGCCACGAATGAATTTGGGATCGATCTTTATCGAAAGATTGCCCCTGGCGAGAAGAACATCTGCCTTTCGCCCTATTCCATTAGTTGCGCGCTGGCGATGACGCTGGACGGGGCCGATGGGGAAACGCGCCGCGAAATGGCACGCGTCCTCCATCTGGATCCGAAAGTCGAAAGCGATTCATCCTTTGCCGCGCTGCAGGAGTCGTTGGGCGAGATCGGCCCAAAAACAGCCAGGATTGCCGGGGAATCAAAGCAAAACGGCGGGCCGAGTGAATCAATTACAATCGCGGTCGCGAATCGATTGTTTGCCCAGGCCGGCTACGAATTCCGGCCGCAATTTTTCGCCGAGGTCAAAGAGAACTTCGGAGCCGCACCCGAGATCGTCGACTTCGCGCAAGACGCCAGCGCGGCGACAAGAAGAATCAACGACTGGGTGGCGCAACAAACGCGTGATCGAATCCGCGATTTAATCCCGCAACCGCTCGTTCCCGCCACGCGTCTGGTCCTCGCCAACGCGCTTTATCTCAAGGCGCCCTGGGCTAACGAGTTTTCCGCTGACGCAACCAAGCCGGAGCCGTTTCACATCCGCGGACAGAACGCCGTCGACGTTCCGACGATGCAGAAGCTTGCCCAGCTTCGTTACGCAAAGCTCAAAGGATTTTCGGCCGTCGCGCTGTCCTACAGCGGCGGCGACCTGCAATTCGTCGTTCTGATTCCCGACGAGGTCGACGGACTGGGCAGGCTCGAGAAACAGCTAACGGCCGATCTCCTGGACGACTGTGCGAAAATGAACGCGTCCGAAGTCCTCCTTCATCTGCCGAAATTCAAATTCGAGCCGCCGACGATTCAGTTGGCGGCGGAGCTGCAGGGTTTGGGAATGAAAACCGCCTTCGATATTCCGCCGGGCAGCGCCAATTTCGACCGCATGGCGCCCCGCAGACCTAGCGACTACCTGGCGATCTCCGACGTTTTTCACAAAACATTTATCACCCTCGATGAAAAGGGAACCGAGGCGGCCGCGGCGACCGCCGTGGCGATGGTAAGAACAACTGCGATGAGACCAATGACGCCGCCCAAGCCGATCGAAGTTAAGGTCGACCGTCCATTCATCTACGCGATCCAGCACGTCCCGAGCGGCGCGTGCCTCTTCCTCGGTCGCATCACAGATCCCCGCTGATTGTTTTCGTTTTGTCTTTTCTGGACAAAGCCGTCAGCCTTTGTCCATGAAAATTGCCACCATCATCGCGCGGACTCTGCTGGGCCTCGTCTTTGTCGTCTTTGGCTTCAACGGCTTTTTCCACTTCATCCCGATGGGCCCGCCGCCACCGCCGGAGAGCCCCGCCGGAATGTTCTTCGCCGCCGTCTCGACCACAGGATATATGAAGGTGGTGTTTTTGTGTCAAATCATCGGAGGGCTGCTTCTATTGATTAACTTCCTCCCGGTGCTCGGCCTGGTCATTCTTTGTCCGATCATCTTTAACATCGTCCTCTTCCACGTCACGATGGCCAAGAGCGGTCTGCCAATGGCCATCGGCGTCACTGTCCTCGCACTCTTTTTGGTCGGGATGTATTGGGATCATTACCGACATCTGGTTCGGCAGCCAAGGTGATCGTCTTTTACGATCCTCGCTGCGCGGAATATTCCATCACCGGACATCCAGAGCGCCCGGAACGAGTGGTTCGCAGTGCCTCCTATTTGCGGGCGGCGCACGCCCGCTGGGAATGGCGAGAGCCCCGCGAGGCCTCGAACGAAGTGCTACTCCGCGCGCACAGCGAAGCGCACGTCGCGCAAGTGCGCGACGCGACGCATGACTTCGACGCTGATACTCCGGCCTACGAAAATATCTTCGCCCACGCAACCCGTGCTTCCGGAGCGGCCTGCGCAGTCGCGCAAGCGTCGTTAGGCGGAACACCCGCCTTTAGCCTGATGCGTCCGCCGGGGCATCACGCCACCCGCGACCAGGCGATGGGTTTTTGCTTTTTCAATCACATCGCCGTGGCCGCGCTCGACACACTGGCCCGCGGCGCCCAGCGCATCGCCATCTGGGATTTCGACGCGCATCACGGCAACGGCACCGAAGCCATTGTGGCCGGGAATCCGCGGGTCGCCTTCGCCTCGGTCCATCAATTTCCTGGTTATCCCGGGACCGGCACCCGTTCGTCAGACAACGTCCATAATTTCCCGATCGCCCCTTTCACCACGCGGGCCGAGCATCGCGCCGCGGTGGCCCGCGCTCTGACAGTGCTGCTCGATTTCAAGCCCGATCTCTTGCTCGTCTCAGCCGGCTTCGACGCCTATGCCGGAGATCCAATCACACAGATGAGTTTGGAGCCGGAGGATTTCGCGCTCTTTGGGCAATGGCTGCGGGAGAGCTCGCTTCCCGCGGGCGCAATTCTCGAAGGCGGTTACAGCGACAAATTGCCGCAACTGATCGACGCGTTTCTCGTCGCTTGGACACAACCAACCGCCGTTCGTTAGGCGAAAAAATGCGATCGAGCGTCTTCGGTGCCTAACGAGGCGCTTCTTCGACCCGCCCTTTCTTGACGAGAATCAACATTCCGGTGCTCCCGGCTGCGACGCTCGCCGCCAGGATTCCCACCTTGGCAGTTTCGAGCTCGTTTGTACTGCCAAAGGCGAGATCGGCGATAAAAAGCGACATAGTAAAACCGATCCCAGCCAGCACGCCAACTCCGACAATCTGACGCCAGGCAACGCCGCCGGGGAGGCTCGCAAACCGGAGCCTGATGGCAAGCCAGGAGAAGCCGACAATGCCGATCGGTTTCCCAAGCGCCAGTCCGCAAATCACTCCGGCACTGATCGGACTAACGAGTGCTGCGAAGGCGTCGCCGCCACCGAAAATTATCCCGGCGTTGGCGAGCGCAAAGATCGGCATGATAACGTGTTTGGTCCACGGGGCGAGGACATGCTCGAAGCGCAGCATGGGCGATTCCGCATCCTGACAATCTTCCGCAAGCAGACTAAGCGCGGTGCTTCTTGTTGCACCAGTCTGGATGGGATCGCCCGTCTCGTCGGCGCGACGGAACTCGTCGAGAATCTTTTCGCTGCGCGCGAGAAACCCGTCGGCATTGATCCGCTGCCGCGCCGGAATTGTCAGGGCGAGCAATACACCCGCCACGGTAGCGTGAATGCCCGATTGCAGAAACGCCAGCCATAGACCGAGACCAAGAACGGCGTAGATGAGCGGATGCCGGGCCCCGATACGATTCATCACAATCAAGGCGACGAAGAGCCCGCCGGCGACGGCGAGGCTGATCCACGAGATCTCGGCGGAGTAAAAGAACGCGATCACCAAAACGGCGCCGATGTCGTCAGCAATGGCGAGTGCGGCGAGAAAGATCTTGAGCGAAGCCGGCACGCGATCGCCGAGGAGCGCGAGCACGCCGAGGGCGAAGGCGATGTCGGTTGCCATTGGCACGCCCCATCCGGCCGAGCCCGGGCCCGCGCGGTTGAAAAGAAAATAAAAGATCGCCGGCACGAGCATGCCGCCGAGCGCTGCGACCATTGGTAACGCCGCTTTTTGCAACGACGCGAGCTCGCCAACCAAGGCTTCGCGTTTGATCTCGAGACCAACCAGGAGAAAGAAGATCGCCATCAACCCGTCGTTGATCCAGAAATGCAGCTCCTCGGAGAGCTGTTGGCCGGCAAAACCGAAGGTCAGTTTGGTATGCCAGAGACTGAAGTAGCTCGCTGCCCAAGGCGAATTGGCCCAGATCAGGGCGGCCACGGTGCAGGCGATGAGCAGAATCCCGCCGGAAGCTTCCAGCTTGGCGAATTCCTGAAAGGGCTTGGCGAGGCGCTCGAGCGGAGTCTCGCCGGGCAGGGGTGGTCTTTCATTCACAATTCGGGCCATCGAATGTTTCTGTTTCCTTTCCCTCCGTCGCGCCGGAAAAAAATTTGGCAAGCGCAACCGGGCAGCGAATAGTTCGCCCTTCGGGCCGTAGCACAGCTTGGTAGTGCGCTTGAATGGGGTTCAAGAGGTCGCGGGTTCGAATCCCGCCGGCCCGACGCTTTCATTCTTCCGCCTTCTTCCTTTATCTTTTTTCTTTATGCTAAGCGCCGGGATCGTTGGTTTGCCTAACGTCGGCAAATCGACTCTTTTCAATGCCGTCACGCGCACTCGCAAAGCGCAGGCGGCGAATTATCCATTTTGCACGATCGATCCGAATCTCGGCGTCGTGACGGTGCCAGACCCGCGCCTTGGGGTGCTCTCAAAGCTTTCCCATTCACAGAAAATCATCCCCGCCGCAATTGAGTTCGTCGATATCGCGGGGCTCGTGAAAGGCGCGAGTACAGGCGAAGGCCTGGGTAACCAATTCCTCAGCCACATCCGCGAAGTAAACGCGATCGTGCAGGTCGTACGCTGCTTCGAGAGTGGCGATATTCACCACGTCAATGGCACGATCGACCCGGTGCGCGACATCGAAATCATTAACACGGAGCTGATTTTGGCCGACCTCGCTTCTTTGCAGAAACGGCGTGACCGCTTGCAAAAAGAACTCAGAGCCGGATCGAAGATCGCGAAAACCGAGACGGCCGTGATCGAGAAGCTGCTCCCGCATCTCGATTCCGGGAAGCCCGCGATCACGCTCGCCTTAACGGATGAAGAAAAGGTCGTCGCACGCGAATTTTTCCTCCTCACGTCCAAACCAACACTTTTCGCCTGCAACGTCGCCGAGTCCGATCTGCCGGCCCTCGTAGCTGGGGTCGCTGACCCCGGCCATCGCGCCCAGCAGCACGTACGGGCGGTCGAGGATTACGCACGCAATCATTTCGCGACTGAGGCCGTGGCCATAAGCGCGCAGATCGAAAGCGAGTTGGTCGATCTTTCCGAAGCGGAAGCGGCGGAATATCTGCGCGATCTCGGAGTGCAGGGGAGCGGGGTGGGTGTACTCATTCGCGCGGTGTATCACCTGCTCGGACTGCGCACCTACCTGACGACCGGGGAAAAAGAAACGCGGGCCTGGACGATTCACGAAGGCGATAAGGCACCGGCCGCGGCTGGCGTGATCCATTCAGACTTCGAGCGCGGCTTCATCGCCGCGGAGACAGTGCACTTCGACGATTTGGTATCGTTAGGGTCATTTGCCAAGGCGCGCGAAGCCGGCAAGCTGCGGATTGAGGGCAAAGAATACGTCGTCAAGGACGGCGACGTAGTGGAGTTCCGGTTCAACGTCTGATCAGGGAGAGAACGGACGGTTCTGGAAGGCCCGAAATCTGGAAAAGAAGGCAGAACAATCGGGAATGTAGGAAAAAAGAGAATGTGGCGTGCGCCGGCTCTCCCTGAAAATTCCAATCTCCTCGATCCTCCCTTTTTCTGCTTTTCCCCGTCCGTCCCCTGCCTACTCCGCGAAATAGAGAATCCGGCCGCATTGCTCGCAACTGACGATCTCTTTGCCGCCTTTTACGCGCACTGCCGTTTGCGTCGTAATTTTCATGTGACAGCCGGTGCAGACATCGTGCTCCAAGGCAACAACCGCTGCGTCTCCTTTACTCGCGAAAAGACGGTTGAATCGGTCGAGCAAATCTTCGTCCACCCGGGCCGCGAGCTCTTCTTTCTCCCTTTTCAAGTTTTCCAGTCGGTCAGTCAGGGTGATCTGTTTCGCCTCCAGATTGGCGATTTGTTTCGCGATCGAATCCTTCGCCGCAGCGGTCTGTCTTTCCTCGGCTCCGATTTGCGCTTTAAGCACATCGGCCTGCACCATTAACTCGAGTTCCTGATCCTCGAGAGCGCTGATTTCACTCTGATAACGCTCGATCTCGCGACCGATCGCGGAGAACTCGTCGTTTTTGCGCGTCTCGTACTGCTGCGTCTTCAACCGCGTGATGCTGTCGTTGCGGGTGCCGACATCGAGTTCCAACTTTTTCTTCTCCACCTCGACGTGACGGGCACGATCCTTCGTCGCTTCTAGATTGGCAGAAGCGGCGGCCACCTGCGAATCGAGCGACTTCCGCTCCAGCGGCAGGCTCCTCAACTCAGCTTCGACTTGCCGAATTTTCTGAGCTCGATCCTGCAGAATGAGCAGTTGCTCCAATTCGACTTGCACGCGCGCATGTTAGGAGCGCGCGATGGCGGCGTCAATCATCCGGTCGGGACACGACCGAGGACGATGCAGGAGTTGATCCCGCCAAAGCCGAAAGAGTTGCTCAACGCGTGATCGATGCTCGCGTCGCGACCGTGTCGCGGGACAACGTCGAGATCGCAAGCCGGATCGGGGTTCTCCCAGTTCAGCGTCGGCGGGATCCAGCCCCGATCGAGCGCAAGGGCGCAGACGACGGCCTCGATCGCACCGGTCGCGCCTAACGGGTGGCCGGTGTAAGGCTTTGTCCCGCTGACCGGGATGCGCGCGGCGCGCGTGCCGAAGACCTCCTTAATCGACATCGTCTCAGTGCTGTCGTTCAACTGGGTCGAACTAGCGTGAGCGTTGATGTAATCGATCTGCTCCGGTGTGAGCCGCGCGTCGGAGAGAGCGTCCCGCATCGCACGAATGCACGACTCCCCGCTCGGCAGAGGCGAAGTCATGTGAAAGGCGTCGTTATTTAGGCTGTAACCGAGCACCTCGGCGTAGATGTGCGCACCACGTGCGCGAGCGTGCTCGAGCTCCTCGATGATCAAGGAGGCCGCGCCTTCTCCCATGACGAAACCGTCGCGCAACCGATCGAATGGCCGGCAGGCCCGCGCCGGATCGTCCGTGAATTGGCTCATCGTCTTGATGAAGGCGAATGCCCCAAAGGTAAGCTGACTCAATGGCGATTCAGCGCCGCCTGCCACAATGACATCGGCAAAATCATCGCGGATGTAGCGAAGCGCCTCGCCAACCGCGATGGTGCCGCTGGCGCAACTGTTCGAGTTGGTCGTTCCCGCGCCGCGAAAACCAAACTCGATCGCGATGTTGGTGTGGGCGGAGCCGCCAAAGACCTGGAGCGCGAGGGTCTGGTTCACCCCCCGGCTGCCCTTCTTCAAAAAGTGCGCATGCTCGGATTCAGCGTTGGCGATTCCGCCCAGCGCGGTACCAAAGCTGACGCCGACCCGATGTTGCGGATTTTCTCGCGACCAATCGAGGCCGGCGTCGGCGAGCGCGAGCTTGGTCGAGCCCACAGCAAACTGCGCGTAACGATCGAGACGCTTCAGTCGATGGGGCGGAAAGAATTCCTCCGGCGCCCAGTCCGGAATTTCCGCCGCGCAATGCGCGTTGAAGATCGAGCTGTCGAAGCTTTCCACCTGGCGAATGCCGCTTCGCTCGGCGCGCAGACCGTTCCAAAAACCCTCCCGTCCAATGCCGGCGGAGGTGATCGGGCCGAGCCCGGTGATAACTGCGCGTCTTTTTGATCGGCTATCCTTTGAGTTTAGCGGTCAGGCGCTTTGAGAGGCCGGAGCCACGCTTTTTTCGACATGCGTTTTCATCGCCCGCAGCGTCTGGTTGGCCACATTATGAATGAAGAATCCGCCGATGATCGGTTC
>Ga0207644_10003562_pt1 | contig 10075 bp, 3 predicted proteins | sample KBSS73metaG_FD_184326 | JGI IMG/M metagenome (GOLD analysis project Ga0207644, IMG submission 184326) | Switchgrass rhizosphere microbial communities from Kellogg Biological Station, Michigan, USA - KBS S7-3 metaG (SPAdes) (version 2) | ecosystem: Host-associated > Plants > Roots > Rhizosphere >... | reverse complement strand
CGGGACGGCCACCCCTGTCCCCGCCCGCACCTTCAACATCGACCTGCGCTTCCTCTCGCCGCTGCCGACCGCCGACCAGCAGGCGGCGTTCATCGCCGCGAAGACGCGCTGGCAGCAGCTCATCATCGGCGACCTGCCGGACTTCCCGGGCAACATCGGGAAGAACGGATGCGGCGCGCCCGGCGGAGCGGACAACACGCCCGCCCTGCCCGCGGTCACCGGCCCCATCGACGACATCGTCATCTTCGCCGGCATACAGGACATCGACGGATCGCGTGGCGTGCTCGCACAGGCCGGCCCGTGCCTCGTGCGCACGTCGAACGGGCTGACGATCATGGGGATCATGGTCTTCGACAAATCCGACCTGAGCCTTCTCGGCGCGGGCCTTGGCGATGTGGCGACGCACGAGATGGCGCACGTCCTGGGCTTCGGCACGCTGGCCCCGTGGGACGCGAGCCTCAGCAACAGGGGCGGCCCCGACCCGTTCTTCACCGGACAGGCCGCGCGGGAGGCGTTCAGCGCGGCGCAGAACCCGGCGAATCCGTTCACCGGCAACGCCGTGCCGGTCGAGAACACCGGCGGCAGCGGCACTCGCGACGGCCACTGGCGTGAGACGGAGTTCAGGAACGAGCTCATGACGGGCTTCTACAACGCCGCGCCGAACCCGCTGAGCGCCGTCACCGCCGCGGCGATGCGTGACCTGGGCTACGTCGTCGACGACAGCCCCACCGATCCATTCATGCTGGCGGCGCGTATCGGCGGGCTGCGCGCCGGTGCCCCCACCGGCCTGCGACTGCAGGAGTCGCTCGCGCCGTGGCCCATCCAGCGCGTCGACGACGCCACCGGAGTCCTCGAACCGCGGCGCTGATCAGCGTTGGGTGGCGAGCGGTCCTTCCACCCGCAGGCGCTCGGCGACCTGTCGGGTGAGCGGCGAGGGCGCCGCGAACAGGTCCGTCGCCAGCCGGCGCGCGAAGCGATCGTAGTGCCGGAGTGCGGTGGCGCGGTTGCCCCTGGCCTCGAGCAGCAGCATCAGCCGGCGGAGGCCCGGCTCGTCGTCCGGGGCCAGCTGCAGCGCCCGTTCGGCGGCGGCGATGGCGTCGTCCGGATGTCCGGCCCGGTCTGCGTCGCCAGCCACGCGCCAGGCGGCGCACACGGCGAGTTCCCGGTAGTGACGCCGCCGGTCCGTCAGCCATTCCTCGAATTCCGCCGACACGCCCGCCACGTGGACACCGTCGAGAAACTCGCCCCGATACCGCGCCAGCGCGGCCTCGGCGGCACCCTCATGGCATTCCACCTCGAACGCATACGCGTCGCATGACACGCAGTCATGATCGGCGGCGACCGCACCACGTCCCAGCACGCGGATCGGATGGTCCGGAAGTGCGAGCAGCCGAAGCTGGTGCAGCGCCTGGCGGAGCGCGAGGCGGGCGCGCCGGGCCGGGAGGTCGGGCCAGAAGAGGGCCAGCAGCATGTCGCGGCGCACGAACCCCGTCGGTCGCGCCGCCAGCAGGTACGCGAGCAGCGCGAGGCGTTTCGGCTGCAAGCCCGCCGCCTCCATCTCCGCACCGGGCGCGATCATCTCGAGCCCGCCGAGCGTCCTGAGCTCGAGCCTCATGCCCTACGATGCGGCAGTCCTGTCGCCTCCGCAATAACCCGCGAATCACCCTGCGGTAACGCTGCCCGGACATCCTAGGAGGCCGTTCCACCGCCACATCGCGCCGCTCGGGCGCCACGCACGCTCCCCGGAGGTCCCATGAAACGATTGGCACTCTCGCTCACGGCGCTCGCCGTCCTCGCCGTGGGATGCTCGTCCGACAACAACACCGGTCCGTCGTCCGCCGCATCCAAGTTCCGCCCGGATGGCCTCCCCACCTGGGACGGCCTGCGCGACGCCGTGATCGCCGCCACCAAGGCCTCGCCCTCCTACTCGAGCAACGGTGGCCTCGCGCTCAACATGTGGGCCACCGTGGTGGACCGTACCGGCACCGTCGTCGCGGTGGTGTTCACCGGCGACGAACGCGGCGACCAGTGGCTCGGCAGCCGGGCCATCTCGGCGCAGAAGGCGAGCGCGGCGAACTTCTTCAGCCTGGGCGCCACCGACTCGCCGAATTTCCCGAACGGGCTCGCCCTCTCGACCGCCAATCTCTACACGGCGACGCAGCCGGGCGGCTCGCTCTACGGGCTGCAGTTCTCCAACCCGCAGGATCCGGACGTCATCTACGGGGGCAACCCCAGCACCTATGGCACGCGCAGCGATTTCATGGTGAACAAGCGTCCGGGCGGCATCAACGTCTTCGGTGGCGGGCTCGCGCTCTACAACGCGGACGGGGAGCTGATCGGCGCGATCGGGCTGTCCGGTGACACCTCGTGCGCGGACCACAACATCGCGTGGAAGGCCCGCAGCATTCTCGGGCTCGACTACGTGCCCGCGGGCGTCGCGGGCCCGCCGCGCCAGGACAACATCATCTTCGACATCGACCCGGTCACCGGGAAGAGCGCCAGCGGGTTCGGCCACGCCTCGTGCTCCGGCGACAACGCCGCCGACCAGGCGCTGGCCAACACGCTGCCGCCGACACGCTGAAGACGAGCGGCGCACGCGCCTCACACGAAGCGGGGCGCCCTCTCGGGCGCCCCGCTTCCATGTTCGGTATTCGGCGCGACCTGCTACGCCTCGTCCTCCGCCACGTCCGCCATCACCGGCACCTGGGCGACCGCCGGCACGGGCTCCTCCGGCGGCGGCGGCGGGGGCTCGTATCCCGCCGGCGGCTCGATGTCGATCTCGGTGTAGCGGTAGATGCCGCTGCCCGCCGGGATCAGGTGGCCGATGATGATGTTCTCCTTGAGGCCCAGGAGGTCGTCCTTGGCCCCGCGGATCGCGGCCTCGGTGAGCACGCGCGTGGTCTCCTGGAAGCTCGCCGCCGAGATGAAGCTCTGCGTGGTCAGCGACGCCTTGGTGATGCCCAGGAGCACCGGCTCGTTCTCGGCCGGGGCGCCCTTGCGCTTGACCGTGCGCTCGTTGGTTTCCCGGTAGACGAGCTTGTCCACCGTCTCGCCCTCGAGGAAGTCGGTGTCGCCCGGCTCGGTCACGCGCACCTTCTGGAGCATCTGGCGCACGATCACGCCGATGTGCTTGTCGTTGATGCGCACGCCCTGCAGGCGATACACCTCCTGCACCTCGTCGAGCAGGTATTCCTGCACCGCGCGCGGGCCCTTGATCCGCAGGATGTCGTGCGGATTCACCGGACCCTCGGTGAGGCGGTCGCCGGCACGCACCCGGTCGCCCTCGTGCACGCGCAGGTGCTTGCCGGCCGGCACCTCGTACAGGCTCGGCTCCACCAGCTCGCCCTCGGTCTCCACCGGGTAGACGAAGATCTCGCGCTTGCCGCGCTTGATCTCGCCGAACTTCACCACGCCGTCCTTCTCGGCGATCGTGGCGGGGTCCTTCGGCCGGCGCGCCTCGAACAGCTCGGCGATGCGCGGCAGGCCGCCCGTGATGTCGCGCGTCTTGTAGGCCTCGCGCGGGATCTTGGTGACCGTGATGCCGCGCTGCACCTTCACCGCGGAGGAGAGCCACACCGTCTTGTCCTTGCTCTCCTTCTTGCTCCGGCTCGGCCACGCCTCGTTGATCGGGCGTTCGTCGACCTGGAACTTCTGCGACCACGGGTTGGCCACGTCCGCGATGTCGAACGCGCGCGAGATCTGGTCGGTGGGCGAGCCGAAGATGATGCGGCTGCCCTCGGCCAGCGTGTACTCCTGCGGGTCCTTCCGGTTGGGCGCGTAGACCAGCACCGACGGGTGCAGCTCGCGCTCCGGATCGGCCGTGACCACGAGCGAGCGGAGGCCGGTGCCCTCGTCGAGCTCCTCGCGGAGCGTGACGTTCGGCACGAGGTCCTTCCACTTGAGCTCGCCGTCGATCTTCAGGATCGAGGGGTTCGAGTACGGGTCCCACGTGTACAGCTTGGAAATCCCGCGCTTCACCTCGTCGCCTTCCTTGACCTGCAGGATGGCGCCCTCGGGGACCGGGTAGCGGTTGATGACCCGCTTGTGGTCCTTCGCGTCCACCACCAGGATGCCTTCCTTCGTCTCCTCGGTGGCCGACTCGTCCTCGCGCGTCAGCGCGATGCGCTGCACGGCCTTCGTGCCGTCCTCGAATACCACCGGCACGTCGGCCCACTCGAGGCCCTCGGTGTACTTCACGATGCCGTCCGCGCGCGCCGGCCGCTCGGCCTCTTCGGCGATGCGCGCCGAGGTACCGCCGATGTGGAACGTGCGCAGCGTCAGCTGCGTGCCCGGCTCGCCGATCGACTGCGCGGCCAGGATGCCCACCGCCTCGCCCATGTCCACCATGTCCATGGTGGCCAGGTTGCGGCCGTAGCACATCCGGCACACGCCGCGGCGCGACTCGCAGGTGAGCACGGAGCGGATCTTCACCTTCTCGATGCCCGCGTCCTCGATGGCCCGGGCGATGTCCTCGTCGATCAGCTGGCCGGCCTGCACCAGGATCCGGGCGTCGCCGTGCTCGTCGAGCTCGTGCGGATCGAGCACCTCGTCGGCCGCGACCGAGCCCACGATGCGCTCGCCCAGCGGCTCGATGATGTCCTCGCCCTCCTTCAGTGCCTCGGTCTCGAGGCCGAGCACCGTGCCGCAGTCCTCCTCGGTGATCGTGACGTCCTGCGCCACGTCCACCAGGCGGCGGGTCAGGTAGCCGGCGTCGGCCGTCTTGAGCGCCGTGTCGGCCAGGCCCTTGCGGGCGCCGTGCGTCGAGATGAAGTACTCGAGCACCGTCAGGCCTTCGCGGAAGTTCGACTTGATCGGGCTCTCGATGATCTCGCCGAGGCCGCCGGTCAGCTTCTTCTGCGGCTTCGCCATCAGGCCGCGCATGCCGGCGAGCTGGCGGATCTGGTCACGCGAGCCGCGCGACCCGGAGTCGAACATCATGTACACCGGGTTGAACCCGCCGCGCGACAGGCGCATGTGGTTCACCATCGCCTCGGCCACGTCGTTGTTGGCGTGGGTCCAGGCGTCGATCACCTTGTTGTAGCGCTCGCCGAAGGTGATCTGGCCGGTGTTGTACGCCCGCTGGAAGCGCTTCACGCGCGCGTCCGCGTCGGCCAGCAGCTCCTGCTTCTCGAGCGGGATCTCCAGGTCCTCGATGCCGATCGAGACGCCGCCCAGCGTGGCGAAGCGGAAGCCGAACTCCTTCAGGCGGTCGAGGAACGTGACCGTTTCGGAGAGGCCGGCCCGGCGGTACGCCTCGAGCACCAGGCCCGAGAGCACCTTCTTCTTCATCGTGTCGTTGATGAAGGAGAGGTCCGCCACCAGCTGCCGCGGCAGGATCGAGTTGAACATCACCCGGCCCACCGTCGCGGCCACCCAGCGCGGGGCCGGGGACGCGGCACCCCGCGGCGGCACGTACCAGAACCAGATCGGGTCGTGATAGCCGATCGCCGAGTGCAGCAGGGCGATCTCCACCTCGGCCAGCGAGCCGAAGTGCTTCGCCGTCTTCCACAGCCGCGTGCGCACGTCCTCGGCCTTGGCCGCACCCGCCTTGCGGAACTCCTCCTCGAAGCCCGCCGGGAGCTTGGTCAGCCAGTAGCTGCCGAGCACCATGTCCTGCGACGGTTCCGCCACGGGACGGCCGTCGGACGGCTTGAGGATGTTGTTCGAGCTGATCATGAGCACGCGCGCCTCGAGCTGCGCCTCGAAGCTCAGGGGCACGTGCACGGCCATCTGGTCGCCGTCGAAGTCGGCGTTGAACGCCGCGCAGACCAGCGGGTGGATGCGGATGGCCTTGCCCTCGACCAGCACCGGCTCGAACGCCTGGATGCCCAGGCGGTGCAGCGTCGGCGCGCGGTTGAGCAGCACCGGATGGTCCTGGATGATCTCCTCCAGGATCTCGAACACCTCGGCGCTCTCGCGCTCGACGATCTTCTTGGCGCGCTTGACCGTCTCGGCGATGCCCTTCTCCACCAGCTTGTGGATGATGAACGGCTTGAAGAGCTCCACCGCCATCGCCTTGGGCAGGCCGCACTGGTGCAGGCGCAGCTCCGGGCCCACCACGATCACCGAGCGGCCGGAGTAGTCCACGCGCTTGCCGAGCAGGTTCTGGCGGAAGCGGCCCTGCTTGCCCTTGAGCATGTCGGACAGCGACTTCAGCGGGCGCTTGCCGCGGCCGCGGATCGCCTTGGAGCGGCGGCCGTTGTCGAACAGCGCGTCGACGGCCTCCTGCAGCATGCGCTTCTCGTTCCGGAGGATGACCTCCGGCGCGCGGTGCTGGATGAGCTTCTGCAGCCGGTTGTTGCGGTTGATCACCCGGCGGTACAGGTCGTTCAGGTCGCTCGTGGCGAAGCGGCCGCCATCCAGCGGCACCAGCGGCCGCAGGTCGGGCGGGATCACCGGGATCACGTCCAGGATCATCCACTCCGGGCGGTTGGGCAAGTCGCCCGACTCGCCGGAGGTCAGGAAGGCGTCCACGATCTTGAGGCGCTTCAGCATCTGCTTCTTGCGATGCTGGCTCGTCTCCGTCGACACCGAGGAGCGCAGCTCGTCGGCGAGCTTCTTCACGTCGATGGTCTGCAGGAGCTTCCGCACCGCCGGCGCGCCGATCTCGGCCTCGAACTCCTTGTCCCCCTCCTCGCGCGCCTTCAGGCGCAGCGTGAGGTACTCGTCCTCGTCGAGCAGCTGGCGTTCCTCCACCTCCTGCTTGCCCGGGTTGAGGACGATGTAGCTCGAGTAGTAGATGACCCGCTCCAGGTCGCGGAGCGTGACGTCCATCAGGTTGCCCATCGGCGAGGGCAGCGTCTTGAAGAACCAGATGTGCGCCACCGGCACGCTGAGCTCGATGTGGCCCATGCGCTCGCGCCGGACCTTCGAGAGCGTGACCTCCACGCCGCAGCGGTCGCAGATGACCCCGCGGTAGCGGATGCGCTTGTACTTGCCGCAATGGCACTCCCAGTCCTTCACCGGGCCGAAGATGCGCTCGCAGAAGAGCCCATCCTTCTCCGGCTTGAAGGAGCGGTAGTTGATGGTCTCGGGCTTGGTCACCTCGCCCCAGGACCACCAGTTCCTCTGTCCCTGGAGCTCGAGACGCTCGCGCTCCTTGGGGTCACGCGGGCCCCGGATCTCCTCGGGGCTCGCGATGCGGATGGAGATGTAGTCGAAGCTCGAGCTCTTCTGCTCGCGGCCGCTGCGAAAATCGATCATTGGGTCCCTCGTTTATTCGTCGCCGCTCTCGGTCGTGCCGAGAGTGACCTTGAGGCCAAGCGCCTGGAGTTCCTTGACGAGCACGTTGAACGACTCAGGAATGCCCGGCTCGGGCAGGTTCTGGCCCTTCACGATCGCCTCGTACACCCGGCTGCGGCCGGTGACGTCGTCCGACTTCACCGTGAGCATCTCCTGCAGCGTGTGCGCGGCGCCGTACGCCTCGAGCGCCCACACTTCCATCTCCCCGAACCGCTGGCCGCCGAACTGCGCCTTGCCGGCCAGCGGCTGCTGCGTCACCAGCGAGTACGGCCCGATCGAGCGCGCGTGGATCTTGTCGTCCACGAGGTGGCTCAGCTTGAGCATGTAGATCGCGCCCACCGTGACGTCGCTCTCGAAGAAGTTGCCCGAGCGCCCGTCGCGGAGCCGCGCCTTGCCGGCCGGCGTGATGCCCGCCGCCCGCAGCAGCTCGTCGGCCGCCGCGTCCAGATCGGCGTCCTTCCCCTCGAGCAGCGCCGCCAGCGCCGAGCGGCCCACGCCGCGCAGCGCGTTCGCCGGCCCGCCCGTGGCCGCCGCCTGCAGCTCCTTGAGCACCGGGGCGTCGCCGCCCTGGGCCTGGTGGTACGCCACCTCCTGCGCCTTCTGCCGCACCTCGCGCTCGGCCAGCTCGCGCGCGGCGCTGGTGACGAACGCCTTCACGCCCTCGCCCAGCGCGTGGGTCTCGGCCGACATGCCCTTCTCCAGCAGGTGGGACACGCCCGCCTGCTCCAGTCGCGCGTGGCTGACCCGCTTCAGGTCCTCCACCATGCGGGCCACGTCGGTGGCACCCGCCACCGGCGCCTTCGCGTCGAGCTTCAGCGCCTGGCCGGCCCAGTTGAGTCCCGCCAGCCGCAGCAGCAGGCCGATCTCGCCCTCGTCGGCGCCGCGGAACACCGGGGTCTTCGCCTTGAAGCCCAGGATGCGCGCAGCCCAGCCCAGGTGGGTCTCCAGGATCTGGCCCACGTTCATGCGGCTCGGCACGCCCAGCGGATTCAGCACGATGTCCACCGGCGAGCCATCCGGCAGGAACGGCATGTCCTCCTCGGGGACGATGCGCGCCACGATGCCCTTGTTGCCGTGGCGGCCGGCCATCTTGTCGCCCACCGAGATCTTCCGCTTCTCGGCGATGTACACCTTCACCAGCTGGATGACGCCCGGGGGCAGCTCGTCCGGCTGGAGGATCTTGTCGATCTGGTCCTCGCTCTTCTCCTCGACCTTGGCGCGCTCGCGCGCGGCAGCGTCGATCGTCGCCCGCAGGCGCTCGTTCGCCGCCTTGTTGGTGACGCGGAGCGTCTTCAGGTCCAGGTCGCCGAGGTCGATGCCGTCCAGCTGCGCCGCCGAGAGCTTCGTGCCGGCGGGGAGATACTCCTCCACCGTGCCGGCGCGCAGCATGAGGGCCACGTCCTGGCCGTCGAGCAGCGCCTTCAGCTCCTCGAACATGACCGTGCCGATGCGGGCCTTCTCGTCCGCCTCGACGCGGCGGACCTCGCCGATGCGCTCGCCGCGGTCCTTCTCCACCACCTGGTCCTCGACGCGGCTGAAGATCTTCACGTCGATGACCACGCCCGCCATGCCCGGCGGCACCTTCAGCGAGCTGTCCTTCACGTCCTTCGCCTTCTCGCCGAAGATCGCGGTGAGCAGCTTCTCTTCCGGCGACAGCTCGGTCTCGCCCTTCGGCGTGATCTTGCCGACGAGGATGTCGCCCGGCTTCACGTGGGCGCCGATGCGCACGATGCCGCGCTCGTCGAGGTCCACGACCGCCTCGTCGGAGACGTTCGGGATCTCGCGCGTGATCTCCTCCTGGCCGCGCTTGGTGTCGCGGACGTGGAGCTCGAGCTCCTGGATGTGGATCGACGAGTATACGTCGTCCTTCACCAGCCGCTCCGAGAGCACGATGGCATCCTCGAAGTTGTGCCCGTACCACGGCATGAACGCCACCAGTACGTTCGACCCCAGCGCCAGCTCGCCGTCCTCGGTGGCCGACCCGTCGGCGACGATCGCGCCGGCCGGCACCTGCTGGCCCAGCTGCACCAGCGGGCGCTGGTTGATGGCCGTGTCCTGGTTGGTGCGCCAGAACTTCCGCACCCGATAGCGGTCGTACTGGTGCAGCCGGGCCAGCGGCATGTCACCCGACTTCTGCCCGTCGAGACCGGCGTCGATGATGATCTCGTCGGCCGTGACGCGCGTCACCGTGCCCGCGCGCCGGGCGATGATCACGGCACCCGAGTCGCGTGCCACCTTGTCCTCGAGGCCCGTGCCCACCACCGGCGCGGACGGGAAGAGGAGCGGCACCGCCTGACGCTGCATGTTGCTGCCCATGAGCGCGCGGTTGGCGTCGTCGTGCTCCAGGAACGGGATCAGCGCCGCGGCGATGGAGACGAGCTGCTCCGGCGCCACGTCCATGAAGTCGATCCGCTCCGGGGCCAGCAGCGGGTAGTCGTCGCCCTTGCGGCAGAGCACCAGCGACTCGGTGAACTTGCCGCTGTCGTCCACGGCCGCGTTGGCCTGCGCCACCGCGTAGCCCTCCTCTTCGCTCGCCGACAGCCAGCGGAGCTCGTTGGTGGCCTGGCCATTCTTGACCAGGCGGTAGGGCGTTTCGATGAAGCCGAGCTGGTTGATGCGCGCGAACGTCGAGAGCGACGTGATCAGGCCGATGTTCGGGCCTTCCGGCGTCTCGATCGGGCACATGCGGCCGTACTGCGAGTAGTGCACGTCACGGACCTCGAAGCCCGCGCGCTCACGCGTCAGGCCGCCCGGCCCGAGCGCCGAGAGGCGGCGCTTGTTGGTCAGCTCCGCCAGCGGGTTCGTCTGGTCCATGAACTGCGACAGCTGCGAC
>Ga0207644_10003561_pt1 | contig 10077 bp, 12 predicted proteins | sample KBSS73metaG_FD_184326 | JGI IMG/M metagenome (GOLD analysis project Ga0207644, IMG submission 184326) | Switchgrass rhizosphere microbial communities from Kellogg Biological Station, Michigan, USA - KBS S7-3 metaG (SPAdes) (version 2) | ecosystem: Host-associated > Plants > Roots > Rhizosphere... | reverse complement strand
CGGATCGTCCTGCTGGTTCACATTGTTTCGCAGCTCCGCCGATCCCGGCAGGCCCTTCGTATACCAACCGATATGCTTGCGGGCGAGGTTCACTCCCGTGTGCGTGCCGTAAAGCTGCAGCATCTCGTCATACTGCTCCAGCATGGCCGCCAACTGCTCGTCGAGGCTCGGGTCCGGGCGGTGACCGCCGCAGCCAAGCTCGCTCATGACCTGGCCGACGAGCCACGGACGCCCATAAGCGCCGCGCCCGATCATGACTCCATCGGCGCCCGACTGTCGCAGGGCTTCCCGCGAATCCTCGATCGAGCAAATGTCGCCATTGACGATAACGGGAACCGACACCGCTTCTTTGACGCGGCGGACGAAGGACCAGTCCGCTTCGCCCTTGTACATCTGGCAGCGGGTACGGCCGTGGATGGTGATCAGCTGCACGCCGAGGTCCTCGGCTATCCTCGCAAGCTCAGGCGCATTCAGGCTTTCGTGGTTCCAGCCCATGCGCGTTTTCAGCGTGACGGGCACCTTCACCGCTTTCACGGTAGCCTCGATCAGCCGGGCCGCCAGCGGCAGGTCGCGCATCAAGGCGGAGCCCGCCTCGCCATTGACGATCTTCTTGACCGGGCAGCCCATGTTGATGTCGATGATCGCGGCGCCGCGCTGCTCGTTCAGCTTTGCGGCCTCGGCCATGATATGAGGCTCGCAGCCGGCCAGCTGCATCGATACCGGCTCCTCGGCCGGATCCCACATCGCTTTCTGCAGCGACTGGCGGGTTTCGCGGACCATGGCCTGGCTGGCGATCATCTCGCTGACCGTCAGGCCCGCTCCGTACCGCTTCACGATCCGCCGGAACGGCAGGTCGGTGACGGCCGTCATCGGCGCCAGAATGACCGGCGATTCGATCCGCACCGGACCGATCGAGATGGGCTTCAGCTCGCTCATGGATGGGCAGCAGATAGTGGAAGAGCCCTTGGCGGACAAGGCAAGCAGCCTTAGACGCGCCCGCCGTGACCACTACTGCGCTCATCGTCGCCGCCGGCAGCGGCTCCCGCATGGGCGGCGACATCCCCAAGCAGTTTCGGCGTCTGGCGGGCAAGCCCGTGCTGCGCTGGGCGGTGGAGTCGCTGATCCGTCATCCGGCAATACGACATGTTCGCGTCGTGGTGGGCCACGGACAGCAGCAGGAAGCAGCCAAGGCACTGGAAGGACTTAGCGTCGGTGATCTCATCGAAGGCGGAGCCGAGCGCGCCGATTCGGTCCGCAAGGGCCTCGCCGCAATCGAGGGTGTCGCCGTACTCGTTCACGATGCCGCCCGCCCCTTCTGCCCGGCCTCAGTCGTGGATCGGCTGCTCGCCAGCCTCGAGTTTTTCGAAGGGGCAGCCCCGATCCTTCCCGTGGGCGACACGCTAGCCCGCGCCGGCGAGACGCTTGGAGATCCGGTGGACCGTGCCGGCCTCGCCCGCGTGCAGACCCCGCAGGCCTTCCGCCTTGCTGCCCTCATGGCGGCATATGAGCGGTGGGAAGGCCCCTCCCCGACCGACGAGACAACGGTCGTCCGCGCCGCCGGCATGAAGGTTGCCGCAGTGGAAGGCGATCCCGCGCTCGAAAAGCTTACCCTGCCCGCGGACTTCAATCGCGCCGAGCAGTGGCTCGCAGGCCGGCTCTCGCCCCGCACCGGAGTGGGCTTTGACGTCCATGCGTTCGCGGGCAACGGCCCGATCAAGCTCGGCGGCCTGGAAATCGCACACGAACGCGGCCTTGCCGGCCACAGCGACGCCGACGTCGTCCTCCACGCCATCACCGACGCCCTGCTTGGCGCTGCAGGCCTCGGCGACATCGGGGAGCATTTCCCTCCATCGGACCCGCGTTGGAAGGGTGCGGACTCATCGCTCTTCCTTGCGCACGCCGTCGATCTGTTACGCACCAAGGGTGCGCTGATCGATCATCTCGACTGCACAATCATCGCGGAAGCGCCCAAGATTGGGCCTCATCGTGCTGACATGCGAGCCAGAATCGCCGAAATTGCGGGCTTGACCGTTGACCAGGTCAGCGTGAAGGCCACCACGACCGAAGGCCTCGGCTTTACCGGTCGACGCGAAGGCATTGCCGCCCAGGCCGTCGCGAGCATTCGGATGGGATATGACTGGTGACTGACACACTCTTGCCCAAGGTGCTCGTCGATAAAGCGCGAGAAGTGGTGGAAGCTAACCGCGCCGCAGGCCGTCGCGTCACCGTTGCAGAGAGCTGCACGGGCGGTCTCGTAAGCGCGGCGTTGACGGAGATTCCTGGATCTTCGGAAATGTTTGAGGCAGGCTACGTAACCTACTCGAATGCTTCAAAAATTCACGAACTTCATGTTTCGGCGGAGGTCGTCGAGACTTTCGGTTCCGTCAGCGTGGCCACTGCCTGGGCGATGGCCCGAGGCGCCCTTGCTGCTTCGGACGCGGACATAGCCGTTGCGATCACCGGCATTGCCGGTCCCGGCGGCGGAACGCCGGCCAAGCCCGTCGGGACGGTCGTGTTCGCCACCGCGGAGCGCGAAGCGGACCCCGCAAGGATCGTGGCCGACCAGAAATTCTTCGACGAGAAGACCCGTTCCGGTGTCCGGCTTCAGGCGGCGCTCTGCGCGCTCGAATTGCTGATACCGTAAAGCGCTGCTGCGCGCTGCTCGAATGCCGCAGTCATCCGCCGCAATGCCCGGTCGAACATCGATCCAGCGAGGGTCTCGAACAAGCGCGACTTGAAGGCGAAGTCGACCGAGAAGCCGACGTTGGTGCCGCCATCGGCAGCGCGCTCGAACTTCCACTCATTGTGCAGGAACTTGAGCGGCCCTTCGACATAATCGACGCAGATCTGCGCAGGCCGATCCTTCTTCACCCGGCTGGTGAAGCGCTCCTTGAAGGCGTTGAAGCCGACCACGAGGTCGGCGACCGTTTCTTCCTCGCTCGACGAGCGGACGCGCACCGCGACCACCCACGGCAGGAATTCGTCATATCGGGCAACGTCCGCGACGAGGTCGAACAATTGCTCCGGCGTATAGGGTAGATGCCGCGTTTCGCTATGCCGCGGCATTCACGCCTTCCCTCGCGAGCTGCGCGTTGCGCGCATCCTGCATCTTCTTGAAATCGTCCCCGGCGTGATAGCTCGACCGAGTCAAAGGCGAGGCCGCGACAAGCAGGAAGCCTTTGGCCCGCGCGATCGCCGCATAGGCGTCGAACGCCTTGGGCGTGACAAACTCCTCGACCTTCGCATGGCGAGGCGTCGGCTGCAGATATTGCCCCATGGTGAGAAAATCGACGCCGGCGGAGCGCATGTCGTCCATCACCTGGTGAACTTCCAGACGCTGCTCGCCAAGGCCGACCATGACACCCGACTTGGTGAAGATGTGTGGCGCCTTGCGCTTCACGCTCTCCAGCAGGCGCAGCGAGGCATAGTAACGCGCGCCAGGCCGGATCGTCGGATAGAGCCGCGGCACGGTCTCGAGATTGTGGTTGTAGACGTCGGGGCCCGCGGCGACGATTTCCTCGACCGCGGCCTCGCTCTTGTTGCGGAAATCGGGCGTCAGGATCTCGATCGTCGTCGACGGGGTCCGCTTTCGCAGCGCCTCGATGACCTTCACGAACTGGCGTGCGCCGCCGTCCGGCAGATCGTCGCGGTCGACCGAGGTGATCACGATATGCTCGAGACCCAGCTCAGCAGCCGCGGTTGCCACATGCTCGGGCTCCAGCGGATCGACCGCCCGCGGCATTCCTGTCTTCACGTTACAGAAGGCGCAGGCGCGGGTGCAGGTGTCGCCCAGGATCATCACCGTCGCATGCTTCTTGGTCCAGCATTCGCCGATGTTGGGGCAGGCGGCTTCCTCGCACACGGTCGCGAGATTGAGGTCGCGCATCAGGCGGCGCGTTGCATGATAGCCCTCGCTCACGGGCGCCTTGACCCGGATCCAGTCTGGCTTGCGCTGTTTGGGCGGGACTGCGGCAGGTGCGTTCATGGCCGGGCAGATAGCGACTGCGGCCCACGCTTGCCACCCCTGCCCCATCTGGCTAGCCGGTTCCCATGCCGTACCTTTCCGAGCTGATCGCAGGCTATCGTCGTTTTCGCGAAAAGGATTGGGCCCGCGAGCGGGACCGCTGGGCGGAGCTCTCCGAAGGGCAGAGCCCGGGGGTTATGGTCCTTTCCTGCGCGGATAGCCGCGTGGATCCAGCCCAGATCTTCGACGCACGGCCGGGTGAGATGTTCGTTGCGCGCAACATCGCCGCGCTCGCTCCTCCCTACGAAACGACCAGCGGCTATCACGGCGTTTCGGCTGCGTTGGAGTTTGCCGTCACGCAACTCAAGGTCGGCGAGATATTGGTGATGGGCCACGGCCTGTGCGGCGGATGCGCCGCTGCGCTTACCGGCCAGTTCGACGATACGGAGCCCGGCGAGGGTCATTTCATCGCCGACTGGGTGCGGATGCTGAGCGGAGCCAGGGACGCCGTCCGGGCCCGCCATTCGGAGCCCGACAAGGCGGCTTTCCTCGACATGGAAAGGGAGGCGGTGAAAGTGAGCCTCGCCAACCTTCGGACCTTCCCGTGGATCGCGGAACGCGAACGATCGGGCGAGCTCAAGCTCCATGGCGCGCACTTCTCTATACACGAAGGTCGCCTTTACATGCTCGACGAGGCGGAAGGTGAGTTCCGCCCCGTCTAGCAGCTCAAAAGAACGTTAGATAAGTCGCTGATCTAGCAGCGAGTATTGTAGTCGTAGTGCGGCTGGCCATATTGGTCGACATAATAGCAATAGCCGCGCGTATCCCGATAATATTGGCGGCCGTTGACCGTCGCACCGAGCACGCCGCCCAGGATCGCGCCGGCGACCGCCCCGGTCGTCGTATTCACGCCCGGAATGACCTTGCCGGCGATCGCTCCGCCGACCGCACCGACCGCCGCGCCCGTTGCGACACGGCCGGCCTGGCTCGAGCCGCCGTAATAGCCGTTGTTATAGCCATTGTTGTAATAGCCGTTGTTATATCCGTACGGGTCGTACCCATACTGGTTCGGGTATGTAGCGCAGCCCGTAACCGCGACACTGGCGGCCAGGGCTGCAACAAGACCAAATTTCCTCATTGCCTCGTCCCTTCTCAACTCGCCCCCTGCTGTCGGTGCAAAAAGCGCACTAACAGGCGTTTCGTTCCCGCATCGACCATGTACCGTTCCTGTATGGGACCGTGTTCGCGCCAACCGGTGGTCATTCCGCGACACCGCGCTAGATGGGTTTCAAAAGGAATCGTGAATGCGTGATCGCCTGCCCGAACAGGAAGCCAATATTGCCCTGTTGATCGACGCCGATAATGCGTCGCCAGACCATCTTGACGACGTGCTCCTGGTCCTTGGGGAACTGGGCACGATCAACATCCGCCGGGCCTATGGGAACTGGGCGAAAGCGAGCCTCAAGGGTTGGGGCCAGCTGACCGGAGCCCATTCGATCATTCCGATGCAGCAGTTCGACGTCGTGAAGGGCAAGAGCGCCACCGACATGCGCATGACCATCGACGCCATGGACCTGCTCTATCGCGGCAATGTCGACGGGTTCGGAATCATGTCGTCCGACAGCGACTTCCTGCCGCTTGCCCAGCGCATCCGCGAAGACGGGCTGCAAGTCTATGGCTTCGGAACGGCCAAGACGCCTGTCTCCTTCCAGCAGGGTTGCTCGCGATTCTTCGACGTCGGTGCGCTGGCTCTGGATGACGCGGAACAGCTCGAACAACCCGAACTCTCGGAAGGACAGCGACCGGTCGATCCCGAGCTGCTGCAGGTCCTCGGATCGGCTTACAAGGCGTCCAAGCGCGACGACGAAGGTTATACGCCCCTGTCGGAGCTGGGGCAGCGCGCAAAGGCCGTCTCGAGCTTCGCAGCCCGAAACTATGGCTACACACGCCTGTCGGAGCTCATCAAAGCGGTTCCGAATTTTGAGGTGAAGACGGGCGACGACGGCCGGCTCCTGGTCAAGCGCCTCCGCTAGGACATAGCCTGTGGATGCTTCATCCACAGATATTTCGGAGCCGAACCGAGTCGCCGACTGTGCTGTAACCGACACAGTTCGCTAGTTTTTCTTCGGACGGGGAACGGGGCCGCCGTGAGTCTGTTCTGGCTCTAACCCAGGTTAAACTTCGACTCGCGGGAACCATGCTGGCCAGGCACGATCCTGAACATCTGATCCAGACGGCGCTCGAAGCAGTGGCGGCCGAACGTCACGCCAGGCTCGATGAGCTGGATGTGCCGGTTTATGCGACCGACGCAGCCGGGAAGGTCACCTACTGGAACCGCGCATGCGTCGATTTTGCAGGACGCGAACCGGCGCTTGGACAAGATCGCTGGTGCGTGACCTGGCAATTGTTCACGACCACCGGCGAGCCGCTTCGCCACGAAGACTGCCCGATGGCGCAGGCCATCAGGGAAAGGAAGCCGGTCCGAGACGCCGTTGCGATCGCCGAGCGCCCCGACGGAAGCCGAGTCGCCTTCAGACCCTACCCGACACCGCTGTTCGATGCGGACGGGCACCTCGCGGGCGCGGTCAACATGCTCATCGACGTTACGGACGAGCAAAGCGATGCGCTGCATCAACAAGCCGAATGCTGCCGACGCCTCGCGGACGCGACCTATGACCGGGCTACCAGCAAGGTCCTGGACGATATGGCGACGGGCTTCGACAGGACTGCCGACGGCCTTGTCGGCAGCAAGCGCTAGAGCAGCTCCAGCCCCACGGTGACCTCATCTCCCGCGGCGATTCCCGCCTTGCGGACGACGTCGATCTTGATCGGCAAGAAGTAGCCCCCGCTCTTCACTGGAAAGACGGAGGTGCGCCAGCTGATGGCGCCCAGGCTGACCTCGACCCGAACGGAGCCGAAGCCTCGCGGCATCTCGAGCGCATGCAATCGAATCTCTCCGGAACGGTCGTCGGGAACGCTCATGAAATGCATGCGTCCGTCCGCACTGGTCCAGATCTTCAGTGGACCGGTGATGATCACGTTTTCTTCTTCCAGTCGTAGCCGGGGATTCGCTCTCCCGCTGCGCTGACCTCAATCAGGGTCGCAAGGCGTTTCGACCGCGTCTCTGGCTTCTTGGCTGTGGTGATCCAATTGAGCACGCTCCGGCGATAGCTTGGCGCCGCTTTCTCCCAATGGGTCCAGGCGTCCTTGGTCCTGCGAATGAGCTTCTCTTCCTCGGGCGCGAGAGCCGCGAGCGGCTTCTCGTAGGCGTAGAGACCGCTCCGGTGCTTGTCGCGCTCATAGGCCTGCTCGCCGGCTGGCTTCATTTCGCCAGACACCTTCAGTGCCTCGAAACGCTCGACGTTCACCTTGCTCCAGATGCTGCCCTTCCGGCGCGGCGTGAAGCGGATGGTGTAGGATTCATCGCCGAGCGATTTCCGGATGCCGTCGATCCAGCCGAAGCAGAGGGCCTGATCGCGCGCCTGCGGCCAGTCGATCGACGGCTTGCCGCTGCTTTTCTTCCAGAAGCCCACCAGGAGTTCCGGCGCCTTTTCATGATTGGCTTCGAGCCAGCGCCTGAATTCCTCCTCGGTCGGGAAGAAGGCGGGCTCCATCCGCGTCAGGCCGGCTTCTTGGACGCCAGGTTGACCGCGATCGCTTCGTTGATCAGTGCCTCGAAAGCGTCCTCGTCAATTGCGGCACCCTCGTGAAAATCGATCGCGCGCCGGGTCCCTCCGTCGAGGCTGGAGTTGAACAGGCCAGACGGATCCGCAAGCGCCGCTCCACGAGCGAAGGTCAGCTTCACCTTATCCTTGTAGGTCTCGCCGGTGCAGATGAGGCCCGCGTGAGACCAGGTGGGGACGCCGGACGGGTTCGACGGCTTCCGCCACTTCACCTCCTCGACGACCTCAGGATCGGCCTTCCTGATAAGTGCCCGGAGCTTCCCCAGCGTTTCGCCGCGCCAATCGCTCATGGACGCGATCTTTGCATCGATTTGCTCCGAGTCACTCATCGCCGCCCTCCCCTGTTACCGCGTCAGCTTTCGGTAGCTCGTTCGATGCGGACGGGTCGCCTCATCGCCCAGACGGCGGATCTTGTCTTCCTCATAGGCCTGGAAATTGCCCTCGAACCATTCGACGTGACTATCACCCTCGAACGCGAGGATGTGCGTCGCGAGCCGATCGAGGAAGAAGCGATCGTGGCTGATGACGACCGCGCAGCCCGCAAAATTCTCGATGGCTTCCTCAAGCGCACCGAGCGTCTCGACGTCGAGGTCGTTGGTCGGTTCGTCGAGCAGCAGCACGTTGCCGCCGCGCTTCAGCATCTTGGCGATGTTGACGCGGTTGCGCTCACCGCCGGACAGCTTGCCGACGTTCTTCTGCTGGTCCTGCCCCTTGAAGTTGAAGGCGCCGACATAGGCTCTCGTCGACTGGTCGTGGCCGTTGACCTTCATGTAATCGAGGCCGTCAGAGATCTCCTCCCAGACGTTCTTCGAATTATCGAGGTGATCGCGGCTCTGGTCGACATAGCCGAGGTGCACGGTCGGGCCGATATCGACCTCACCAGTATCGGGCTTCTCCTGGCCGGTAATGATCTTGAACAGGGTGGACTTGCCGGCGCCGTTCGGGCCGATCACGCCGACAATCCCGCCCGGCGGCAGGGTGAACGTAAGATCATCGAACAGCAATTTATCGCCATAGGCCTTGCTGACGTTATTCACCTCGATGACCTTGCCACCGAGCCGCTCGGGTACCTGGATCAGGATCTCCGCCTTGCCCGGAATATACTTTTCCTGGGCAGCAACGAGCTGGTCGAACTTGGCGATACGGGCCTTGGACTTTGTCTGGCGGGCCTTCGGACCCTGCCGGATCCACTCCAGCTCGTCCTTGATCGCCTTCTGGCGTCCGGTTTCCTCGCGCTCCTCCTGCTCCATCCGCTTGGATTTCTTCTCGAGGTAGGTCGAGTAATTGCCTTCGTACGGGAAGTACTTCCCGCGATCGAGCTCCAGGATCCAGCTCACCACATTGTCCAGGAAATAGCGGTCGTGGGTGATCATCAGCACCGCGCCCGGATATTCCTTCAGATGGTTTTCGAGCCACTGGACGCTCTCTGCATCCAGATGGTTCGTCGGCTCGTCGAGCAGCAGGATCGACGGCTTCTGGATCAGGAGCCGAGTTAGTGCGATGCGGCGCTTCTCGCCGCCTGAAAGATTCTCGACCGACCAGTCGGACGGCGGGCAGCGCAGCGCCTCCATCGCGACCTCGAGCTGGTTGTCGAGCGTCCAGCCATCGACCGCGTCGATCTTGGCCTGGAGATCGCCCATCTCTTCCATCAGGGCATCGAAATCGGTGTCGTCCTTGGGATCGCCCATCTCGGCCGAGATCGCATTGAAACGGTCGACCATGTCGGCGACGTCACGCGCGCCGTCCTTGACGTTCTCCAGCACGCTCTTGCTGCTGTCGAGCTGCGGTTCCTGGGGAAGATAGCCGACGGTGATGTTCTCGCCCGGCCAGGCCTCGCCCTGGAAGTCACGATCGATGCCGGCCATGATCTTCATCAGGGTCGACTTGCCGGCGCCGTTCGGACCGACGATGCCGATCTTGGCACCCTGATAGAATTGCAGGTTGATGTGGTTGAGAACCGGCTTCTGCGCGCCGGGGAAGGACTTGGTCATGTCCTTCATGACAAAAGCATATTGGGCGGCCATGGGGTCGCGAGCGTCCTTTGATGGGATTGGAAAGCTACCCGCCAGTTAGGCGACCGCGCCCGCTTTTTCTAGTCGCGCCCGACCATCGCCTCCGCATCCGCGAACCGATAGTCGCGAAACTGGTCGCGAAGATCCTTCTTCGACAGCTTCCCGCTGGCCGTATGAGGCAAAGCGTCAACGAACTCGATCGCGTCCGGAAGCCACCATTTGGCGACCCGGCCCGCAAGATATTCGCGAACCTCATCCGCCCTAAGGTCGCTGTCCTCATCCCGCACAACAAGAAGCAGCGGACGCTCGTCCCACTTTGGATGCGGGACGCCGATTGCCGCCGCTTCGGCAACACCGGGGCAGCCGACGGCAGCATTTTCCAGTTCGATCGAACTAATCCACTCGCCACCCGACTTGA
>Ga0207644_10003554_pt1 | contig 10088 bp, 8 predicted proteins | sample KBSS73metaG_FD_184326 | JGI IMG/M metagenome (GOLD analysis project Ga0207644, IMG submission 184326) | Switchgrass rhizosphere microbial communities from Kellogg Biological Station, Michigan, USA - KBS S7-3 metaG (SPAdes) (version 2) | ecosystem: Host-associated > Plants > Roots > Rhizosphere >... | reverse complement strand
GGGGCCTCGGGCAGCAGCCCGGCCAACGCCGCCGACAGCCCGTGCGCGCCGACCGCCGCCACGACCACGCCCAGGGCCAACACGAACAGGCAGAACAGCGGCGAGGTACCGAGGACCAGGCCGCGCACGGTCGTCTCGCGCCGGACGAGCGCGCGGACGGCGAGGACGACCGCGCCGGCCGCCGCGATCCACACCGGCTCCACGCCGAGGAAGCCGGACACCGCGAACCCGACGAGTGTCAGCCCGAGTACGGCGAGGGCGAACCGCGGGGTCTCGCGTTCCGGCCGCTCCACCGACTCGGCCCGTGGCAGGTCGCCCCGGAAGAACCACCGCAGCACCCCGTACTCGACGGCGAGGGTCACCAGCCACGGCAGCGCCATCAGCGCCGCGAACCCGAGGAACGAGAGCCCGGACGCGTCGAAGACCAACAGGTTCGTCAGGTTGGAGACCGGAAGCAGCAGGGACCCGGCATTGGACAGGTGCACGCAGGCGTAGGCGTGCGGGCGGGCGGGCACCCGCAGCCTGCCCGCGGTGGCGAGCACGACGGGCGTCAGCAGGACGACCGTCGCGTCCAGGCTCAGCACCGCGGTCACGCCCGTCGCCGCGGCGAAGACCAGGGCGAACAGCCGCGGCGCCGAGCCGCGGGCGGACCGCGCCAGCCGCTCGCCGAGCCAGCCGAAGACGCCCTCGGCGTCGGCCAGCCTGCCCAGCAGCAGGATCGCCGCGAGGAACCCGACGGTCGGCCCCAGCTCGGCGATCTCCGCGCGCGCCGCCTCCCACGGCAGCACCCCGAACACGACGACGAGGACCGCCGCCGGGACCGCCGCGGCGGCCTCGGGCACCCCGCGGGGCCGCACGACGGCCACGACCAGCACGACCGCGAGCAGGACCAGGGCCAGGACGGTCATGTGAGCAGCAGGTACACGCCGACCGCCAACCCGAGCAGCACCACGCACCACCGCAGCACGTTCTCCGGAAGCCGCCGTGCGACCCGCGCCCCGACGTAGCCGCCGATCAGCGTGGTGGGCGCCAGGACCGCGACCGCGAGCCAGTCCACCGGCGCGCGGAGCGCGAAGATCACCACCGTGACGCTCGCGGCGACGAGCGACAACACGCCCTTGAGCGCGTTCAGCCGGACCAGCCGGTCGTGCGCCAGCAGGGAGAGCGTGGAGATCAGGATGACGCCGAGCGCCCCGCCGAAGTAGCCGCCGTAGACGCCGGCCAGGAACATCGTCGGCAGCAGCAGTGCCCGGTCCCGCTCACCCTCGGCCGGGGTGCCGATCCAGCGCTTCAGCCGGGGCGACAAGGCCATCAGGACGCTGGCCGCGATCACCAGGCCCGGCACGACGGCGTCGAACACCGAGGCGGGCAGCGTCAGCAGCAGGATGCAGCCGACCACCGAGCCGAGTCCGGCCGCGATCGACGTCGAGACGATCCGGCGCCGCTGCCCGGCCAGCTCCCGCCGGTTCCCGACGACGATCCCCACGTACCCCGGCCACTGCGCCACCGAGTTGGTGACGTTCGCGGCGAGCGGGTTGAGCCCCACCGCCAGCAACGCGGGGAAGACCAGCAGCGACCCGCCCCCGGCCACGGCGTTCACTGCCCCCGCAACCACCCCGGCCACCAGCAGGAACACGAGCTGACCCGGCGACGCACCCACCACCGCCGAACCCTAACCCCACGCGGCGGCGAGCACCGGGCGTGATCACCCGACGAACTCGCGGAACACCTCCAGCGCCGCCTCGCCACCCACCGGCCCGTCCACGGCCAGCTCGACCGACGCCGCCCCCACGACCTCGGCGCACCGCAGCGTGAACCGCGGGCCCTCGGCCAGGATCGGGGAGAAGTCCGGCTCCGCCGCCGCGAACACGATCCGCGCCAGCCCCGCCCACACCATCCCCGCGCTGCACATCGGGCAGGGCTCGCCGCTCGCGATCATGATCCCGCCCTGGAAAGCCCGCCCGGCCAGCCGGGCGTTCTCGAGCGCGTCGAGCTCGGCGTGGGCCCGCAGGTCCCCGGTCGAGGTGACCCGGTTGCGGCCCTCCGCGAGCACCGCCCCGTCGGGCCCGAGCAGGACGGCCCCGAACGGCCGGTTCCCCTCCGCCGCGGCCTCCCGCGCCAGCTCGAGCGCTCGTCCCACGTGCTCGTCCATGACCCCACTCTCTCGCCGAACGTCGCTGAGGTTCATCGCGACAGGTCGATCTCGGTGCCGACACCCTGCGTCCGCGCAGCCTCCAGCAGCAGCTCCGCCGTCGCCAGATCCTGCAGGCCCAGGCCCACCGAGTCGAACAGGGTGATCTCGTCGTCGCTCGACCGGCCCGGGGCCAGGCCTGCGATCACCTGTCCCAGCTCGGTGGACACGCCCGCTGCGTCGACGACGCCCTCGGCGAGCGCCAGCACGACCTCGCCGGACTTCGCCAACGCCGTCGGCACCGAGTCGACGACGACCCGGGCCCGCGCGAGCCCCTCGCCGTCGACCTCGCGGTGGTCCGGCCGCGGGGGTGCACCGACGGCGTTGACGTGCTGGCCCGGCGCGAACCACGCGCCCCGCACGATCGGTTCGCGCGAGGGGGTCAGCGTGCACAGCACGTCCGCCGCCCGGACGACCTCCTCGACCGACTCGGCGGGCTTCACCGTGAGCCGCAGGTCCTCCACGGCGGCCCGGTAGCGCTCGACCGTCGCCGCGGACCGCGACCACACGACCACGGTGTCGATCCCGAGCACCGCGGCGATCGCGCGGGTGTGCTCGACGGCGAGCGTCCCCGCCCCGACCAGCCCGAGCACCGAGCTGCCGGGCCGCGCGAGGTACTTCGTGGCGACGGCGCTGGTGGCGGCCGTGCGGACCGCGGTGACCCGGCGGCCGTCGATCAGCGCCCGGCACTCCCCGGTCCGGACGTCCGTGACCATGATCGACGACCGCTGGACCGGCAGGCCGCGCTCGGCGTTCCCGGGGATGTCGGCCAGCATCTTGACCGCGGCCAGCTCGGTGCCTGCAGCCACCATCGGGACCAGGCTCGTCCCGCCGATGGTCATGGCGGGCGGCCCTGGCACCTGGGCGAGCCCGAGCCCGTGGTCGCGGTGGGCCCGTTCCACCGCGCGCAGTACCTGCGAACGGTCGATCAGGCTGCAGACGTCGGAGTGGGTCAGGATGATCATCAGGCCCTCGCGAACGGAACGGTGAGACAGGACGGTGCGCGGCTGCTCCCGGCGAGCCCACTGACCGCCACGACGGCGATCACGTACGGGATCATGGTCAGCACGGCGGGTGGGACGGCGACGCCGAGCGCGGGCAGGGCGTACTGCAGCGCCTGGGCGAGTCCGAAGAGGACGGCGGCGAGCACGGTGCCCGTCGCCCGCCAGCGGCCCGCGATGACGGCGACGACGGCGAGGTAGCCGATCCCCGCGGTCATGTTGTCGGAGAAGGCCCGCACCTCGGACAGCGCGAGCTGGGCGCCTGCCAGACCGGCCATCGCCGAGGTCAGCAGGATGCACAGGGCCCGCACCCGGCGGACCGGCAGACCGGTCCGGTCCGCGGCGACGGCGTCCTCGCCGGTGGCGTCGATCCGCAGGCCGCGGCCGGTGCGGGGGCCGAGCAGCACCGCCGTCACGACGACGACGAGCACGCAGACCCAGCCGAGCGGCGTCTGCCCGAACAGGGCGGGCCCGACGACCGGGATGTCGTGCAGCACCGGGATCGCGATGCGGTCGAAGGCGGGCACCTCCTGCCCGCGGTCGGCGAGCAGCAGCCGCGCGCCGAACGTCGTGGCCGCCAGCGCGAGCGCGTTGGCCGCGATGCCGACGACGATCTGGTCGGCCAGCGCCCGCACCGACAGCACCGCCTGGGCCGCGCCGAGCAGCAGCCCGCCGAGGATCCCGGCGAGGGCGCCGAGCCACGGCGACCCCGTGGTCACGGCACCGAGCACCGCGGTGAAGGCGCCGGAGAGCATCATCCCCTCGAGCGAGAGGTTCAGCGCCCCGGCCCGCTCGCTGACCAGCTCGCCGACGGCGGCGACCAGCAGCGGCAGGGCGAACCCGATGCCGGAGACGAGGATCTGGGTCAGGAGGGTCATCGCTCGGCTCCGACGGTCTCGGCCTGCGTCGCGGCCGGGCGGGGTGCGGGCGCCCGCAGGGCGGCCCGACGACGGGCGGCCCAGGCGGCGCTGCCCGCGATGAACAGGATGATCAGGCTCTCCACGATGGACACCGTGGTCGCCGGGACACCGGCGACGAGCTGCAGGTTGATCCCGCCGGACACCAGGAACCCGAGCAGGACGGCGACGGCGGCCAACGCGGTCATCGAGCCCCGCGCGAGCAGGCCGACGACCAGTCCGGAGAACCCGTAGCCGGAGGTGAAGCCCTCCGCGAGCACGTACGGGGCGGTGGCGACGAGCATCCCGCCCGCGACGCCTGCGAACGCGCCCGCCCCGCCGAGGGCGAGGAACCGGGTCCGGGCGACCGGGACGCCGAGCCGCGCGGCGGCCTCGGGGGCGTGCCCCAGTGCCGTCAGCCTCAGGCCGGTCCCGGTGTGCCGCAGCAGGATCCCGACGGCGACCAGGGCCACGACCGCCACGACGATCCCGACGGTGGCGGGGGAGCGGGACAGGCCCAGCTCCGGCAGGTGCGCGCCCTCGACCAGCGGCGCGGACTGCGGCAGCGTTTCCGAGGAGGTGACCGGCTGCCGGAGCAGCCCCTCCTCGTGGACCATCAGCGTGACCAGCGCGAGCCCGACGAAGTTGAGCAGCAGCGTCGTGATGATCTCGCTGGTGCCGCGCCAGGCCCGCAGCGCGGCGGGCACCGCGGCCCAGGCGAACCCGGCCGCGGCGGCCGCGACGAGCACGGCGGGCAGCGCGACGAAGGCGGGGGTGCCCGCGGGCAGCCCGGTCCCGATCGCGGTGGCGGCGATACCACCCGCACAGAGCTGGCCCTCGCCGCCGACGTTGACCAGGCCCGCCCGGTAGGCGATGACGAAGCCGGCGGCGACGAGCATGAGCACGGCGACGCCGTTGAGCGACTCGCCGATCGCGTAGGGCGTGCCGAGCATGCCCTCGACGAGGGCGGAGACGGTGGTGAGCGGGTCGGCGCCCGCGAGGCCCGCGAGGAGCAGACCGACGATCAGGGCGGCCGCGACGGCGAGGGCGGCCACCGCGGCGGGGTGGAGGAGGCGGCTCATGCTGCTGTTCCCGTCATCAGGCTGCCGACGCGGTCCGCGGCGGTGGGATCGGCGGCGTCGACCGGGCCGAGCAGCCGCCCGCGGTAGCTCACGAGGATCCGGTCGCAGACCGTCAACAGCTCGCCGACCTCGCTGGACACCACGAGCACCGCGACGCCGCGGTCGGCGGCCTCCCGGAGCCGGGCGAGCACGCTCGCGACGGCGCCGACGTCGAGCCCGCGGGTGGGCTGGGCCGCGACCAGCACGGACAGCCCGTCGATCGCGAGCTCGCGCGCCAGCACGACCTTCTGCTGGTTGCCGCCGGACAGCGAGCGCATCTCGGCACGCGGCCCGGCGGCCCGGATCGCGTACTCCTCGATGACCCGGGTGGCGGCCGCGTCCATCGCGGCCCGCTGCACCAGGCCGCGGCGGCGGAAGCGGGCGAGATCGCCGAGGAACAGGTTCTCGGCCACCGACAGCTCGCCGACCATGGCCTCGTGGTGGCGGTCCTCGGGCACCACGCCCAGCCCGAGCCGGGTCCGCACGGCCGGGGTGGCGGAGGTGATGTCCGCGTCGCCCAGCCGGACCGAGCCCGCGCTGGGGCGCAGCGCCCCGGAGAGCACGCGGACCAGCTCGGACTGCCCGTTCCCCTCGACCCCCGCGATCCCGGTGATCTCCCCGGCCCGCAGGTCGAGGTCGGCGGCGTCGAGCGCGGCGGTGCCGTCGGTGTGGTGGACGGCGAGGCCGCGGACGGAGAGCGCGGGTCCGGTCGTGGGGCCGGAGGCGTCCGACGCCCCTGAGCGCACGTTTCGTGCTGTGAGTGTGGTGGCGGGGTCCGCCGGCGGCACTGACGGCACGTTTCGTGCTGTCAGCGTGGTGGCGGGGTCCGACGGCGACGCTGATGGCACGTTTCGTGCTGTGGGCGTGGTTCCGGGGTCCGACGGCGACGCTGGTGGCACGTTTCGTGCTGTCAGCGTGGTCTCGGGGACCGACGGCGACGCTGACGGCACGAAACGTGCTCGCGGCGCGGGCGTGAGCCCCACGGCCCCGGCGGTGTCGGCGTCGATCTCGGCCGCGTCCCGCCCGAGCATCAGCGACAGCAGCCGCGGGACCGGGACCTCCGACAGCCGCCCGCCCCCGACGACCGTGCCGTGCCGCAGCACGGTCGCGGCGTCGGCGACCCGGGAGACCTCGCCGAGCTTGTGCGTCACCAGGACCACCGCGCGGCCGGAGCCCGCGATGGCCTGGCAGGTGCCGATGAGGGCGTCGATCTCGGCGACGTCGAGGACGCCGGTGGGCTCGTCGAGCAGCACGAGATCGGGGTCCGGCACCAGCGCCTTGACGATCTCGACCTTCTGCCGCGCCCCGACCGGGAGGTCGGCGACCCGGCGGCCGGTGTCGACGGTCAGCCCGAACTCGTCGGCGATCCGGTCCAGCCGTTCGCGCAGGCCGGTGCGGCGCACCAGCTGCAGGTTCTGCTGCACGGTCATCGTGGGGATGAGGGAGAAGTGCTGGTGGACCATCGCGACGCCGCGCCGCAGCGCGTCGGCGGGGGAGCCGGGGGTGTAGGCCTCCTCGCGCACCGCCATCGAGCCCGTGGTGGCCCGGACGCCGCCGTTCACCAGGTTGCAGAGGGTGGACTTGCCCGCACCGTTCTCGCCCAGCACACAGTGGACGGTTCCGGCGGAGACCGAGAGCGTGACGTCGTGGAGGGCGTCGACCGCGCCGTAGCGCTTGCCGAGACCCTGCAGCTCGAGGAGGGCGCCCATGTCAGTAGGGCTGGACGGCGCCGGCCGCCAGCTGGTCCTCGGCCCGCTGGAGGGTCGCCGCGACGGTCGGGTCGGTGGTGCACAGGACGAAGTCCGTGCCGCCGTTCGGCGAGGTCAGGCCGAAGCGGACCTGCTCGGCGGCCCAGGTGCCCCGCTGCACGGCCGAGACCGCGTACTCGATCTCCTTGCCGATGTCCGTGTGGACGTAGCCGACGTAGCGGCGGTCGGAGCAGTCACCGGGGATGGGGCCGCCGACCAGGGACTTCCCGCCCTCCTGGGCGGCCTGGGCCATGCCCTGCTTGCCGAGGTTCACGATCTGGCCGAGCACGTCCGCGCCCGCCCCGTAGGTCGCCGACGCCGCCTGCTTGGCCTTGGCCGGGTCGTTGAAGTCGCCGACGTACTGCGGCGGGAGGACCGTGGCGTCCGGCCTGGCGAAGCGCGCGCCGTTGCCGAAGGCGGTGGCGGCGTTGACGATCGCGGGCAGCTCGACGCCGCCGACGAACCCGACGGTCCCGTTCGGCGAGCTCATCGCGGACACCGCACCGGAGAGGAACTCGGCCTCGGCCTGCTGCGGGTCGTAGTAGGCGAGGTTGGGCAGCGGGGTCGCGTCGGCCGGGCCGCCGATCTCCACGAACTTCACCTCGGGGAACTGCGGGGCGACCTTGCGGACGTCGGCGTCGGTCTGCCCGCCGAGCGAGACGACCAGGTCGTTCTGCGACGCGAAGCGGACCAGGGCCTGCTCGTAGTCGGAGGCCTCGACCTGCTCGACGTAGCTCAGCTCCACCCCGCCTGCCTGCTCCAGGCGCTGGTAGCCGAGGTAGCCGGACTGCATGAAGCCGGTGTCCGAGACGGACCCGGGGAAGAAGACGCCGACCTTGAGGGCGTCGGAGTCGGCGCCGGCGTCGCCGGATCCGCAGGCGGACAACGTGATCGCCGCAGCGGCGACGAGGGCGCCGAGCGCGGCGCGGCGGAACGGGTGGGTCATGGTGGCTCCCGAGAGTTAGTGGTATACCGCTAAGTCGGAAGAGTGGAGGGCCGGTGTTGCAACGGTGTTACCGATGGGTAAGTCCATCAAGGTCATCTCGAAACATGAGCCCGCAGCCGTCCGCGGACCGGCTGGATGATCCGCGGGACACGCTCTAGGTTGAGGCGCGTGACGGGCTCACTGCGCGACAGCACGTACGCCGAGCTGCGCAGCCGGATCGTCAACCTGACCTACCAGCCGGGGGAGCGGTTGATCGAGCGGGACCTCGCCGCCGAGCTGGAGGTCTCGCGCATCCCGCTGCGCGAGGCGATGCAGCTGCTGCAGAACGACGGGCTCGTCGTGCTCGTGCCGCGGCAGGGCGCGATCGTCGCCCCGTTCACCGCGGACGACGTCCGGGACCTGTTCGACGTCCGCGAGAGCCTCGAGGTCCTCGCCGTCCGGTTGGCGGCGGAGCGGGCGTCGAAGGACGGACTCGCTCGGCTGCGGGAGCAGATGGACCTGGCCCGCGCGGCGATCGCGCGGCGGGACGATCCCGAGATCGCCGCCGCCAACTCCGCGTTCCACCGCGTGCTCGTCGAGGTGGCGGCCAACCCGCTGCTGTCGGTGATGATGGGCCCGCTGGCCGCCAGGGTGCAGTGGCTGTTCCACCTGACGAAGCAACGCGACCTGGTCGTGCAGTGCGAGGAGCACCAGGAGATCTACGAGGCGGTCGAGGCAGGCGACGCCGATCTCGCGGCCCGCCACATGTTCTCCCACGTCACGTCCGGCCGGGAGGAGAGCATCGCGCTCGCCGAGGGTTGGTCGGTCATCGACCCGGTGGCGGCCACCCGCACCCGTCGCCGGTAGGCTTCGGGCCGCGGACGAGCAGGCCGGGCGGCCGCGTCACCCCCGCGTCGTCCGCGGCGCAGGGGTGCCGAGGAAAGTCCGGACTCCGTAGGGCAGGGTGGTTCGCTAACGGCAACCCGGGGTGACCCGCGGGACAGTGCCACAGAGAACAGACCGCCTCCGGGGCGACTCGGAGGTAAGGGTGAAACGGTGGTGTAAGAGACCACCAGCACCCCGGGTGACCGGGGTGGCTCGGTAAACCCCACCCGGAGCAAGGCCAAAAGGCGTCCCCCGGGACGCTGCGCAGGTGCACGAGGGCTGCCCGCCCGAGCCTGCGGGTAGGCCGCTCGAGCCTGCCGGTGACGGCAGGCCTAGATGGATGGTCGCCGATCGGGACGCCGCAAGGCCCCCGTGAACAGGATCCGGCTTACAGGCCTGCTCGTCCGCCCCAAGCCTCTGACTTGCGGAAATGGCTCAGAAGATCCGTTCTAGGGTGCACCCGGGGCGCACAAGGTTTGATCTTGCGCCCCGTGGTGATCGACTACTCGTCTCGGGGGAGGGGCTCGCCGTCCCCGTCGACGCCTCGAGGACCGCGCCGATCGCTTCTCGTGCGGTCGTCGGAGTCCGGCCAGAGGCGCCGAACCTCCAACCAGCCCACGATCCTCCACCTCGGCCGAGGCGCGAGTGGGGCTGCGGTGGCGAGTGGGGCTGCGGTGGCGAGTGGGGCGGCTCCGGCGATGCGGGACGTGCGCCGGACCGAGGAGGCCGTGGAACCGCTTGCGTCTACCAAACGGTAGACTGTGGCGATCACCACTGCGAGCACGAGGGGGGCCGGGTGCGTCAACCGGTAGGGCGGAGCGCGCGACGCTCCGGTGGGGAGCGTAAACCCCGCGAGGAGCGCTGGGCGGAACTCATCGAGGTCGCGACGCGGGTCTTCTACGAGAAGGGGTACGACGCCGCCTCGCTGCAGGACATCGCCGACCGCCTCGGGATGCTCAAGGGCAGCCTCTACTACTACATCCAGTCGAAGGAGGACCTGCTGTTCGAGGTGATCAGCACGGTCCACCGCGACGGGCTCGCCGTCATCCAGGCCAGGGCGGAGGTCCCGGGCGACCCGCTGCACCGGCTGGAGAACGTGATCGTGGGGCATGTCGAGCACACCTGCCGCAACCTCGTGCCGACCGCGGTGTTCCTCCACGAGCTGTCGGCGTTGCCGCCGGAGCGGCGGCGGGAGGTGCTCGGCAGTGAGAACGCCTATCAGGGTGTGTTCCGCGGTCTCATCGAGCTCGCGCAGAAGGAGGGCCTGGCGAGGGCCGATCTCGATCCGCGGCTGGCTGCGCTGACCGTGCTCGGCTCCGCG
>Ga0207644_10003551_pt1 | contig 10091 bp, 8 predicted proteins | sample KBSS73metaG_FD_184326 | JGI IMG/M metagenome (GOLD analysis project Ga0207644, IMG submission 184326) | Switchgrass rhizosphere microbial communities from Kellogg Biological Station, Michigan, USA - KBS S7-3 metaG (SPAdes) (version 2) | ecosystem: Host-associated > Plants > Roots > Rhizosphere >... | reverse complement strand
ACCGCGGTCCGACGGGTCGAGGACCCGGACCTGATCACCGGCGCCACGACCTACGTCGGCAACCTGGTCGCCGCCCGCCCGGACGCGCTGCACGCCGTGTTCGTGCGCTCCCCGCTCGCCCACGCCGTGGTCACCGGGATCGACACGGCCGAGGCGGAGGCGGCCGAGGGCGTCGTCGCCGTCTACACCGCGGCGACCCTCGACCTGCCCGCGCACCACGGGCTCATCCCGCTCAACGACCACACCCCGCGGCCGCCGCTGGCCACCGACCGGGTGCGGTTCGTGGGGGAGGCCGTGGCGATGGTCGTCGCGCGCAGCCGCGCCGCGGGCGTCGACGCCGCCGAGCTGGTGGAGGTCGACTACGACCCGCTGCCCGCCGCCGTCGACCCGGAGGCGGCGCTGGCGCCGGACGCCGAGCTGCAGTTCCCCGAGCTGGGCAGCAACGTCGCGGCCGGACTGCGCGTCGCGGACAGCGCCGCGGCGCTGGAGGGCGCCGAGGTGGTCGTCCGGGCGCGGATGGTCAACCAGCGCCTCGCCGTGGTCCCCCTGGAGGGCAACGCGATCCTGGCCGACCCCACCACCGACGACCACCCGCTCACGGTGCACGTCTCCACCCAGATGCCGCACCTGTTCCGGACCCTGGCCGCAGGCCTCTTCGGCTACGAGCAGGACCAGGTCCGGGTGATCGCGCCGCACGTCGGCGGCGGGTTCGGCGGCAAGGCCGGGATCATCGCCGAGCACACGGCGACCATCGGCGCCGCGCGGGCGCTCGGCGCCCCCGTCGCGTGGGTCGAGACCCGCTCGGAGAACCTGCAGTCCATGCCGCACGGCCGCGGCCAGATCGCCTACTACGAGCTCGGGCTCACCCGGGAGGGTCGGATGACCGGCCTGCGCGCGCGGGTGATCGGCGACGCGGGCGCCTACGCGGGCTTCGGTGGCGCCCTGCCGCTCAACCAGACCTACGTGATGTCGCCGGGGGTCTACGACATCCCGAAGGTCGGCTACGACGCCGTCTCGGCCATGACCACGACCACGCCGATGGGGGCCTTCCGCGGCGCGGGTAGGCCCGAGGCCGCCGCGCACCTCGAGCGGCTCGTGGACATCGCCGCGCTCGAGCTGGGCATCGACCCGGTGGAGCTGCGCCGCCGCAACCTGCTCGACCCCGCCGCGTTCCCACTGGTCACGCCGGTCGGCGCGCACTACGACGTCGGCGACTACGACCTCCCGCTGCGCGAGGCGCTGCGGCTGGGGGACTACGAGAAGCTCCGCGCGGAGCAGGCCGCCCGCCGCGAGGCGGGCGACCGGGTGCAGCTCGGGATCGGGCTCGCGGTCTACGTGGAGATCACCGCGGGCGCCGGCGGCAGCGAGTACGGCTCGGTGCGGGTGCATCCGGACGGCACCGCCGGGTCCCCGTGCGTCACTGTCCAGGCGGGTACCTCGGCGCACGGGCAGGGGCACGCCACCTCCTTCGCGATGCTCGTCGCGGACCGGCTCGGGATCCCGTTCGAGAACATCCGCTACGAGCAGTCGGACACCGCGACAGTGCCGCGCGGCGGCGGGACCGGCGGCTCACGGTCGCTGCAGCTGGGCGGCTCGGCGGTCCGGGTGGCGGCCGACGACGTCCGCGAGCAGGCGGTCCGTCGGGCGGCGGCGCTGCTGGAGGCGAACCCCACGGACGTCGAGCTGACCGACGACGGCGCCTTCGGCGTGGCCGGCGTGCCCACCGCGACCGTGTCGTGGGAGCAGGTCCTGGCCGAGGGCGAGCTGTTCGCGGGCATCGACGAGAAGCAGGAGGGCGCGACCTTCCCCTTCGGCGCGCACCTGTCCGTCGTCGAGGTGGACACCGAGACCGGGCGGGTCACCCCGCGCACCCACATCGCCGTCGACGACTGCGGGCGGGTGCTCAACCCGCTGCTCGTCGAGGGCCAGCAGCACGGCGGGCTGGCGCAGGGCATCGCGCAGGCGCTCTACGAGGAGGTGCTGTTCGACTCGGACGGCAACCCCACCACCGCCACGCTCGCGGACTACCACGTCCCCTCGGCCGCCGACCTGTTCTCGTTCGAGGCGGTGACCACCGAGACGCCCACCCCCATGAACGTGCTGGGCGCCAAGGGGATCGGCGAGTCCGCGACCATCGGGTCCACGCCCGCCGTGCAGAACGCGATCGTCGACGCGCTGGCGCACCTCGGCGTCCGGCACATCGACCTGCCCTGTACCCCGGAGCGGGTCTGGCGGGCGCTGCAGGCGGGCGACGTGGATCCCTGGCGCGAGCCCCCGGCCGTCTTCGCCGACCTCCCCGTCCGCGGAGGGGACACCGAGGACGAGAGCGGGGCGATCTGACCCCCGAGGCTGAAATCGCCCGCCCGGTGGCGCAGACTCGTCGCGTGACGCGAGGAGTGAGGGCATGAGGCTGGCCACCATCCGGACCGCCGCGGGGACGCGGGCCGTCCGGGTCGACGGGGAGACCGCGATCGAGACCGGGGAGGCGGACCTGCGGGCCCTGCTGTCCCGGCCGGACTGGCGGGCCCACGCGGAGACCGCGGCGGGGCCGTCCCACGCGGTGGCGGGGCTGGACTACGCCCCGCTGGTCCCGAGCCCGGAGAAGATCCTCTGCGTAGGGCTGAACTACCGCGACCACGTGCTCGAGATGGGCAACCAGCTGCCCGAGTACCCCACGGTGTTCGCGAAGTTCGCCCCGGCGCTGGTCGGGGCGTACGACGAGATCGAGCTGCCCAGCGTGTCGGAGAAGATCGACTACGAGGCCGAGCTCACCGTGGTGATCGGGGCCCCGGTGCGCGACGCGGACGACGCCGCGGCGGAGGCGGCGATCGCCGGCTACACCGTGCTCAACGACGTCAGCGTGCGGGACTACCAGTACCGCACCACGCAGTTCCTGCAGGGCAAGACGTTCGAGCACTCCACCCCGCTCGGCCCCGTGCTGGTCACGCCGGACGAGCTGCCGGCAGGCGGGTGGGCGATCTCGTCCGCGCTCGACGGCGAGGTCCTCCAGTCCTCGACGACCGACCAGCTGGTGTTCGCGGCCGTCGACCTGGTCAAGTACCTGTCCACGATCCTCACGCTGAACCCCGGGGACGTCATCGCCACGGGCACCCCGGGCGGCGTCGGGCACGCCCGGAAGCCGCCGCGCTACCTCAGCGACGGGGCCGAGCTGGTCACCGCGGTCGAGGGCGTCGGCGAGTGCCGCAACGTGTGCCGGCTCGCCAAGTGACGCGCACCCTCGCGCTGTCGCTCGCCTGGGCGGGGGACGGCGCCGCCCACCTGCGCGGGCTCCTTGACCGGATGGGGGACGAGGCCTTCGCCGCGCCGTCGGCCCTGCCCGGCTGGAGCCGGGCACACGTGCTCAGCCACGTCGCCCGCAACGCCGATGCGATGATGAACCTGCTGTACTGGGCCCGGACCGGCGAGGAGACGCCTGCGTACGTGAGCCGGGAGGCCCGGGACGCGGACATCGCCGCCGGTGCCCGACGCCCGCCCGCCGCGATCCGCGAGGACGTCGTCTCGACCTCGGACAAGCTCGCCCAGGTGGTCAAGGCGATGCCGGACGCCGCGTGGCGGGCCATCGTGCGCAACGGGCAGGGCGTCGAGGTGGCCGCCACCGAGATCGCCTGGATGCGGGCGCGGGAGATGTGGATCCACTCGGTGGACCTGGACGTCGGGGCGTCGTTCGAGGACTTCCCGCAGCCCATGCTCTGCGAGCTGGTCGAGGACGTCGCCGCGCTGCTGGGCACGCGCGAGGGCGTGCCGGGGGTGCGGCTGATCGCGTCGGACCGGTCCCAGGTCTGGACGATCGGCGACGGCGGTGGGGTCTCGGTCGAGGCCTCCGTCGCGGACCTGGCCGCCTGGGTCTCCGGGCGTGGCCGGTCGCGCAGGCTGCGGGCCCGCACGGCCGACGGCGAGCGGGCGGACGTCCCCGGGCTGCCGGGCTGGCTGTAGGACCGCTCAGCGACCGTCGAGTTTGGACTGCAGCGCGTCCAGCCTGGTCAGCGCCTCGTCCAGCCGGGCGTGCAGCACCGCCACCTCCGCCGAGAGCAACGCGACCGCGCCCGGGTCCTCGGCGGGCGCGGGCGCGGGATCCGCTCCCGGCGGCGCTCCCGCCGCGCCGTCCATGATCACGTCGACCACGCCCGCCAGCTCGCCGAAGCGCAGCGGGGTGAGCGTCGGACGGTCGGCGGCGCAGTGCGTGCAGACCGGCAGCAGCTTCCGCCAGCCCACCGCGCCCGCGCCGGAGTCCGCCAACAGGTCGGCGGGTCGGCCGCACTCGCAGCGGCCGATCCGGACCGACCGCACGCGTTGCCGGGCGTACCGCAGCCCGCGTTCGTAGCGGCGGTAGCGGCCGGAGGCGTAGACCTCCAGCAGCACGGCGCTGCGGTGGTCCGGCTCGCAGGCCAGGTCGCGTGCGGCGCCGATGTCGTGGAAGCAGTAGAACCCGCAGTCACACCAGCGCGAGGGACAGGCGTGCCGCGAGCCGTGGGCGCACAGCGCGTCGTCCACCGCGCGGTAGACGTGCGCCCTGCCGAGGGTCACCCCGCTGAACCCACAGCTGCGGCCGTCGGCCGCCAGCATCGGGTAGGCGAGCTTGAACCCCGGTAGGGGCTCGTCGGAGTGTTCGCGCGGGCTGCGGGCGAACGGGGCGAACGGGCCGCCCATCGGATCCGCTAGGCCCGGACCGGCTGCTCGGCCGGGAGGTCCTCCGCGATCGCGGCGGTGACCACCGGGACCCGCTCCGTGGTGTGCTCGACGGGCTCCCGGGACTCGGCGAGGCGGTCGGCCTCGCGATCCACCGCCACGCCCTCAGCCAGCTTCCGGCCCAACCTCATGACGCCTCCCGAGACTCGGTGCACGCTCGCCTACCAGGCTGATCCCTTCGGCCGCTGTTGTCCAGAGGGGGGCGTGACGACCTTGTTTCAGCATCCGTCCCCCCGCGTGTAGCAGGGCAGAGCGGGCTCGCCGGAGACCGGGGCGCCCGCCTGGCGCAGCTGGGCGTCCACGGCCGCGGTCCCGCGCTGCTGGGCGGCGTCCGTCAGCCCCGCCGGACGGGCGTCGGCGCAGGTCGCGGGCGGGATCCGGGCCGGGTCGGCGGGTCCGGGACTGCGCAGCGCGTCGACGACCAGGGCGAGGGACACGGCGTCGGACAGCCCGAGCGAGACGTGCTCGACCTCCCGGCCGGGGCAGATCTGTTGCACCCGGATGGACGGCACCCCGGTCAGGGCGGTGTCTGCGGGCGGGACGACGGTGTCGACGTCGGAGGTGACGACCGTGTAGTCGATCCCGGGGAAGGTCTCGGCCTCGGAGTTCAGGGCCGCGAGCAGGTCCGACCCGGTGGTCAGCTGCCAGTGCGCCGCGGAGCACCCCACCGAGCAGGGCGCCATCCCGCGGTTGGGCGGGCCGAGGGCGACGACGTCGGACACCTGGGCGCGCAGGTCCGGCCAGAACCGCAGTGCCCAGCGGACGGCGATCCCGCCCTGGCTGTGCCCGACGACGGCGACCTTCCGGCCGGTGTCCGCGGCGATCGTCCGGATCGCGTGCGCGACGTACTCGGCGCGGACCGCGATGTCGCCGGTGTTGCGGGCGGGAGCGGTGGACAGGCAGCTCGCGTACCCGGCCGCGGTGAGCATCGGCCGGACGCCCCACGAGAACGCGGTGGCCGGGTCCGCCCCCGTGCCCGAGAGCAGCAGCACGGTGTCTCGGTTCGCGCGCTTGCGGGTGCACTCCAGGCTCGCGGTGAGGTCGGCGGCGGGGACCGTCAGGGCGGGACCCGCGCGGTCGGCCGGGGCGAAGGACGGCGGCGGGGGAGCGGTGGTCGTCGGGACGGGCGCGGCGGCGGGCCGCAACGAGACCCCGGCCAGTGCCGCGTAGAGCCCGAACACCAACCCCACCACGACCAGGACCGCGGCCCCTGCGCGCACGGCGCTACCGGACATCCGCCGCACCCCCTTCCGCCGCCCGCAGTATGAAGGCTCCCCCCGCGCGGGCGCCCGTCCTCGGCGCGGAAAGGTTCCGATCTGCGGCCTGGTGCTCGTGCCGTGCGCGGAAAGGTTCCGCTCTGCGCGGTTCGGGTGGGGTTCGAGCGGGGGGCCATACTGCCCGCTGTGCTCCCTGACTTCAGGGCGGTGCGGGTCGAGTTCGCCCTGCCCGCCGCCTTCCCGGCCGCCGTGCTCGCCGAGGCGGAGCGGGCCGCCGCCTCGACCACCGCCGCGCGGGTGGACGCCACCGACGTCCCGCTGGTCACCGTGGACCCCCCGGGGTCGAAGGACCTGGACCAGGCGGTCGGCATCACCCGACCCCCCGCGGCTTCACCGTGCACTACGCGATCGCCGACCTCGGCGCCGTCGTGGCGCCCGGGGGCGCGCTCGACGCCGAGGTCCGCCGCCGCGGCCAGACGCTCTACCTGCCCGACGGCTCCGTCCCCCTGCACCCGCCGGTGCTCTCCGAGGCCGCGGCCAGCCTGCTCCCGGACGGGCCGCGCCCGGCGGTGCTCTGGCGCATCGAGCTCGACGAGGCGGGGGAGACCGTCTCCGTCGACGTCCGACGGGCGTTGGTCCGGTCCCTCGCCCAGCTGGACTACGCAGGCGTCCAGGCGGACTTCGACGCCGGTCGTCCCCATCCCGCCCTCGCGCCGCTGGCCGAGCTCGGTCCGCTGCGCCGCGGCCTGGCCGTCGCCCGCGGGGCCGTCGAGCTGGAGCTGCCCGAGCAGGAGGTCGTGCCGGACGGCGCGGGCGGCTGGACGGTCGAGATCCGCCGCCGGACCGCCGTCGAGGACTGGAACGCCGAGATCTCGCTGCTCACGGGTATGTCCGCGGCCCGGATCATGCTCGACGCCGGCGTCGGCCTGCTGCGCACCCTGCCCGCCCCCGAGCCGGACGCGGTCGCCGAGCTGCGCCGCACCGCCGTCGCCCTGGGGGTCGAGTGGCCCGAGGGCGCGACCCCCGCCGAGGTGCTCGCCGGGCTGAAGCACGCCGACCAGGCACCACGCACCCTCGCCGTCCGGCGCGCCGCGACGACTCTCCTCCGCGGCGCCGCCTATGAGGCCTTCGGCGGCGGGGCGCCGGCGCCGGAGGACCCGGGCCACGGGGGGATCGGCGCGCCCTACGCGCACGTCACCGCCCCCCTCCGGCGGTTGGCGGACCGGTTCGGCAGCGAGGTCTGCCTCGCCGTCGCCGCGGGGGAGGAGGTCCCCGGCTGGCTCGCCGAGGCCCTGCCCACACTGCCGGATCTGATGAGCGCCTCGGACCGCACCGCCAACGCGGTCACCCGGGCGTGCACCGACCGCACCGAGGCCGCCGTCCTGGCCGATCGGGTGGGGGAGGAGTTCTCCGCGATCGTGCTGAGGGCGGAGCCGGGCGAGGTGTTCGTGCCGGAGCCCCCGGTCATGGCCAAGTGCAGCGGGACGCTGCAGGCGGCGGACACCACGCTGGTCCGGTTGGTCGAGGCCGACCCCGCGACCGGAACAGTCAGGTTCGCCTCACCTTCCTAGCGGCGGCGTCAAGCCCGATCGGGTGTCCCGATCGACACCCTCCGCAGGCGCCCGGGCACAACTAGTGTCCTCCGGCGGTACGGCTACGGCGGGGGGATCTCACGTGACGCGGGTGCGCTACGGCATCGAGCACGAGGTGGCCTTCCGGTACCCCGACGGCACCTTCGCCGACTTCACGAACACCTCGTTCGCCCTGTTGCAGGGCATCGTCGACACCCTGCCGGACACCGCGGTCCCCGGCCTGCGGATCGGGGACCAGGGGATCAAGCGCACGCGCTGGTACGTCGAGGGGTTCGAGCGCTTCGACGAGTCCGGCGCGCTGGTGCGCTGCGACCCCAAGGGGATCGAGGTCCGCACGCTGATCCACGACTCGGTCGAGGCCGCCGTCGCCGCGCTGGAGGCGGACGTCGCCGACCTCGACCGGGCGGCCCGCGCCCACGGGCTGGAGCCGTGGGTGACCGGCTTCAACCCGGACCGCTCGAGCTATCCGGTCGTCCCGCCGCTGAACGCCTGGGAGCGGGCGCACCGCGTCGGCTCGCCGGAGGAGCGGACCGCGCACCTGCACATGGTCACCCACGGGCCCGACCTGAACCTGTCGATCGCCGGGCTGGAAGGCGCCGCGCTGGTCGACGCGGGCGCCAAGCTCACCCACTACTCGCCGTGGATCGTGCCCTTCTCGTTCTCCTCGCCGTTCCGTGACGGCGCGGCCTGGGGCGGGCTGTCCGCCCGCACCGCGCTGCGCACCGGGCTCCGCCCCGCGGCGATGGTCTTCCTGGAGCCGGGGTCACCGCACGCGCGGGCGACCGACCCGTCGCTCACCCAGGCCGCACGGCTCCCGGCCGAGATCGGCCGCATCGAGTTCAAGGCCTGCGACGCCTGCCCCGATCCCGCCCTCTACGGCGAGCTGCTGAGCCTGCTCACCGGCCTGGTGCTCGACGACACCCTGCCCGGCCGCGCCCTCGTCCCGGACGCCGCGGCGCACCAGCACGTCGCGGTGGCCGGGTTCGCCGACCCGGACACCCATACGGGGTCCGGTGCCCTGCTGGCCGCGGCCGAGCGGGCCCTCGCCGACCGACCCGCGGACCTGGCCCGACTCGCGGCGCTGCGCGGGCGCTGGGAACGCCGGGAGTGCCCGGCGCTGGCGATGCGCGCGGCACCCTGAACGAGGACTCCCTCAGTGGTAGGTGTGGGCCTCGTCGGGGTAGGTGCCTCCGCGGACGTCCGCGGCGTAGGCCCGGGCGGCTCCCAGGAGCACGCTGCCCATGTCCGCGTACTGCTTGACGAACCTCGGGACCCGGCCCCGGTTCATGCCCGCCATGTCGGACCAGACGAGCACCTGGGCGTCGCACTCCGGGCCTGCGCCGATGCCGATCGTCGGGATGGCGAGCTCAGCGGTGACCCGCTTGGCGACCTCACCCGGCACCATCTCCAGCACCACCGCGAAGGCGCCCGCCTCCTGCAGGGCGAGGGCGTCCTCCACGAGCTTCTGCTCGCCGGAGGAGCCGCGGCCCTGGATGCGGAACCCGCCGAGCGCGTGCTCGGCCTGCGGGGTGAAGCCGAGGTGCGCCATGACCGGGATGCCCGAGCCGCTCAGCGCCTCGACGTGCGGCGCGAACCGAACCCCGCCCTCGAGCTTCACCGCGTGGGCACCGGCCTCCTTGAAGAACCGGATCCCGGTCTCCACGGCCTGCTCGACGGACACGTGGTAGCTGCCGAAGGGCAGGTCGGCGACGACGAGCGCGTGCGGCGCGCCCTGCACCACCGCGCGGGTCAGCGGCAGGAGCTGGTCGACGGTCACCGGGATGGTGTTGTCGTAGCCGTAGACGTTGTTGCCCGCCGAGTCGCCGACCAGCAGCACGGGGATCCCGGCCTCGTCGAAGATCTGGGCGGAGTAGATGTCGTACGCCGTGAGCATCGGCCAGCGCTCGCCGCGCTGCTTCATCTCGGCGAGATGGTGGATGCGGGTGCGCTTCTGCGGAGCGGAGCTCCGGTAGGGCGCCTCGATCTCGGGCGCGCCGGAAGCATGCTGGGACATCGCTGTCCGTCCTCCCTCGAGGCCTGCGCCGCAGGTCCCCGGGTCGTCTGGGTGTGCAGCGCCAGCGTGTCACCCCGATGGTCACGCACGCACGGCACGGCGACGGACCTCACACCGTGCAGCGCCGGGCGGGCGACTCCCGGCCCACCCCGCCCGGGTCGCCTGCGCCGCACTGTCATGCTGACCCGGTGTCCCCGCGCCGTCGCTCCCCGTCCACGGCCGCTCGGAACCTGATCGCCCTGCTCGCCGTCCTCGGCGTGCTGGCCGGCTGTTCCGCGGCGACCACCGCACCGCCCACGGCGTCCACGGCGCCGGCGTCGCCGACGGCGGACCCGTTGGCGCGCTTCGCGTCCCAGCAGCTCGCGTGGGGGAGCTGTGAGGGGTACGCGGCGAGCCCGGACGTCGCGCAGGCCTACACCGACCCCGCTCTGCAGTGCGCGCGGCTGACCGTGCCGCTCGACTACGCCCAGCCCGACGGCGACACCGCCGAGATCGCGGTCCTGCGGTCCCGGGCGAAGGGGCAGCGGATCGGGTCGATGGTCGTCAACCCGGGCGGGCCCG
>Ga0207644_10003550_pt1 | contig 10094 bp, 10 predicted proteins | sample KBSS73metaG_FD_184326 | JGI IMG/M metagenome (GOLD analysis project Ga0207644, IMG submission 184326) | Switchgrass rhizosphere microbial communities from Kellogg Biological Station, Michigan, USA - KBS S7-3 metaG (SPAdes) (version 2) | ecosystem: Host-associated > Plants > Roots > Rhizosphere... | reverse complement strand
GTGCGCGGCCAGGATGCGGCTGTCGAACTGACCTCGCACGTCGACCGCGCCGACCAGCGTCGTCGACCCGGCGACCAGAGCCAGGCACCCTGCCAGCTTGCGCAACCCCCGTTGCCCCATCCCACGCACTCCTTTGCAGGAGCACTTTGGGGGACCAGCCTAACCAGAGGGTTCGTCGGTGCAGTTAGCGGCTTGTTAACGCATGCGAATCAGCGCGAGCCGGCCGGATTGCCGCGCGAAGCGGCCCGCACGATCGCGACCCGATCGCCGCGGCGCATGGCCGAAAACAGCTTCTTCGCGAAGTCGAGCGGCACGCCGATGCAGCCGTGCGTTGCGGCCGCAACGCGCACCTTGCTCGCGTGGATCGCGACACCGTCGGGCGTGAGGCGCAGCATGTAGGGCATGTCGGCGTCATAGAGGGTGGACCGGTGCGCCACTGCGCGCTCGAGCACCGGATAGACGCCGACCGGAGTAGGCTTGCGGTCCGCGCCATAGAGTATGACGCTCGTGCCGATCTCGTGGCCCTGCCGGAACACCGAGAGGACTTGGCGGTCGAGGTCGATCCGCACCCAGGTCCGGCCCGGCGGGATGCCCGCATCGTTCCACAGCCACTCGCCGTAGCGCAACGGTCGCTGGGTGCGTAGCAGGCTGCGAACCGGCTCGCGGCTTTGGTCAGGCAAGGTGAGCCACGCCGCCTGTCCGGCCGGGTAGACGATACGGTCACGCCGCGGCGATGGGCCGCTGGGAGTGCCACTCCCGCTTACCTTGGCCGCGTCGGCCGGTGGGCCAGGCGACGAGGGAACCGGTGGGCCAGGCAAAGGGGAAATCGGTGGGCCGCGCTGCACCGAGAAGCTGCTGCTGCCCACACCTGCGGCCAGCGCGAGCAGCGCCGCGACAATCCGTACGCCAGCCATGGCTCAGCCGGAGTCCGGCAGGTTCCGATCCGACCGAATCGCGCGACTCCGGCGCAGCCTGGCACCCATGGCCGCGATCGCGACGACCATCATCATCCAAGTCGCAGGCTCGGGCACCGGTGGACCGGGATTGGGTGATTGCGGAGGAGAGCCTCTCGGTGCGGGGACATCGGGAACGCCGCCGAAGCCGCCTTCCCCAAACGGTGGGGCGAAGCCGAGCAGCTCGTCGGCCGGCAACGGCCCGATCTCGCCCATCGGCGCGATGGACTGGAACGCCGCCCCAAGCGCCGGTATGGGCGCACCGGCCGGCCGCACCCGGCTCATCGGCAGCACCCGCTCGGTCCGCCCAGCACCTGGCCGGCGCGCCAAGGCCGTCGCCAACCGCTTCTTCTTGATCATGAACAGCGCCCCGGCCGGGCGCGCGCCCGGAGATCGCGACGCGAGAATGGAGGCCGGATCAGTCCAGGAGCTACCGTGCGCACCACGGGGCACGCCAGTGATCCCCACCATCGTCGCTCCGGACAGCAGCACGAGCGCCGCCAACGCAAAACCCAGCCGCTTTCGCTGCAAAGGCGAGAGTTGCGACCAGAACTTTGCCAACGCCCCCAATTGCCGTCACCTCCGCTATATGCCTGCATAACAACAGAAAAAGCAAAGTTGTGCTGAGCGGATAGGTCCAAAACGGACGTTTAAGCTCCGCTTCCGAGCACGAGCCCCGCAGGACCCGGTTGCACTGCCTCCCCTAGCCACTCCGCGCGCGTGACGCTAAGGCGCGCCGCATGTCCGGAATCACGCCTGAAGTCGTCGAGGCCCATGGCCTCAGCCCCGAGGAATACGAGCGCGTACTGCACGCGCTGGGTCGCGAGCCGAATCTGGTCGAACTCGGCATCTTCTCGGTCATGTGGTCCGAACACTGCTCCTACAAGTCGAGCCGGGTGCACTTGAAGAAGCTGCCGACCAGCGCGCCCTGGGTGATATGCGGTCCGGGTGAGAATGCCGGCGTGATCGACATCGGCGACAACCAGGCCGCCATCTTCAAGATGGAGAGCCACAACCACCCCAGCTACATCGAGCCCTATCAGGGCGCGGCAACAGGCGTGGGCGGCATCCTGCGCGACGTGTTCACGATGGGCGCGCGCCCCGTGGCCAACATGAACGCGCTGCGCTTCGGCCGGCCCGACCATCCGAAGATGAAGCACCTGGTCCAGGGCGTGATCGCGGGAATCGGCGGTTACGGCAACTGCGTCGGCGTGCCGACCGTCGGCGGCGAGACCAACTTCCACAAGGCCTACGACGGCAACATCCTCGTCAACGCCATGACCGTGGGCGTCGCGGCGCAGGACAAGATCTTCTATTCGGCCGCCACGGGCCTGGGCAATCCGATCGTCTACGTGGGCTCGAAGACCGGCCGCGACGGCATCCACGGCGCCACCATGGCCAGCGCCGACTTCGACGAGCACAGCGACGAGAAGCGCCCGACCGTGCAGGTCGGCGATCCCTTCACCGAGAAGCTGCTGATCGAGGCCTGCCTCGAACTGATGGCGACCGATGCCATCGTCGCGATCCAGGACATGGGCGCGGCGGGCCTCACGTCCTCCTCGGTCGAGATGGCGAGCAAGGGCGGCGCCGGCATCCGCCTGAACATGAACGCCGTGCCCTGCCGCGAGGAGGGCATGACGCCCTACGAAATGATGCTGAGCGAGAGCCAGGAGCGCATGCTCATGGTGCTCAAGCCCGGCAAGGAGCCGATGGCCGAGGCGATCTTCCGCAAGTGGGAGCTCGACTTCGCGGTGATCGGCGAAGTCACCGATACCGGTCACATGGTACTCGAATTCGACGGCGAAGTGGTCTGCGACATCCCGCTCGGTCCCCTCGCCGACGACGCGCCGGAATACGAGCGCCCCTGGCTGAACCGCGAGGATTATGCCGACTGGGCCGCCGTTCTACCGCTCGGCGAAGTGCCGGACGGAACCGACGTGGCGGGCGATCTCGTCACACTGATGGGCACCGCCGACCTCGCCTCGCGCAAGTGGATCTGGGAGCAGTACGACAGCCAGGTCGGCGCGGACACGCTGCAGAAGCCGGGCGGCGATGCGGCAGTGGTGCGCGTGCACGGCACGAAAAAGGCGCTGGCGATCAGCACCGACTGCACCCCGCGCTACGTCTACGCCGACCCCTACGAAGGCGGGATGCAGGCGGTCGCAGAGACCTGGCGGAACATCAGCGCGGTGGGCGCCAAGCCGCTGGCGATCACCAATTGCCTCAACTTCGCCAACCCGCAGCGGCCCGAGATCATGGCGCAGATCGTCCATGCCCTGAACGGCATGGGCGAGGCCTGCCGCCAGCTCGATTATCCGATCGTGAGCGGCAATGTCTCGCTCTACAACGAGAGCAAGGCGACCGGCGGCGGCTCGGCGATCCTGCCCACGCCCGCGATTGGCGGGATCGGCCTGCTCGACGATCACGAGGGCATGGCGACGATCGCGTTCAAGGCGGCCGGCGAGACCATCGTGCTGATCGGCGGCGAGAGCGGGCACCTGGGCCAGTCGCTGTGGCTGCGCGAGATACTCGGTCGCGAGGAAGGCTCGCCGCCGCCGGTCGGTCTGACACTCGAGAAGCTTGCGGGCGAGACGGTGCGCGAACTGATCGCGCGGCGCCAGGTGAGCGCCGTGCACGACTGTGCCGACGGCGGCCTTGCCGTGGCGCTTGCGGAGATGGCGCTGGCCGGGAATATCGGCTTCGCGGTCGCCGCACCGGAGGACACGGTGAGCGAACCCGGCTTCTGGTTCGGCGAGGACCAGGCGCGCTACGTGGTCACCACCAGCGATCCCATCGCCGTGCTCGACGCCGCCGAGGCCGTCGGCCTGGTGGCGATCGCGCTCGGCGAGACCGAGGGCACCGCCCTCACCTTCCGCAGCGTCGGCGGCGAGACCACGACCGACCTCGCCACGCTGCGCGCCGCGCACGAGGCGTTCTTCCGGGAGTGGATGGAGGGCTGAGGGCGCATTGAAGCGTGCATCAGGTGATGCTATCTTTGATGCATGCGCACGACTGTAAATCTGGACAAGCACCTCGTCGACGAGTTGCTTGAAGCGACCGGCATTCGCAAGACGAGCGACCTCATCGCGCGTGCGCTGATGGAAATGCGCGAACGCGAGGCTGCACGTTCGCTGATTGCGCTGGGCGGAAGTGACCCGAGTGCCTGGGCTCCGAACGAGGGCGAGGATTGACGTCTCCCATCCTCGTCGACGCCAATATCTGGATCGATCACTTCCGTCTTCCCGATGCGCACCTTGCTGCCTTGGCGCTCGACCGCCGTATTCGCATGCATCCTTACATCATTGGCGAGCTTGCCCTCGGGAGTCTGCCTCGACGGGACTTCGCGCTGGCTAAATTGAAGGCGCTGCCTGCTGCACCGGTCGCGAAGGACTCTCACGTGCTGATGTTCATCGAAACCAACCAGCTTGCGGCATCGGGGATCGGCTACGTCGATTGCCACCTGCTCGCCGCTGCCAAGTTGGCCAGCGGTTCTGTCTGGATGCGAGACAGGCGGCTTGCGGCGCAGGCGCACAGGCTCGGCATTCTGTATGCCGAACTCGAGCGGCACTGATCCGCCGCCTAACCTCCCGACGAAGCCAGCACGTTCACCGTCAGCGCCAGGATGCCGAGGTTGAAGGCGAAGGCGAACAAGCCGTGGAAGGTCGATACGCGGCGCATCGCGCCGTCGGTGATGTCGATGTCCGCGGTCTGGCAGGTCATGCCGATCACCAGCGCGAAGTTCACGAAATCGGAGAACTCGGGCTCGCAGTCGCCGGGAAAGTCGAGCCCGGCATGATCGCCGCCGTCCACGTCCGAGTAGTACAGCCGGGCGTAGTGGAAGGCGTAGACAAGGTTGGCGAAAGTCCAGCTCGACAGCAGTGTCGCCACCAGCAGCGCGATCATGCCGGGCTTGAGCGCCTGCTTGTCGAGGATCAGGGTGCCCAGCGCGCTCAGGATCACGGTGCTGATCAGCGCGGTGAGCACCAGCAGCAGGAACTGCCCGGCATCGTCGCGCCGCGCCTCGCGCCGGATGACGTCCGGCGTCCCGTGCGTCCACAGCCGCGCGCAGGAGAGCACGAAGATCAGCACCGCGACATCGAAGCCGGTCAGGATCGCCTGCTCGGGGCGCAGTACCAGCGAGAGCAGGCCCGAGCCCACGAACAGCGCGAGGAGGAAGATGCGGTAGCGCGGATGGCTGTTGCTGAAGAGACCGCCGCGCTTCGCCATGTCAGTTCACCCACTCGCGCCGGGGAATCCCCAGCAGCTTGAGAACGCTCGTGAGGTCGCCGCGATCCACGCGCCCGTTCGCGGCCGCGCGCGCCTTCGGCTTGGCCCGATAAGCGATGCCGTACGTCGCGGCTTCGATCATCGGAATGTCGTTCGCCCCATCGCCCGTCGCCAGCGAGGTCGCGTTCGCGCCGGCCTGCTCGACTTCCGCGAGCAATGTCGCCCGCTTCACCGAACTGTCGACGATATCGCCCACGAGCCCGCCGGTCAGTTTTCCCGACGAGACTTCCAGGCGATTGCCGACCACCCGGTCGAAACCGAGCATCTCGCCCACCGGATCGGCGAAGTGGTGGAAGCCGCCCGTCACCAGCACGGTATGACAGCCACGCGCCTTGAGCGTCGCGACGAGCGTTTTCGCTCCGGGCATGGCCTCGATCCGCTCCGAGAGGCATGTGTCGATGGCGCTCGTCGGCAGGTCGGCGAGCAGGCGCACGCGCTCGCGAAGCGCGGACTCGAAGTCCAGCTCGCCTTGCATCGCCCGCTCGGTGATCGCCGCGACGTGCTCCTTGAGACCGGCAAAGTCTGCCAGCTCGTCGATGCACTCCTGCCCGATCATCGTCGAATCCATGTCCGAAACGAAGACCCGCGGCACCACGATGTCATCGGTCGAAACCAGCATGTCGGCGGGCGCGAAGTGTTCGTCGAGCACCTCCAGCAGGGCCATCCCGTCGTTGTCGGGCGAGGTGATCTCCAGCGTCTCTCCGCAGAAGTCGAGCATCGCCGCCGCCGCCAGGCGCACGCCCCGCGCCTCCAGGTCGGCGCGTGCCGCCTCGATCCTTGCGGACAGGTTGTCCGGGTCTGCTATCAGCCGGGCGATGAGCACGGAAAATTCCTCTGACTGGTTTCTAAACGGCGATCCTGCCCAGCCGCCGGTGGCGCTCATCGCAGGGCCGACCGCGAGCGGCAAGAGCGATTGTGCCGTCGCCCTGGCGCGGGCGATCGAGCGGCGCGGCGCGCGCGCGGTCATCGTCAACGCCGACAGCGCCCAGGTCTACGCCGACCTCGAAGTGCTGAGCGCCCGGCCCTCGATCGAGGACATGGACGGCATCGAGCATCGCCTGTTCGGCACATGGGACGGGGCGCAGGCCTGCTCGGCAGCCGACTGGGCCGCCGCCGCCGCGCGCGAGATCGAGGCGCTGCACGACCACGGTGCCGTCCCGGTGCTGGTCGGCGGCACGGGGCTCTACTTGCGCACCCTGCTGGACGGCATCGCCCCCGTGCCAGCAATCGATCCGGCGATCCGCGACGAGGTGCGCAGGCTGAATGTCGCCCAGGCATACGAGGCGCTGTCTTGCGAGGACCCGGAACGAGCGGGCGCGCTTGCGCCGAACGACAGCGCCCGGGTCGCGCGCGCGCTGGAGGTAGTGCGTTCGACGGGGGCTCCGCTGGCCTCCTGGCAGGCGCGCAAGGAAGGTGGCATCGGCGATCGGGTCGCGCTCCACGCCGCCATCCTCCTGCCTGCTCGGCCGGCGCTCTACGCGCGGTGCGACCAGCGATTCGCCGGTATGCTGAAGCGCGGCGCGATCCAGGAAGTGGCCGCCCTGCTGGCCCGCAACCTCGACCCGACTTTGCCGGTGATGCGCGCCATCGGCGTTCCCGAACTCGCCCGATACCTCGCCGGCGCCTTCACGCTGACCGAGGCGGAGATCGCGGCCAGCCAGGCGACGCGCAACTACGCCAAGCGCCAGTTCACCTGGCTGCGCCACCAGCCGCCGGCGGAATGGACGCGACTGCACTTCGATCATTTCGATCCACCCAATCCAAAAGCAATTTTATTACGCTCTTTCGGCTTGACCTGACATTTTTGTTTTTCTAGAGCGCGGCTCACCCGGACGATGGAAGTAATTCGGGGAGGAGAGGATGCGACCCGGCGCGCCATTGTCGCGCCGGGTCCATTTCATTAGAGAGCCCGGCGAATTGGACCGGCCTCGGGCGAGCATAGGCTCTGCCCGCAGCAGCAAGGACGTGTGTTGTGAGTGAAGAGCGCAGTGGCGCGAACATCCTGGTCGAAAGCCTCGTCAAGCAGGGCGTCGAATTCGTTTTCGGCTACCCCGGCGGCGCGGTGCTGCCGATCTATGATGCCCTGTTCCAGGACGAGCGCATCCGCCACATCCTCGTGCGGCATGAAGCCGGCGCGGCCCATGCGGCGGAAGGCTATGCCCGCTCCACCGGCAAGCCCGGCGTCGTGCTCGTCACCTCGGGGCCGGGCGCGACCAACGCGATGACCGGCATTGCCGACGCCTTCATGGATTCGATCCCGCTGGTGATCATCTCGGGCCAGGTGCCGACGGCGCTGATCGGCTCGGACGCGTTCCAGGAAGCCGACACCATCGGCATGTCGCGCCACTGCACCAAGCACAACTACCTGGTGCGCGATCCGGCGGAGCTCGCCGCGACGATCGACGAGGCGTTCCAGATCGCCACCACCGGACGCCCCGGCCCGGTGCTGATCGACATCCCCAAGGACGTCCAGATCGCGCAGGCGTTGTGGCATGGCGGCGCACCGCAGCGCCACCAGCGCTACGCGCCGCTCGTGGAGGCCCCTGCAGCCGAGATCGAGCGCGCGGTCGCCATGATCGCCGCCGCCAGGGCGCCGGTCCTGTACACCGGCGGCGGCGTCATCAATTCCGGCCCGCGCGCCTCGCAGCTCCTGCGCGAGCTGCAGGAGAAGACCGGCGCGCCGGTCACTTCGACGCTGATGGGCCTGGGCGCCTTCCCGGCGCAGGATCCCGCCTGGCTCGGCATGCTCGGCATGCACGGCACCTACGAAGCGAATATGGCGATGAACCAGGCCGACCTGATCGTCTGCGTCGGCGCCCGCTTCGACGACCGCGTGACCGGTCGGCTCGACGCGTTCGCGCCGAACTCCACGAAGATCCACATCGACATCGACCGCTCCTCGATCAACAAGACGGTGCCGGTCGACCTGCCGCTCGTGGGCGATTGCGCGCACGTGCTCGAGCAAATCCTCACCGTCTGGGGCAACCGTGAGGGGCAGGACCTCACCGAATGGCGCGCCCGCATCGACGGGTGGCGCCAGCGGCAGAGCCTCTCGTTCCCGCGTTCGGAGCAGGCAATCGCCCCGCAGCTGGCGGTGCAGCGCCTGTACGAGCTGACCAAGGAACGCGATCCGATCATCGCCACCGAGGTCGGCCAGCACCAGATGTGGGCGGCGCAGCACTTCCACTTCTTCGCGCCGAACCGCTGGCTGACGTCCGGCGGGCTGGGCACGATGGGCTACGGCCTGCCGGCATCGATCGGCGCGCAGTGCGGCAACCCGGACAAGCTCGTGATCGACATAGCCGGCGACGCCTCGATCCAGATGAACATCCAGGAGATGGGCACCGCCACGCAGTACCGCCTGCCGGTCAAGGTGTTCATCCTCAACAACGAGTGGATGGGCATGGTCCGCCAGTGGCAGGAGCTCACTTACGAGAGCCGCTACTCGAACTCGTACTCGGACAGCTTGCCTGACTTCGTGAAGCTGGCCGAAGCCTACGGCTGGAAGGGCATCCGCATCGAGGACGAGAGCCAACTTGACGCCGGCATCCAGGCGATGATCGACCACGATGGCCCGGTGATCGTCGACTGCCTGGTCGCCAAGGACGCCAACTGCTTCCCGATGATCCCTAGCGGCGCCGCGCACACCGAGATGCTGCTCCACGGCGACGAGGTGGTCGGCACCGTCAGCGACGAAGCCAAGGCGCTGGTGTGATGGGGGCCGCGACCCACTCTCTTTCCCCCTCGATGGGGGAAGGATACGAAGGCTTGGCGGCTCTGCCGCCTAGCCGCAGTTGGATTAGGGTGGTCTCTCGCTCCACACGTCGCTTGGCACCGAGAGCGCACCCCCAACCAAGCTCCGCTAGCCCCCTGCGGGCGCGAGCTTCGCTATCCTTCCCCCATCGAGGGGGAAGGAAGCAGGTCTTGAGGAACTCATTGTGAAAATCCACCAGGCCGCCTCCGAGCGGCACGTCCTCACCATCACCGTCGACAACGAGGCGGGCATCCTCGCCCGCATCGCCGGCATGTTCACCGCGCGCGGCTACAACATCGACAGCCTCACCGTGGCCGACATCACCGAGAACCATGCGGTGAGCCGGATCACGATCGTCACCCATGGTCCGCCGAGCGTCATCGACCAGATCCGCCACCAGCTCGAGCGGCTGGTGCCGGTGCACAAGGTGGTCGACCTCACCGAAGTCGGCCCCTACGTCGAGCGCGAGCTGGCGCTGATCAAGGTTGCCGGCACCGGCGAGAAGCGAGTCGAGGCGCTGCGCGTCGCCGAGATCTTCCGCGCGCGGCCGGTCGACACGACGACCGAGAGCTTCGTGTTCGAACTGACCGGCGCGCCCGACAAGATCGACAGCTTCGTCGCCCTGATGCGCGACCTCGGCGTCGTCGAGGTGGGGCGCACCGGGGTGGTCGGCATGATCCGCGGAGCCCGCGAAGCCTGATTTTGAAACCCGCGTCGTCCCGGACTGGGTCTGGGACCGGTTCCGCCACGGCGAGACCTAGCGCGCAAACGAAACCGGACCCGGGTCGAGCCCGGGTCGACGAAAAGGAAGAACGATGAAAGTCTACTACGACGCCGATGCCGACCTGAACCTGATCACCGGCAAGAAGATCGCCGTGCTCGGCTACGGCAGCCAGGGCCACGCCCACGCGCAGAACCTGCGCGACAGCGGCGTCAAGGACGTCGCCATCGCCCTGCGCGAAGGCTCGGCCACCGCGAAGAAGGCCGAGGGCGCCGGCTTCAAGGTGCTGTCGAACGCCGAGGCCGCCAAGTGGGCCGACATCCTCATGATCCTGGCGCCCGACGAGCACCAGGCGGCGATCTATGCCGAGGACCTGCAC
>Ga0207644_10003549_pt1 | contig 10097 bp, 6 predicted proteins | sample KBSS73metaG_FD_184326 | JGI IMG/M metagenome (GOLD analysis project Ga0207644, IMG submission 184326) | Switchgrass rhizosphere microbial communities from Kellogg Biological Station, Michigan, USA - KBS S7-3 metaG (SPAdes) (version 2) | ecosystem: Host-associated > Plants > Roots > Rhizosphere >... | reverse complement strand
TCGCCACCAAGGCGAACGACGGCGACTTCTACCAGCTCTCCGTCATCGACACGCGCCTGCGCACGCTGCGCAAGGAAGTCGCCGAGCAGCAGAAGTCGGTCTTCGGCCGGCAGGGCTGAGCTTCGCCGCCGCGCTTCGCGGTCTTCCGGCGATTTCCGACTGGTGCCAGTGGCAGGTGCGCGGGCTGCGCCTGCTCGCCACCATCCGCGACGTGACACAGCGTCACTGGCGATGCGTGTGCGGCTGCCACCGCACGGGGGAACGCCGTGAAAGTCCTGGTCGTCGACGATCACCCGCTGATCCTGCAGGCGCTCGAGCGCTTCCTGCCGCAAGCCGATCCGTCGCTGGGGGTGCTCCGCGCGGGCAATCGCGAGCAGGCGCTTACGATGCTCGCGCGGCATCCCGATTGCGCGCTGGTGCTGCTCGACCTCGCATTGCCGGGCGCGCGCGGCCTCGACCTGCTCGCCGACCTGCGGCGAGATCATCCGCAACTGCCGATCGTCGTGCTGTCGGCGACGCACGACCGCGCGACAGTCGGCGCGGCGCTGGCGGCGGGGGCGCGCGGCTACGTCTCGAAGACCGCCAGCGCCGACGCCCTGGTCGACGCGATCCACACGGTGCTCGCCGGCGGCCGTGACGTCACGTTCGACGTCGCGCGGGGCGGCGCCCTCCCCGCGTCGGTCCAGGGCATTCCGGCGCAGGCGCTCGGCCTCACGCAGCGCCAGGCCGAAGTGCTGCAGCTCCTGGTGCAGGGCAAGCCGAACAAGCTGATCTGCCGCGACCTCAAGCTGTCCGAGGGCACGGTCAAGGTCCACGTGAGCGCGATCTTGCGCGCGCTCAACGTGCGCTCGCGCTCGCAGGCGATCGTCGAGCTCGCGCGCCGCGGCGTCACCGTCGACGCGCTCGCCGAACGGCGCTGACCGTGGCGCTGCGCGCGGCGATCGCCGCCGAGCTGCTCGCGCGCGCCCGCGCCGACCAGGTCGCCACGCTCTACGCGCGCGCGCGTTTCACGACGCTGTCGATGGGCCTGGGCGCGTTGATCTTCTGCGCGGTGATGTGGGAGCACGTTGCGGCGCTGCCGATGCTCGCGTGGCTCGCGCTGATCGCCGCCAACCAGGGATGGCGCACGCTGCTGGCGCGCGCCTGGGCGCGCGCGCGGCCGGGCGTCGCGGCGGCGCCGCGCTGGGGACGCTACTGGGCCGCCGGGTCGGCGGCGGCCGGCGCCTTGTGGGGCGCGGGCGCTTGGGTCGCGTTCCCGGCATCGCCGGCGCAGGAGGCGCTGCTCATCGTGTGCCTGTTCGGCGTCGTGCTGGCCGGGCTCAACCTGACCGCCGTCTACAAGCCGTCGTTCTACGCGTTCGTGCTGATGGCGCTGCTGCCCCTGATCGTGCGCGTCGCGCTGCCGGGCGACGTCGTGCACGTGTACACGGCGCTGGTGATGAGCGTCGTGCTGGTGTTCGTGCTCGCCTTCGGCCACCACGTGAACGACGTCCTGACGCACTCGCTGGCGATCCGCTACGAGAACGTCGACCTGATCGGCGAGCTGCGTTCGCGCACGCGTGCCGCGCAGGAGGCGCGCGCTGCGGCTGAGGCCGCCAATCGCGCGAAGAGCCAGCTGCTCGCGGCGGCGAGCCACGATCTCCGCCAGCCGCTGCACGCGCTCGGCCTCTACGTCGCCGCCCTCGCCGCGCAGCCGGGCGACAGCGCGTGGCGCGAGCTGGTCGCGAGCGTGCAGGCGGCCGCCGAAACGCTCGACGGCGAGTTCGAGCACCTGCTCGACCTGTCGCGCCTCGAAGCCGGCGCGCTGGTGCCCGAGCTCGACGACGTGCCGCTCGCGCCGCTGCTCGCGCGGCTCGCCGCGGAGTTCGCGCCGCAGGCGGCCGCGCGCGGGCTGCGGTTTCGCGTCGTCGCGACGCGCGCCCACGTGCACACCGACGCCCAGCTGCTCGCGCGCGTGCTGCGCAACTTCGTCGCGAACGCGCTGCGCTACACGGATCGCGGCGGCGTCGTCGTCGGCATTCGGCGTCGCGGCGACGCCGTGCGCGTCGACGTCGTCGACACCGGGGTGGGCATCGCGTCGGAGCATCGCGCGCGCATCTTCGACGAGTTCTACCAGGTCGCGTCGGGCGGCAGCGGTCCGCGCGTCGAAGGCGGCATGGGCCTGGGGCTTGCGATCGTCCGGCGCTTCGCGACGCTGCTCGGCCATGCGATCGACCTCGACTCGCACCCGGGCCGCGGCTCGCGCTTCTCCATCGTCGTGCCGCGCGCGAGCCGCGCGGCGCAACGCCGCGCCACGCCGCCCTCGCGGAGTGCGCCCGGCCGCCGGATGTCGCCGACATCGGCGCGCGCCACGGTGGACGCCCTCGCGGGCGCGCTCGTCGCGGTCGTCGACGACGACCGCGCGGCCATCGCCGCGATGCGCGCGCTGTTCGCGACGTGGGGCGCGCGCGTGGCCGGCGGCGTCGACGCCGGCGCCGCGCTCGCTGCCTGCGCCGCGGCAGACGGCTATCCGGACCTGATCGTAGCCGACCTGCACCTCGCCCGCGGCGCCAGCGGCATCGCCGCCGTCGAGCGACTGCGCCTCGAATTCGGCGTCGCGATTCCCGCGCTCGTGATGTCGGGCGACACGAGCGGCGAGGCGCGGCGTCGCGTCCGCGACGCCGGGCTCGCGCTGCTGCCCAAGCCCGTGCAGGCGTCGGCGCTGGCGGCGTCGGCGGCGGCGCTCGTCGCCGCGCAACCTGTACCGTTCAACGATTGACGCGCGCGGTTCGCCTGCGGCAACGATCCGCCGCGCCGCGTCAGCGGACGCAACGCGGCGGATCGAAAGGAGGTGGTCCCGCGCGTGGCCGCGGGGGGGGTTGCGGCGCTGGAAATCCAGCCGCGGGACCGTAGAAGGAAACGCCGTCAGCTCATGAAGCCCAGGTCCGCGGTGGCGAACCGTGGCAGGTTGGGAAGGATCGCCGCAAGGTCCGTGCCGGGGATGCCGAACCACGCGCCCAGCGTGGCGGCCACCTGATCGACGGCGGTCGTCGGAATCCACGCGCCGTTGCGCCCGGAGTCGTCGATGCCGCCGACAGTGAGATCGGGAAACGCCCCGTACACGTCGCCGCCGCGCACCGCGCCCCCCATCACCAACGCGTGGCCGCCCCACGCGTGATCGGTGCCCGCGCTGCTGTTGCCGATCAGCGTGCGGTCGAAGTCCGACATCGTGAACGTCGTGACGTTCGTCGCCACGCCCGCCGCGACCGTGTAGTCGTAAAAGGCCTTCAGCGCGGGCGCCAGCTGGTTGAACAGCGTCGTCTGCGCGGCGACGGTGTTCGAATGCGTGTCGTAGCCGCCCTGGCCCACGAAGAACACCTGGCGGTTCACGCCGAGCGCGCCGCGCGCCTCGATCAGCCGCGCGACCTGCTTCAGCTGCTGCGCGATGCTGGTGTTGAGCTGCGTTCCGTTCACCGTGAACGCCGTCTGGATCGACGACGGCAGCGCCGCCGTCAGCACGGGGCTCGCGGCCTCGTTCGCGGCGAGCGAGTCGGCCATCACGGCGGCGGCCGCCTGGACGACCTGGTTGCCGCTCCCGGTCGACAGCAAGGCCTTCAGCGCCGCGTAGCGCGCCTTCGACACGGGATCCCCGCCCTGCCCCGCCACCGACGCGCCGCCGCTCGCCGGGATCACGAACGGCGCCGTGCTCGCGCCGCTGGCGAAGATCTGCGACCCCGACACCGACACGACGGTCGGGATCTGCTGACCCGCGTTGACGGCGACCAGGCGGTCGGCGAAGCGCCCGCCCCATCCGCTGCGCAGGCTCGTGCCGGCCACCAGGCCCTGCCATGCCGACTGCTGGTCCGAGTGCGAGAAGAGATTGGGCGGCCGGAAGCGATTCGCGACGTAGTCGGCCTTGGTGATCGGGGCGACGAGCGTGCCGACGTTCGCCAGCACCGCGAGCTTGCCGGCGTCGTAGATCGCCTTGACGGGCGCGAGCGACGGATGGAAGCCGAACGCCTTTCCCGGGCGGGGCGCGCTGAACTGCAGCAGGTTCGCCTGCGCGATCGCAATCCCCGACGCGGGCGTGCGCACCGCCGCGTATTGCGCGTAGTCCGTGTACGGCACGATCATGTTGTTGCTGTCGTTGCCGCCGAACAGGAACACGCAGACGAGCGCCTGATAGGGCGTGGCCGCCTGCGCGTTCGCCGCCTCGATGCCGTAGCGGCCGAGCGCACCGACCGCGGCGGACGCCGCCAGCGCGCCGCCGTGCTTCAGGAACCTGCGCCGCGGAACGTTCATAGCTGCACCTGGAAGAAATACGACGACGCGGCGAGGTACAGCGCCATCTTCACGCGGCCCGCCGCATCGCTCGCCGCCACGGCGTTGACGGCTGCGACGATCGTCGCCCGCGCGGCCGCGGGGAGCGCGCCGCCGGTCAGCACATCGGCGATGCGGTCGACCAGCGCAACGGGATTCGCCGCGAGCGCCTGGAACTGCTGCGTGTTGAGCATCGTGCCGACGGCGTTGGGAATCGTGGGATCGGCCGCGAAGCCGCTGTAGACGAGCGTGAAGACGAGGTTCGCGCGCGTCACGGCGGTGTTCGACGTGTGCAGCGCGAATTCGGGGCCGAGGATCGCCGTGCCGGGGATCGTCGCGTCGGGCGGAAAGTAGTTGAACACTGTCGGCGGGTAGAACGGCCGCTGGCCGAGGCTCGACGCCGACCCTTCCAGGCGGTTGCCGTCGGTCACGCCGCCCACCGCGCGAATCAGGCTCGTCAGCATCAGCACCGGCTCCTTCAGGCTGCCGAACGTCGGGTCCGACTTCACGGCGCCGCGCGCCTCCGGATCGAGCAGCAGCGCACGCACCACCGCCTTCAGGTTGCCGCGCACGCCGGTGCCGTCGTTCGCGAAGACCGCGGCGATCCGCTGCACGTACGCCGACGAAGGATTGCCCGTCACGAGGCGCTGGATCAGCTGCTTCGACACGAACGGCGCGGTGTTCGGATGCGCGAACACGTTCTGCACCGCGGACGCGAGATCCTGCCGCGTCGTCTGGCCGGGCGGCACGACGAGGCCCTGCAGCAGCGTCTTGGCGCTCGTCTCGTGGCCCAGCGTCGACGTCGTCGGATACGGCACCATCGCGGCGGCGTAATAGCGGTTGTTCTTTTTCGTGGCGTCGGCGAGCGGGCTCGCCGGGTCGGCGAACGTCCAGCCGGTGAAGACCTTGGCGAACTCCTTCACGTCGTCCTGATCGTACGTCGGCAGCGGCATTCCGCCGGCGTCCAGCCGCGGCGTGCCGTCGGCGTTGAGCTCCGCCAGGCCGATCGAGAAGAGCTGCAGGATCTCGCGCGCGTAGTTCTCGTTCGGCACGCGCGCGCCGGCGGCGCGATCGTTGTTGACGGCGTCGAGGTAGTTGCCCATAGCGGGCGACGCCGACACGTCGGCGAGAAGATCGCGGTAGTTGCCGAACGCGTGCTTGAACATCAGGCTCTGATAGCGCGACATCGCGTGCGCATACGACAGGTCCGACTCGTTGCCCGACACGACGAGGATCTGCGACAGCGCCCACGCGACGCGCTGGCGCAGCTGGTCGCCGGCGCGCACGGCGTTGGTGAAGAAGTCGCGCTGGAGCATCGCGAGCGACAGGTGATCGCGGACGCAGACGACCGGCGGCGAGCCCGCCGGATACGCGACGCCGTTCGGATCGGTCGTCGTGCAATCAGCCGTCTGCGAGAGCTGGATGCGGTTGTAGCGGGCATCGGGGTAACCGCTGACCGGCTGGTTGAACTGGTCGTCGATCCATCCCGGAACGCCCAGCGCGACGACGCGCGCGGCCTCGGCCTGCGACGCGCCGAACGTCGCCTGGTTGAGCAGGCGCCAGACGTCCGCGCTCGCGGCGGCGACCTGCACCGGCGCATTCGCGGTGACGCGCTGCGGCGCGGTCTGCGTCACTGCGCCCTTGTCGTCCTCGGCTTCGGCCATGAACGTGTACACGCCGGTCGCGGAGAGATTGACCGGGTAGGTGTAGGGCGCGGCGGCGAGGTCGGCGAGCTTGGTACCGTCCATGTAGAACGACACGCGCGTCACCTTGCCGTCGGCGTCGCCGACGTTCGTCGCCGTCAGCGTCACGCTCGCCGGCACGGTGACGACGGCGTTCGACACGTTGAGCGTGAGCTTCGGCAGCTGGTTCGTCCCCGGCGTCGCGCCCGACGATGCGACGACGGTGACGGCATTCGACGCGCCGGTGTCGCCCTTGTCGTCGAACGCCGTCGCCGTGAACGCAAGGCTGCCGGCCTGCGCCGCGGTATAGACGTACGTGTACGGCGGCGCGGTGAGCGCCGCGAGCCGCGTCGCGCCGACGTAGATCTCGACCTTCGCGATCGTGCCGTCGGCGTCCGTCGCCGCCACGGTCAGCGTCACCGAACCGGGTACGCCGATCTGTGTCGCGGACGCGGAGAGCGTCGCTTTCGGCGCCGCGTTGCCCGGCACGACGGGCCCGATGCGCGCGCTCGTGTAGACGTAGTACGACTCGCCCTCGAACGCGAACCACGGCCACGTCGCGACCACGTGGTCCCGCTCCTCGGGATTGGTCGTGTAGAAGTGCGCGCCCGTCTTCGTGTTGAAGAAGCGGTACAGCGCCGTCGTTCCGGGATCGCCGCCGCCCACCGGCGCGTAGTACACCGGTCCCTCGTAGACGAAGACCGGATAGGTCGCGACGACCTTGTCGCGCTCCGCCTGCGAGATCGTGTAGAAGTGCGTGCCGGTCGCCGTGTTGAAGAAGCGGTACACCGGCGACGCGCCGGACGCCGCCGCCGTCAACGCGTAATACGCGACGCCTTCGAGCGTGAACCACGGGTACTGCGCGACGACGGCGTCGCGCTCCGCCTGCGAGATGGTGTAGAAGTGCGTGCCGGTGCGCGTGTTGTAGAAGCGGTAGACCGCGGCAGGGTCCGCGCCCTGCGCGGCGGGCGGGGCCGCGGCCAGGAACGCGACCACGACTGCGGCGAGCTTCGCGAGGCCGATGGTCGCGGCGCCAAAATCTCCTGCGATGCGATGCGCTGCGCTGATGCGCATGTCGATCTCCCCGCGGCCGCGCACGTCCCCCGCGACCGTCACCGGCATCTTACGCAACCTATGCCATTGTCATAGCCCTCCTGTCGCGAACAGGCGGCTATCTCGTTGATTTGCCGGGAACACGAAACGACGAACGGAGCGCGCCCGGGCGCTGGCGGTGGCGAACCGTCGCATCTTGCGCCTGCACGAATGCAAACGGCCGGAAACGGTTGGGTGACCGCCTCCGGCCGGCGGCCCGTCGCTGGGAGGAGCGACGGGCCGTGAACCGCGTTCGCGGGATCAGCTGCCGCGACGCTGCATCATCTTCTGCTTGAACGACTCCATCCGCGCCATCTGGGTGGTCAACGCATCCTTGACCACGGCCTTCTGCTCGGGCGAGAACGTCGCGTAGAGCGCGAGCCACTGGGCGCGCACCTGCCTGCGCAGCGCCGTGTTCGCCGCCTGCGCGTCGTCGGCGGCCGCGGCCACGGCAGCGAGATCGGGCTCGGTCTTCGCGAGCTCGGCCGTCATCGCCGCGTGCACCTTCTCCATGTTCGCGCGGCCGGCGTCGCGCGCGCTGCGGGTCTGCGCGACGGCGGCGTCGAACATCGCCTGCTGCGACGTGTTGAGGCTGAGCTTCGACTGCAACGCGGTGATCATCTCGCCGACGTCGTGGCCGCCGGGGCCGCCGGCCGGTCCATGATGGTGTCCGGCAGGTTGTGCGAGCGCCGCGCCTGACACCGCGACGACCGCCGCCGCGGCGACGGCCGCGAGCGTGGTGGAAATCCGATTGCGCTGGTTCATTGACGTTCCTCGAGTGGTGGTTCGGACGGTCGCCCGCTTCGCGTGGTCTCGTGTTCGGCGGACTCGATCGTTAGGGCCTCATTGTCGGCGTCCGTTCGCCGGCAACGCGACGCCATTGCAACCGGACGTTGCGCTTGGGCCCGGAGGTTACAATCGGTTACATCGCGCGGGCGCACGAGCGCTGCGCGCGCGCTCTAAGCTTTCGCCATGCCTTCACGCGCGCAATCCCCGAAGATCCTCGTCGTCGACGACGACGTGCGCCTGCGCGACCTCCTCACGCGCTACCTTACCGAGCAGGGCTTCCAGGTCGCCTCGCTGTCGGACGCGAGCCAGCTCGACAAGAAGCTGCAGCGCGATCCGCCGCACCTGGTCGTGCTGGACCTGATGCTCCCCGGCGAGGACGGGCTGACCGTCTGCCGGCGGCTGCGCGGCGCCGGCGAGAGCGTGCCCATCATCATGCTGACGGCCAAAGGCGAGGATGTCGATCGCATCGTGGGGCTGGAAATGGGCGCCGACGACTATCTGCCGAAGCCGTTCAATCCGCGCGAACTCGTCGCGCGCATCCACGCGGTGTTGCGCCGTCACGGCGAGCGCGCGGCGCCCGGCGCGCCCACGACCGATGGCCGCATCCGCTTCGGTCGGCACACGCTCGACCTCGCCGCGCGCACGCTCGCGCTCGACGGCCAGACGACGGCGCTGACCACCGGCGAGTTCTCGCTGATCAAGGTGCTGGTCCAGCATCCCCGGCAACCGCTCGCGCGCGAGAAGCTGATGCTGCTCGCGCGCGGACGCGACCACGAAGTCTTCGACCGCGCGATCGACGTGCAGGTCTCGCGGCTGCGCAAACTCGTGGAGCCCGACGCCGCGAATCCGCGTTACATCCAGACCGTGTGGGGCTTCGGCTACGTCTACGTGCCGGACGACGGGGCGGCCGCCGAGGCCGATGGCGATGCCGGCGCCGACGCGGCGCCGATCGTCGGCGACCCCGCCGGCACGACGTGAGCCTCTGGCCGCGCTCGCTGTTCGGGCGCCTCGTTCTCCTGCTCGTCGTCGTCGTCGCGCTCGCGGCGGTGGCGACGGCCATCCTGTTCAACCACGATCGCGCCGCGCTGATCGCGCGCCAGTTCGGCGAGACGAAGATCGTGCAGCTGAAGGCGCTGCGCGCGGCGCTCGAAAGCGCGGACGGGCCGGAACGCCGCGAAACGCTCGCGCGCCTCGGACGCGAGTACGGCGTGCGCATCGTGCCCGAGTCGGAGCGCCCGCCGCGACCCGGCGGGCCGCAGCCGCTCGGAAAGGGCATGCGCGAGCTGGAGCAGCGCCTGCAGGACGCGCTCGGGCCCGACACGTCGCTGCGCATCGCGCCGCGCCTCGGTCAGCTCTTCATCAACATGAAGGCCGGCGACACGGGGTACTGGGTCGGCTTTCCGATTGCGCGTCCACCGGAGGACGAGATTCCCTGGCGCGCCGTCGCGTGGGCGCTCATCGTCATCGCCGGCCTCCTGGCCGCCGCGTTCGCATTCGCGCGCTATCTCGCACGCCCGCTGCGGCAGCTCGAGACGGCGGTCGACCGCGTGGGCCGCGGCGAGACGCCGGCGCCGCTGCCCGAGGGCGGCCCCTCCGAGATCGCCTCGGTGAATCGCGGATTCAACGTGATGATCGGCAACCTGCGGCAGATCGAGCGCGACCGCGCCGTGCTGCTCGCCGGCGTCTCTCACGACCTGCGCACGCCGCTCGCGCGCCTGCGCCTCGGCATCGAGATGAGCGCGCGCGACGAGGCGACCTGCGCGGGGATGGTGGCGGACATCGAGGAGATGGACCGGATCATCGGCCAGTTCCTGGACTTCGCGCGCGACGACACCGCCGCCGCGCCGGCGCACGGCGACTTGAATCGCGTGATCGCCGCGTGCGTCGAACGCTACACGAACGCGGGACGCGACGTGCGCTTCCACGCGGGGGACGTGCCGACGTTGCCGCTGCGGGAGACCGCGATGTCGCGTCTCGCCGCCAACCTGATCGACAACGCGCTCGCGTACGGTGCACCGCCGGTCGAGGTGACGACGGCGCGGCGCGACGCCGCGCTGGTGCTGGACGTCGCCGATCGCGGTCACGGCATCGCGCCCGCCGACGTCGCGCGGCTGAAGCAGCCATTCACGCGCGCTTCGGCGTCGCGGGCGCGCGCGGACGGCGCGGCCGGTGCCGGGCTCGGGCTCGCGATCGTCGACCGGATCGCGCGTCTGCACGGCGGCCCGTTCGACCTCC
>Ga0207644_10003547_pt1 | contig 10098 bp, 9 predicted proteins | sample KBSS73metaG_FD_184326 | JGI IMG/M metagenome (GOLD analysis project Ga0207644, IMG submission 184326) | Switchgrass rhizosphere microbial communities from Kellogg Biological Station, Michigan, USA - KBS S7-3 metaG (SPAdes) (version 2) | ecosystem: Host-associated > Plants > Roots > Rhizosphere >... | reverse complement strand
GGGTGCGGAACAGGCCGTCCACGCAGGGCGCGATCAGGCTGCGCGTGCCGGGCCCGGTGCCGGCGGCGGCGCGCGCATGGGCGAGGTGGTAATCGATCTGCCGGCGCATGCGCTCGACCTGCGCCGCCATCGAGGCGGCAAGCTCGTGATCGCCCGCCGCCGCCACGCGCTCGGCATCGCGCGCCAGCACGGCCAGCGGCGTCTTCAGGCCGTGCGCCAGGTCCCCGGCCTTGGCGAGCGCCCGCTGGACCCGCTGGTCGCGCTCCGCCAGCAGGGCGTTGAGGTCGTCGACGAGCAGCTGCACTTCGGCCGGGTAGTCGCCGCCCACGCCGCGATTTTCACCACGGTGCACCGCGGCGAGGCGTGTGTGCAGCAGCGCCATCGCCTTCAGGCTGCGGCGGATCTGCCACACACCGGCCGACATCGCGAGCGCGGCCCCGGCCAGCACGGCGCCCACGTGCGCGCCGGCGAACCAGCTGTACACGTAGAAGTGCGGAACCGGATTCCTTCCGAGCAGGTGGATGGCCAGGATGCTGATGGCAAAGAGCAGCCCGAGCGTCCACAGCACCGAGCCGACGAAGAGCTGCGACCGGAACGATGCGCGTGCTCTCACGCGCCCATCCGGTAGCCGAGCCCGCGCACCGTCTCGATCATCGACGGCCCCAGCTTGCGGCGCAGACGCGCCACGAACACTTCGACCGTGTTCGAGTCGCGCTCGAAATTCTGAGCGTAGATGTGTTCGGTCAGCTCGCTCCGCGACACCACGCGGCCCTGCTGATGCATCAGGTACGAGAGCGTCCGGTACTCGTGGCTGGTGAGGGTGACCGGCGTTCCGTTCAGCGTCACCACGGCCAGCCGCGGATCGAGCCGCAGGGCGCCGCAGCGCAGCTCGGGCGCGGCGTGCCCGTGCGCGCGCCGGATGAGGGCACGCGTCCGCGCCAGCACCTCCTCGACGCGATACGGCTTGGCCACGTAGTCGTCGGCGCCGGAGTCGATGCCGTGCACCTTCTCGGTCCAGCTGCCGCGCGCCGTCAGGACGAGCACCGGCACCGACATCCCCGTGTCGCGCCACTGTCGCAGGAGCGTCAGGCCGTCCACCCGCGGCAGCCCCAGGTCCAGGAGCACGGCGTCGTAGGTTTCGGTCCGCGCGAGGTAGTCGGCGCGATCGCCGGAGGCGGCGCGGTCGACGGCGTAGCCGGCGTCGCTCAGCGCGGCTTCGAGCTGCGCCGCCAGCGCCGTTTCGTCCTCCACCACCAGGATCCGCACCCGACCGTTATAGCCGGTTCCACGCTGAACGGGAGCTGAACGCGCAGTTCAGCGTTCGTTCAGGGAGCTGGCCGCACACTACGCGGCATGGACTTCTGGACCTACGACTTCGGCTACTCCTGGCCGCTCACCCGCGGCCATTTCCTCGTGTTCCTGCTCTTCGGGGCGGTTGCGGCCGTCTCCGTGTGGCGCGGCTGGCCGCGGTGGGTGGCCGCCCTGTCCTCCGTCCTCGGTATCTGGGGGCTGGCCGGCGCGCTGGTCATGCACTACGCCATCCAAATCAACATGCCGGTGACGATGCCGACCGAGCGTTTCCTCGCCTCGGGCACTGGCAACGTGGTCGACCTGGGCGCCGGATCGGGACGGGCCACGCTGATGGTGCTGTTGTCGCGCCCCCGGACCACTGTCACCGGCCTGGACCGCTACACCGGCTATTACGGCATCGACGACAACTCACCGGACCGGCTGCGCGCCAACGCCCGCGTCGCCGGCGTCGACGATCGGCTGCGCGTGCAGGTGGGCGACATGCGGGAGCTGCCGTTCAAGGACGGCGAGTTCGACGGCGCGCTGAGCGTGGCGGCGATGGATCATCTGCGCAGCGCCGACATCCCGCGCGCGCTGACGGAAACGGCGCGGGTGCTCAAGCCGGGCGGCGAGTTCCTGTTCGTGACGATCAACTCCGACTTCTGGGTGAAGTTCGCCTTTCCCACCGCGCTGCACGGGCATGGCTACTGGGGCCGGAAGGGGAACGAGGAGTTCTGGCGCGAGCGGATGACGAACGCCGGATTCGACGTGGTCGAAGTGGGCACGCGGCCCGCCGAGTTGTATTTCCTGGCGAAGAAGCGGGCTCTGGCCGCGAGGGCCGACTAGTCGAGCGAGCCGGCCATCGAATCGCGCCACGACGTGCTGGAGCGCATCCGGCCGCCCTTCAGCGCCTTTTCGCGCGACTCCTCGCAGTCGCGGCAGCGCAGCGCGAACGGCAGGGCCGTGAGCCGCTCGATCGAGATCTTCTCGCCGCACTCGACGCAGTCGCCGTGGCCGCCCTGCTCCAGCCGCCGCAGCGCGGCGTCGATGCGGGCGACGGTCTCGGCCTTCATCTGGATGACCGCCAGGTCGATGTCGCTGCGGGTGTCGGCTTCGGCGACGTCCTGCTCGTCGGCCCCGCGCTCCTCGCGGCTGTCGTGACGGACGCTCCGCATCATGCCCTGCATCTCGGCGGTGAGCTGCCGTTTGCGCTGCTCGAGCAGCTGCCGGATGTTCTGCGCGCGTCGTGATCTCGCCATGGGTCGTCGTCCTTCTAATGGGTCGAGCGTGCCGAGTGTAGACAAACTGACCGTCGAAAAACCTTAAGACTTCGTTAACTCTTATTCAGCCGGCCCGGCGGAATACCCAGAATGGGTCATTTCGAGGCTGGATCTCAGGTCTTTATACGACTCGACCCACCGCATTCGTTACGGAGCCCAGCCGCGCATATGGAGCAGCTGGCCCACGCCTGGCCCACGCGCCCTTGATGTCATCCCGTATTTGACGCCCGACGTCGGCTGACGGCTTCCTGTCCTGAGCGATCCTCAAGAATTCATCAACTCTTCAGGTTTGTCGCCGGACCCGGTTGCTACGATCCGAAAGACGATGACCCTTCTCAGCTTCCTGACCTGGATGGACAACCTGCCGTCGAGCATCGCGCTCCGCGAGTCGACCTGGACCTATCCCTTTGTTGAATCGGTGCATTCCGTTGGCATCTGCATGTTCGTCGGGCTGACCCTGCTGTGGGACCTGCGCCTGCTCGGGATCGGGCTGCGCCGGGTGCCGGTGTCGGAAGTCTGGAGCAAGCTCATTCCGTGGATGACGCTGGGCGCTCTGCTCATGATGAGCACCGGCGCCGCGCTCTTCTATTCGAAGCCGCTCTTTTTCTGGAGCAACATCTTCTTCCGGCTGAAGCTGGTGGTGCTGCTGCTGGCGCTCCTCAACGCCGTGGCTTTTCACTTCGGCATCGAGAAAAGGCTGGTGAACTGGGACACCACGCCGGCGACGCCCGGAGCCGCCAAGCTCGCCGGAGCTTCGTCGATGGCCCTCTGGGCGATCACGATCGTCTTCGGCCGCTTCATCGCCTACAACTGGTTCGCTCCGCTCTAGCCCCGAGGTCAAAGTGGTCTTTGCTGTTTTTCAATGGCTCGAGCGCACGTCGCTCAGCGTGGCAATCAACGAATCGCTGTGGGCGTTTGCCGTCGTCGAAGCGATTCACCTGCTGGCGCTCGCCGTCATCGGCGGCGCGGTGCTCGTCGTCGACCTGCGCCTGCTTGGCTTCGCGTTCCAGGAGCAGAAGGTCGGAGACGTGGCGCGCGTGGCGCAGCCGTGGTTCCTCTGGAGCCTGGCGGCGATGCTGCTCACCGGCTTCGTGCTCTTCCTGTCGCTGGCCGCGTCGAAGTATTACGTGCACAACTACTTCTGGGTGAAGATGTACTTCCTGGCGGGCGCGATGGTCTTCAGCGCGCTGATTCGCCACCGCGTCATCATGGGCGACGAGGCCCGCGCCAACTCCGCGCTCGGCAAGGTGGTGGCGATCGTGTCCCTCTTCCTCTGGTCCGGCGTCGGCTTTGCCGGCAAGGCGATCGGCTACATCTCCTGACCTGACTGACCGTTTGCGAAGCCCACGCGTTGGGCGCCGGCGTCAGAACCCGACGATGAAGCTGACGCGCAGCGTTCGCGGCACCGCCGGGTGCACGTGGATGTCGTCCACGCCGCCGATCGGTTCGCCGGGCAGCCGCGAGGCGAAGTAGTAGTCGATGTCGCTGACCCGGGCGTCGAGCAGGTTGTAGACCTGCACGTTGGCGCGCAGCGCCTTCACGAACTGGTAGCCGCCCTCGAAATTGAGCAGCGTCGTCGCCTTCGAGCGCACCGAGTCGTCCTGCACGAGCGCGCGCGGGCCGAAGTAGCGCAAACGCAGGCTGCCGAACGTCTTGTGGAAGTTGTCCACGCTGGCACCACCAGAGACCACGGTGTTGACCGCTTCCGGCACGAACTGCCCCGCGGGGTCGAAGTCCACGAACCTGGCGCGCGACAGCGAGAGATCGCCGTCGAAGATGAGCCAGGGCTTGGGGCTGTAATAATTGGCGAGCTCGACCCCGTAGCGCTTGCTCCCCGGTCCCGGTTCGGTGGCGCCGATGTCGCCGTTGTAGACCAGCTCCGAGCCGAGTCGCAGCCCCCACAACGAGACCGTGCTCTGAAGGTGCGGCACCGCCACGGTGCGCACGCCGATTTCGGCGCCCTTGGCGCGGACGAGCGGCGTCACCGGGTCGGCGGGCTCGCCGTTGCCGTCGTACTTGATCGTGGTGCCGAGCGCGCTGTTGCTGTGGAAGCCGGTGCCGGCGTTGACGTAGACCTCGGTGGAGCGCCACGGACCGAAGGTGACGCCGCCTTTGGGGCTGACGATGCCCGCGCTCGCCACGCCGCTGTTCCGATCGTCCACGTGGTTCGTTACGTCGTACCGTGATCCGTCCACCCGGAGCGCGGCCGTCGTGCGCAGCCAGCGTGTCCACTCGACCTCGTTCTCAGCGTAGCCGCCCAGGCTGGTCACGAACGCCGAGGCGTCGTTCTTCGCCTCGAGCCGCACGCGCTCTTCGGTGTGATACAGCGCGATCTGGCCGATGTCGTCGTTCCTGAACTGGACGCCGAACGTGTTCTGCACGGAGTGCCCGCCCCAGCGGACCTGACGCTTCTGGAACGCGCGTGCGCCGGTCACGAAGCGCCGATCGACCTGCTCGACCTGATCGCCATGGACCGGGTCGTCGAGGAAGAACGTGAAATTCGAAATCAGGTTGAGACCGTACCCCAGGCCGTAGGCCTGCACCTTGTTCAGCACGTTCCCGCTGCTGTGCTGCCATTCGCCGCCCACGCTGTAGCGATAGGTGCGGCCGCCGTCGGTCGGGTCGATCGAGCCGAAGCGATCGATGAGCCCCTCGTCGATGGCGCGCTCCGGCGACGCCTCGGTCGCATTCCACTTGCCGCGGTAGCCCATCGCGGTGATCGACAGGCCGTTGGTGTTGTCGCCCTGGCTGTAGCGCAGCACGCCGTTGTATTTGCGGTAGGAGTCCGGGATCGTCCACGGGCCGGAATTGGTGGAGGTCTCACCGGCCATCAGCAGGTGACCCTTGCCGACCCGCGGCGACGCCGCGAACAGGGCGCGCGCGAAGTCGTAGGTGCCGGTCTCCAGCGAGAGCAGGGGCCGGTCGAGCACGGTAGCGTAGTTGATGTTGCCGGCACCGGCGGTGGCGAAGTCGCCCTGATCGGCGAAGTAGGGCCCCTTGGAGTACTGCACGCCCGCCACCAGCTCGGGGATCAGGAAGTTGATGTCCGAGTAGCCCTGGCTGTGCGCGTGCGTCGGCATGTTGACCGGCGTGCCGGCCACCGTCATCGCGAAGTCGCTGCCGTGATCCAGGTTGAACCCGCGCAGGAAGTACTGATTGGCCTTCCCCTCGCCGCTGTGCTGCGTGATGATCACGCCCGGCACTGTTTCGAGCACCTCGCCCTGGCGCATGAACGGCCGCACGTCGAGCTGTTTGGCGGTGATCGCGCCCTGGCTCGCCGACGACGCGATGCCGACCAGATCCTCGGCCGGGTTCTCCGCGTCGGCGAGGTTGGCGAAGGTGCGCTTGCCGACCACGACGACCTCGGCGTTGAGCGATAGGTGCATCACTTCGTCGTTGGTAGCGGTGGCGCCGGCCGTGACCACCAGGTCGCGATGCGTGATCGAGCCGAAATTGATCATGTTGTAGGCGACCTGATAGGTGCCCGGGGTCACGCCGCCGAAGGCGTAGGCACCGGCGCCGTCGGTCACCGTCACCAGCGGTTCGCCGGCCGTCCCGCGCAACTCGACGGTGACGCCCGGCAGGGCGCCGCCCGTTTCGTCGGTAATTCGGCCCCGCACCTGCCCAGTGCCTGATTGAGCCATCGCTGCAGCCGATATGGTCAGGCAAAGTGCGAGGAACAGTGTGGTCGGCGCGCGATGTTGACGGTCCATGCTGCGATCGTAGGCAGCCCCCGTACCACACGGCGTCTGAAGAGTTCCTGAACATGCTGTCAGACTCGCTGTGGCCGCACCCGGGGCGAAATCCCTTGTGGGTTCGCCGATCGCGTCCCCCGCCGATCCCTGCCGATCCCTACGAACAATTAAGGAACTCTTCAGGTTCGCTTATCCCGATAACGGGTAATTTCAAGCGGCCGGGCGGAATTTCACCACGCCAACCGTGGGGATGCGCGCCGCCTCGTCGCGGCAGACTCGCACAGGCGAAAGGATCGAGATGATGGAGATGACGTGGTCGAGGCGCGCACGGCGCCTCGCGGTGGCGGTAGTGCCCCTGACGGTGTGGGCGGTGACGGCCAGCGCCGGCCAGGCCCAGCAGCAGAACATGCCCGGCATGAAGATGCCGGCGGCGGACCTTGGAATCGTGTCGGGCTCGGTGTCGAAAGCCGCCGACAAGGCGCCGGTCGCCGGCGCCACGGTGCTGGCCACCAACACGACCAACGGGATTCAGCTCAGCGCCACCACCCAGGACGACGGCTCGTACGTGCTGCCGAGCCTGCCGGCCGGTACCTACGACGTGAGCGTGCAGCTTGGCGGGTTCAAGCCGTTCCGTCAGACGGGGCTGGTCGTGACCGCCAACAGTACCGTGCGGCTCAACGCGGCGCTCGACGCCGGCGATGCGGATACCGAGCGGCTGGCGCTGCTCGACCGCATCGAGACGCTCGAGAAGCGGCTGGGCGATCTGGAGTCGAGCGCCGTGCTGTCCGACCCCGAGACCCGCGTGCGGCGCGTCGAGGTGTACGTCGACAAGAACGGCGTCCAGACCGATAACCCGGTGCCGGGCGCCAAGAAGGAAGTCACCTACCAGCGCGAGCGCGTCTATCGGCGCCAGACCATCAACGAGAAGATCGAGGAAGCGATGGCTTCGGAAAAGGAGCAGGCGGTGGCGATCGGCGTGGACGCGACCACCGTGGCCCAGGGCGCCTTCCTCACCCAGGGCGACGATTCGCGTCCGAGCAAGAAGGCGTACGCGCTGGCCTCCGCCGATCTCTTCTTCACCGCCAAGCTCGCCCAGTACACGACGTTCTTCGCCGACGTCGTGGCGCTGAGCGGCGCGCCGCCCGACCGCGAGATTCCCACGCTGACGTTGCTCAACGGCTACACGGCGCGCCTGGTCAACCAGAACGAGCTCAACCTGCGCGAGGTATGGCTGCGCACGCAGTTCTTCGGCCAGCGCCTGTCGCTCACCGCCGGCCGGCTCGACCTGACCAACTATTTCGACCAGAACACGGTCTCAAACGATGAGACGACGCAGTTCCTCAGCGACGCGCTGGTGAACAACCAGATGTTGGGCTTGGCACACAACGGCACCGGCTTCGCGCTCGAGTACGATCCGAAGAACATGTTCGTGTTCCGATTCGGCGTGCAGCAGAGTAATCCCGACGCCAACAACTTGTCGGACTCGATCTACTCGTTGAGCGAAGTGGCCGCCAAGATCACGCCGTTCTCGCTGCCGGAAGGGAACTACCGATTGTGGTTCCGCGCCAACAACGGCGACGTAGAATCGAAGAAGGCGTTCGGCATCAGCCTCGACCAGAAGATCACGCCGATCGTGAGCCTGTTCGGCCGCTACGGAACGCAGGACCTCGAGGGCACGAACGAGCGCGACCATTACTGGAGCGCCGGCGTGGGCTTCAACCAGGGCGCCGTGTTCAACCCGCACGATTCGTGGGGCATCGGCTACGCCAAGATGGATCTCGTCTCCGGCGACAAGGAAGACCTCGTCGAGGGCTACTACAACTTCGAGCTCACCGAGCGGCTGCACCTCTCGTTCACGCTGCAGCACGTGTTGGACAAGCCCGCCGGGGACACCAAGTTTGGCTACCTGCTCCCGGGCGTGCGTCTGCAGGCGGCGTTCTAGTCAGGTGCGAGGAGAAGAGACCATGGTCAAGTTCATTCGGCGAATCGCCGTGAGCGGCGCGGTTGCGGCCGCCGCGGCGTCCGGAGCCCTCGCCACCGTGTCGGCGCAGGCGCCCACCGTCAAGGTGACTGATCCCACGTCGGTCGTGATGATCGTCAATCGCGACTCGAACGACATCGGCTTCATGGACATCAAGACGAAGAAGATGATCGCCAACGTCTTCCTCGGCAACAATGTCAACCCGCACATGGTGATGATGTCGCCCGACGGACGCTACGTCGTCACCGGCGGCACCCGCGCCAACAAGGCCTACATCATCGACGCGCGCACGCTGCAGCTGGTCAAGACGATCAACGTCGACATCGCGCCGGAGCACCTGTCGTTCTCGCCCGACAGCCGCTGGTACTACCAGGGCAACCCGGACGGCGACTCGATCTCGGTGATCGACATGGTGTCGCTGACGAAGATCAAGACCATCCCTGGCTTCGCCGAGCCGCTCAACGTGACCTTCCTGGCCGATGGGTCGAAGGCCTACATCGGCAACTACGGCGCCCACTGGGTGGGCGTGGTGGACGTGCGGCGGCACGAGCTGCTCAAGAAGATCCAGATTGCCGCCATGCCGGGCAACGCCAAGCTCGATCCGGACAAGTACCTGGGCGAGATCAAGGGCATCAACATCGCGGCGCTGTCGCAGGACGGCAAGTTCCTCTACGCGGCCGACGGCGACCTCGGCCTGGTCGGCGTGATCGATCCGGTGGAGGACAAGGTCGTCAAGACCATCCGCGTCGGCAAGGATCCGTGGCGCATCTATCTGAGCCACGACGGCAAGTACGGCATCACGCCGAACAACGGCGACGAGACCATTTCGATCATCGACCTCAAGGCGCAGAAGGTGGCGGCCACGCTCGAGGCCGGGCCGAACATGACTGGGGTCAATTTCGCGGCCGGCAAGGCGTTCGTCATCAGCTCGACGAGCGGCTTCGTCTACGTCTACGACATGAACACCCTGCGCCCGGCCGGCCGGATGAAGATCGGCACCAACATCCAGCTCGAGACGGCGACCACCGACACCAAGGACGAGACGCTGTACCTGGCGGATTCGACCGAGAACGCCGTGGTCATCATCAACGCGAAGAACCAGACGTTCGAGAAGATCACCAAGGTGGGTCTGTACCCCTGGGGTACACACGTGATGGACAGCAAGGATAATTACTGTCACTGATGGGAAAGGCTCCCCTGCTCCTGCTGCTCGTCGGCGCCGTGGCGGCGCCCGTGCTGCAGGCGCAGGGGATCCGCGATCGCATCCGCAAGGCCCCTCGCGCTACCACCATTACGGAATCCCAGGCGTCGGACCTGACGCTCACCCTCACGTCCGTCGCGGTGCGACCGGTGCAGGTGTGGGTGCGGACCGCCGGCGCCATCGACGCCGCGCGCCGGGTCGTCACCGTCCGTCTCTCCGGCACTGATGCCATGCTCGTGAAGGTGGGGCAGCGCGCCCGCACGTTCCCCGTCGACTCACGATCCTCGATGTATCAGGCGCGGGTGGTGCGGGTGGCGCCGGACGGCAAGGGCGTGCGCGCCGACGTCGAGCTCGCGGCCGTCGGGTGGCCCACCACCAAGGGCTATGTGGTCGAGATCGTGACCGATCGCGGCGAGCTGCTCTCGGTGCCCAACGAAGCGCTGATCGAGGAAGGCGGGACCCGCGTGGTCTATCGCCAGTCGGCCGACGGCCAGTACGAGCCGACGCCGGTGCAGACGGGGGTGCAGGGCGAGCTCTACACCCAGGTGACCGGTGGCCTGAAGGATGGCGATCAGGTGGTGACCTTCGGCAGCTTCTTCATCGATTCCGAGTACAAGCTGAAGGGCGCCGCGCAGGGGCCGCGATGATCCC
>Ga0207644_10003546_pt1 | contig 10104 bp, 7 predicted proteins | sample KBSS73metaG_FD_184326 | JGI IMG/M metagenome (GOLD analysis project Ga0207644, IMG submission 184326) | Switchgrass rhizosphere microbial communities from Kellogg Biological Station, Michigan, USA - KBS S7-3 metaG (SPAdes) (version 2) | ecosystem: Host-associated > Plants > Roots > Rhizosphere >... | reverse complement strand
CGTACCAGGTCACACGCCCGCCGAGGTCTTCGTAAAGGTCGGCAATCGCGCCCGCACAGGCTTCCAGCACGCCACCGCGCATCACCACACGGTCGGGATTAAGGCAGTGCATGAGCACGTCGCGTCTCGCCCAGCGTTCGAGATCGTCGCGATAATCCTGTGGGTCGGACCGCTGCTCGGTGATCCCCGTGCAGGCGAGGTCTGTGAAATCCTCGCCTTCGGCGATCCGTACGCCGCGCCCTTCAAGGATCACGCGATCGCCGCGCGTCCCGACGAAACCGACCGGCGAATGGAGCTCGTTCAGCGCTTCTATCCCGGCTTCGCCGCTCGTGGAAATCCCATCCCAGCAGTCGCGCGGTAGGCCGAGCCGCTCGAGCTGGTGGGAAACCGCTTCCGAAGTTCGCGGCGCATTGGTGATCAGGATCACGCAGCGCCCTTCGTCGCGCCATTGACGAAGGCGCTTTGCCGCGCCCGGATAGAGCGTTACGCCATCGTGAACGACGCCCCAGACGTCGCACAGGATGACGCGGTACTTGGGATCGAGCGCCTCCAACACGCTCATTCTAGGCCCGTTTCCCGCAACGCTTGCTCGATCAGGGCGACATCCTCGGGATTGTTGAGCTCGCGCAGGGCAAAGGGCGGCGGCGCGACATCGACGACCGCGACCGGAACGCCGATCGCGAGGAACCGCAATTGCTCCAGTCCCTCGAGCAGTTCCAGCTCGCTTGGCGGGGTCTCCGTGTAGAGCTCCAGTGCCTTTGGCCGATAGGCGTAGACGCCAATATGCAGTCGAACCGGTGAGCTGCCGCCATCGAGCAGGCCGGAGGGCAAATGCGGAATCAGCCGCTTTGAGAAATACAACGCGCGCGATTGATTGTCGGTGACGACAGTCGTGCCTCCTACCCTGCCCGCGGCTTCCTCGGACTGGAGCGACCGAACCTCATCGGCACTGAGCCGAAGCACCGGTGTTGCGACTGGCGCCTCGGCATCCTGCTCCATGCGCGCAATCAGCGCCTCGACGAACGCTGGCGGCGTCAGCAGCGCATCGCCCTGGAAGTTGATGACCAAGTCGACATCGTGAACCTGCTTGACCGCCTCGGCACAACGTTCGGTGCCGTTGCGGCAGTCCGCTGAGGTCATGATCACGCCGACGCCATAGCGAGTACATACGTCGGCGATGCGCTCATCGTCTGTGGTGACGAACACGCCCGAAACGCCGGCTACTCGCCGCGCCGCATCGACGCTGCGCAGGATGAGCGACTTGCCCGCGCCTCCTGCACCCTTCAGTTCGACCAGCGGCTTTCCCGGGTAGCGTGATGAACCGTAGCGCGCCGGGATCAGGATGACGGAATTCATCGAGCGGCGGGGCAATCGTGAATATGCAGAACACCGACCGGCTTCTTGCCGCGGCCGTCTTCCTTGACCACGAACAACGCGGTGATCTTGTGCTCGTCGAAAAGAACCAGCGCGTCATCCACCAGGTCGTCGGGTCCGACCGTCTTCGGGTCCCGGGTCATGAACTCGCCGGCCTCATGATCAAGACCGCGCTCGATATTCCGGCGCAAGTCGCCATCGGTGATGACCCCGAGCAGATAGCCATTCTGGTCGGTCACTCCGATAACACCGAGGCGCTTGACGGACATTTCGACAACTGTGTCGTGCATGTTGCTGTCGACCCGCGTCAGCGGCATCGACTTGCCTCCATGCATCAGGCGCCGCACCGGCTTCAGCCGGGCGCCGAGCGATCCGCCAGGGTGCAGGCGGCCGAAATCGGTCCTGGTCACGCCCTTCTGCCGCATCACCGTCATCGCCAAGGCGTCACCCAGCGCTAGCGCCATAGTAGACGAGGTCGTCGGAGCGACGGATTCGGGCCCGACCTCCGGCCAATGCGGCAGGACTAGTGACGCCGTGCCGGCCTCGGCAAGCATCGTCCCGGCATGTCCGGTGATCGCGATGATCGGGATATGGGCATGCTGGAAATGGTCGATCACCGGCTCGAGTTCGGTCGTCTCGCCGCTCTGCGAGATCAGAATCGCAACATCGCCTTCCGCGGCCATGCCGAGATCGCCGTGGATCGCTTCGGCGAGATGGAGAAACACCGCGGTTGTTCCCGTCGAAGCGAAGGTCGCTGCGATCTTCCGCGCAACGTGACCGGATTTGCCGAGACCGCTGACGATCAGCTTGCTCTCGCAGTCGCAAATCAACTGGACCGCCTTCTCGAACGGAGAGCCGAGTTGGTCGGCAAGCGCATCTAGCGCACGTGCTTCGTCGTGCAGGATTGCCCGCCCGAACTCTAGGACGCCGATCGGGGAACTGCGGTCTGCTGCCATGGTCCAACCCCCTAGCCACGCGCCGGACGCCTGTGAAGCTTGACGGCGGTGGCGGCAGCGGCTTGGGTCATCGTTCCTGAGGGGAAACTGAATGGCCAAGCGACTGACCCGTTACATACTCATCGCTCTCGTGCTCGGGATAATCACAGGCCTCGCGCTTCATTATGCGATCGACGACGGAACTGCGGCCAGCGGCGCCCGACTGGCGAAGATCGCTGAATATCTGAGCATCGTCACAACCTTGTTCCTTCGGCTGATCAAGATGATCATCGCGCCCCTGGTCTTTGCGACGCTGGTCGCGGGCATTGCCCACATGGGCGACGTCGCGGCGCTGGGTCGCGTCGGGCTCCGCTCGATCCTGTGGTTCATCCTCGCGACCTTCGTCTCGCTGACACTGGGCTTGCTGCTTGTCACCGTCCTCCACCCTGGCGTCGGCCTCAACCTGCCGCTGCCGCCGACCACCGCCACGAGCGGCGTTGAAACCGCCGCCTTCAACCTCAAGGATTTCATCTCTCACGTCGTTCCCGCCTCGATCTTCGAGGCAATGAGCACAAACGAAATCCTGCCGATCGTCGTCTTCTCGATGTTCTTCGGAATCGCGCTGACCTCTGTGGGCGAGAAGGGGAAGCCCTTGGTCCGAGGGATCGAATCCCTGGTCCGTGTCATGCTTCAGGTGACGAACTATGTGATGCGGTTCGCGCCCTTCGCGGTGTTCACCGCGGTCGCCAGCGCGCTTGCCGAGCGCGGCCCGCAGATCATAGCGACCTTGGGCAAGTTCGTCGGCAGTTTCTATCTCGGCCTTGCGCTCCTCTGGGCGATTTTGATCGGCGCCGCCTTCGTCATCGTCGGCCCGCGGACGCGTCATCTGGTACGTTACATCCGCGATCCCGTCGTGCTCGCCTTCTCGACTGCCTCGTCGGAGGCTGCCTATCCGCGGACTCTCGAGGAGTTGGAGCGCTTCGGCGTCCCGCCACGCATAGCCAGCTTCGTCCTGCCGCTCGGCTATTCGTTCAATCTCGACGGGTCGATGATGTATATGACCTTCGCGTCGATCTTCATCGCCCAGGCCTATGGCATCCACCTGAGCCTCGGCCAGGAAATCACCATGCTGCTGGTGCTGATGATCACCTCAAAAGGCATGGCCGGAGTTCCGCGCGCCAGCCTGGTGGTGATCGCCGCGACCCTGTCGATGTTCCACATCCCCGAAGCCGGACTGCTGCTGATCCTCGCGGTCGACCATTTCCTCGACATGGGCCGCTCGGCGACCAACGTCGTCGGCAATGCGGTTGCCGCCAGCGTGGTCGCGCGCTGGGAAGGCCAGCTCGGCCCCGCGCTGTCTCCCGACATCGAGCCGCTGCCCGCGGCCCGCAAGAAGCCGCGGGCCGCCGCCAGGAAAGCCTAACCGAACGGTCGGTCGATGCTCGGCGGGGGCTGGGTAAAGAATTTCGGCCCGCTGGCGGTCATGTGCCAGCAATCCTCGAGGCGCACTCCGAACTTGCCGGGAATGTAGAGCCCGGGCTCATCCGAAAAACACATGCCCGGGGCGAGCGGCGTGGCCTCGCCGTGGACGAGATAGATCGGCTCGTGAACCTCCATGCCGATGCCGTGCCCGGTGCGGTGTGACAGGCCCGGAAGCCGGTAGCCGGGCCCGAAGCCCCAACTCTCGTATGTCTTGCGGACGGCGTCGTCGACCGCACCGGCGGGCAAGCCAACCCGTGCCGTCTGGATCGCGATCTGCTGGCCGCGGTGAACCTGGTCCCACAGCTTGCGCTGGTCCGCAGTTGGGTCGGCGCCGAAGACGAACGTTCGGGTGATGTCGGCCTGGTAGCCGTGCACTGAGCTGGTGCAGTCCATGAGAACGATCTCGCCGTGATGAACGACCTGCGGCTTGTGACTGCCGTGCGGGTAGGCCGAGGCCTCCCCGATCAGGACCAGTCCGCCGTCGTAATTGCCGCCGAGGCGCTTCTGTGCTGCCGAGATCATCGCGTCGATGTCGCGCGGGGTCATGCCATCGCGGGTCCGTGTTCCAGCATAGCGGAGCGATGCAAGCATGATGTCATTGGCGGCCTGCATCAGCGCGAGCTCGGCCGGTGACTTGATCAGCCGGCAACCGCGAACGACCGGGTTGCCGCTGACAACGCGGATCGCGGGAAGCTGCTGCTTCAGTCGATCGAAAATGAAGAAGCGATCGGTTTCCTCGAAGCCGACGATCCGCGCGCGCTTGGCGCGAAGGAAGTCCGCAACAAGCTTCAACGGCTCCTCGTCCTCGTTCCAGGTTCGGATCTCGGCCGGGATGGAGAGACTCTCGGCGACCGAGGGTTTCTCGAAAAACGGCGTGACGATGATCGGATCGCCATTGGCCGGGATCACCGCCGCAGTCAGCCGCTCCGACCGCCACCACTGAACACCGGTGAAATAATCGAGGCTCGCGCCAGGCTCGACGATGATGGCGTCGATGCTATGCCGCGCCATGAAAACCCGCGCCTTGGCGATCCGCTGCAATCTCTCCGCAGTCGTAATGGCCGGCGGAATCGGGATTGCCGGCAACTCCTCGGCAGCCTGGGCGAAGACACGATCCAACGGCAGCGTCATCGTGGTGGCTACCGCGGCCGTCCCCTGCAAGAAGCCACGGCGCCTCATCACAGAATTCATTATCATTGCTCCCACGCTCGTGAGCCACTGTTGCACGCGTTGGGGCAATCGGCCAGCAGACCCGTCCTCCCAATGTTCGATTCCCTGAACCAAGACGGCGTCAAGCGCCCCGGAACCCGCGAGATGACTGTCATGCTCGCCGGGCTGATGGCGCTCAATGCCTTCGCGATCGATTCGATGATCCCGGCGCTCGCCGACATCGGGAGGTCGCTGCACGTTGCGCATGAGAACGACCAGCAGCTGGTGGTCATCGCCTACTTCCTCGGCTTCGCATCGACGCAATTGCTCTGGGGACCGCTGGCCGACCGGTTCGGACGCAAGCCCGTCCTCGGCATTGGCGTAGTGCTGTACGGCGGCTTCGCATTGCTGTGTGCGATGGCAGGAAGCTTTCCACTGCTCATCGCCGGGCGGGCCGCAATGGGGGCTTCGGCGGCGGTAACCCGCGTGCTGGTCATCGCGATGGTCCGTGACCTGTTCGAGGCCGAGGCGATGGCGCGGGTTATGAGCCTCGTCTTCATGACCTTCATGTTGGTTCCCGTGCTGGCCCCGAACATTGGCCAGCTGATCCTGCTGTTCGCCTCCTGGCGGGCGATCTTCATCGCGATCACGCTCTACGCCGTGCTGATGCTCGCCTGGGCGCAACTGCGGCTGCCCGAGACACTGCACCCCGAATATCGCCGGGCACTCAGCTGGCGCGACACACTGAGCGCGATTGCCGAAACGGTGCGGGAGCCCCAGTCGAGGGGGTACACCCTGGCGACGACGATCAGCTTCTCGGGCCTCATCGCCTACATCAGCTCGATCCAACAGATCATCTTCGATGCTTTCCACGAGGGCCAGTACATCGGCTTGGTGTTCGCCTCGATCGCCGCGCCGATGGCGCTCGCATCATGGCTCAACTCGCGAGTCGTCGGACGCTTTGGGCTCAGACGCGTGGGGCACACCGCGGCGCTGGCGCTAATGATCGTCACCATTGTCCATGCGGTGGTCGCGCTAAGCGGCAATGAAAGCCTGCCGCTGTTTATCGCGCTGCAGGCGCTGACGATGGCCGCCTTCGCCTTCACCTCGTCCAACCTCGGAACGCTGGCAATGGAACACATGGCGCACATCGCGGGCACTGCGTCTTCGGTCCAAGGAGTAATCGGTACGGTCGGAGCGGCGCTGCTCGGCTTCGCCATCGGCCAGCAATTCGACGGAACGCCGGTGCCGTTCGTAATCGGCACCGCGATGTGCGCCGCGGGCGGTTTCTTGCTGATCGTCCTGACCGAACCGAAGCGGCTGTTTGCGCCAATGCAGGCCGATCCGGAAGAACAAGAGGCGGCCAGGGAATCGACAGCCGTCCCGGAGGATTTCGGCTAATCTACGGCTCACCTGACTCTCTCAAGGGGAGAGGAATGAGGGGGCAGCGGGCGGAGAGCGTGCAATTCCGCCCGCTGCCGGGGAGCTCGCTATTCGGCCAGTTCGCCGTCGTCATCAGGACCGGCGCCGACCATCAACGCCTCGCCGACTTCCTCGGTCTTGCCCCTGATCGCATTCTCGATGCGGCGCGCGACGTCGGGATTCTCCTTGAGGTAGACCTTGGCGTTCTCGCGGCCTTGGCCGATCCGGACGCTGTCGTAGCTGAACCAGGCGCCCGATTTTTCGACGAGGCCGGCCTTGACGCCTAGGTCGAGGATCTCGCCGACCTTGCTGACGCCTTCGCCGTACATGATGTCAAACTCGACCTGCTTGAACGGCGGCGCGACCTTGTTCTTGACGACCTTCACGCGGGTGGTGTTGCCGACGATGTCGTCGCGGTCCTTGATTTGCCCTGTGCGGCGGATGTCGAGGCGGACGGACGCGTAAAACTTCAGCGCATTGCCGCCGGTCGTCGTCTCCGGATTGCCGTACATGACGCCGATCTTCATGCGCACCTGGTTGATGAAGATGACCATGCAGCGCGAGCGGCTGATCGAGCCGGTCAGCTTGCGCAGGGCCTGGCTCATCAGGCGCGCCTGGAGCCCGACATGGCTGTCGCCCATCTCGCCCTCGATCTCGGCGCGCGGGACCAGAGCGGCGACGGAATCGACGACCAGCACGTCGACCGCGTTGGAGCGGACGAGCGTGTCGACGATCTCAAGCGCCTGCTCGCCAGTGTCGGGCTGCGAGACGATCAGCTCATCGATGTCGACGCCGAGCTTCTTGGCATAGGCCGGATCGAGCGCATGCTCGGCATCGACGAAGGCGGCGGTGCCGCCGCCGCGCTGCGCCTCGGCGATCGCATGCAGTGCAAGGGTCGTCTTGCCCGAGCTTTCCGGCCCGTAGATCTCGATCACCCGGCCGCGCGGCAGGCCACCGACGCCGAGCGCTATGTCGAGCCCGAGGCTTCCGGTCGAGATCGTCTCGACCTCCATCTTTTCGCGGCTGCCCAGCTTCATGGCCGAGCCCTTGCCGAACGCGCGATCAATCTGGGCAAGCGCAGCCTCGAGCGCCTTCTGCCGGTCCATAGTGGGCGATTCCAATCCGTTGCCGATGACTTTGAGCTGCGCTGCCATGTTCCCTGCCTCCATTCAACCGCCAATGATCGGCGGCCGAGCCCCGCCTGTGGAAAAGCATTTGTATCCTATTTGTTCAGCAGGAACAAGAGGAGAACATCGGTGGGGCTCACTTGGCGGCCGGGCTGCGACACTCGCCCTGGCTTACTTCACTTATCAACAGTTTAGCCGTCCTGTCATGCAACCGACAGCCGCTAACGGCGTTGCCGGTTCAACTAAACATTCCATAGATGAAACGAAGAGGACGATGGTCGTAAACCCCCACCGCGCGCCGACGGGCGTGCCAACTGGAAGCGATGCACTCGACGATATATTGAACGGCGGATACGAACTCAGCCGCGTGCACTTGCTCGAGGGCCGCCCCGGCTCCGGTAAAACGACGCTCGCGCTGCAATTCCTCATGGAGGCGCGGGAGCGCGGGGAATCGACGCTCTACATCACCTTGTCCGAAGGCAAGGCCGAGTTGATCGGGGCGGCGTCGACGCATGGCTGGTCGCTCGACGGCATCGAAATCTACGAGCTGATCCCCTCCGAGCTCAGCCTCGATCCGAGCCGCGAGCAGTCGGTCGTCTATTCGTCCGACCTTGAGCTCGGCGAGACCGTGCAGCTGGTCATGGACTGCGTCGAGAAATTGAAGCCGCAATGCGCGGTGTTCGACAGCCTGTCGGACATCAAATTGCTGGCCGGCAGCCCGCTGCGGTATCGGCGCCAGGTGCTCGCCCTGAAGCACTATTTCTCCAGCAAGGACTGCACGGTCCTGTTTATCGACGACATGAGCGACGACACGCAAGACGCCAGTCTTCACAGCCTGGTGCATGGCGTGGTGAGGCTGGAGCAGCTGACGATCAGCTACGGCGCCGAGCGGCGGCGGCTGCGCGTGTTCAAGATGCGCGGGCGGCCGTTCCGCGGCGGGTATCACGATTATGTGATCCGTACTGGCGGTTTGGAGATCTACCCGCGCCTGATCGCCGCCGAGCACAATCCTGGCTTCGAGGAGCAGGGCCCGGTCGAGAGCGGCGTCAAGGACCTCGACGCTATGTTGAAGGGCGGGCTTGATCGCGGCACCAGCACGCTGATCATGGGTCCGTCGGGCTGCGGCAAATCGACGCTTGCCTTGCAATATGTGATCGCTGGCCTGGCGCGGGACGAGAAGGCTGTGTTTATCAGCTTCGACGAAACCCGCCGCAACTTCTTCAAGCGCGCCAGCGGGCTACACCTTAGCGAGCCGCTGGAGAAAGCCGGCGAGCGCTTCAACTTCCAGCAGGTCGACCCGGCCGAGATGTCGCCGGGCGAACTGTCGGGCATCGTCCGGTCTGAGGTCGCGAACGGGGCGAGCATCGTCGTGCTCGACAGCCTGTCGGGCTATCAGAATGCGATGCCGGAGGAGCAGTTCCTGCTGCTCCAGATGCACGAGTTGCTGACCTATTTGAACCAGCAGGGCGTGCTGACCATCCTGGTGCTCACCCAGCATGGACTGATCGGCAACATGCAGACTCCAGTCGACCTAACTTACCTGTCCGACACGGTGCTGCTGCTGCGCTTCTTCGAGGCGGAGGGAGAACTGCGGCGGGCGATCTCGGTGATCAAGAAACGCACTGGCGGGCATGAGCAGACGATCCGCGAGTATCGCATCGACACGCAGGGGCTGAGAGTCGGCGATCCGCTGCGGCAGTTTAGCGGTGTTCTGACCGGCGTGCCCCGCTATACGGGCGCGGCCGATACCCTGTTAGACAGCCGCGAGGACTGACTTTTTGGCCCAATGCCTCGCCATCCTTGCCCCCTCGGGCCGCGATTCAAAAGTCATCCAGGACATATTGAAAAGCGCGGGCGTGACCACCTGCATCGAAGGCAATGTGGCCTCGGTGCTGAGCGCCGTGAATGAGGGACGCGCCGGCGCTGCGATCCTCGCCGAGGAAGCGGTCAGCGACGAGGGCCTGGAGCTGATCGAAGGCTGGCTCGCGGCGCAACCGCCGTGGTCGGACCTGCCCATCATCCTGCTGACCAAGGGCCGCGGCGGGCCTCCAAACAAGATAGCGCTGGCCAGCAAGCTGGGGAACGTGACGATCCTCGAGCGGCCGCTGCACCCAGTGACCCTGGTATCGGCTGCGCGCGCCGCGCTGCGCGCTCGCGCCCGCCAGCACGTCGCCGAGCACCATGTCCTCGACCTTGAGCGGAGCCAGGAACGGCTCAGCGAGAGCGAGGCCAAGTACCGCACCCTGTTCAACTCGATGGATGAGGGCTTCTGCATCATCGAGTTCATCGACGGACCGGATGGGCCGCTCAGCGACTACATCCATGTCGAAGCGAACGAGGCCTATGCGCGGCACGCGGGCATTCCGAACGTCGTCGGGCAGAAGGTTCGCACCATGGTGCCGGACGAAGCGGAGGAATGGGTCCGCATCTACGGCGAAGTGCTGAAGACCGGCCAATCGATCCGCTTCGAGCGCGAATTGGTCGCGACGGGGCGCCAGCTCGAGCTGGCCGCATTCCGCATCGAGCCGGCCGAGAAGAATCAGGTCGCGGTGCTGTTCCAGGACATCACCATCCGCCGCGCGGCCGAGACTGCGCTGCAGGAGTTGAATGCGACC
>Ga0207644_10003545_pt1 | contig 10105 bp, 9 predicted proteins | sample KBSS73metaG_FD_184326 | JGI IMG/M metagenome (GOLD analysis project Ga0207644, IMG submission 184326) | Switchgrass rhizosphere microbial communities from Kellogg Biological Station, Michigan, USA - KBS S7-3 metaG (SPAdes) (version 2) | ecosystem: Host-associated > Plants > Roots > Rhizosphere >... | reverse complement strand
TCGTTCTCTGAGCGATTCGGGCGAGGCGAGGGCGGTGATCGTCAAGCGCCTCGGCCCGGTCGCCTACGACCTCGCGCTCGACGCGATGCGCGCCTTCACCGCGGCACGTGACGAGCGGACGCCCGATGAGGTCTGGCTGTGCGAGCACGCGCCGGTCTTCACCCAGGGGGTCGCCGGCAAGGCCGGGAACGTCCTCGATCCCGGAACGATCCCGGTCGTTCGCACCGACCGCGGCGGCCAGGTCACGTACCACGGGCCCGGCCAGGTCGTCGCCTATCCCCTCGTCGACCTGCGCCGGCTCGGCATCTACGTCAAGGAGTACGTGTTCAGGCTCGAGCAGGCGCTCCTGAAGACGCTCGAGGCCTACGGCGTCAGCGGCCATCGCGTGCCGGGCGAGCCCGGCGTGTATGTCCGCGCCGAAGCGCCGTTCGACCACGCGGTGCGGCAGCCGCCCGCCGCCGGCGCCGACCGCTTCGAGGGCCTCGCCAAGATCGCCGCGATCGGCGTCAAGGTGAGCCGCCATCGGGCCTATCACGGCGTCGCCCTCAACGTCGCGATGGACCTGCGCCCCTTCGAGCGGATCAACCCGTGCGGTCATGCCGGTCTGAAAACGGTCGATCTTTCTACAATCGGCGTTCGCGCCACCTGGGACGAGGCGGCGAGCATCCTCGGCGCCAAGCTCGCCGCCTACCTGAGCCCCCGATGACCCCTGCGCCCGGCTACGACGCGACGATCAAGCAGAAGGCCGAGGCGAAGACCTCGCGCATCCCGATCCGCATCGTGCCGGTCGGCGAGGCGCTGAAGAAGCCCGACTGGATCCGCGTCAAGGCGGGCTCGCCGACGACGCGCTTCTACGAGATCAAGCAGATTCTGCGCGAGCACAAGCTGCATACCGTGTGCGAGGAAGCGTCGTGCCCGAACATCGGCGAGTGCTTCGGCAACGGCACCGCGACCTTCATGATCATGGGCGACAAGTGCACGCGGCGCTGCCCGTTCTGCGACGTCGGCCACGGCCGGCCCGATCCGCTCGACGCCGACGAGCCGCTCAACCTCGCCAAGACCATCGCCGCGCTGAAGCTGAAGTACGTCGTCATCACCAGCGTCGACCGCGACGACCTGCGCGACGGCGGCGCCGGCCATTTCGTCGCCTGCATCAGACGAGTGCGCGAGCTCTCGCCGGCGACGCGCATCGAGATCCTGACGCCCGACTTCCGCGGCCGGATGGACCGCGCGCTCGAGATACTCAAGGCCGCGCCGCCCGACGTGATGAACCACAACCTCGAGACCGCGCCGCGCCTCTACAGGGAAGCGCGGCCGGGGTCCGACTACGCGTTCTCGCTCAACCTGCTCAAGCGCTTCAAGGAATTCGCGCCCGACGTGCCGACCAAGAGCGGAGTCATGGTCGGCCTGGGCGAGACCGACGACGAGATCCTGCAGGTGATGCGCGACATGCGCGCGCACGACATCGACATGCTGACGATCGGCCAGTACCTGGCGCCGAGCGGCCACCACTTGCCGGTGCGCCGCTACGTCCACCCCGACACCTTCAGGATGTACGAGCGCGAGGCCGCGGCGATGGGCTTCTCGCACGCCGCCGTCGGCGCCCTCGTCCGCTCGAGCTACCACGCCGACCAGCAGGCGCATGCCGCCGGCGTCGCCGCCTAGGGCGCGGCAGCGCGCGTGCGCGAGCGGTCCCATCGCGTGACAGGCCCCGGCAGCGAGTGAGCGCGGTTCCCGCGCCGGCCGAGCCCCCGCTCGTCTGCGGCAACTGCCGCGAGCCGATGCAGCGGCTGGCGCTCGCCGGCCATTACGGGCACCGCGTCGACCTCGACCTCTGCCGTGGCTGCGACCTGGTCTGGTTCGACGGCTCCGAGACCGCGCAGCTGACCGGCGCGGCGCTGCTCGAGCTGATCGGCCACATGGCGGCGGCGCGCGCGCTGCCGCACGAGATGCTGCGCGCCGACCCGCGCTGCCCGCGCTGCGACGGCAAGCTCAGGCTCGTCCACAACCAATCGCGCTGGGGCCGCTCGTCGCAGCTGCAGTGCGCGCGCCGCCACGGCGCCTACCAGTCGTTCGCGCAGTTCCTGGAAGAGAAGGGCCTGGTGCGGCCGATGTCGGCGATCGATCGCGCCAGGCTGTGGCGCGATCGCGGCGGCATCGAGTGCATCAACTGCGGCGGCGAGATCGCCAAGGGCGACGAGCGCTGTCGCTGGTGCCACTCGATCCCGAGCCTGCTCGACATCGCCCGCCTCGCTCACGCGCTCGACCCGCTCGACACGATCGAGCCGCCCGCCGTCTACCAGACCGCGGCGCGCCAGGGCGCGCTGCATTGCGCGGCGTGCGGCGCGGCGCTGCCCGAAGGCGAGACGATGCGCTGCTCGCAATGCGGCGCGACCCTGGCGATCACCAGCCTCGCCGAGGCTCATGCCGAGGTGCAGGCGCTCGCGCCATTGCTGCGCGCGGCGGCCGAGCGGCCGTCGGCGAAGGTCGTCAAGCGCCGTCTCGACGCGCTCGCCGAGGACCTGCCGCGGCGGCGCGAATGGGTCAAGCAGATGGAAGCCGACGCCGCCGAGACTCGCGGTGCGAGCGGCGGCGGAGCGTGGGGCGGCAGCGGCCGCGGCGACTTCGACTGGGCCTCGCTGCTGCGCGGCGGCACGAACCCGGTGCGCGCGGTCCTGATCGCACTTGCGCTCTGGTTCGCGTGGTACTTCTGGCGTTGACGGCGTGCCGTCGCTGTCCGGCCGCGGCACGGCGGCGATGACCGGGACCTGGTGCGCGCTCGGTGCGATCGCCTTGTGGGCGACGCTCGCGTCGCTCGGCGTCGCCCTCGCCAACGTGCCGCCGTTCCTGCTCACCGGCCTGGCGCTGATCATCGGCAGCGTGCCTGCGTGGCCGCTCGCGCGCCAGTGGCGCGTCCCGGCGTCGACGCTGCTGGTCGGCGTGGGCGGCCTGTTCGGCTACCACTTCCTGCTCTTCGTGGCCCTGCGCAGCGCGCCGCCGCTCGAGGCCAACCTCGTCAACTACCTGTGGCCACTGCTGATCGTCGTCCTGGCGCCGGTGCTGCTGCCGAATGTCGCGCTGCGGCCGCTCCACGTCATTGCCGCCGGCGCCGGATTCGCCGGCGCGGCGCTGGCGATCCTGGGCGGCCGCGAGGCGAGCGGCGGATTCTCGTGGGGCTACCTGGCCGCCGCCGGATCGGCGTTCGTCTGGGCGAGCTACTCGCTGCTGACGCAGCGCGTCGCCCATTTCCCGACCGCGGCGATCGGCCTGTTCGGGCTCGTCTCGGGAGTGCTCGCGCTCGCCTGCCATGCGCTGCTCGAGGCGCCGGCGGCGCTTTCGGCGCGCGACGCGATGCTGATCGCGGCGATCGGGCTCGGCCCGCTCGGCGCCGCGTTTTTCCTGTGGGACGCCGCGCTCAAGCGAAGCGACGCGCGTCGGATCGGCCTGCTCAGCTACCTGACGCCGCTCGCGTCGACGCTGCTGCTGGCGCTGACGACGTCGCGGCCGCTGACGCCGTGGATCGGCGCCGCGGCGCTGCTCATCGTCGGCGCCGCGATCGTCGGCCTGCGGACGCGCTGAGGCGCAGCGAAACGCTGCCGCCGCCACTCCACAACTCCGTCCAACTCCAACTCCGACGGCGCTGCGGGCGGGCTCGGCGACGCCCTCCGCCATCACAGCCCGCGCGAGAGCTCGAACATCAGCGCCGCCGGCAGCGAGCTCGCGACGACGTCGCGGCCGATCCGCGCCATCTGCGCGCCGTTGGTCCCCGACATCTCGAACGTCGAGCCCTGCTCGAGGATCTCGATGAAGACGAAGTCGGGCACCTCGGCGAGGATCTCGTCCTTGAAGTGGGTGAAGCGGCTGCCCTTCTGGATCGAGTCGACGATGATCGCGTGCGGCAGGCCCTCCTTGCAGAAGCTCGCCGCCTCGTCGATCGAGCCGACGAAGTCGACCAGCATGCTCATGTTGCGAAGCGCGTCGCGGATCAGGACGCGAACCTCGCGCCGCGACGCGACGACGAGCACGTGGCTACCGGCGAGCGCCTTGGAGTTGCTCGATTGCGCGCCGCCCTCGTCGATCTCGGTCGCCGAGAGGCCGGCCATGTCGTCGCTCGCCGTCTTCGGAAACTCGAGCACCAGCGTCGTCGTCCCGGCGACGTCCTTGCGGTCGACGACAAGCCCCATGGTCCACGCGGTCTGCTCGATCAGGCGCCAGGTGAGCGAGTCGAGCCGGGGCGAGATCTCGGTCGTCACGCTCTCGTCGACCTGGTCGGCGGGACGGTTAGCGAACCTGCACGTCAGCCGCGCGTTCACCGGCCAGGTCTTGAAATCGACCGTGAACGCGATGTGGGCGTGCGCATTGGCGAGCGCCCAGTCGAGCGTCGCGTTGAGGAGGCTGAAGAGGAGCGAGCCGTCGACGATGACGCGCGCCGACTTGAGCTCGTGCTTCAAGGCGATGCCGCGCGCCTGCGTCTCGCGCGTTCGCAAAGAGAGGACGCTCTTCAGCACCTCTTCGAGCTGCAGCACTTCGTCGGACTGGCGCACGCGACCCGACGCGAACCGGGTCAGCTGCTGGCCGATCATCCCCGCCTGGCGCGCCTGCTCGACCTCGTCACGCAGCGCGCGCAGGCCCGCGCGATCGATCTTGCCGGTCGCCGTGAGGGCGTGGATCCGCTCGAGTGCCGCCGTCAGCGGCTCGGCGATCTCGACACCCACCTGCGAGACGAGATCGTGCCAACGCTGGTCGCCCGGGGCCGCCGCTGGAGGATCGTTGACGGCAGCATCGGCGCCGGTGCGTTTGCCGGTGGACATGGCGACTCTCTCGAAAGGCGGATCAAGAATTCGGCCGCGGCGCGGCCAGCGCCGGCGCGGTCAACGCGGGCGCGATGCCTTGCCGGAGGCGGCGGCCGCGCGACAGCGCCGCTCTCCTTGCGCTGCGGGCCACTGCGGAGTGTCGATGGCCGTCGGCGAAGCCGCCACCCGGCGACGTGCCCGGCTGGCCAGACGGGCTCACAAAGTCGAGGAATGTGACAACTTGTTCACTAATTTCTAAGGTCGCAGCGCACCTGGCCCCACGCTTGTGCGGCAAAGCGCCGGCTCAGGCCGCATCGGTCCGGATCGTCCCGGTCTCGGTCGCGCCGGTTTCGATCGCGCCAACCTAGATCGCCCCTCGCCCGCGCAAGGTCGCGATCTCGGCAGCGTCGAGGCCGAATTCCGCCAGCACGTCGTCGGTGTCGTTGCCGAGCAGCGGCGGTGCCCGCCGATAACGCACCGGCGTCGCCGCCAGCTTGATCGGGCTGGCGACCAGCCGGACGGTGCCGGCGAGCGGATGCGGCAACTCAACGGTCATCGCGCGTTCCTGCACGTGGGGGTCGGCGAACACCTCGGCCAGGTCGTTGATCGGTCCGCAAGGGACCTTCGCCGCCTCGAGCTCGGCGAGCCACTCCGCGCGCCGGCGCAGGACGAGGCGCGCGGCGAGCAGCGGAACCAGGACCTCGCGATGGCGAACCCGGCCGGCGTTGCGGGCGAATCGCTCGTCGGTCGCGAGCTCGGCGCAGCCGACGACGGCGCAGAAGCGTGCGAACTGGGCGTCGTTGCCGACGGCGAGGATCATGTGCCCGTCGGCGACCTTGAAGACCTGATAGGGAACGATGCTCTGATGAGCGTTGCCGGCGCGCCCCGGCGCGACGCCGCTTGCCAAGTAGCCGGCGCCGAGGTTGGCGAGCATCGCCACCTGGGTGTCGAGCAGCGCCATGTCGATCGCCTGGCCCTGGCCGGTGCGATCGCGGTGGCGCAGGGCGGCGAGGATCGCAGTCACCGCGTACATCCCGGTGAAGAGATCGGCGACGGCGACTCCGACCTTCTGCGGTCCGCCGCCGGGGGCGTCGTCGGCGATCTCCGCGCGCGACGGGCCGGTCACGCTCATCAGCCCGCCCATTCCCTGCACGGCGTAGTCGTAGCCGGCGCGCTCGCGGTACGGGCCCGTCTGGCCGAAGCCGGTGATCGAGCAGTAGACGAGGCGCGGATTGCGCGCGAGCAGCGTCGCGGCATCGAGGCCGCGCCTCGCCAGGTCGCCGACCTTGAAGTTCTCGACGAGCACGTCCACGCGCTCGGCGAGAGTGCGCACCAACTCTGAGCCTTCGTCGGTGGCGATGTCTATCGTCACCGAGCGCTTGTTGCGGTTCGTGCCGAGGTAGTAGGCGGCTTCTGCGGTCTCGCCGCCCTCCGGGTCGCGCAGGAACGGCGGACCCCAGCCGCGTGTGTCGTCGCCGCCGGGGGCGCCGTCGCGGGCCGGGCGCTCGACCTTGATCACGTCGGCGCCGAGATCGGCCAGGGTTTGCGTGCACCAGGGTCCGGCCAGGACGCGCGATAGATCGAGGACGCGAACGCCTTCAAGGGCCATCGCGCCGGTCACGGATGCCGCATCGCTCATGAGAGCAATTGTCGGCGAGCCCGGATAATCGACGCATGGAGGAGACCTGCCAGCGGCGCCGGAGCGTCCGGAGCGCCGTGGCGGCGATCGCCTTCGGCGCGACCCTGCTCGCCTGCTCGCCGGCCTTCGACTGGCGCGAGACCCGTCCCGAAGGCAGCGGTGCCGTCGCGATGTTTCCGTGTCGGCCCGTCAAGCAGGAACGCAGCGTACGCATCGGCGCGGCGGTCCTGCCCATGCAGCTCCATTCGTGCCGCGCCGGCGACACGCTCTTCCTGATCGCCGCAGTCGACGTCGCCGATCCGGCCGAGGTGACGCCGCGGCTGGCGGAGTTTCGGGCCCAGGCCTTGGCCAACCTGGGCGCCGCCTCGGGCGGCGAGGCCGCGCCGATCGCGGTCGCGGGAGCGACGCCGAACCCGCAGAGCGGCCGCCTCGGCATCGTCGCCGCGCGGCCCGACGGCCGTCGTGTCGGCGCGCAGGCGGCGTTCTTCGTTAAGGGACTCAGGCTCTACCAGGCGACGGTTCTGGCTGCCGACGGATCGCCCGGGCGCGACGTCGTCGACACCTTCTTCGGCGCGATCCGCCTGCCCTGACCCCACCTCCTCTTCATGCCCGGCCTCCTCATCATCGCCCACGCGCCGCTCGCCTCGTCGCTCAAGGCCGTCGCCGAGCACGCCTATCCCGATTGCGCGTCCCAGCTCGGCGCCCTCGACGTCCTTCCGAACGTCGCCGTCGACGAGGTCGAGGCGCAGGCGCGGCAGATGCTCGAGCGGCTCGCCGGCCCCGAGCTGCTGATCTTCACCGACGTCTTCGGCGCGACGCCGTGCAACATCGCCCAGCGCCTCGCCGACGGCGTCCGAGTCAAGGTCGTCACCGGCGTCAACGTGCCGATGCTCTGGCGGACGCTCTGCTACGTCGACGAGTCGCTCGACGCTGTCGTCGCGCGCGCGATCGCGGGGGCGACCCAGGGCGTCATGCAGGTTGCGACGTCGCGGCCGCAGAACCAGACGCGGAAAACGCGCGGCCATGATCCTAGCGACGGTCAGGATCAATAACAAGCTCGGCCTGCACGCACGTGCGTCGGCCAAGCTCAGCAAGCTCGCCGGCAGCTTCGGGTGCGAGATCTTCCTGAGCCGCAGCGGCCGCCGCGTCAACGCCAAGAGCATCATGGGAGTGATGATGCTGGCCGCCGGCCTCGGCAGCGAGATCGAGATCGAGACCCACGGCGCCGACGAAGCGGCGGCGATGGCGGCGCTGCAGGAGCTCATCGCGGACAAGTTCGGCGAGGGGCAGTAGGGCACCCGGCAGAAACGGGTCGCCGCGAAGATCCACGTCGGCGTCGGCGTGGCGCGTCGGCATCGCGTCACGGCGGTCGGCGCCAACGATGTCGCCTCGGAGTGCTTGCTCGCGGCTGGCGCGCATCGTGCTCCTGTGGCGCATCGCGCCCTCGCTGATAGCATCGATTCCATGAGCTTCCAGCTCTTCGGCTTGCCCGTTTCCCGCGGCATCGCGATCGGCCGGGCCGTGCTCGTCGCGTCCAGCCGGCTCGACGTCGCCCACTACTACGTCGCCGCCACCGACGTCGAGGCCGAGATCGAGCGCCTGCGGCTCGCCCGCGACGCCGTCGCGCGCGAGCTCGGCACGATGCAGCGCGACATGCCCGCCGAGGCGCCGGCAGAGCTTTCCGCGCTCCTCGACGTGCACCTCATGCTCCTGCACGACGACACCCTGACCGGCGCGACCAAGCAGTGGATCCGCGAGCGCCACTACAACGCCGAGTGGGCCCTGTCGGCGCAGCTCGAGGTGCTCGCGCGCCAGTTCGACGAGATGGAGGACGAGTACCTGCGCGAGCGCAAGGCCGACCTCGAGCAGGTCGTCGAACGGCTGCTCGGCGTGCTGGCGCGCGGCGACGATGGCGCGCCAGCGACCCATGCGGTCACTCCCGAGCAGAGCGGCGACGATCCGCTCGTTCTCGTCGCCGGCGACATCTCGCCCGCCGACATGCTGCGCTTCAAGGGCGGAGTCTTCCTCGGCTTCGTCACCGACGTCGGCGGCACGACATCGCACACGGCGATCGTCGCGCGCAGCATGGACATCCCCGCCGTGGTCGGCGCACGGGAGGCGAGCCGGCTGATCCGCCAGGACGACTGGGTCGTGATCGATGGCGATGCCGGCGTCGTCATCGTCGATCCGTCGCCCGGGGTGATCGAGGAGTACCGCGCCGCCAAGCGCCAGCGCGACCGCGGCCGGGCCGCGCTCGCGCGCCTGCGTCACCTGCCGGCCGTGACGGTCGACGACCAGCGCGTCCAGTTGCTCGCCAACATCGAGCAGCCCGCCGACGCGACCGCCGCGCTGGCCGCGGGGGCGGTCGGCGTCGGTCTGTTCAGAAGCGAATTCCTGTTCATGAACCGCGACGGCGAGCTGCCCGGCGAGGACGAGCAGTTCGAGGCCTACCGCACGGCGGTCGAGGCGATGCGCGGCCGGCCGGTGACGATCCGCACGGTCGACATCGGCGCCGACAAGGAGCTCGAGCGAATGTCGGCGAACGAGCTTCGCCACGAGCACGCGCTCAACCCGGCGCTCGGACTGCGCGCGATCCGCTGGAGCCTGTCGGAGCCGGCGATGTTTCGCCAGCAGCTGCGCGCGATCCTGCGCGCCGCGGCGCACGGACGCGTCCGCATCCTGATCCCGATGGTCGCGCATCTGAGCGAGGTGCGGCACACGATCGAGGCGCTGGCGCGCGCGCGTCAGCAGCTCGACGACGCGCGCCGTGCCTACGGTTCGGTCGAGCTCGGCGCGATGATCGAAGTGCCGGCGGCGGCGCTCATGCTGCCGGCGTTCCTGCGCCATTTCGACTTCGTCTCGATCGGCACCAACGATCTCATCCAGTACACGCTCGCCATCGATCGCGCCGACGAGGCGGTCGCGCATCTGTACAACGCGTGGCATCCGGCGGTTCTGCAGCTGATCGCGCAAACGATCGCCTGCGCCAACCGGCTGCGCAAGGACGTCAGCGTCTGCGGCGAGATGGCTGGCGATCCCGCCTTCACCGAGCTCCTCCTTGGCATGGGCTTGCGAAGCTTCTCGATGCACCCATCTCAGATCGTGACGATCAAGGAGCGCATCCTCTCGACCGACGCGAGCCGATGGGCTGCGTTGGTGGAACGCGTGATCAGCGCCGACGATCCCGAGCGCGAGTGCCAGGTCGTCGCGGCCGAGGGCGCGGCGCGGGTCGCCACTCTTGCCGCTAGCGCCTCGCCGGTGTAGACTTACAGGCTCGATTCGAAAGGCGCGCGCAGGTCTCGGCGCCCTTCGCACGGAGGTGCAGTCAGCCCCACACGTTGACAGGCCTCCGCAAAACGTGCGAGAATCGTAGTCTTCGCTGATTACTGCCTTTGGCAGCTTTTTCAGCCGCCGCAAGGCCCGCTCTTTAAAAACTGACAGCCGATAAGTGTGGGCGTTCGAGGCCGAGTGCCTTGGTCGAAAGACCGAGGTCTCATGGACCTTAAACGCTCATGAAGTGAAGTTCACTTCAATTCATTGAGCAACATTCAAGATCGAACTGAAGAGTTTGATCCTGGCTCAGATTGAACGCTGGCGGCATGCCTTACACATGCAAGTCGAACGGCAGCACGGGAGCAATCCTGGTGGCGAGTGGCGAACGGGTGAGTAATAC
>Ga0207644_10003540_pt1 | contig 10111 bp, 7 predicted proteins | sample KBSS73metaG_FD_184326 | JGI IMG/M metagenome (GOLD analysis project Ga0207644, IMG submission 184326) | Switchgrass rhizosphere microbial communities from Kellogg Biological Station, Michigan, USA - KBS S7-3 metaG (SPAdes) (version 2) | ecosystem: Host-associated > Plants > Roots > Rhizosphere >... | reverse complement strand
CAGCCCGACGACAGGCGCCCTTTGCTGCCCACTGGCAAGGGCTCGCCGCGATAGAGCGGCTGTGCGGCGACGTCAGCGGCTGCCACGGGCGATGTCCATGGTTTGGCCCAGCCTGGCCTCGGGCCACAGCCAGGCGACCGCAGCGACCGTGCTGCAAGCGATTGCGATGCCAAACAGCCACCAGGAGTGGATCAGCATCCCCACGAAGGAGATCGCCAACGCCAGCGAAAGGAGCAAGGGCGCGAAGGAGTCGCCAGGCATGCGCAGGATCACGTCGGGGACGGCGTCGAGCGCGCTGGTGCCGATCGTCTCTCGACCGTTGTCGAGCAGCATGCCCTCGCCGGTGGAACTGCGTCCTTCGTGACCGGTCAGCCGATCTTCCCAAAGCGGATAGCGACTCGCGACCGTCGGAATGACGGCGAAGTTGTACGCCGGCGGTGGCGACGCCGTCGCCCACTCGAGCGAAGGCGCATCCCACGGATTGGGCCCGGCGCGCTCGCCGTGGCGAAGGCTGCGCCAGACGTTGATCGCGAACAGGAGGACGCCGAAAGCGAACAGGTAGGCGCCGAGCGTGATCACCATGTTCACCGTGTCCCAGCCGAGCCCGCTCGGGTAGGTGTAGATGCGCCGCGGCATGCCGAGCAGGCCGGCGATGTGCATCGGGAAGAAGCCCACGTTGAAGCCGATGAACATGATCCAGAAGCTCCACTTGCCGAGCTTCTCGTTCATGAGCCGGCCGGTGAACTTCGGGAACCAGTAGTGGATGCCGCCGGCGACGGGCAGGACGTTGATGCCGATCAGGACGTAGTGGAGGTGAGCGACGACGAAGTAGGTATCGGTGAGCTGCGTGTCGACCGGAACGGCGGCGGTCATGAAACCGGAGACGCCACCGATGACGAACACGATCACGAAGCCGGCGAAGAAGAGGAACGGCGTCGTGAACTGCGGCCGCCCCGTCCACATCGTCGCGATCCATGCGAACACGGCGACGGCGCTCGGGATGACGATGATGAAGCTCGCCGCACTGAAGAATGAAAGCGAGATGGGCGGCAGGCCGGTGGCGAACATGTGATGCACCCAGACGCCGAAGCCGAGCACCATCGTCGTCACCGTTGCCAGGGCGACGGCCGTGTATCCAACGAGCGGACGGCGGCAGAACGTCGGCAGGCCATCGCTGACGATGCCCATCGCGGGCAGCACGATCGCGTACACCCAGGGGTGGCCGAACATCCAGAACAGGTGCTGCCAGAGAAGGGGCTGGCCGCCGCCGGACACATCGAAGAAGTGGCTGCCGAAACGCCGATCCATCCAGAGCATCAGGAAGGCCAAGCTGACTGCCGGCACGGCGAAGAGGTTGCCGACCGATGCCGTCAGCGTGCCCCAGACCAAGATCGGCACGCGGTTGATCGACATGCCCGGTGCACGCGTGCGGATGAGCGTGACGACGAAGTTGGTCGAGCCGACCGTCGTCGACAGGCCGAGCAGCACCATGCCCAGCGCATAGACGTCGATGTTGATGCCCGGGTTGTAGGCGAGCGACGAGTAGGGCACGTAGTTGAACCAGCCGGCGTCGGGGGCGCGCCCGATCGGGAAGCTCACGTACAGGAAGATGCCGGCGAACAGGAACAGCCAGTACGAAAGCGCGTTCAGGCGAGGAAACGCCATGTCGCGCGAGCCGAGCATCAACGGCCAGAGGAAGTTGCTGAAGCCCGACAGCACCGGCAGCGCGTACAGGAAGATCATCGTCACGCCGTGCATCGTGAACAGCTGGTTGTACTGTTCCGGCGAGAGCAGCGTCTGGTTCGGGCGCGCCAGCTGCGCCCGCATGAGCGCCGCCTCGAGGCCGCCGATCAGCAGGAAGACGAAGGCGGTGACGAGATAGCGCTTGCCGATCGTCTTGTGGTCGACCGAGCTGAGCGCGCCGAGGAGACCTTTGCGTGTCTCCCAGATTCGATCCAGGCGAGGCTCGATGCTGGTGTCGTCGGCGGGGCGGGCGATCACCGGGACCCGGAGCGCGTCGTTGCCGGAAAGGACTGCTGCCATGGCTAGTTCAAGGTATCGAGGTAGGCGACGATGGCGCTCAGGTCCGAGCCCGACAACGCCATGGTGGGCATGCGGGTGCCCGGCTTCAGCGCCTGCGCGTTGGCGATCCAAGCCGAGAGGTTGCCGGGCGTGTTGGGCAGCAGGCCGGCGGCGATCGTCTGCCGGCTCTTCAGGTGGGTGAGGTCCGGGCCGAGGATCCCGCCGGCGGCGGTGCCACGCACGGCGTGACACGCGCCGCAGTTGTTCACGAACGTCTGCTGACCTCGCAGCAGAGCCGCTTGCAGACCGGGGCTGGCCGCGGCGCGTTGCCGCTCTGCCCAGGCCGCGTAGTCCCGCGGCGGGTCCGCAACCACGTACATGGCCATGTGCGCGTGCTGCGCCCCGCAGTATTCGCCACACTGGCCGCGGTAGACGCCGGCCTTGTCGGCTTGCAGCCACGTGACGTTCGTCTGGCCCGGGATCACGTCCATCTTGCCGGCGAGCTGCGGGATCCACCACGAGTGGATGACGTCGGTGCTCGAGAGCTCGACGCGAACGGGCCGGCCGACCGGGATGTGGATCTCGTTCGGTGCATCGAACACCTGGCTTGCGTCGTCGTTCTCGTAGCGAACGTTCCACCACCACTGCGAGGCCGTGACCCGGATGGTCATGTCCTCCGCATGCGCCGGCATGGCGACCGCGGCGACGGTGAACATCGTCCACACCGCGCAGGCGATGAGGACAGCCGTCGAGACGCCGACGCCGATGTAGATCCAGGACAGACCGCCTTCGTCACGCTGCACGGTGAGCTCGCGCGCGCTCGACGCGGGGGAGCGTCGCTTGGCGATCGCCGCCACCACCAGCACCGTGATGACGACCATCACCAGGATCGACACGATGCCGAGGCCCCAGCCGAGCTCGGTTGCCGGATCGCCGGCCGGACCGAACGTGCGCAGGTACGACATCGGCGACTCCGCGGCGCCGAGCACCGGCGCCAGCCCGAGCGCCACGAGGACGCCGCCGCGGTTCGCCCGGGTCATGGCTTCGCGCCGGTGGGGACCGCCCCGCCCGCGTCGGGGCGGGCTTGGGCGCTGTCGGTCGAGGCCCCGTGGCCATTGGCCTGCGGACCCGAGGCGGACGGCGATGCCGAGAGCGTCCGCTGGACTTCGGGCGCGACGTTGTCGCCGACCCGATCGCCTTGCATCGCGGCCTGCGTCTGCGATGCCTGATACGCGCCGCCGAGCGACTCGATGTAGGCGACCAGCTTCCAGATCTCTTCGGGAGGCAACGACGGATTCCACGCCGGCATGCCCTGCGGCCGGCCTTCGTAGATCGACTTGAAGATGAGCACCGGCGTGCCGCCGTAGCGCCAGTAGGTGTCGGTGAGGTTCGGCCCCATCCCGCCCTTCGCGCCGTAGCCGTGGCAGCCGGCGCAGTTCATCTTGACGAACAGGGCCTGGCCTTGCTGCGCAGCCTCCGGACTGTTGCCGTACGGATTCGGAACCGATGCGGCGTTCGGCGTAGCCCCTGCGATGTCGCCCAGGGGCAGCGAGATGATGGCCTCGGGCGCATTGCTCGCCTGAACCGGCGGGCCGACGGTGCTGCCGCCCCTGGAATGGTCGCAGGCGGCGAGCGCCAGCACGCTGGCGACGGCCAGCGCCGCCGCGGCACGTTCCATAGGGCTCATGGCTTGCCTCCCATGCCCTGGTCCTGGCGAACCGCGGGGGCATTGCTCTCGGTCTCCTTCTGCCCTTCCCCGGTGTGTAGAGATTCTCCGTCGATCGAGAACACGTAGAGCGTGCTGCCGCGCGGCGGGAAGCCCGGCATCGACGAGCTCACCATCGCCGCGCCGCCGATACCCGAATAGACGGCCACGTACTGGCGCTTGTCGGGACCGAGGTAGGTCATCGGCTGGCCGATCACGCCGGATCCGAGCTTGCTCGACCAGAGCACCTTGCCGCTCTTCGCGTCGACCGCGCGAAACCAGCCGTCGGCCGTGCCATAGAAGACGAGGTCACCGGCGGTCGCCAGGGCGCCGCTCATCGTCATGAACTTCTCCTTGATCGACCACACCTTCTTGCCAGCGACGGGATCCCAGGCCATGAACTCGCCCCAGTTGCCGCCCGGCGCGGCGAACCGCTTCATCTCCATGCCGTCGTACGGCGTGCCGGCGATGTACGACTGCGGGTGGTCGGTCACGTCCATGCAGATGTTGAAGATGCCGGCGTAGACGAGCCCCGTCCGCGGCGAGAACGTCGAGGGCTGCCAGTCCTTGCCGCCGATGTCGGGCGGGCAGACGTTCGGCAGCTTGACGTTCGGCTTGGGCTGCATCTCGGGCACGACGATCGGCATGCCCGTCTTGAGGTCGATGCCCTTCGACCAGTTCTGGTACGCGAACGGCTGCGCCGAGAGAACCTCGCCGGTCGTGCGGTCCATCAGGTAGGCGAAGGCGTTGCGATCGAAGTGGATCAGCGCCTTGCGCGGCTTGCCCTGGAAGTTGACGTCGATCAGGACGTTCTCATTGACGCCGTCGTAGTCCCACTGGTCGTGCGGCGTGAACTGGTAGGCCCATTTGGCCATCCCGGTGGTCGCGTCGCGCGCGAAGATCGCGCTCGTCCAGAGGTTGTAGCCAGGGCGCTGCGTCGGCACGCGCGGGCTGGGATTGCTCGTCCCGTAGTAGATGAGGTTGGTCTGGGGGTCGTACGAGACCCATGCCCAGACCGACCCGGCACCGGTGCGGTCCATCCCCGGCGGCCAGCTGGTCTTGCCGAGGTCCTTGCCCTTCATCCACGAGTAGAACGGCTTGAAATCCGGACCGATCTTGACCTGCTCGTCGGTGCCGGTGCTGTAGGCGCGCCAGACCTGCTTGCCCGTGTCGACGTCGAGCGCCGCGAGCCAGCCCCAGACGCCGAGCTCGCCGCCGCTGTTGCCGACGTAGACCTTGTTGCCGATCACCAGCGGCGCCATGGTCATCGTCTCGCCATGGGTGACGTCACCCATCTTCGTCCGCCAGACCTCCTTGCCGGTCTTGGCATCGACGGCCACGGTGTGCATGTCGAGCAGGTTGTAGATGATCTTGCCGTTCGCGTAGGCCCCGCCCCGGTTGACGGTGTCACAGCAAGCCTTGCCGATCGAGACCGGCGTCGGGTTGGGCGCATACGACCACTTGATTGGGTTGCCCGGCTTGCTTAGGTCGAGCGCGTAGGCCAGGTTGGGGAAAGGCGTGACGAGGTACATCGTGTCGCCGAGCACAAGCGGAGCGGCCTCGTGGCCATTTTGGGTGCCGTCCGAGAACGTCCACGCAACCTTGAGCCGACCGGCGTTGCCCGCGTTGATGTCGGCGAGCGGACTGAAGCGCGTGTTGGCGTAGTCGCGCGCCTGGCTGCGCCACTCGCCGGGCGGATCGTTCGGAGCGAAGTTCGCGGTGGTGCCCGAACCGGTTGTCGAGGTTGGGGCGCTCGCGGCGACTTGCGGTCGCGACACGTCCTGTGGTCCAGAGGCGCCTTGCGCAGCGGCAATCAGCGGCAGCGCAGCGAGCATGCCGCTCAGCAGGACGCGATCGCAGCGCATCGCAGTGCTGGTGGTCTTCACAAACGGCTCAGCACCCGGACGAGCGGAGATGCTTTGCGCGGGATCTGGTCTGTTCTTCGTCTTCATCCTGTGGTCCTGGGTAGGGGAGCGAGACTCGGCGCGTTCGCGTCTACCTCGCAGCCGTCTGGTCCGATGTCATGCGTGCGATGTACCCAGCCACCGCTTTGATGTCCGCGCCGGACAGCTTGTGCGCCACCATGGACATCATCTGGTTGGGATTGCTGTTGCGGCGATCCGAGCGGAATTGCTCCAGCTGCTTGACCAAGTACTGTTCATGTTGGCCCGCCAAGCGCGGGAATTCCGGCGGCAGACCGGCGCCGCTGAGCGCGTGGCACGAGGCGCATGCCGGAACTGGCGAGCTGCCGGCGATGCCTTGCCGGTAGATGGACTGGCCTTGGGCAGCCAGTTTTGGACTGGCCGGCGCGCTCTGCGGTCCGGTGTCGCGTGGAATTTGCGCGGCGAAATAGGCCGAGACGTCGCGCATCTGCACGTCGCTCAGGTTCACGGCCATCGCTCCCATGACCCCGCTGGCGCGTCGATGACCCTGCGCCTTGAAAGCCAGCAGCTGGTCGTAGAGATACCGCGCGCTCTGGCCAGCGAGCTTCGGGTACTCCGGATCGACGCTGTTGCCATCGTCGCCGTGGCAAGCAGCGCAAACATTCTTGGCCAACGCCTCGCCCTGAGCGCGATCCCCGTGCGGCAGCAGCTGCGCCGACACGGCGGTCCCGGCGAGCAGCAGCCAGGCGACGAATGAAATGGCCAGGAGCCAGAGACGAACAGCGCTCGCGTTCATTGCGCGCTCACGCCGTCGCGACAGCCCGCGGGGGCGCCGTTGGAGCGGCAGATCAGCATGTCCGCCCGCTCCTTGCCGGGGTTGCCTTGCGGCGACTGCGCCGCGGCCTTGCGCACGTCGGCGACCGCTCTCGCGTCGACGAGCGAACCGCGGTTGCCCCATGCGTTGCGGATGTAGTTCACGACGTCGGCGATCTGCTCGTCGTTCAGCTTCTCGGCGAAGCCGGGCATGGCCAGGGCAGACGGCTTGCTCGCGGTGCCGGCCATCTTCTCGCCGCCGAGGACGACATGGAGGACGGTTCCGGGCTCTCTCGACTGGATGACGGCGCTGCGCTTGAGCGGCGGAAACACCTTGGCGACGCCGCCGCCATCGGGCATGTGGCAGCCGGTGCAGTTGTCGATGTAGAGCGCCTCGCCGCGCACCATCGCCGCTCCGGTCAGAACCGGCGCGGCAGGCTCGTTGCTGGCCGCCGGGATGTCCTTCAGGTACACCGCGATCGCCTTCAGATCGGCGTCGGTCAGGTACTGGGTCGAGTTCTTGACCACCTCGGTCATCGTTCCGGCCGCGGCTGATTTGGCGTTGAGGCCAGTCTTGAGGTACTCGACGATCTCCGCGACGGACCAGTCGCCGATGCCGTCGCGCACGTCGCCAGTCAGGCTGGGTGCGTACCAATGCTCGCCGGCACTTCCGCCCTGAAGCGCGTCGCCCGTCTTGGTCGCGCCGAGGACGTTCTTCGGCGTATGGCAGGCGGCGCAGTGGCCGGCGCCTTCGACCAGGTACGCGCCACGGTTCCATTCCGGCGACTTCGCGGAATTCGGCTCGTACTCGCCGGGGCGGAAGTAAAGGAGGTTCCAGCCCGCCATCACTGCGCGCCAGCTGAGCGGCCACGGCAGTTCGGGCGCCATGTTCTGATGCTTGATCGCCGGCACGCTCGCGAGATAGTCCTTGATCGCGTCGACGTCGGCGCGGCTCAACTTGGTGAACCAGGGATAGGGAAACGCGGGATAGAGGTGCTTGCCCTCGTCGTCGATCCCGCGATGCATGGCGTTCCAGAAGTCGTCCTTCGACCACTTGCCGATGCCTGTGTCGGGATCGGGCGTGATGTTGGGCGAGTAGATGACGCCGAACGGGGTCGGAATCGGCATCCCGCCGGCGAACGCCTGGCCTTGCTTGACCGTGTGGCACGACTCGCAGTCGCCCGCGCGGACCAGATAGCGGCCGCGCTCGATCTGGCTCGTCTGGGCTGTCTGCGCCGAGGCCGACGTGCCGAGCGCCGCGAGGCCGAAGGCAGCGGCAGCGGCAGCGGCAGCGAGGCAAGCTCGAGGCAGGCTCATGATCTCTTCCCGGCTAGGCTTGGACCAGAGGCCCGGGGTTCTTGAGGTAGCGGTTGCGGATGGCGTCCGCAGCCCAGTACGTCAGCGCGCCGACGGTGCCGGTCGGGTTGTAGCCGGCGTTCTGCGGGAACACGCTCGCGCCCATCACGAAGACGTTGGGCACGTCCCAGCTCTGTAGATAGCGGTTGACGGCACTGGTCGACGGATCGTCGCCCATCGCCGCGCCGCCCGTGTTGTGGGTCGTCTGGTACGGCACGATCGAGTAGTGGCCGTCGCGCTGGTTGACCTTGTACGAGCGCAGCTTCGGCAGCGCCTTGGCGATGAGGGTCGCCTTGTCGGTGATGAAGCGCGACATCTTGTGCTCGTTGTCGTGGAAGTCGAACGTGAGGCGCAGCAGCGGGTTGCCGTAGATGTCGCGATAGGTCGGGTCGAGATCGAGGTACGAATCGCGATAGCTCATCACGCTGCCGTGCGTCGCGATCGAGGCGCTCTTCAGATAGTTCTGCGCCATCGCCTTCTTCCAGCCCTCGCCCCACTTCGGCGTGCCCTCGGGCACGTGGTTCTGCAGGATCGGCCGGCCGCCGGTCGTCCACAGGGCGATGTAGCCGCCGCCGACGAAGCCCTCGGGGCCGTGGTCGAAGTTGTCGCCGTTGAATTCGTCGATCGCCTGACCGAGCGCGCCGGCACCCATGAACGGATTCATGAGCTCGTCCACGAAGACGTCGACGGACGAGGTGATCTGGTACGCGTAGTTGCGGCCGACCACGCCGGTGTTCGCCTGCGGGTCGTACTTCCTGCCGATCCCCGAGAGCAGCATGAGGTGCACGTTGTGCTGCGCGAAGGCGCACAGGATCACCAGTTCGGCCGGCTGCTCGAATTCGCGGCCCTGACCGTCGACGTACGTCACGCCGGTTGCGCGCTTTCCGGAAGCGTCGAGATTGACTTTGGTGACGTCGCAGCGCGTGCGATATGAGAAGTTCTTGTTCTTGAGCAGAACGGGCAGGATCGTGCTCTGAGGCGACGCCTTCGAGTAGTTCCCGCAGCCGAACCACTCGCAGTAGCCGCAGTAGGTGCACGGCCCCATTTGCACGCCGAGCGGGTTGGTGTAGGCCGCCGAGGTGTTGGCTGCGGGACAGGCGAATGGCTTGAAGCCGACGTCTCGCGCCGCCTTGTCGAACAGCACCGTGCCGGCGCTGCGCAGGAGGGGCGGCAGCGGATAGCCGCGCGAGCGTGGCCCCTCGAAGGGGTTGCCGCCAGCCTGGATCTCTCCCTGGACGTTACCGGCCTGGCCCGAGACGCCGCACAGGTACTCGAACTTGTCGTAGTAGGGCTCGAGCTCTTCGTAGGTGACGCCCCAGTCCTGGATCGTCATCCCGGCCGGAATGAAGTTCTTGCCGTAGCGCGACTCGGTCTCGCTGCGGATCTTGAAGTCGGTCGGCAGGAAGCGCCAGGTCTGCCCATTCCAGTGCACCCCCGCGCCGCCCACGCCGGAACCCGGTCGGAAGGAGCCGAGGTGGCGCATCGGCAAGGCCGTCTGCTCCATCGAGTTCCGAAACGTCAGCGTCTCGCGCTTCGGATCCTCGAACATGCTGTTGCGGACCGCGTACTTCAGCTCGTCTTGGATGTGCGTTGTCGCGAAATCGGGCACCGTGTCGCGGTAGATGCCGCGCTCGAGCGCGAGCACCTGCAGACCCGCTTCCGCGAGCTCGTGGCCGAGGATCGACGCGGTCCAGCCGAAACCGACCAAGACGACATCGACGGAGGGAAGCTTCGTCGCCATGCTTCAGCTCCAGACCAAATTGCCGTTGCGGCCGAGCAGGCCCACGGTCGGCAGCGTGTAGGGTTTGCCGTACTGCGTGATGTCGTACATGTAGTTGTAGCGAGGGCCCGGGAAGCCGACCAGGCGCCAGCCGGTGAAGTCGCGGTTGCCTCCGTAGAGCGGATCGGCAAGGAAGCCTTCCTGCGTGTTCTTCAGCAGCATCTCGAAGAAGTCCTTGGCCGAGGCGTGCGGCAGATCGATGTCGCCCTTCTCGAGCGCGTGCAAGGTCGCGTCCTGGTCGGCCGTCGCCAACGCGGCGAAGCGCTTGCCGAAGGCGTTCTGGCAGTGCGCCTCGATGTCGGCGATCGCCGCGCGATACAGCTGCGCCGGCGTCAGGGCGAGCTGGTAACCCTGCTCGGGCGTTCCTTTGGCGAACGGCCCTTCCATGTACCAGGCGGCGGCCTGTCCGTACGGACCGGCGAGCTGGCTGTCGATGAAGACGGTGACCGCGGCAGCCCGGGCGCCCAGGCCGTCGTCGCCGTCGGGGATGAGACGCTGCGTGGCCGCATCGATGAAATCGCGCTCGCCCGCTTTGAAGTAAGCGAGAGGGTC
>Ga0207644_10003529_pt1 | contig 10125 bp, 9 predicted proteins | sample KBSS73metaG_FD_184326 | JGI IMG/M metagenome (GOLD analysis project Ga0207644, IMG submission 184326) | Switchgrass rhizosphere microbial communities from Kellogg Biological Station, Michigan, USA - KBS S7-3 metaG (SPAdes) (version 2) | ecosystem: Host-associated > Plants > Roots > Rhizosphere >... | reverse complement strand
CGCCCCGGCGGGCTCGGGCGTCGGACGGCGTTGCCGCCGCATGCGGCGCGGCCGATCACCCCGATGAACCGAAGTATAGTGTTTGACTCCCGCCGCCCAACCCGCGACTCGCTCCCATGCGCCCTGCGCTCGACGCACTGCTCGGCCTCCGACGCTTCGTGTGGAGCCTTGCCGCTGCGATCGTGCTCGCGGGTTGCGACGCGCCGCATCCGACCAACGCGCCGATCGCCGCGCAGGATCTCGCCAAGGGCTACCGGCTCCAGCGCGTCAAGGCCGATCCCGACAATCCCGGCGATGTTCTGGTCATCCTGACGTTATCGGGCGGCGGCACGCGCGCGGCGGCGCTGGCGTACGGAACGATGGAAGCGCTGCGCGACGTCAAGCTGAAGATCGGCGGCCGCAGCCGGCGGCTGCTCGACGAAGTCGACGTCATCAATGCGGTGTCCGGCGGCAGCATCGTCGCCGCCTACTACGCCGTGCACCGCGACGGGCTCTTCCGCGATTTCGAGTCCCGGTTCCTGAAGCGCGACGTCGAGCGCCAGATTCGCGCCGAGGTCTTCGCCAATCTGCCGCGGCTCGCGCAGCCGCAATTCTCGCGCGGTGAACTGCTCGCCGAATACTTCGACCGGGAACTGTTCGACGGCGCGACGTACAGCGACCTGGCGCGCGGCAGCATGCGGCCGTACGTGGTGATCAACGCCTCCGCGTTGGCGACGGGCGCGCGCTTCCCGTTCACGCAGGCGCAGTTCGACCTGCTCTGCTCGGATCTCGGCAGCGTTTCCGTCGGACGAGCGGTGGCGGCGTCCGCCGCGCTGCCGCCGTTCTTCGGCGCGATCACCCTCGACAACTTCGCGGGATCCTGCGGCCCGGTGTCGCTTCCGGGGATCGCCGCGAAAATCGACGCCACCACGCCGACGCGCGTCGTCCGCCTCGAGGAGGCCCGCACGTACCTGGATCGGTCGCGACGGCCGCACGTGCACCTGGTCGACGGCGGGCTGATCGACAACCTGGGCTTGCGCGTGGCGGGCGACTTCGCCGTCGAGCAGGGCGGTTTCTTCGAGCTGGTGGACGCGCTCGGTTATCGCAACGTGTCTCACGTGGTGTTCATCTCGGTCAACGCCGAGACCGCCTCCAATCACGCGATCGACCAGAACGCCAACACGCCGAACTTCCTCCAGACGCTGAACGCGCTCAAGCTGCCGGGATCGGCGCATTCGTCCGAAGTCGCCGAGCAACTGCGCGCAAGCTTCGACGGCTGGCGCAACGACGTCAAGAAGGCGCGCCAGGGCACGAGCGGCGCGACGGGCGGCGAGGGGCCGCAGTTCTACTTCATCGACATTTCGCTGCAGGGCATCGCCGACGAAAGCGAACGCAACAGCTTCCAGACCATCCCCACCACGCTCACGCTGGACGCTGCGACGGTCGACCGCCTGCGCGCCGTCGCGCGAAAGCTGTTGCTGGCATCGCCGGATTTCAGGAAGCTCGCCGCGGACCTGGGGAGCTGATCCGCGTGGATCGCACGGGTGCGACGCCGGGTCTTCAGCGGGGTGGTGGCATGCTTGCCAGGCGCCTGCGCTCCACGATCGTCGCCAGCAGCAGCCCGGCCATGGACACGGCGACCGCGTAGCCCTGCGCGTTGAGGATGGCGTCGCCGAACGGCTCGTCGCTGCCGATGAGGGGTCCGAACCCGCGCACGGTTTGCGTGATCGCGATCATCGCCGCGACGAGCGCCGCCAGCGTCGTGCCGCGGGCCCCCCACAACATCGCGACGACGACGAACAGCACGGCCGAGAGACAGGTGAAGCCCATCGCCAAACCCCACGGACTCTGCCCGGCGGGGGCGGCGAACAGCGCGCGCACGCAAAGCACGAACAGCGCGACAGCCAGCGCGCCGCCGGCCACCGACAACACGCTGCGCGAGTCCATGCGCTTGACCTGGAGCTGCGCCCACGCCGCGATGAACGGCGCGAGCAGCAGGATGGCGGCGAAGTTCGCCGCCAGCCAGACGCGGAACGTGCGCCACGCCTCGGGTCGCCCGTAATCCCACAGGCCCACCAACACCGCGCCGGTGAGCGCCAGGGCGAACGCGCCCGCGACGAGCGCGGCGACGTCGCGCGGCGACTCGAAACGCAACGGCGTCGTGGAGAGCCTCGCCGCCGCCAGGCCGCCGACGACGGTCACCACCACTTCGATGAGCGCATAGATGAAGGATTCGCCCATCGACGAGCCCACCAGCGGTTCGAAGATCAGCGCGCCGAGAAACGCGCCGCCGAGCACCGGCGCCCAGTCGGTAGGGGCGCGGCCCAGCACCAGGCCGAGGCCCAGGCCGCTGGTGAGCCACACGCTCCACGCGTCCTGATCCGAATACGCGAAGAAGGCGGAGAACGCGCCGAGCGCAAGGTACGCCATGGCCACGACAACGATGGTCTGCACCTTGTCCAAACACGACTCCGTTTGCCGAGGCCGCAGGCCCCGCGAGCGTCGCCCGGTGAGACGTTCGGCGGCGGCGCCGCTGAACGAACGACGGGAGCGGCGAAATTATAGGCGACGGCGTGCAGCGCGCTATTTCGGCGTGAGGTGGAACAGGCCGCCGGGGTTGGCGTCCTCGAGCATCCAGAGCGAGCCGTCGGGCGCTTCCTCGATATCGCGAACGCGCTTGCCGACGTTCCAGCGCTGCACCGCGGCGGCGCCGCCCTTGCCGTCGAACGTGACGCGCACGACGGATCTGCTTTCGAGGCCGCTGATCAGGGCGCTTCCGTCCCATTGCGGGAAGACGCTGCCCCTGTAGAACATTAGGTTGCCCGGCGCGATCACCGGATCCCAATAGATGACCGGCTTGGCGAGGTCAGGACGCGTGTCCGGGCTGGCGATCGGCACGCCGTTGTAGTTCTTCCCATAGACGACCAGCGGCCAGCCGTAGTTCTTGCCCGGCTCGATCAGGTTCAATTCGTCGCCGCCGCGCGGACCATGCTCGGCTTCCCAGAGCCGCCCATCGGGCCCAAAGGCGAGGCCGTACGGCGTGCGGTGTCCGATCGTCCACGTCTCCGCGGGCGTGAGGTTCGGCCCGGGAAACGTATAGGTGCTGACGACGCGTGCGGCCTTGGCCGCTTCAGTATCGGCCGGCGGATCGATCAACGGAACCGTGGCCGCGCCGGTCTTGCCCTCCATCGGGTTGCCGGGCGCCGGCTTCCCATCGAGCGTCAGACGCAGGATCTTGCCGACGGGCTGGTCGGGATCCTGCGCGGGCGTCATGCGCTGGCGATCTCCGACCGCGAGAAACAGATATTTTCCGTCCGGCGAGAAGGCGACCTGCGCGCCCGCCTGGCCGCCCTTGCCCCGGGGCATCTGGCGCCACAACACCTGGAATCCGTTCAACGCGGCCTGCCCGCCCTCCAGCACGAGCTGGCCGCGGCCCAGCGCCAGGCCGCCGCCATAGTCGCCCGGCTCGACGTAGGTCAGATAGACGTTGCGATCGGCGGCGTACTGCGGCGAAAGAAAGACGCCCAGCATGCCGTTCTGCCCCTGGTAATAGCTTGGCGGCACGCCCCTGACCTCGGTCTTGACGCCTTGCGGGGTGACGAGCTGGAGGTGGCCGACCTTCTCGGTCACCAGCATGCGGCCGTCCGGAAGAAAGGCGATCCGCCACGGCAGGGCGAAGGTCGCCACCTGCGTCATGTTGAACGGAAGGCCGGGGTCCGTCTTCTGCGCACCGGCGTTGACCTGTGCGCAGGCGGCACTCGAAACCAAGGCGGCGAGCAGAAAGGCGACCGAGGACTTGCGCATTGTTTTCCTTGTTCTGGCAACCGATCGACGTGACGAGCCGAGGCTTTTCGGGGCTTACGAGGCCACCGCCACCCTGTCGTTCGTCTGCCCAACGCGCTGAAAGTTTCGCGACGAGGGCCACGCGCGGCCCGGTGAGTGAGCGTCTCGCTGCTACGACCGGCGACGCTGCAACCGCGACTGCAACGCATCGTCGCAGACTTCGACGCTGCGGCGACGAAGGTGAATGGCGCCGCCTGCATGCAGGTTCGCCAGGATGCGGGACACCGTTTCCGGCTTGACGCCGAGGTGGCTGCCGATCTCCGCGCGCGACAAATGCAGAACGAACTCCTTTGCGGAGTGACCGATTCGGCGATAGCGCTCCGACAGGTCCAGCAGGAACGTCGCCACCCGCTGTTCGGCCGTCATGCCGCGGAGCGCCACCGCGTGATGGCGCACGCGCTCGATCTCTCGCGCGAGAACCTGCCGAACGTTCCGCTGCAGCGCGACGCTTGCCAACGTCAGCGTTTCAAGGCGCCCGAACGGCACGGCGCACACCTCGCCGTCCTCGAGCGCCACGGCCGCGCAGGCATGGCGGTCGTCTGCGACACCGTCGAGGCCGACGACGTCGCCGACGATGTGATACCCCGTCATCTGTTCGCGCCCATCCTCGAGGTAGACCTTCGTCCCGAGGCTTCCGGTGCGGACGACGTAGATGGCGCGAAACGCGTTCCCGGCTTGGAACAGGACGTCGCCCTTCGCGAGGCGACGCTGCCTGCCGACGATCGCGTCGAATACGCGGACGATCTCCGCGCTCGCCTTCGCGGGCAGGCAGCGGTCGAGGAGTGCGCAGGCACGGCAATGGGTCTTGCGCAGGGGCAAACCGGCGGCGCGCTGCAGGTTCGTGGGCGTCGGGCTTCGCACTTCGGATCCGTCACGGCGGGACGCGAGGCTTTTCCGCTCGATGAGGCAATTGTCGACGCCGACGGCGGCGCTGCTTTGTGGCAGATCAATGGCGCGGCCGTCAGGGACCCTCGGTCAGACGAGACCTTGCTGCAACGCAAGGATGCAGCGGTTTGCGCGACGAGCGGACTTTTTTTCCGCCGGCGGAGACGCGTCACTGCGGTGCGCACATTCCGACGGCGTCCGGGCCGAAGCCTTCCGGTATCCAGCCTTGCGCGATCATGCCGGCGCGCGTGGCGAGGCTGGGGGTGTAGCGATGGTTGGGGGCGGCGCCCATGCCGTTGTTGTACAGCCGGTAGACAGGCTGCGTGCCGGGGCTGCAGGTGCCGTTGGCGTCGGGCACCGGGATGTTGAACACCAGTCCTTCAAAATGCCAGTCGGCATTGCGCTTGACGTCCGCGCACTCCGCTGCGTCCGGCGTGTAGAAGTGCGAGCTCTTCGGCGCGAACGACGTGCTGAAGAAGCGGCAGACGGGATGGGTGCTCACCTGATCGGCGACGTACACGTTGAACGATCCGCCGGTGCGCGCCCAGCCGACGAACGTGCCGTTGTCGAGCTTGGTGATCTCGTCGGGGATCGCGGTCATGAAGTAGTGGTCGAAGCCCGCGTTGTAGTACTCGACCGCGACGACTTTCGCGGCCGGAACGGGATCGAGGCGGAACGCCTGGGGACACACGAGCAAGCCGGTGCAGCTCATCGCCACGATCTGTCCCGCGTCGTTGACGGCCGTCGCCGTCGTCAGCGTGGCGCCGCCGAGCCCCGTCGTGACGCCGTTGAGATCGACCATGGCGCCCGCGGCAAACACGAACGCGCGCGAGGCGCCTTGTCCGTTCGCCGCTTCGCCGACGATCGTGCCCGCCGCGTTGACCGCGAAGGCCGAGCTCGTCCCGCCGCCGAGCGTGCCGAGGTCGATCATCGATGCGCCGTCGTGGAGAAACGCATGCGGTCCGGCGTTGCCGGGAAGGTAAGCGCTGCCGACGACCTCGCCGCTCGGTGAGATGCCGTAGCCGATGCTGGAACTGCCACCCAGCGTTCCGAGATCGACCAGGCCGCGCGCGTCGAATCGAAACGCGTGGTTGTCCTCGCTGGGGACGTGCGCGAAGCCCGTGACGTCGCCGAAGACGTTGATCGCGTACGCCTGGCTGACGGAGCCGCCGAACGTGCCGAGATCGAGGGCGGTCCCGCCTGCAGGCAGGACGTACGCGTGCGTGAGTCCGCTGGCCGCTCGCCAGCCGCCTGCCACGTCGCCGCGCGCATTGATGGCGTACGTGCTGGACGGCGGCGCCAGGAACAGATCCATGACGGTGCCGCCGGTGTAGACGACCGCGCGCAACGGTCCACCCGACGCATTCGAGCTGCCCGCCAGGGTGCCGGCATCGTTGATGGCGTAGGCAAAGCTCTGCGTGCCGCCGCTCAACGTACCGAGATTGGTCAGCGTGCCGTCGCTGAACACGAACGCGTGCCGGTGGACCGCGCCGAGGGCATCGGTGTCGCCCCATCCGGACACCTGACCGCGGGCGTTGACCCCGGTCCCGTAGATGGACGCGCCACCCAGCGTCCCGAGGGGGATTGCGACGTAGGACGTTGCCACCGCCGCGGTGGGAAGCCACGCGGCGGCGAGCAGCCAGGGTCGTGCACTCTTCATTGCTTCGCTCCTTCGACCGGCAGCGAACCTTCTTCCGCGCGTCGGGTCGAGCGTACGCGCTTCACGGTCGCGATGTCCACCCGCGGCGGGGCGACACCGCATCATTCGGCGGAGGTGCCGGACGCGAGCATGCGGGTCAACGTCCGCGCGTTCCGCTGCCCCTGGTCTTCGTAGTTGTTGTTGAACACGACCTGCGTGAGATCGGCGGGAAGGTCCGAGATCTTGCGGGCGAATTGCTCCAGCTCGGCATCGTCGTAGTCGTAGTTGAATCGTTCCGACGCGGCCGAGCTCTTGATGTTCCAGGTTGCGTGGTTGCGGCCGTGGAGGCGCACGATCGCCAGTGCCGGCACGGTGACCTCCCACACGGACGGGATCGAATGGGCGGTGGTGTTCGGCTCATCGACGATCACGTTGACCAGGCCGCGTTCACGCTCGAAGTCGAGCGTGCGGACCGCGCGGGACCCGTCGAACCAGGTCTTGTTGCGGAACTCGACCGCCAGGCGATAGCCGTCGAGCCGGCGCAGGCATTCCTCGATGTGCGCCAGGTTCTTGGGATGAAAGGCCACCCACGGCGCGAACTGGAAATGCACGGCGGCCAGCTTGCCGGCGTCGCGCAGCGGGGCGATCGCGTCGCGATAGCGCAGCCACAACTCATCCAGCAACTCCCCCGGCATGTCCTTGTAATAGACGTGCTTCTTCGGCAGCGGACCAAGCGCCTGTGCGATGTCGGGCGGCAGCGCGGAAGGCGCCGTCTGATGCCCGGTGAAGAGCCGGAATGCCTTGATGTTGAAAATGAAGTCGTCGGGCGTGCGCTCGACCCACATCGCCGAGTTCTCGGGCGACGGCATCGCGTAGTAGCTGCTGTCGACCTCGACCATCGGGAACTGCGTCGCGTAATACCGCAGCCGCGCCTCGGCCGTCGTGCACTTCGGCGGGTAAAAGCGCTTGCTTGCGATCAGGGTCTTGTCGGTCCACGACGCCGTGCCGACGACGATGCGGCTCATGGCGGGTCGCCGCGAATCTACGGCCGCGGTCCGATCTGGAGGATGTCGAGAAGCGCTTCCACCACGCCGTCGGCGATCATGCCGATGCGGCGAGCCGCGGCTTCGGACAGGTCGGCGATGCGCCCGTCGACAAAGGGACCCCGATCGTTCACCACGACGTCCACGGTGCGCTGGTTCTGCAGATTGGTGACGCGCACGCGCGTGCCGAACGGCAACGTTCGGTGCGCCATCGTGAGCGCGGCAGGATCGAACGTGTCGCCGCTGGCGGTCTTCTTGCCGGCAAACTCGTTGCCGTACATCGAAATGCGGCCGCGCAGTTGCGCGCCGGTCGCCGCGTCGCGAGGGGGCGCGGGCGCCGTCGGCGGCGAAACGCCCGATGGCGGCGCCGTGGGCGCAGGTGCCGGCGGCGACGGCGTCGGCGCGGGCTCGGGCGCCCGCTCGACCTGTGCGCAACCGTACATCATCGCGCAGGCGAGGGTCGCGACGGAATACGATACGGCCTGGATCGGCGTGCGCATGCTGGACGGCGGCGCTCAAGTCTTGACGATGCGGGCACGCAAAGGATACTGCGTTGTCCGAACGCGCGGTTCACCAGACCCATCAATGGCGGGAACACTTTCATGAGCGAGACCGTCACCGTCATCGTCGACCACCGGCTGGGAAAGGACGAGGCGGTTCGTCGTCTCAAGGACGGGCTCGCCCGGACCCGGGGACAGCTGGGCGCGATGATCGCGGTGCAAAACGAAACCTGGGACGGCGACACGCTGAGCTTCAACCTGCGCGCGCTCGGCCAGAGCGCGGCCGCGCGCATCGAGGTGCTCGAACATTCGCTGCGCATCGACGTGTCGCTGCCGTGGCTCCTCGCCAAGGCGGCCAAGCGCCTTCTCCCCGTGCTGCGCAAGGAAGCGACGCTGCTCCTGGAGAAGAAGTAGCGTCGGTCACGCTTTTTCTCCGTAAGCGCGGCCCTGCGGGCGGCGACCCATCGGTATTCCGGGCGAGGTCGTCCATGCGGGTCTTCATCGTTCACGCGCATCCCGAGCCGTCGAGTCTCAACGGGGCGCTGACGCGCACCGCGACGGAGGCGCTGCTTCAGGCGCGGCACGAAGTCGTCGTGTCGGACTTGTATGCGATGGGGTTCGACCCCGTTTCGGATCGCCGCAACTTCGTCACCGTCGGCGACGCGTCGCGCCTGCGGCAGCAGGCGGAGGAAGCCTACGCGAGCAGCCACGACGGATTTTCGCCGCTCCTCCAGGCGGAGATGGACAAGCTGGAAGCCTGCGACGTGTTGATCTTCCAGTTTCCGCTGTGGTGGCTCGGGCTGCCCGCGATCCTGAAAGGATGGGTGGATCGCGTGTTCGCCGTCGGCCGGGCCTACGGCGGCGGTCGTTACTTCAGCCGCGGTATCTTTGCCGGAAAGCGCGCCCTGTGCTCGGTGACGATCGGCGGATCGGCGGCGGCCTACAGCGAGGCTGGCGCGTACGGTCCGCTGGAGAACATCCTCTACCCGATCCAGCACGGCATTCTTGCGTTCGTGGGCTTCGACGTGGTCGAGCCGTTCGTCGTTCACGAGCCCGCCCGGATCGCGCCTGCCCGGCGCGCGGACCTGCTGCAGCGTTATCGCGCGCGAGTGTTCGCGCTGGACCAGGCGCCGGTGAAGCAACCGCTCGACGTTGCCGCGTTCGACGGATTGGTGCGACGCGCACAGGCCGTCGCGCCGGCACGCTAGCGGCTACGCCGCGGCGGCCCCCGCGCCGTCCCGCGCCGGGCCGAGCGGCGCGAGCTCGCCCAGAAGCGTCGGGATCAGCTCCGACACCGTGGGATGGATGTGCACGGCGCGCTGGATCGCCGTGTACGGCGCGCCGGCGTTCATGATGTCGATGATGCCGTGAATCGCCTCGTCGGCCTCGATGCCGAGGAGCGCCGCGCCGACGATGCGCTTCGTTTCCGCATCGACGAGCACCTCCATGAACCCGTGCGTCTCGCCGCGCTCGCGCGCCCGGCCGACGCGCGCCATCGTGCGGCGTCCGACGAGGGTCGGGCGGCCGGACAATCGCGCCTCGCGCTTCGTCATGCCGGCGCGCGCCAGCGGCGGATCGGTGAACAGCGCGTACACCGGAATGCGATCGGAGACGCGCCGCGGGTCGCCGTCCAGCACGTTGGCCGCAACGATCTCGAAGTCGTTGAACGCCGTGTGGGTGAACGCGCCGCGGCCGTTCACGTCGCCGAGCGCGTAGAGGCCGGGAACGCGGGTCGCCAGCGAATCGTCGACGACGATGTAGCCCTTTGCGTCCGTCTCGACGCCGGCAACCTCGAGGCCGAGGTCGTGGGTGTTCGGCACGCGGCCGGCCGCGATCAGCAGGTGCGAGCCGACGATCGCGCCCGGCCCTTCGCTGCAGCGGGCGTGCACCGCGACGGCGTCCCCGCGCGGCTCGACGGCGAGGCATTCGGCGGACACGCGAATCGCGATGCCCTCGCCCTCGAGGATCTGCCGCAGCGCCGCTGACACGTCGTCGTCCTCGCGCGCGACGAGCCGCGGCGCCATCTCGACGACCGTCACCTGGCTGCCGAAGCGGCGGTACATTTGCGCGAACTCGAGCCCGATGTAGCTGCCGCCGACGACGATCAGATGCTCGGGCAGACGATCGAGCTCCAGGATGCCGGTGCTCGTCAGGTACGCGACGCGGTCGAGTCCCTCGATGCGCGGCGCCGCGGGACGCCCGCCGGTGTTGATGAAGATCTGCGGTGCGGCGAGCA
>Ga0207644_10003526_pt1 | contig 10128 bp, 10 predicted proteins | sample KBSS73metaG_FD_184326 | JGI IMG/M metagenome (GOLD analysis project Ga0207644, IMG submission 184326) | Switchgrass rhizosphere microbial communities from Kellogg Biological Station, Michigan, USA - KBS S7-3 metaG (SPAdes) (version 2) | ecosystem: Host-associated > Plants > Roots > Rhizosphere... | reverse complement strand
TGGTGGCCAGCAGCAGCGCGTGGCGATCGCCCGGTCGCTTGCGATGGACCCCAAGGTGATGTTGTTCGACGAACCGACCAGCGCGCTGGACCCGGAGATGATCAGCGAGGTGCTGAACGTCATGACCGGGCTCGCGAAGGACGGGATGACGATGGTGGTGGTCACGCACGAAATGGGTTTCGCCAGGGGTGCGGCGAACCGCGTCGTCTTCATGGCCGACGGCGCCATCGTCGAGGACGCCGAACCCATTCAATTCTTCGACAACCCACAGTCCGACCGCGCCAAAGACTTCCTCGGCAAGATTCTCCGTCACTAACGCTCCGGCGAAAGGAAACGACCAATGTCGTCCATGAAAGTGCGTGTCGTAGGTGCCATCGCGCTCGCCATCGCGCTGCCGTTCGCGGCGACCGCCTGCGGCGGCGGTGGCGGGGGTGGCGACACCATCGTCATCGGAACCAAGTTCGATCAGCCGGGCCTTGGCCTGAAGAATCCCGACGGGACGATGAGCGGCTTTGACGTCGACGTCGCAAAGTATGTCGCCAAGCAACTCGGGTACGCCGAAGACAAGATCGAATGGAAGGAATCGCCGTCCGGCCAGCGTGAGACGCTGATCCAAAACGACCAGGTGAAGTTCATCGCCGCGACCTACTCGATCACCGACACCCGCAAACAGAAGGTCGACTTCGCCGGGCCGTATCTGATCACCGGGCAAAGCCTGCTGGTGAAGGCGGACAACACCGACATCACCGGGCCAGAGTCGCTGCAGAACAACAAGAAGTTGTGCTCGGTGTCGGGCTCGACGCCGGCACAACGCATCAAGGACAAGTACCCCGGCGTCCAGCTGCAGCAGTACGACACCTATTCCGCCTGCGTCGAGGCGCTGAAGAACGGCGCTATCGACGCGGTGACCACCGATGAGGTGATCCTGGCCGGTTACGCGGCCCAGACCCCCGGCGCGTTCAAGATCGTTGGCAAGCCGTTCTCCGAGGAGCGTTACGGCATCGGCCTGAAGAAGGGCGACACCGATCTACGGACCAAGATCAACGACGCGCTCACCAAGATGGAGCAGGATGGTGCGTGGAAGGCGGCGTGGGACAAGAACCTTGGCCCCGCGGGCATTGCGGCACCGACGCCGCCGCCGGTCGACAAGTAACCGAGTCGCGCCGACGTGCTGCACTTTGGTGATAGGGCCTACGACGTCCTCGGGGCGTTCTGGACCACTATTCAGCTGACTGCGCTCTCGGCCATCGGAGCACTCATCCTGGGCACGCTGCTGGCCGCGATGCGACTCTCGCCGGTGCCGATGCTCAACTGGATCGGGACGACCTACGTCAACGTGGTGCGCAACACCCCATTGACACTGATCATCCTGTTCTGCTCGTTCGGACTGGCGCAGACGCTCGGTATCACGCTGGTGAATTCGAAGTCGTTGACTTCGATCGAGGACAGTAACTTCCGGCTGGCGATACTCGGGTTCACCGTCTACACGGCGGCGTTCGTGTGTGAGACGGTGCGCTCAGGCGTCAACACGGTGCCGCTTGGCCAGGCAGAGGCGGCGCGCTCGCTGGGCCTGACGTTTGCCCAAAATCTGCGCATCGTCCTGCTGCCCCAGGCATTTCGGGCTGTGATCAATCCGCTGGGTTCGGTGTTGATCGCATTGACCAAGAACACCACGATCGCATCGGCGATCGGTGTGTCGGAGGCGGCGCTGTTGATGAAGACGATGACCGAAAACGAGGCAGCGCTGATCTACATCGGCGCCATCTTCATGGCCGGATTCGTCATCTTGACGCTGCCGATGGGGCTGTTCTTCGGGTGGCTCGGGAAACGGCTGGCGGTGGCGCGGTAATGGCGGGTTCGGTTCTGTTCGACGCGCCGGGACCGCGGGCACTGGTGCGCAACCGCATCTTCAACGTTGTCACGGCACTCGTCATCGCGCTGGTGATCTGGGTGGTGTACGCGCAGCTGAACGCGAAGGGTCAGCTGACCGCCGCGAAGTGGGAACCGTTCCTGACGGCCAACCTGTGGAAGACCTACATCCTGCCCGGCGTGCAGGGCACGCTGACCGCCGCCGCGGTGTCGATCGCGCTGGCGCTGGCGCTGGGTTTTCTTCTCGGCGTCGGCAGGCTTTCCACCCATCCCGCGATCCGCTGGCCGTCCGCCGTGTTCGTCGAGTTCTTCCGCGCGGTGCCGGTGTTGATCATGATGATCTTCGCGTACTTCTTGTACGCGCTATACGACGTCTTCCCGTCCAAGCACCTGGCGCTGGCGGGCGTCATCACCGCCTTGACGTTGTACAACGGTGCAGTCATCGCCGAGATCGTCCGCGCAGGCGTTCTTGCGCTGCCCCGCGGGCAGTCGGAAGCGGCGTCAGCGCTCGGTCTGCGGTGGGGCCAGACCATGCGGTCGATCCTGCTGCCGCAGGCCGTCACGTCGATGTTGCCGGTGCTGGTCTCGCAGATGGTTGTCGTTCTCAAGGACACGGCGATCGGCTACCAGATCACTTTCCTGGAGATGGTGCGCCAGGGCACCCAAGTCGGCGCGTCGTACGGCAACTACGTGCCCGCCCTGATCGTCATCGCGGTGTTGATGATCAGCGTGAACTTCACACTGTCCTGGTTCGCGACGTGGCTGGAGGGGCGCATGCGTCGCTCCAGCCGCGGTCCCGAGCCCATGCACATCCAACCCGTCACCCAGGGTTCGTTCGGCGCGGGTGCCGGCGGCTCGATCTAGCCGACCGGGCCGATTGCGTAACGCTGTGGGGTCACGCAATTCGGCGACGGAGGCCGAGAAGTGGTGGCGCCGAGCTAGACTCGTCGACGTTCCCGCTCGCCGGCCAGTTCGTTCTTGACGACGTCGAACGCCATCGACTGGCTGTAGCCCCGGCGGGCCAGCATCCCGACGAGTCGGCGCGCGACTTTCGTGTCGTCGTCGACAAACTTTTCGCGTCGCAGCTTGTCGCGGACCAACTGCTCGGCGCGCCGCCGTTCGGCCGCGGCGTCGATGTCTGCGAGCACCGTGGTGATCACTTCGTTGTCGACGCCCTTGTTTCGGAGCTCAGCGGCCAAGGCGCGCTTGCCTTTTCCGGCGTTCGCCCGACGAGACTGGACCCACTGCTCGGCGAAGTCGGCGTCGTCGATCAAACCAACCTGAGCCAACCGGTCGAGCACGCGGTTGCTGACGTCGTCGGGATATCCCCGCTTGGTCAGCTGCCCTTCGAGTTCGGCGCGGGTCCTGGCCCTCACGGTGAGCAGACGCAGGCATAGATCCCGCGCCTGCTCCTCGCGTTTGGGCTCGGCCGCCTGAGAAGGCTCAGAAATCGACGGGGGCCGGCAGGACTTCGTCATTGGCCACCTCAGCAGTCACCACGGCACCGATGCCGAGCTTCTCCTTGATCTTCTTCTCGATCTCGTTGGCCACGTCGATGTTTTCCAGCAGGAAGTTGCGGGCGTTCTCCTTGCCCTGTCCGAGCTGTTCACCTTCGTAGGTGAACCAGGAACCGGACTTGCGGATGAAGCCCTGCTCGACACCCATGTCGATGAGCGAGCCTTCCTTGCTGATGCCCTTGCCGTAGAGGATGTCGAACTCGGCCTGCTTGAACGGCGGCGACACCTTGTTCTTGACGACCTTGACGCGGGTCCTGTTGCCGACCGCGTCGGTGCCGTCCTTGAGCGTCTCGATTCGCCTGACGTCCAAGCGAACCGAAGCGTAGAACTTCAATGCCTTTCCACCCGTTGTGGTTTCGGGCGAGCCGAACATCACGCCGATCTTCTCGCGGAGCTGGTTGATGAAGATCGCGGTGGTGCCCGAATTGTTCAGTGCGCCAGTCATCTTCCGCAGCGCCTGGCTCATCAGCCGGGCCTGCAGGCCGACGTGGCTGTCCCCCATCTCGCCTTCGATCTCGGCGCGCGGCACCAGCGCCGCCACCGAGTCGATGACCAGGATGTCCAGCGCGCCGGAGCGGATCAGCATGTCGGCGATCTCCAGCGCCTGCTCACCGGTGTCCGGCTGGGACACCAGCAGCGAGTCGGTGTCGACCCCCAGCTTCTGTGCGTAGTCCGGATCCAGCGCGTGCTCGGCGTCGATGAACGCCGCGATGCCGCCTGCGGCCTGAGCATTGGCGACCGCGTGCAGCGCGACGGTGGTCTTACCGGAGGATTCCGGACCGTAGATCTCGACGACCCGGCCGCGCGGCAGTCCGCCGATGCCGAGCGCCACATCCAGGGCGATCGAGCCCGTGGGGATGACGGAGATGGGCTGGCGCACTTCTTCGCCGAGCCGCATCACCGAGCCTTTGCCGAAGTTCTTGTCGATCTGCGCAAGCGCCAGCTCAAGGGCCTTCTCGCGGTCGGGTGCCTGACTCATGGGGTGGTCTCCGTCCTGGTGGGTGATCGGTTTTCGATCGGTTGGCCGTGACGCTAGCCAGAGGGTCTGACAAGTCGTGTCGCCCACAGTAGACGAACACCTGTTCGATTCAAGTAGACACGCCGTGCGATTCTTCCGCGCACCTTTTCTGTGCCACTCTGCGCGCGACTGCAAGACTGTTTTGACCGAGCGACGGGGAGGTACGTGATGTCAGGCGCCACCAGGGGAAGCCGGCTACGGGTAGCGGCAGTGGCATCGGTAGCGGGCTGGGTGTTGATGACGGGCGCCGGCTCCGCGCTGGCCGACCCGGCCCCCGGCGATCCCGGGATCGTCGTGGGCCCCGATGCCGGACAGGACCCGACACCGTTCACCGGCACAGCACCGTTCGGGCCGCCGAGGTTCTTCCCTGCCAATGGTGCGACGGTCGGTGTGGCCCAGCCGATCATCATCAACTTCCCCGGCCTCGTCGATGACTCTGCTGCAGCCGAAAGCGCCGTGCATGTTTCTTCGGTCCCGCCGGTTGCCGGCAAGTTCTATTGGATGACGCCCACGCAGCTGCGCTGGCGTCCGCTGAGCTTCTGGCCCGCGCACACGACGGTGACCATCGATGCCGGTGGCACGGTGTCCAGCTTCCAGACTTCAGATGCGTTGGTGGCCACCGCCGATGACGCCACACATCAGTTGACCGTCACCCGAAATGGCAACGTGGAGAAGACCATTCCGATGTCGATGGGTATGACCGCCGGCGGTCACCAAACCCCCAACGGCACTTACTACGTCCAAGAGAAGATGCCCTCGGTGGTGATGGATTCTTCGACCTACGGTGTCCCGGTCAACTCGCCGTACGGATATCGGACGACGGTGGAGCTGGCTGTCCGCTTCGACGACAGCGGCGACTTCGTCCACAGCGCTCCGTGGTCGGTGGACGACCAGGGCAAGCGCGACGTCAGTCACGGTTGCATCAATATCAGCCCTAGTAACGCCAAGTGGTTCTTCGACATCTTCAATGCCGGTGATCCCATCGTGGTGAAGAACTCCAGTGGCGGCACCTACTCCCGACACGACGGCTCCAACGACTGGCAGCTCTAACCCCAATCGCCAGAAAACGGCGAGTGCCGATCTGCTTCTTCTTGGCCATCGCGTGCGGCCCCGACCTATCGTGGGATTCACCCGGCAGGAACGGACCGACATGCACGAGATGGCGATCACGCAGAGCGTTGTCGACGCGGTGTGTGAGCACGCCGGGGGCCGCCACGTGCAGAGCGTCAAGGTAGAGGTCGGTGCGCTGTGCGCCGTCGTGCCCGACGCCATGCAGTTCTGTTTCGAGCTCGCCACCGAGGGCACGCTCGCCGACGGCGCTCGCCTCGACCTGAACGTCCAGCCCGGCTCGGCCCGCTGCCGCAGCTGCGGCGAGAACTTCGAACTGCTCGACCTGATTCTGTTATGCCCGTGCGGAAGCGCGGACGTCGAAGTGCTGACCGGGCGGGACCTTCGGATCCTGTCGATGGAAGTGAGCTAGCGATGTGCGCGACCTGTGGATGCGGCGACAACACGACAACAATCACCGTGGCCGGTGATGACCATCCCCACTCCGAAACCATCACGCTCGAACAGAAGGTGCTCGCAAAGAACGACCAGATCGCCGAGCACAACCGCCAGTCGTTGGTCGAGCGCGGCATCCTGGCTCTCAACGTGACGAGTTCGCCGGGGGCCGGGAAGACGACGCTGCTCGAGCGCACGATCCGCGAGCTTGGCGACGATCTGCCTGTCGCAGTCATCGAGGGCGACCAGGAAACACTGCTCGACGCCGAGCGAATCCAGGCGGCGGGGGCCCGCGCGGTGCAGGTGAACACGGGCGCCGGCTGCCATCTCGACGCGGACATGGTCCATCGTGCGCTTCACGCGTTGAACCCGGAGCCGAAGTCCGTGCTGTTCATCGAAAACGTCGGCAACCTGGTGTGCCCGGCGCTGTTCGATCTGGGTGAGCGCACCAAGGTCGTGGTGATCTCTGTGACAGAGGGTCAGGACAAGCCCTTGAAGTACCCTCACATGTTCGCGGCAGCAGGGCTGGTTCTGATCAACAAGATCGATCTTGTTCCCTACGTAAACTTTGATCTTGAAACATGTTTCGGCTACGCGCGGTCAGTGAACCCCGGCGTTCACATCCTGCCGATCTCGGCGACTCGCGGCGATGGACTTGAGGCATGGTACGACTGGATCCGCGCCGAAATCGGCATACCGGCAAACTCCGCCTAATGTCGCTAAGACTCGTTGACAAGACATATCGCCCGGAGTAAACCGAGAACCAGCGCTTAAGAAGCGGGCGCAAGCATATTCCTGCGACAGGGGCTGCCAGCCGGGCCCCAGAGAGCTGTTACGCATGCCAAGCGAAGCAGCAGTCAAAGCGGAAGAGGCGTTGATCCATGTTCTTTGGATCAATGCGGGATTAAGTTGTGACGGCGATTCGGTGGCGTTGACTGCCGCTACCCAACCCAGCATCGAGGAGATCGCGCTTGGCGCGCTTCCCGGGCTGCCGAAGATCGCCGTCCACTGGCCCCTAATAGATTTCGAGTGCGGACCCAACGGGGGCGCCGACGATTTCCTGGAGTGGTTCTTCAAGGCCGAACGTGGGGAATTGGAGCCGTTCGTCCTCGTTGTCGAGGGGTCCATTCCAAACGAGCAGCTCAAGGATGAGGGCTATTGGTGCGGGTTCGGCAACAACCCCGCGACCGGTCAGCCGATGACCACGAGCGAATGGCTGGACCGGCTCACCCCGAAAGCCACCGCGGTCGTCGCGGTCGGAACATGCGCCACCTACGGCGGAATCCATGCGATGGCAGGCAACCCGACCGGCGCGATGGGCGTGCCCGACTACCTCGGGTGGGACTGGAAGAGCAAGGCCGGCATCCCAATCGTCTGCGTTCCCGGTTGCCCGGCGCATCCGGACAACATGGCCGAGACGCTTACGTATCTGCTCTACATGGCGACCGACCAGGCGCCGATGATTCCGCTTGACGATGCGCTGCGGCCCAAGTGGCTGTTCGGCGCGACGGTGCACGAAGGCTGCGATCGCGCTGGGTATTACGAGCAGGGCGACTTCGCTACCGAATACGGCTCCCCGAAATGCATTGTCAAACTTGGCTGTTGGGGTCCCGTTGTGAAATGCAACGTCCCCAAGCGGGGCTGGATCAACGGCATCGGCGGCTGCCCGAACGTCGGCGGCATCTGCATCGGCTGCACGATGCCCGGCTTCCCCGACAAGTTCATGCCGTTCATGGACGAGCCGCCTGGCGGCAAGGTCTCCACGACGGCCTCAGGCCTGTACGGCTCGGTCATCCGCAGCCTTCGCCACGTCACTGGGCGCACGGTGGACAAAGAACCAAAGTGGCGGCATCCCGGCACGAAACTCGAAACCGGAGCGACCCGCACCTGGTAGGTGCGGGCTCTTCGGCGCCGCTGCACGTGCATTTCGCGATCGCCGAAATCCCTTGTGGCGCTGCCCACTAGACGAAAGAGAAGAGTTCGATGACAACGATCATCCCCGAGCCGTCACATGTGAAGCGAGATCCCGGTCAACTGGTGGAGATGGCGTGGGATCCCATCACCCGCATCGTCGGCAGCCTCGGTATCTACACCAAGATCGACTTCGAGAACAGGGAGGTCGTCGAGTGCCACAGCACTTCGTCGATCTTCCGTGGCTATTCGATCTTCATGAAGGGCAAGGATCCTCGCGACGCCCACTTCATCACCAGCCGCATCTGCGGCATCTGCGGCGACAACCACGCCACCTGTTCGTGCTACTGCCAGAACATGGCCTACGGGGTCAAGCCGCCGCATCTCGGAGAGTGGCTCATCAACCTCGGTGAGGCCGCCGAATACATGTTCGACCACAACATCTTCCAAGAGAATCTGGTCGGCGTGGACTACTGCGAGAAGATGGTGTCCGAAACCAATCCGAGTGTGCTGGCCAAGGCCGAGAACACCCAGGCGCCGCATGCCGACATGCACGGCTACCGGACGATCGCCGACATCATGCGGGCGCTCAACCCGTTCACCGGGGAGTTCTACCGGGAGGCACTACAGGTCAGCCGGTGGACGCGAGAGATGTTCTGCCTCATGGAAGGCCGGCACGTGCACCCGTCCACGCTGTACCCGGGCGGCATTGGCACCACCGCCACCGTGCAGCTGATGACGGACTACATGACCCGGTTGATGCGCTACGTGGAGTTCATGAAGTCCGTTGTGCCCATGCACGACGACCTCTTCGATTTCTTCTACGAGGCGCTGCCCGGCTACGACCAGGTGGGGCTGCGACGCACACTGCTGGGCTGCTGGGGTTCTTTCCAGGATCCCGAGGTGTGCAACTTCGAATACAAGGACATGGAGCGCTGGGGCGACGCCATGTTCGTCACGCCTGGCGTGGTGATCGACGGCAAGCTGCACACCCATTCGCTGGTCGACATCAACCTCGGCATCCGAATTCTGTTGGGCCACAGCTACTATGACGACTGGACCGACCAGGAGATGTTCGTCAAGACCGACCCGCTCGGCAACCCGATCGACCGCCGCCACCCGTGGAACCAGCACACCAACCCGCGGCCGCAGAAACGCGATTTCGAGGACAAATACAGCTGGGTGATGTCGCCGCGGTGGTTCGACGGCACGGACCACCTGGCACTCGACACCGGCGGCGGTCCGCTGGCCCGGCTGTGGTCGACCGCGCTCGCCGGCCTCGTCGACATCGGCTACGTGAAGGCCACCGGCACCAGCGTGCAGATTAACCTGCCGAAGACAGCCCTCAAGGGTCCGGTGTCGTTCGAGTGGAAGGTGCCGCAGTACGGCAGCAACACGCTCGAACGCAACCGCGCCAGGACCTACTTCCAGGCCTACGCGGCGGCATGCGCGCTTCACTTCGCCGAGAAGGCGCTTGTGGAGATCCGCGCGGGCCGCACCAAGACATGGGAGCCCTTCGAGGTGCCCGACGAAGGCATCGGCTGTGGGTTCACCGAGGCGGTGCGCGGAGTCCTGTCTCACCACATGGTGATTCGCGACGGCAAGATCGCGAACTATCACCCGTATCCGCCGACGCCGTGGAACGCCAATCCGCGCGACAGCTACGGCACGCCTGGTCCGTACGAGGATGCGGTACAGGGCCAACCGATTTTTGAGGAGAACGACAGGGAGCACTTCAAGGGAATCGACGTCATGCGCACGGTGCGCAGCTTCGATCCGTGTCTGCCCTGCGGGGTGCACATGTACCTCGGTAAGGGCAAGTCATTGGATCTGCTGCACTCCCCAACCCAATCGCTCACCGGGGAATAGCGTATGGCCCCGCCGACACTGCCAGGCCTTTCCGATTCCCAGGACGACGCGCAGTGGCGCACGGCGGGCGAGCGAATACAGACCCTGCTCGACGCGTCGTCATCGGGCGGCGCCGTCGCGCGGGAACGTGCCGAACAACTCGTCCGTGAGGTGACCGACCTCTACGGAGCGGCGCTGATGCGGATGATGGAGATGGCGCTGGCCGCCGATCCGGGACTCGCCGACCGATTCGCGGCCGACGACCTCGTCGCCAGCCTCCTTCTGGTGCACGGGTTGCATCCGCACGACGTCGAGCGACGGGTGTCAGAGGCACTCGACAGCGTGCGGCCCTATCTCGGCTCGCATGGCGGAGATGTGTCGCTGCTCGGCGTCGCCGACGGTGTGGTTCGGCTGCAGTTCCAGGGCAGTTGTAAGAGCTGTCCGTCGTCGTCGGTGACATTG
>Ga0207644_10003525_pt1 | contig 10129 bp, 19 predicted proteins | sample KBSS73metaG_FD_184326 | JGI IMG/M metagenome (GOLD analysis project Ga0207644, IMG submission 184326) | Switchgrass rhizosphere microbial communities from Kellogg Biological Station, Michigan, USA - KBS S7-3 metaG (SPAdes) (version 2) | ecosystem: Host-associated > Plants > Roots > Rhizosphere... | reverse complement strand
CGCACCTTGGAGATCATCCCCCGGATGGCCGGGGTGTCCTGCAGCAGCCGCTCCTGGCCGAACTTCGTCAGGCCCAGGCCGGCGATGGTCCGGAGCTGGGTGTCGCTCGCCCCGGCGAAGCTCTTGGTCAGCTTGATGCGCAGTCCCATGTCCGTTCGTCCTAGGCGTGCTTCGCCAGCTCGATGTCCCGGCCCCGGAGGCGCGAGACCTGATCCGGCGAGCGGAGCGACTTCAAACCAGCGACGGTGGCCTTGAGCACGTTGTGCGGGTTCCGGCTGCCCTGGCTCTTGGTGAGGATGTTCCGGATGCCGGCCGCCTCGAGCACCGCGCGCACCGAGCCGCCGGCGATGACGCCGGTTCCCTCGGCGGCGGGCTTGAGGAGCACCCACCCGGCGCCGAAGTGACCGAGCACCTCGTGCGGGATGGTGTGGCCCTGGAGCGGGACGCGGAAGAGGTTCTTCTTCGCGTTCTCGCCTCCCTTGCGGATCGCCTCGGGGACCTCGTTGGCCTTGCCGAGGCCCACGCCGACGTGGCCGTTGCCGTCGCCGACGACGACCAGCGCGGAGAAGCTGAACCGCCGGCCGCCCTTCACCACCTTGGCCACGCGGTTGATGTTGACCACACGATCGCTGAGATCGAGGTCGTTGGGATTGATCGGAGTCGCCACTCGCTGGGCCTTTCCTAGAACTCGAGGCCGGCCTCGCGGGCCGCCTCCGCCACGGCCGCGATGCGGCCCTGGAATGGGAAACCGTTTCGGTCGAACACCACCCGGGTCACGTTGGCGGCCTTGGCCTTCTCGGCCACCAGCCGCCCCACCCGCTTGGCGTCCTCCTTCTTGTCGCCCTCGTCCTTCCCCTTGAGCTCCTTGGAGAGGCTCGAGGCGAACGCCAGGGTGCGCCCGGTGGAGTCGTCCACCACCTGGGCGTAGATGTGCTTCAGGCTCTTGTACACCGTGAGCCGGGGTCGCTCGGCGGTGCCGGACATCTTCCGCCGGATGCGGGCCTTCCTCTTCAGTCGTGGGTCGCTGCTGGACATGTCTTCCTCGATCCGTCCGGCGGGGATGGGGACCTCCCCCACCGGATGATTGGGTGATGAAGGCAACCGCTACGCGGTGCCGGTCTTCCCTTCCTTCCGCCGAACGCGCTCGTCGGCGTACTTGATGCCCTTGCCCTTGTACGGCTCGGGCGGGCGGAGGGCGCGGATCTTCACCGCGGTCTCCCCCAGCGTCTCCCGGTTCGCGCTGCGGAGCGTGAGGCCGATGGTGGGCAGGCTGTCCTCGGTCCGCGCCACCTTGTCCACCTCGGCGGTGACCCCCTCGGGGAGGTTGAACACCACCGGATGGCTGTAGCCGAGCGCGAAGTGGATCTGCTTGCCCTTCACCTCGGCGCGGAAACCCACGCCGCGGATGTCGAGCTTGCGCTCGAAGCCGGTCGCCACGCCCCTGGCCGCGTTGGCCAGGAGGCTGCGGGCGAGGCCGTGGAGGGCGCGCGCCTGCCGGGTGTCGTCGGGCCGGTTCACGTGGATCTGCCCGTCCTTGACGTCGGCGGTGATCCGCTCCGGGAGCGACACCTTCATCTTGCCCTTGGGACCCTCGAGGGCCACCGCACCGCTCGCCACCGAGGCCTTCACCTTGGGGTCGAGCTTGATCGCCAGCTTTCCGATTCGGCTCATGTCAGTACACCGTGCAGATCAGCTCGCCGCCGATGTTCTTCTTCCGGGCGTCGGCGTCGCTGAGGATGCCCTGGCTGGTGGAGAGGATGCTGATGCCCAGGCCGCCGAGGACCGGGCGGATCTCGCGCACCGGCATGTAGCGCCGGAGCCCCGGCTTGCTGATCCGGCGGATGCCGGTGATCACCGGGCTCTTGTCCGGGCCGTACTTGAGCTGCAGGGTGATCTCGCCCTGCGGCTTCACCTCGTGCTCGGTGTAGTCCGCGATGTAGCCCTGCTCCTTGAGCACCCGGGCGATCTGGACCTTCATCTTGCTGGTGGGGATGACCACCTTGTCGTGTCGCGCCCGCGAGGCGTTGCGGATGCGGGTCAGCATGTCGCCGACCGGATCGTTCACTGGCATGTGCTGACTTCCTCTCGCTCGTCCTTCGTCCGGCTGCTCTTTCACTGAAGAGCTCTGCCGGGCTCGTCGTTGTCGCCCGCGGCCGCCTGGCCGTGCCGTCACGGGGGTCCGTGCCGCGGACGTGCTCGTCCTGCTTCTACCAGGAGCTCTTGATGAGTCCCGTCACCTCGCCCTGAAGCGCGCGCTTCCGCAGGCAGATCCGGCACATCTGGAACTTGCGCAGGAAGGCGCGAGGCCGCCCGCAGAGCGGGCAGCGGTTGTACTTGCGCACCGCGAACTTCGGCTTGCGCTTTGCCTGGGCAATTTTGTAAAGCTTGGCCATGTCTCGTCGTTCTCTTACTGGCGGAACGGCAGGCCGAAGTGGCGCAGTAGCGCCAGCCCCTGCTCGTCGTTCCGGGCGGTGGTGACGAAGCTGATGTTCAGCCCCTTCACCTTCTCGATCTGGTCGTAGTTGATCTCCGGGAAGATGATCTGCTCCCGCACCCCGAGGGTGTAGTTGCCCTTCCCGTCGAATGCCTTGCTGGACACTCCCTTGAAGTCGCGAACCCGGGGGAGCGCCACGTTGATGAGCCGGTCCATGAACTCGTACATCCGGTCGTTGCGGAGGGTGACCGCCGCGCCGATCGCCTGCCCCTGACGGAGCTTGAAGTTGGCGATGCTCTTGCGGGCCCGGGTGACCACCGGCTTCTGCCCGGTGATGGCGCCCAGCTGATCCACCGCCGACTCGAGGATCTTGTTGTTGGCGAGGGCCTCACCGAGGCCCATGTTGATGACGATCTTGTCGAGGCGGGGGACCTGGTTCGGGTTCTTGAACCCGAACTCCTTCATCAGCGAAGGGACCCCCTCCTTGCGGTAGCGGATCTTCAGGCGGGCGGGCTTCGTCTCCAGCCCCTCCTCGATGTTGGCGGAGAAGCCGGCCTTCTTGACCTCGTCCTTGCCCTTCCGCTTCGCCTTCTTCTCGGCCTTCGGCTTGTCTGCCTTCTCGTCAGCCATCTCGCTTCGTCCTCGCTCTCGCTTCGACGGGGCGTCTGGTGCCTCCTCCGCCGTCGATCTCGAGCCTCAGAAAAACTCTCAGCCCCCCGAACCCAGGGGGACGCCCATGGAAGCGCGCAGTCGCGCGCCAGTGTCCTTGCTCAGTCGATGTTCGCGTCGCACTTCTTGCAGAAGCGAAGCTTCTTGTCCCCGTTCACCCGGATTCCCACCCGGGTCGGCGCGTCGCACTTCTTGCAGACCACCTGGACCGCACCGAGCGCGATGCTGCCTGGCCGCTCGAGGATGCCGCCCTCGGGGTTGGCGCGGTCGCGGCCCTTGCGGATGTGCCGCTTGACGGTGCGCAGGCCCTCGACGCGGACGCGGAGGGCGTCATGGTCGATGGCGAGGAGCTTCCCCCGCTTGCTGGCCTTGTCCTTGTTGGACCGCTCGGCGCCCGCCACCACCTCGACCAGGTCGCCCACCTTCAGCTTCTGCATGGCTCTCTCTCGTCTCGCCTTCCCCGCCCTAGAGCACTTCCGGAGCGAGGGAGATGATCTTCATGAACTTCCGGGCACGGAGCTCGCGGGCCACCGGGCCGAAGATGCGGGTGCCGATGGGCTCGAGGTCCTTGTTGATCAGCACCGCCGAGTTCCCGTCGAACTTGATGAAGCTGCCATCCGGCCGCCCCACCTCGCGCTTGGTCCGGACGATGACCGCCTTGGCCACGTCCCCCTTCTTCACCTTGCTGTTGGGAAGCGCCTCGCGCACCGAGACCACGATGATGTCCCCGATGCTGGCGTACTTCCGCTTCGAGCCGCCGAGCACCTTGATGCAGAACACCTTCTTGGCGCCGGAGTTGTCGGCGACGTCCAGCACGCTCGTCATCTGGATCATGGTCGACCTCCCTCCTTACTCGCGCGTCCCGCGCTCGAGCACCTCGACCACCCGCCAGCGCTTGTCCTTGCTGGTGGGCCGGGTCTCGGCGATGCGCACCCGGTCGCCCTCGTGGAGCGTGGGGTTCTTCGGGTAGTCGTGGTCCTCGGCGTGCGCCTTGTACTTCTCGCGCAGCGTCAGGATCTTTCCGTACTTCCGGTGTGCCGCGCGGCGCCGCACGGTCACCACCACCGTCTTCTGCATCTTGTTGCTGGTGACGATGCCGGTGCGGGTCTTGGGGCGCCCGCGGTGGCTCGCGCTCTCGGTCGCGCCGCTCTGTTCCGTGGTCTCGGCCATGTTCGTTCCTCGCCTCAGGCCTTCGCCGCGGCGGACTTCTCCTTCTGGGTGATGACGGTGAGGATCCGCGCCAGATCCCGGCGGCTCTCGGCCCGCTTCGCCGGGGACTCCAGCGCTCCGGTCCGCAGCTTCAGCCGGTCCTTGAACAGCGACTCGCGCAGCTCGGCCGCGCGCCGGTTCAGGTCCTCGAGAGTCAGCTCGTGCAATTCCTTGGCGGTGGCCATGACTCGTTCCTCGACAGCTACAGAGACAGATCCGCCCGGTGGACGATCCGGGTGAGCACCGGGAGCTTGGCCTGCGCCAGCTTCAGCGCCTCGTGGGCCAGCTGCTCGTTCATCCCGCCCATCTCGTACAGGATGCGGCCGGGCTTCACGACCGCGACGTAGTACTCGACGCCGCCCTTTCCGGTTCCCATCCGGGTCTCGGCGGGCTTCTTGGTGATCGGCTTGTCCGGGAAGATGCGGATCCAGATCTTCCCGCCGCGCTTCACGTGGCGGGTCATCGCGATACGGGCCGCCTCGATCTGCCGCGAGGTGATCCATCCGGGCTGGGTGGTCATCAGCCCGAATTCCCCGTAGGTCAGGTTCGAGCCGCGGAACGCCTTCCCCGGCATCCGGCCCTTCTGCATCTTGCGGTACTTGGTGCGTGCAGGCTGAAGCATCGAAGTTCTCTCTTACCGTCCGGCCACCGGCATGCCGGCGCCGCCGCCCTTGGTCGGGAGCACCTCGCCGCGGCACACCCACACCTTGCAGCCGATCTTCCCGTAGGTGGTCTTCGCCTCGGCGAACCCGTAGTCGATGTCCGCGCGGAGCGTGTGCAGGGGCACCCGACCCTCGCGGTACCACTCGTAGCGCGCCATCTCGCTTCCGCCGAGCCGGCCGGCGCAGGCCACCCGGATGCCCTTGGCGCCGAACTTCATCGCGGTCTGGATGGCCTTCTTCATCGCCCGGCGGAACGCGATGCGCCGCTCGAGCTGGGTGGCGATGTTCTCCGCGACCAGCTGGGCGTCGGTCTCGGCCTTCCGCACCTCGACGATGTTCAGGAAGACCTCGTTCTTGGTGAACTTCTGGAGGTCCTTCTTCACCGTCTCGATGCCCGCGCCGCGCTTGCCGATGACGATGCCCGGCCGTGCGGTGTGGACGTTCACCTTCACCTTGTTCGCGGCGCGCTCGATCTCGACCTTGCTGACGCCGGCGTGCCCCAGCGACTTCTTCACGAACTCACGGATCCGGATGTCCTCGTGGAGCCACTGGGCGTAGTTCTTGTGCTCGAACCACTTGCTGTCCCAGGTCTTGATGACCCCGAGCCGGAAACCGATGGGATGGACCTTCTGACCCAATGTCTCAGCTCCTCGCCTTCCGCGAACGGACGGGCGTGTCGGCGAGCACCACGTGGACGTGGCTGCTCTTCTTGTGGATGGGAGTGGCCCGGCCCATCGCTCGCGGCATGAACCGCTTCAGCGTCGGACCCTGGTCCACCGAGATGGTCTTCACGTAGAGGGCGTCCACGTCCACCTGACCCTTCGAGAGGTCGGTGGCGTTGGCAACCGCGGACTGGATGAGCTTCGCGACCGGCTTCGCCGCCGCGCGCTTGGTGAACCGCAGGATGTTGAGGGCCGCGCCCACGGGCTTGCCGCGGACCAGGTCCACCACCACCGCGATCTTGCGGGGCGACATCCGGTAGTTCCTGAGGTGAGCGGTCGATTCCATGTCAGCTCACTTCGCTCCGCCGGGCCCGGGGCCGGAAGTGGGCTTGGCCACCTTCTTCTCCGCAGAGTGGCCGGTGAACGTCCGGGTGGGAGAAAACTCGCCCAGCTTGTGACCCACCATGTTCTCGGTGACGAAGACCGGGATGAACTTCCGGCCGTTGTGCACCGCGAAGGTGTGCCCCACGAACTCGGGAAGGATGGTGGACCGGCGCGACCAGGTCTTCACCACCTTCTTCTGGTTCCCCTTGATGAGGTCCTCGACCTTTTTCAGGAGGTGGGGGTCCACGAAGGGGCCCTTCTTGATCGAACGTGCCACGTGCTCGCCCTCTCCTACTGGCTCCGGACGCCGCTCCGGCGCCCGCTGACGATGAACTTGTCGGTCCGCTTGTTCTTGCGGGTGCTGAGGCCCTTGGTCTTCTGGCCCCAGGGTGAGACCGGGTGCGGGTTGCCCTGGCCGCTCTTGCCCTCGCCGCCGCCGTGCGGGTGGTCGACGGGGTTCATGGCCAGACCGCGCACGGTGGGTCGGATGCCGAGCCAGCGGCTCTTGCCGGCCTTGCCGATGCGGATGATGTCGTGCTCGACGTTGCCGATCTGCCCGATGGTGGCGCGACACTCGAGGAGCACCTTGCGCACCACGCCCGAGGGCAGCCGGACCTGCGCGTAGCCGCCCTCCTTGGCCATCAGCTGTCCGGAGCTGCCCGCCGAGCGGATCATCTGTGCCCCGCGGCCGGGCTTGAGCTCCACGTTGTGGATGGTGGTGCCCACCGGGATGTTCGCCAGCGGCAGCGCATTGCCCGGGCGGATGTCCGCCTCGTTGCCGGCGAACAACGTGTCGCCGACGGTGAGGCCCTGCGGGGCGAGGATGTAGCGCTTCTCGCCGTCCGCGTAGTGGAGCAGAGCGATGTTGGCCGAGCGGTTCGGGTCGTACTCCACGCTCGCGACCTTGGCCGGGATGCCGTCCTTGTCACGCCGCTTGAAGTCGATGACCCGGTAGCGGCGCTTGTGACCGCCGCCCTGGTGCCGGCGGGTGATGTGGCCGTGGACGTTGCGCCCGCCCGAGCGCTTCATCGCCTCGGTGAGGGACTTCTCCGGCCGGTCGCGGGTGATGTCCGCGAAGTCGCTGACCGTCGTCAGGCGACGGGCTGCCGAGGTCGGCTTGTACTTCTTGATGCCCATGTCAGACCACGCCTCCCTCGAACAGGTCGATCTTGTCGCCTTCCTTCAGCGTGACGATCGCCTTCTTGTAGTTGGGGCGCTTGCCGATGCTCTTCCCCACCCGCTTCACCTTGCCGCGAATGATGGTGGTCCGGACCGCCTCGACGTGGACGTTGAACAGCGTCTGGACCGCGTGGGCCACGTCGTGCTTGGTGGCGTCCCGGTCGACGAGGAAGCTGTAGTGCCGGAACTTCTCCCGGGCGCGATCCAGCTTCTCGGTGATGAGCGGGCCCTTGATGACGTTGGTCGGAAGCATGATCAGCGGGCCTCCAGCGAGCTGTTGAGGGCCTGCGCCGCTGCCGAGGTGAGGACCAGCGCCTTTCGCCGGAGGAGCGACTCGAGGTTGAGCCCCTCGGGAGGGAGCACGTCGAAGTCGGCCAGGTTGCGAACCGTCCGGTGGAGCAGCGTGTTCTTGCGCTCGTCCACCACCAGGGCGTCCTTCAGCTTCAGCCGCTTGGTGAGGAGCTCGAGGGTGGCCTTGGTCTTCGTCGATTCGAGGTCGAACGTGTCGACGATGACCAGCGCCTTCTCACGGGCGCGCATCGAGAGGGCGGCGCAGAGGGCGCCCTTTCGGACCTTCTTGGGCGGCCGGTAGCTGTAGTCGCGGGCCTTGGGGGCCATGGCCTTGCCGCCGCCGACCCACTGGCTGGCGCGGATCGAACCCTGGCGGGCGCGGCCGGTGCCCTTCTGCTTGTAGGGCTTCTTGCCGCCACCGCGGACGAGCGAGGTGTTCTTCACGCCGACGGTGCCGCGGCGGCGATTGATCTGTTGGAACTTCGAGACCTCGTAGAAGAGGTTCGGGTTCGGCTCGGCGCCGAACACGGTGTCCGAGAGCTCGATCTCGCGGACCTTCTTCCTATCCAGATCGACGACGTCGAACTTGGCCATGGCTAGCTCTTGATCTCGACGTCGACGCCGGCCGACAGGTCGAGCTTCATGAGGGCGTCCAGCGTCTGCTGGGTGGGCTCGAGGATGTCGAGGAGCCGCTTGTGGGTGCGGATCTCGAACTGCTCCCGGCTCTTCTTGTCCACGTGCGGGCTGCGGAGCACGGTGAACTTGTTGATCCGAGTCGGCAGAGGGATCGGTCCCGCGACCCGGGCGCCAGTGCGCCGGGCGGTCTCGACGATCTCTCCTGCGGACTGATCCAGGAGCTTCGAGTCGTACGCCTTGAGTCGGATGCGAATCTTCTGAGTCGCCATTCTTCTTTCGTCCTCGACTGCAAAGACGGCCGAGAGGACCCCTGCCTGGGGGCCGCCCGGTGTCCCTCGATGCTCCTGGTTGTCACAGAACTGCTGCGACGAAGGGGGGCGCTAACTAGCACCGGCCCGGCGTGTGCGCAAGCGCATCCACGCATCGGCCCCGGGTTATTCGGACTCGCCGGGAACGACTTGACCCTGGGGTGACGTCAGCCTCGGCCTAAGGAGCGCCGCAGCTCCAGCCGCCGACGATGAGGAACATCGCCGAGAAGAGGACTGCGTGCGTGTGGCTGAATGTGATGAGTGCGCGCATTGTCGGAATTACCCCCTGTCGATTGGTACCCGGGGCAAGACTCCGACACTGTGGGTCGAAAGGCAAGCGTTGAAGCAAGCCTACGACACGTTGCTACAGGTCTGCTGTATTCACTGTCAGGCCTCCGCTGCCTCGCGGAGTCGCTGATCAGGCCCGACGACCTGGTTCCGGCCCCGAGACTTCGCCTCGTAGAGACGGGAATCCGCCTTCGCGAGTACTTCGTCGAAGGTTTCCCCGTCCGCCGGCCAGCTCGCGACACCCATACTGAGAGTCAAATGGCGTGGCGAGCCACCAGCCGGAATCGGAACCTCGGCGAGCTCGGATCGAAGTTCCTCCGCGCGGCGCACGGCACGCTCGACGTCCATTCGCGGGAACGCCACCACGAACTCCTCGCCTCCGTAGCGGGCGACGAGGTCGCTCGCTCGCACCGACTTCCTCAGGCGAGCAGCCAGTAACTGCAGTGCGCGATCTCCGGCGAGGTGGCCAAACGTGTCGTTGAACTTCTTGAACTCGTCCACGTCCATCAAGGCCACGCTCAGCGTCGCGCGGCGCGAGTTGGCCCGCTCGAGCTCTTCCTCGAGCCTTTCGAAGAACGGCCGGCGCTGAGACAAGCCCGTCAAGTGGTCCGTGCCCACCATCAGTCGAAGGTGTCGCGCCCACCTCGCGACCGCGACCGAGCTTCCCCCGACCGCCGCGAGGATGAAGAGTCGGAGCGCGTGGCCAGTGGGGACGAATGGCCCGTGCAGCGGGCTTTGAAGCTCGAGCAAATTCCAGTGACTGCTCACGTAAGCCGTCAGCCCGCAAAACTCACTGAGGGCAAGCAGCGCGGCATACGCTGACAGGCGCCAGTCGTACCGGAGCGTGGAGGTGATCACCACGAAGAAGTACGTGTCGAAATACGTGCGGTTGTTGATGGCGCCGAGCGGGTTTCCCCCGATGACGTTCGTTGCCAGCGCGGCTGTCACCAGAGTGACGTCAACGGTCGTCGTGAACCACGGCACCCAGTAGCCGGAGAAGCGCACGGCCAGCAGGAGCATTCCGAGGCCGTAGAGCGCAGCCGCCCCCATCAGGATGAGCTCGATCCTCCAGCTAGAACGGGTGGTGAGGTCCCCGAGCGCGACGACCGAGAAGATCACGACGAACGCCAGGCGGAGGATGCCGACGAGCTTCTCCCCATCGGTTCGAGCGCGAACCAATGCCTGGTCGGTGTCGGCCGACAGCAGCGCGCGCAGCCGCGCTGCAACTCGCTGGAGAAGGGTCAACTTCCGACAGTTTGCCAGGCGTTTGGTTGCGCCGCTCGTTCAGCCGATGCCGCGAGCCACCGTTTCAGGTGTGCGCGGTCTCGGCGGCGCGCCGCGCACCTCCCGACAGGTGAGACAGTGTGCGGCCTGTGGCGTATGCTGCGCATTTCGCGAATCGCCCCG
>Ga0207644_10003523_pt1 | contig 10134 bp, 10 predicted proteins | sample KBSS73metaG_FD_184326 | JGI IMG/M metagenome (GOLD analysis project Ga0207644, IMG submission 184326) | Switchgrass rhizosphere microbial communities from Kellogg Biological Station, Michigan, USA - KBS S7-3 metaG (SPAdes) (version 2) | ecosystem: Host-associated > Plants > Roots > Rhizosphere... | reverse complement strand
TTCGGGCACTGGTACGATGAAGCCTTCGAAATAGGTCATGCTGCGACTCCTTCCGGTTCGTGCTCGCGGAAGACCGCGAGCTGGTCGGACAAGGCCCTCTCGAACGCGGGCCGGGATTCGCCGCGCCCGACGAACGCAGCGAGGTTCGGAAATTGATCGAGGATGCCAGTGCTCCGAAGCTGACGAAGGACGGTGACGAACATGAGGTCGCCGATTGTAAACCGATCCTCCAGCCACTCCTTGTCACCGAGCGCATCCGACGCGCATTTCAGCCGACCATTGAGCCGCTCGGTGAACTTCGGCCGCGCTTCTTCGGTCCACGGCTCGCCCTTGTTGAAAACGTTGATCATCAGCAGCGGGAAGATGGCCGGTTCGACGCTGTTGAGCGCGGCGATCAGCCAGGCGATGCCACGCATCCGTGAAGCAGTGTCGGTCGGCAGCAGCCGATCGTCCTGCAAGCCGAGATGAATGAGGATGGCGCCGCTCTCGAACAGCTGCACCTGATCGTCCTTGTAGATGGGGACCTGGCCCCAGGGCTGCTCGCAGAAATATTCCGCCGGCCTCGCCTTGGTCGCATCGAGGAGCCTCACTCGGTAGGGCCGCCCGATCTCCTCGAGAGCCCAGCGAAGGCGCAGGTCTCGCACGAGCCCCTGGGCGAAGGGCGGGACCCAGCGGAAAGCCGTAATCTCAACGTCAGCGTTCGGATCGACCGGCATCTCCAGCCTCCTTCAAACTGCGGTAGCGATTGCTTCAGACACGGCCTCTGCTCCGCGCTCGGCGGCTGCGGCATCCATCCACATGATCTCCCAGATGTGCCCGTCCGGGTCGGCAATGCTACGTCCGTACATGACGCCATAATCCTGTTTGGGCGAAGGATCAGCAGTGCCACCGGCCGATACGCCGCGTTCTACGGTCGCATCGACGCTTTCACGGCTGTCAGACGACAGGCACAGCAGAACTTCCGACCCTTTCGTCGCGTCCGCGATCGGCCGCGGTGTGAACTGACTGAACTTTTCCTTTGTCAGAAGCATGACGTGGATGTTGTCGCACAGCGACATGCAGGCGGCGGTGTCGTCGGTGAACTTTGGCTCGTTCACGGCGCCGAGCGCTTCAAGGAAGGCGCGTGACCGAGAAAGATCGCCCACCGGCAGGTTCACAAAGATCATGCGCGACATTTTGTCTTCTCCCCGACTCGATTCGCTTGTCTTTTGAGCCCCGAAGTCCTAAATTGCAACTGTGCAGTCACAAAAACTAACTAAGTCGAAACAAAGAGACGATAAACGGCGGTACGAGGATGCATGCGGTCTCGCTCACGCGCTGGATCTGCTCGGCGAACGCTGGGCGATGTTGGTGTTGCGCGAGCTCGCCTACGGGCCGCGGCGGTTCTCGGAGCTCAAGGCTGATCTCCAGGGAATAAGCGCCAACGTCCTGACGCAGCGGTTGACCGAGCTGGAATCGCGTCGCCTGGTCCGCAAGTCGAAGCTCCCGCCGCCCGCGTCCGTGCAGGTCTACGAAGCGACGCAGTGGGGACTGGAGGCGATTCCGGTCATTGCCAACCTCGGCCGCTGGGCAGCGAGGAGCCCGATGCACGATCCATCGCTGCGGATGAGCCATGTCTCGCTCGTCATGTCCTTGCAGACGCTGCTGTCGCCCGAACTCGCCGAAAGTCTCGACAAACGGATCGGCTTCCGTCTCGGCGGTGCCAATTATGTGGCGACAATCCGCGCCGGGAAGCTCGATATCGATCGTGCCCAGGTCGAGAATTGCGACCTCGTCTTTACCGGCAGCCCGAGCGCGGTTGCGGCCGTCATTCACGGCGGCGCACCATTCGATACGATCGAGGTCGAGGGAGACTTGGACTTCGCCAAGCGTTTCGTGACGCTCTTTCCCCTTCCACCCAAGGCGGGTTAAGGCGGTTCACATGACCGATCTTCCCAACGTGCAGCCCGAAAGCCGCGCGGAAACGCTGCTGGCTTCCCCCGACAAGATCGCCAGGGTCCGCGACCTGTTCGGTGTCGACTCGGACATGGAAGTCCCTGCGTTCAGCGAGGCCGACGAGCGCGTGCCCGACCTCGACCCCACCTATGTCTTCGACCCTGATACGACGATGGCGATCTGCGCGGGCTTCGCGAAGAACCGCCGCGTCATGGTTCAAGGCTATCACGGCACTGGCAAATCGACTCACATCGAGCAGGTCGCGGCGCGGCTGAACTGGCCGCTCATTCGCATTAACCTCGACGCACACATCAGCCGCATCGACCTCGTGGGCCGCGATGCGATCGTGCTGCGCGAGGGTCAGCAGGTGACCGAATTTCGCGAGGGACTTCTTCCTTGGGCGCTCCAGCACCCCGTCGCGCTGGTGTTCGACGAATATGACGCGGGCCGCCCGGACGTGATGTTCGTGATTCAGCGAGTGCTGGAGGCGGAAGGCAAGCTCACCCTGCTTGACCAGAATCGTGTCATTCGTCCGAACCCGTGGTTCCGCCTGTTCGCGACGACCAACACGATCGGCCTTGGCGACACGACGGGTCTCTATCACGGCACTCAGGCGATTAACCAGGGCCAGATGGACCGCTGGAACATCGTCACGACCCTCAACTATTTGCCGGCAGCCGTCGAGGCGCAGATCGTGCTCGCCAAGTCCGGCGAATATGACGATCCGGGCGGCAAGGCCGTCGTCGACAAGATGATCAAGGTTGCCGACCTCTCGCGACAGGGATTCATCAACGGCGACATCTCGACCGTCATGAGCCCACGGACGGTGATCAGCTGGGCGCAGAACGCACATATTTTTGGCGACGTCGGCTACGCCTTCAGGGTCAGCTTTCTCAACAAGTGCGATGAGTCCGAGCGGGCCCTGATCGCTGAATATTATCAACGGGTGTTCGGCGAGGATCTGCCCGAAAGCGTCGTCGGCAAGGCCTGAGACGAAAAAAGGGCGCCACCCTCCAGAGTGACGCCCTTCCTCGTACGATTGGCTTAGCCGTAGATGATGTCGGTGCTCAGGTTGAGCTGTGCACCCAATAGGTGGACCGTGTAATCATGGCTGTTTGCACTAAAGTGCAGATCGCCGTTCGTGTAGCTGACGTTGGTGACGGCGTTGTGGCCAAACGAAGCCAGGTCGATCTTGTCGCCCTCTCTCCGGTTGAAGTCCTCGATCGTGTCGATCGAGGTATCGACGACCGTCTTGCCGGCGGGATTGCTCGGGCTCGGTATTGTGCCGCTGTAATCGGCGATGATGAACGTATCCGCGCCGCCATTACCCCAGAAGTGGTTGTCGGCCTGGTTGCCGTTGATCCGGTCGTTCCCAGAGCCTCCCTTCGCATTCTCGACGATGGCGCCGTACGCGATACCGATGTTCTGCTGCATCAAATGTTGGCTGGTCGTGCCCGTGATTGCCTTCCAGCTGAGGCCCTCGTTTATTCCATCGATGCCGCGGAAGTAGATCTCATAAAGCTGTTCGGTGCGGTCGCCCATTCCGGCGGCGGCGTTGTCGGCATTGATCTGCGAGAGCGTCGGAGTTCTGCCGACCAGTCTCGCATCGTAAGCGCCGTAACCGCCCGCGCTGCTGTAGCCGCCTTCGCGAAGATCGATGACGGACGGGGTGGCGTAGCCTGACAGATCGAGAGTGTCTTTGCCGCCGGCGTCCCAGATGGTGAAGATCGTCGCCATCTCGCCCTTGTGAAAGCGCATCGCTTCGTTCCAAACGTCCGACGTCGCGTTGAAGCCATACGTCGTGTCGCCGGTCCTGGTGGTCATGTCGGCGCCGTACTTCTGCTGAACGACGTAGACATCGTCGACCATCGGCGTTGACGGATAAAGGAAGCGCATGACGTTCCAGTCGACGTTCTGCGCGCCCGTTTCGTACGAGTCGAAATAGGACATGATCGTGAACTGATTGCTGTCCTGGAAGTACTGCGCATCGCCCGTGTAATTGATCGGGTCGGGCTGACCGTCACCATCATTGTCGTCGCCGAAATTGTAGGACCCCGGGTGAGACAGGCCGAGCGTATGCCCGAGCTCATGGTTGAGGGTCTGAAGGCCATACTGGCCCGGCAGGAACTGGTTGTTCGAGCCGTTGATTCGCGGATCGGCGATCCACACGTCGCTTCCAGCGTGCTGGTACTGTTTATCGTAGGGATAATAGGCCCAGGCTTGCGCCGGTCCGGTCGTGGTATTCGCCAGCAGGATGTCCGTTTGGGGCACTTCGCTGGAGCCGGGGTGGCTGGTTTCCACGAAGTTCGCCTTGATCAGGTCATCCCAGTTGTGGATCGCGACCCGGGCCGCGGCCTCTTGCGCGGGAGTAAAGGGCGTATAGCCGGCGCCTTCACCACCAGAATTGTTGTTGATGCCGACCGCATGGTTGCCGTCGAAGAAGCCCCAGGTGATGATACCGTCAGTACCAACGTCCAATGTCCATCCGGAATCGAGCTGCCAGGTTACCGTACCAGGGACGTTTGCGCCCTCCTGAAGAACCGGCTTGTCGTTCACCGTTGTCCCGACGAGGTCCTGTACGTGCGTCGGCAAGCCAAGACTCGTTTCCCACTTGAAATTGGCATTGAACGCTGCCGCGTCCGCGAGCGGCGTCAACGCGCTCATCGGTGTGCGAACTTCGGCAGCATCGTACCCACTCAGCGTGCCGCTGGTATTTTTCGTAGCCATTTTTGTTGGACTCCCCTGCAAAACAAGGCGCTTGGCGCCAACCCCCAGGAGGCTCACATCCCATTTAGTGGGCGTGCACCGCCGGGGAGGTAGCGCAGGCTGCAACCGCGCTTTACGCAAGTCAACGATTCGCTAACCATTTGTTGGAATTAGTTTTTCAGCCAGCGAGTGCGGCCGTCTCAAAGCTGGACTTTTGTGCTCGGCAACGGGCGGGTAGAGGGCTGTAGTGCCCGAACGAAGCATCATCGACGACTTCCGACGAGCGCTCGCGGGCGCTTCGCGCGCAATTGCCAGGGACGCCGAGGTCGAGGTTGTTTTTGCATCCGATCACTCCGCGCCATCCGGTAAGACCGCGCGGGTACCTTCACCCGGCGCCGCGTTGGAGCCGCGGCTCGTCGCCGAAGCGCGCGGGGCAGCCGATTCGGCGGCGCTCAAGCTTCGCCACCATGACGCGCTGCTCCATGCGCGCAATGCGCCGCTGGATGTCGATGCACGGGCGGTCTTCGATGCCCTCGAAACCGCGCGGGTCGAGGCACTCGGCGCCCGTGCAATGGGAGGCGTTCGAGAAAATCTCGCGCATTTGACCGATGCCCGCGTTCGCGGCGACGCGATCGTTCGCGCGCGCAATGCCGAGGAAGTACCGCTCTCGACGGCGGTCGGGCTCATCGCCCGGCAGCGGCTCACCGGCGAGGCGCCTCCGCGTGCCGCCGAAGCCGGACTGAAGCTCGTTGCGCCCTGGATCGAGGAAAAGGCGGCGCCCGAGCTCGACGCGCTTGCGCTCACTCTCGATGACCAGGCTGCCTTCGCGCGGCTTTCACGCCAGCTGCTCGAGGATCTCGAGCTCGCGTCCGCCGAGGATCGCACCGAGGACGAGCCGGAAGAGGCGGGGGACGATTCCGAAGGCGAGGAGGGTGGCAGCGAGGACGCTCCCGAGCAGGGCGAGGAGGGCGAGCCGGGTGGCGGCGATGTCGAGATGCGCGGCGAAGAGGTCGAAGACCAGAATGCAGAAGGCGATTCGAGCGAGGAAATGGAGGTCGGCGAGGATCAATCCAGCGCCGGCGACGACCTCAGCGAAAGTATTTTGGCGTCGCCTGGGCGCCGCAACTGGGACCTAAGCCCGCAGACCGATTACAAGGCATTCACCACACGTTTCGACGAGATTGTCGAGGCCAGCGAGCTCTGCGACGAGGAAGAGCTCGGGCGCCTTCGCGCCTATCTCGACCAGCAAATGGCGGGCTTGCAGAACGTCGTGACGCGGCTAGCCAACCGGTTGCAGCGACGGCTCATGGCGCAGCAGGCGCGAAGCTGGGACTTCGACCAGGAGGAGGGTCTGCTGGACGCCGCGCGCTTGGCTCGCGTCGTCGTCAACCCCGGTCACTCGCTGAGCTACAAGATCGAGCGCGATACCGAGTTCAAGGACACTGTCGTCTCGCTGCTGATTGACAATTCAGGCTCCATGCGCGGCCGCCCGATCGCCATCGCGGCGATCTGTGGCGACATACTCGCCCGCACACTGGAGCGATGCGGCGTCGCCACCGAGATCCTCGGCTTCACGACGCGCGGCTGGAAGGGTGGCCAGAGCCGGGAATCGTGGCTTTCGGCTGGACGCCCGCCGAACCCCGGTCGCCTCAACGATCTCCGCCACGTCATCTACAAGCGTGCGGACGAACCTTACCGCCATGCGCGGCGCAGCCTCGGTCTGATGATGCGGGAAGGGCTCTTGAAGGAGAATATCGACGGCGAGGCGCTGCTTTGGGCGCACAACCGGCTCATCGGCCGCGCCGAGGAGCGCCGCATCCTAATGGTGATCTCCGACGGTGCTCCGGTCGACGATTCGACCGCTTCGGCAAACGGCGGCAGCTATCTTGAGCGCCATCTTCGCCAGGTCATCGACTGGATCGAAAAGAAGTCGAGCGTGGAGCTGATCGCAATCGGCATCGGCCATGACGTGACGCGCTATTACGGCCGCGCTGTGACGATCATGGACGCCGACCAGCTCGCAGGCGCGATGGTTGATCAGCTTGCGCAACTCTTTGACATGGGCTGACAAAAAATTGGCCCCGGCGCAACTACGCGCGCCGGGGCCCCCTCGTTACGCGACGCGAGGGAAATCCGCCTGCTTCCAGGCGCGACAGGGAAAAGGGGAAAACCCCGTCGATGACAGGGCTTATGACCGATTCGCGGCCAATGGACGCTGAACGTGCCTTGCAGCTTAGGTTCAGGAAAATCCGTTGAAAGTCAGTCGTTTAGCCGACTTAAGCAGCCGGCTGGTCGGCAACCTTCTTGGCGATCTCTTTCTTGAGCTTGCGGACCTTCGGGCTGAGCTTGTCATTGCTGGTCTTCAGCAGCCAGTTGTCGAGACCGCCGACATGTTCGACCGAGCGCAAGCCGTGGGTCGACACGCGCAGCTTCACGCTCTGGCCGAGCGAATCGGAGATCAGCGTGACGTTCTGCAAGTTCGGAAGGAACGTGCGCTTCGTCTTGTTGTTGGCGTGGGAAACATTGTGTCCCACCTGCCGGCCCTTGCCGGTCAGCTCGCAAACCCGCGACATGGTATCTATCCTGATTTTCGTGTGCGGACCTTCATAGGCCCGAAGAGCGCCGCCCGTTAGCCGCTCAGGCCACGCTCGTCAATGTCGTACAGGAGCGGAATAGCCCGCAACCCGATAACAACATTTGCGTTTTGGAATAATAGGTCCGTTGAACCTGTCGCGAGTTAACCTGAACCATTTGGGATCACGATCATGCGCTCTGTCCTTTTCGTCCTGATCGTGGGGGTGATCGTCGTCATAGCGGCGGTCGCGACAGGCTTCCTCAACATCAACCAGATCCGGGGAGCCCAGGCGCCCCAAGTGACGGCGACGCGCAATGGCGTCGCTGCAAAGGGCGGTCAGCCACCGGCCTTCGATGTCGAAACCGGTTCGGTGAAGGTCGGTAGCAAAGATGCGACGGTCCGAATGCCGACACTGGAGGTCCAAAAGCCCCAGAGGCAGGCGAGCGCGACGACGAACAACGCCATGTGACTTGGCCGCCGCGCTCGGCTAGCCGACGGCGATGAGCTTCCCGCTACCCCAGCCGATGCGCCGAGCGCTCGACCTTGCAGCTGAAGCTGCTGCGTGTGGCGAAGTGCCGGTTGGCGCTGTGGTGACCCTCGCAGACGGCATAATCGCCGAAGCGCAAAACGCGATGCGGGGATCCAACGATCCAACCGCTCACGCCGAGATGGTGGCGATCCGCGCTGCCGCAGCGAAACTCGGCACCTCGAGACTGGACGATTGCACCTTGTGGGTGACACTCGAGCCCTGTGCGATGTGCGCTGCAGCGATTGGTCTTTCGCGCTTCAGGGCCCTCCGGTTCGCAGCCGAGGATCCAAAGGGCGGCGGCGTCGTTCACGGCCCGCGCATTTTCGCGCAAGCCACGTGCCACCACCGGCCGGATGTACTTGGCGGGATCGGTGAAGAAGAGGCTGGCGAGCTGCTGCGCCGGTTTTTCGTGGACCGCCGCTAGCTGCGGTACGGGACCAGCCGGATCTCGATCCGGCGGTTCGCGGCTTTCTCGGTCTCGCTCGTCTCCGGGTTGTAGAGCGGTGCAAGTTCGCCAAGACCTCGCGAAGCAATCCGCGCCTTCGAAACGCCATGACCGCCAAGATAGGTGGCAACCGCGGCCGCACGCTTGTCGGAAAGCGCGCGGTTCGTCTGCGGCGTGCCGGACGTGTCGGTATGCGCGAGGACGTCCACATAGGTGCGGTTTCGCGTTTTGACCGTGCGAGCGATCTCCAAAAGAGTGGCATCGGTCGTCGGCTTCACGACCGCACTTCCCGCGTCGAACGTGAAAGTCGCGGGAATTCGTATCACGATCCCTCCTCCCACCTCGAGGATATCGAGACCAATTCCGGCGGTCTGGCGGCGAAGCTCCGTTTCGAGGTCAGCCATGTAGGCGGGGGCCTCGTAGGGCGACAGTGGACGGATCTTGGCCGCTTTCATCTTTGCGGCGCGTGCATTGTGACCTCCAATCACGTCTCCGAGCAGGTAAGGCGCGGTAACGCCAAGGGGCCTGAACGCAGCGGGGACGACGACAGGCGGCGGCGGCGCCGTCTGGCAGCCGGCCAGGACAACCAGGGAGCTGAGCACGAGCGCCTTGGTGCTGCGATTGATCGTCATTCGAATAAGCTCCCCACTAAATCGCCGATGAAACCGGTGCGGACCCAGACTAGTTCCGCATGTGTATTGAGCAGCAGCTTGTGAACGGCTGCAATAGAAGGTTACACTCCATTCGCCGCTTATGAGCGACCATATATCTCCAATCCCTTGGCTGGACGTCCTCCTGATCCTCGCTCTTGTCGCACTGAACGGGGTGCTGGCGATGAGCGAGCTCGCCATCGTTTCGTCGCGGGAAGCGCGGCTCAAGGCAATGGCGAAAAGCGGAAGCGGAGGGGCGCAGTGCGCGCTCGACCTTGCTTCCGACCCGGGCCGATTCCTGTCGACCGTGCAGAGCGGCATCACGTTGATCTCGATCTTCGCGGGCGCCTTTTCCGGCGAAAAACTGGGTGAACCGACGGCCGAGCGGATCCAGCTTTTTCTCGGCCTTGACCCGACGACTGCGCATACGGTCGGCTTCGGGCTGGTGATTGTCCTGACTACCTATGTCTCGCTTGTCATAGGGGAAATCGTGCCCAAGCAGATCGCGCTGCGGTCGCCCGAGCCGATTGCGGTCGTGATGTCGCGGCCCATGCGCTGGCTGTCGGTCATCACGGCCCCGTTCGTGTGGGTGCTGCAGCGTTCAAGCGCCTTGATTTTCAAGCTCATCGGAATGGATCGCGAATCCAAAAATCAGGTGACGGCGGAAGAGCTGCACCTGGTGGTTGCAGAGGCCCAGACCGCCGGCGTCCTCGAGGAAGACGAACGAGCGATGATTTCCGGGATCGTTCGGCTAGCCGATCGGCCGGTGCGCGAAGTGATGACGCCCCGGACTGACATCGACTGGATCGACGTCAATGCGACAGCCGAAGAAATCAGGGAGGCATTGCTCGAGAGCGCGCACACCCGCATTCCCGTCGCCGACGGCGCGGTCGAGAATATCGTTGGCGTGATCCAGACCCGGGACGTGCTTGCTGCACATCTCCAGGGCCGTCCCTTTGATCTCAAGCAGCTCTGCCGCAACGCTCCAGTCATTCCCGACCTTATGGACGCGATGGATGCGCTCGCAGTCCTTAGAGCCGCCGACGTTCCGCTTGCCTTGGTCCACGACGAATATGGCCATCTGGACGGGATCGTAACGCCCGGGAGTATCCTTGCCGCCCTTGCGGGAACTTTTGCCAGCGACGTCGAACAGGGCGACGAGCCGGCGTTTGTCGAACGGGACGATGGAAGCTGGCTCGTGTCGGGCGCCGCGAGCGCCGACCTCCTTGCCGGCCGGCTTGGCGTGAACCTGCCGCACGACCGCGACTATTCGACCGTAGCCGGCTTCGCACTC
>Ga0207644_10003514_pt1 | contig 10145 bp, 8 predicted proteins | sample KBSS73metaG_FD_184326 | JGI IMG/M metagenome (GOLD analysis project Ga0207644, IMG submission 184326) | Switchgrass rhizosphere microbial communities from Kellogg Biological Station, Michigan, USA - KBS S7-3 metaG (SPAdes) (version 2) | ecosystem: Host-associated > Plants > Roots > Rhizosphere >... | reverse complement strand
CGGGCATTCTTTCCGCCCAGTTGCAAAAACTTTCCCTGCGCGAGTGCGCCCGGCTCGCCACCGCCTTTTCCATCGACCGCCTCACTCGCCTCGGAAGCGGGCTGAGTTCACGCGGTGCCATCGAGACCGCGATGCAAAAAGTAACGGTCGCCTAACCAAACCCAAATAATGAAAAAATTCGTAACGCTTCTCGGCAGTCTTGCCCTCACTCTCCATGGCGCATTCGCGCAAACCGCGGTCTCGCCGCGCGTCGCGCCCACACCGGCAGCTGACGTGCCGGAAACGAGCGTGAGCGCGTCCCAGGACAATTCCTGGATGCGCGGCCAATATGGTTTGGGCAATATGAACGGGATGCGGACCGGGTTGTCCGATGCCGGGATCGAGCCGTTCCTCTATTATACCAACATCATTTCAGGAAATCCGGTCGGCGGCGTGAAACAGGGCGCGACCTACGTTGACGATTTCTATTTCGGACTCAATCTCTACCTCAACAAACTCGTCGGCTGGGACGGAGCGAAGCTGACCATCAGCGGAGTGAACCGCGACGGGCGTGGCCTGACGGAACACTATGTCGGCAGCCGCTACGACGTGCAGCAAACCGTCGGGGGCCAGAATTTTTTCGTCTATCAGGTTTTTCTCGAGCAAAAGTTTTGGAACGACAAGGCTTCGCTCAAGCTCGGCCGCTTCGGCGCGTCGGATGATTTTAATGGCTCGAAAATCTACGGACTCTACCTGAACAACGGGATCGACGGCGACATCCGCAACGTTCTCTTCGATACGCAGTTTTCGGCCTACCCGTTTGCGACCTGGGCGGCGCGATTACGCGTCGATCCGACGCCGGAATGGAACGCGCAGCTCGGTGTTTTCCAGACGTGGAACGATATCTTCGATCGCACGCACAACGGGTTGAACTGGGGGATCCGCGGCGACGACGGCGTCTTTGTCATCGGTCAGTTCGGCTGGAGTCCGGAGTTCTGGAAACAATCTCTGCCTAACGAGAGTAAGGACGGAAAGACCATAACCTCAACTTCCGAGTTGAAGGGCTTGGCCGGACATTATTGGATCGGCGGATCGTTTTCGCCCTGGAGCGGGTTCACGGAATTCGGGACGAACAACACGCGAGCCGGCTCCTACGGATTCTATGTCCACGGCGACCAGATGGTTTACCAGGAAACGCCGGGGAGCGACCAGGGCCTGACGATTTGGACGGCTTCGGGCCTTTATCCGCAGCCGAGCATTTCGATCGTGCCTTTTCAGGTGAATTTCGGTCTCGTTTACAAAGGGCTGATTCCGCGGCGCGACAATGACCAGACCACCTTCGGTTTTATCTACGGCAACTTCAGCGAGCACTACGCGCGCACGGTCAAAGCCGCGGGGAACGGCGTGCCCGATTACGAGTCGGTGCTGGAGTTCGGACACCGGATTCAATTGACGAAGTTCGCCTTCATCCAGCCCGACTTGCAGTGGGTCATCCGACCGGGCGGCACGGGGCGCATTCCCGATGCGCTCGTCATCGGAGCCGAGATGGGCATAACGTTCTGATCCTGACGCCACGCGCGCATTGTCATCCCGCTCGCGCAGCGCGCCGAGGGATCTCTCCCAAGCTCTCAAAGGAAACTAACTCGCGTGGCGCTGAGCAAAGACTATAGGTGAGGTCCCTCAGCGCGCTGTGCCAGCCTCGGGATGACAGATGAAGAAAGCGCGTCTCTCCGCTAGTAGGGAATCTTATCCGGCTTGGCCATCCACTCGCGGAAAAGCTCGAGCGAATGTTCGCGCTCGATCTGTTCCATCGGCAACGAACGGGCCGCGATCTCGAGTGGCAGCTGCTCGTAGATGAAGTCGTCGTCGAACCCGATCTCCGCCGCATCGTGCCGGGTGCAGGCATAGAAAACGCGATCCAGCCGGGCCCAGTAAATCGCCGCCAGGCACATCGGGCAGGGCTCGCAGCTGGTGTAAAGCTCGCACCCGCGCAGATCGAATCGGCCTAACGACTGGCAGGCGGCACGGATCGCCATCACTTCCGCGTGCGCGGTCGGGTCGAGAAGGGTCGTAACCTGGTTGCAGCCAAGGCCGACGATCTTTCCATCGCAGACCACCACCGCGCCGAACGGTCCCCCGCCTTCCTCCCTCATGCCCTCCCGCCCTAACGACACCGCCTGGCGCATCCACTTCTCCCGTTGCGCGGACGGGTCCTCAGGTTGCAAGGTCACGCCCTGATCTTAGAGAGCCGGGTGGCGGAAGATCAATATCTTAACCGGCGACAGCCGCAGGCGGCTTTCTGCCCTCTTCGGCGTCGTGCAGGTCCATCCAGGTTTGGATATCCTCGCGTGCGGTCCAACCGGCGCGTTCCTTGGCTGCCTCGAGGTCGGCGCTTCCGCCGTCGCGCCAGCCGCGTTTGGCGAGAAATGCATTCCAGATTTCGATCTCTTCCTCGCTCGGCCGCCGGCCGTGGGCAAAACACCATTCCAGAACTTCCTCGTTCGATCCCCCCTGTAGCGTCCGACCGACCAGCTCATCGTAATCGACTCCCAGGAACCGCGTGCAACGAGCGTCGAACACCGTCGGATCTTCTACGCCGACGAAGTAATCCGGCGGCAATTGTCCCGCAGCATGGAGCCGGATTTTGTCCAACATGCGAGCGAAATAGATCAGGCCGCCCGTCGTCTGGTAGTCGCTACAGGGATTTTGCATCACTAGAAAATCTGGTGCCGTTGCCAGCTGTCAAGAGCCACTTCGAGCGCGGAGACCAGACCAGTTAGAGTAAGTCATATTTATAGGTGGCTGAGCTATGGCATCTGGTTCTAGGTTTAGCGCCATGCCAGACAAGACCGCCAATCGAAAACGTCGGCGCCGTGCCATTGTGGCTTTTGAGATGGTGCGGCTCGATCGGACGGCGGCGGAACCGCTGCACCAGCAACTCTATCGTCAAATCCGCGATGAATTAGTCGCGGGGAGTTTCAGCCAGGGCTCCTCCCGTTTACCGTCCACTCGCGCCCTGGCTACGGACCTCGGTATCTCGCGGCTTACGGTCAATCTCGCCTTTTCGAAGTTGCATGACGAAGGTTATCTGCAAACCCGGATCGGGTCCGGCACCTTTGTCGTCAACGCGTTGCCCGAAACTTTTCTCAGCGCAAGAAGGGCCAAAGCGGAAGCCCCCTTGGAACGCCCGGTTCGGCTTTCCGAGCGAGTCAAAAAAATTCCGGATAAGCGGGCGGGCAAACAGTTTGATTACGGGATCGCCGGCGGACCTGGTGTCTCGTTTGTGCCTGCGCTTGCAGCCCTCGATGAATTCCCAATCGCCGTCTGGGAACGCCTCAGAGCCCAGGTTCTGGCGAAAAAAGGAGCTCACCTCCTGCAATATGCATCGAGCCGCGGCGACCCCGATTTGCGCAAGGCAATCGCCACCTACCTGTGTGACTACCGCGGGGCGCGATGTCATCCCGATCAAATCATTGTCACGGCCGGGACGCAACAGGCGATGATGATTAGCGCGCTGGCCCTGGTGAATCGAGGCGAGATTGCCTGGATTGAAGACCCGGGGTTTTATCAAGCCCGGCGCGTCTTTGGTTTTGCCGGGGCCAAAGTGGTGCCGCGACCGATCGATCAGGAAGGAATTGTGCTCGCGCACCCGCCGCGCAAGTCATCCCCAAAAATTATCTACGTCACTCCTTCCCATCAGTTCCCGCTCGGGATGACCATGAGTCTGGCCCGAAGGACCGCGTTGATCGAGTTTGCGCACAAGCGCGACGCCTACATCTTCGAGGACGATCATAACTCCGAATTTCGATTTACCGGGCCGCCGCTGCCGTGCCTGCAAGGACTCGATGACTGCGGGAGGGTCATCTATGCGGGGACGCTGAGCAAGATACTTTATCCCTCGCTGCGGCTGGGTTATATCCTGGCGCCCGAGAAACTGGTCGAACCGATGATCAAGATCCGGGCGGTCATGGACCAGCATTCGCCGGCGATCGATCAGGCCACCCTGGCTCGGTTTCTCTCCGAAGGTTATTTTCTCAGCCACATCAAACGGATGCGAAAGTTATACTCCGATCGGAGAGAGTTTTTCATCGAGACGTTCAACCAGCTGCTCGGAGAACATTTTGCGCTCCAGGTTCCCGACGCCGGCCTGCATTTCGTCGCCTGGCTGCGCCGCAAGGAAGACTTACAGATAATCATGGCGACGTGCGCAGAGGTTGGCATTCGACCGTCGCCCCTTTCCTCGTGCTTCATGGAAGCCGAGCTTGATCCGGCGCTGACCTTCGGATTTGCGGCCTGGACGCCGGCGCAGGTGCGAGAGGGGCTGTGCAAACTCGCCGCCGCGCTCGATCGTAAGTTCGTTAGGCGACGTTAGTGCCCCTCCGAACGGCCGCGCCTGGACGCGTCCAATTTCGCTTTGCAAGTGGTCTTAGGCAAAGCGGCCAAGTGGCTATTTCTGAGCCCGAAGAACCTTCCTAGGATGGGTCTGTCAACCATCAAAGGAGAATCATATCATGAATACAAAAAGTAAGTTTACCAGTCTCTGCGCAATCCCTGTCATCGTCGCATCCTGCGGTGCGGCAATGGCCCTTGCCGATGACGCGCAATATAACGTTTCTACTCTCAGCGCACTCGGCGGAACGTCGAGCGGCGGCAACACCGCGAATAACCGCGGCATAATCGCCGGCTATTCCAATATGCCCGGAAACACAAGCCGGCACGCCGCGGTGTGGCGAAACGATGCCAGTCATACCCTCGTCGATCTCGGCACATTGGGTGGGCCAAACAGCAGCGTCACCTGGAACGTGAAGAATGACCGCGGCCTCATCGCCGGAATCGCGCAGACCGATATGCCCGATCCGTTAGGCGAGCTTTGGAGCAGCGCCTTCTTTTATCCGGGGCCGAACAACTTTGGCTTCATTAATCGGGGCTTTGTTTACCAGAACGGAAAAATGAGAGATCTTGGAACCCTCGGTGGCAACCACAGCTTTGCCGCCGGGGCGAACAATCACAATGAGGTCGTTGGCTGGGCCGAAAATGATTTTCATGACGCCGCCTGCGTCCCGCCGCAAATCCTCCAGTTCCGGCCCGTCGTTTGGGGGCCAGGGATCGATCAGATTCGAGAGTTACCCTTAGTCGGGGGCGATACCTCCGGAGCTGCTACTGCCGTTAACGACTCGCACGTTGCGGTCGGTATTTCAGGCATCTGCGATCAGGCGATCGGACGTTACACGGCAACGCACGCCGTAATGTGGAGCAAAGGCGAAGTGACCGACCTTGGCAACCTCGGCGCGGAGTTTTGGAATACGCCGACCGCGATCAATCAGGCGGGCACAGTCGTCGGATTTGCTGGTGTAGCCGGCGACCCGGATGGCAATACGATCAACGCCTTTATCTGGACGCAGAGCGATGGCATGCAACTTCTACCTGGCCTGGCGGGCGACGTCGATATCGAAGCCTATGGGATTAACAATAGTGGAACAGTCGTCGGTCTGTCCTGTGACGCGACGGGCGTCTGCAAAGCAGTGCGTTGGGATGATGGCGTCGTGACCGATCTTAACTCTGTCAAAGGCACCTTCGCGGATCGGCTGGAGACCGCGAAAGACATCAACGATCAGGGCGAAATCACAGGCCGCGCGATCAGCGCTACGAGTGTGCGGACAACATATCTGGCCGTGCCAATTAACTAAGTTGTAGCCGGAGGCCAGAAATTGGAGGGAAGCGCCGTCGCTTCCACCCTGTTGTAGCCGGGGACGATGTCAAAATCGTAGCCGGGGACGGTGACCCCGGCAGTGCCGGCCCGGCGAAGCGCTCGCAGCAAAGCAAAACCGCGGCGAAGATTGCTCTTCGCCGTGGCTCGCTTTTTTAGTAATTCCTCTTTCGATGGTGGCCGACCACGGTTCACAAAATGTCAAATGTATAGACGCGACCCCAAACGACGATGATGAAGAAGCAACTTGCAATTGTCTGGCTGGTATCATTGACAACGTTTGCGACCGCTGACCCAACACTCAATTCGCTGCAACGGGCTAGCGATGCTTTTAAGGGCCAGCATAAACTAAAATGGTCGAAGCAGCAGGAGCATGACCTGGATCTGGCGGATCTATTTACGCCGCTTGGTTTTTCTTCCGAGAAGAAATTTGCCTATGCCATCGGCTTTAACTGTTCGGAAAGTGATGCCACATTCGAACGTCGGTTAGAGATTCTTGATCTTACTGACAACCGCGTCGTCTTGGAAAAGGACTATGAAGACAACTTTCGGGAAGACGAATTTCATTCAATTCTCGATAAGCTGGGTATCAAATCCGAAGCCTCCGTGTTGAGACGTTTTCCGTTTCAACAAGATGGAGACACATACTCGGTCAGCGTCACGAGCATCACTCTAAAAACGGACAAAGAAAATGACGAACAGACACGGGAATACCAGATACATTTGGTATCGGAGAAAAATGGCAAAAAGCTTGTGGCCAAGTTCCAGGCGGAGGAGGTTTATGGAAAGGCTCAGGTGCAGTCTGTGGTTGGATTCTTTCAAAGTCCCTTTGAGAACAGGATTGTCATTCTGACTGAAGGTTTCGGCGGCTCACTTGAAGGGTGCACATCGATCATTCATAAAGTGTATGGCGCGCACCTGGGCAATGGCTTCACGAAGTTATGAAGTGGCCCAACAAGGCGCTGCGGCCGACAAACTATTAAACCAAATAGCGTTGAGTTAGCAACGGCGAATGTCGGACCTCTCTTGGGTTTGCCCGGCTCGCCAACGACGGCCGTTCAGCGCCAACTGCACGGTGGTGACGGGATCGCACAACCTCGGGTTCCGCGCTTCCCACAACAAGGATGAGAACATGCTCATCATCCGCGGGCATCGCGGGCTGGCCGAAGCCACGCCCTGCCACGTGCTCGACCTCTACGACCATTACGCCTTCCGTTTCCTACTCCTGCAGCACCCGGACATCTTTGGGAGGCCCCTGCAACCGGACGATACCTGGCAGGAGCGCTACATCCGCGGAGCAGACGAAAAGTCGCCCGAGCTGCGCTTCTGGCTCTCGGCTGGCGGGGCCGTCCGCTGAATCGTAGATCTCAGCGCTTGCGGTGTTATTCCCGCCGGCGACGAATACCTTCCGTCGGCCAGCATTGTTGCGGTATGAGCGGCCAGAAATAATCGCATCTGGAGACCTCGTTACGGCAGGGATTCGCCTCGGTGCGACCGCACCGTTTGCACGTCTTGAATGTTGATTCTTCCGTCAACCGTGACGTCGTCGCGGAAGTTTGAGCTGTCGGTCCGCTGGCCAAGGTGACCTTGCACATTCCCGATGTCGCCATTGCCGACGTGACCATCGCCCAGAACGTCTGCAACAAGGATACCTACGCTCGCGGAAGCGGAGGCCAGGGTGTTGCCCAGGTTAGCGTGCACATTCGTTAGGGTAACGGTAACGGTCTGAGCGTTGCAGGTCGCCCCGTTAAAGCTCACCAGCAGGTTGCGCGCATTGGCGGAATCAACTCTAATGCTACTAACCGTTCCACAGGAACTGGCCGCGCTATCCGCGCCGCTCACCTCTTGATTGAAGGTAAACACCGTGGTGTATCTGGTCAGACCACTCCGGCATTCGATCCCGACCTCGCCGGTAAGAGGCAGATTAATGTCAAAGTCGCCCTTGATGCCGTGAGTCTTGCGCGAGGCGGCGCTCACCAGCGTGAGTTCGCCACCCCCCTCGCTTACATAGAGTTCCGCGCTGGCGAGAGAGTCACAGCATGACTGTCCCCCAGCGGCAAGCACCTTGCCATTGGGAAGCAGGGTCGCCGTGTGCACAAAGCGTGCGTTTACGAGGTCGCCGGTCTCCGTCCAGGTGCCGCTCGCTGGATCATAGAGTTCCGCGCTCGTGAGAACGCCGGTGTCTCCATCTCCTCCAGCGACGAGGACCTGGCCGTTCGGCAGGAGGGTGGCGGTATGGAGCCCTCGCCCGGTCGCCATGCTGCCCGTCTCGGTCCACAGCCCGGTCGCCGGATCATAGAGTTCCGCGCTCGTGAGAGCGCCGCTGACGTTGCTAAATCCTCCAGCGACCAGCACCTGACCGTTAGGCAGGAGCGTCGTGGTATGGAGTCTTCGCTCGTCGGCCATGCTGCCCGTCTCGGTCCACAGCCCGGTCGCCGGATCGTAGAGTTCCGCGCTCGCGAGAGTGTCGCCAAAGTCGTAGCCGCCAACGACCAGCACCTGGCCGGTGGGCAGGAGCGTCGCGGCATGGTTCCATCGCGCGTGAGCCATGCTGCCCGTCCTGGTCCACAGCCCGGTCGCCGGATCATAGAGTTCCGCGGTCGCGCGAGAGAAGTCGTTAAGTCCTCCAGCGACCAGCACCTGGCCATTGGGCAGGAGCGTCGCGGTATGGTTGAATCGCGCGGTAGCGAGACTGCCCGTCTCAGTCCATAGCCCGGTCGCCGGATCGTAGAGTTCCGCGGTTGAGAGAGTGCCACCGACGTTTCCATCTCCTCCGGCGACGAGCACCCGGCCGTTGGGCAGCAACGTCGCGGTAAAGAAACCTCGCGCATCAGCCATGCTACCCGTCGTCGTCCACAGCTCGGTCGCCGGATCATAGAGTTCCGCGCTCGCGATAGAGACGAAGAAAAATCCCCCAGCGACGAGCACTTGGCCGTTGGGCAGGAGCGTCGCCGGATAGAATTGCCGCGCGGTCGCCATGCTGCCCGTCGGAATCCACGTACCAGGTGTTTGCGCTGGCGCCTTCGCAGCGATCGTTCCAGCTACAGATTGACTCGACCCAGCCAAGGCCGGGATAACGCCGACCAGGTAAAGAGCAAAACCGACTAAGAGGCGTGCATTGAAGAGGGCAGATGGAGAAGTGGAGTTAGTTTTCATATACGGTTGTTCCTTTCCTGGTTGTTGCTTTCATGGCCGGTGCAGGCCGAAACCTTTTCAGGCGTAACGAAAGACCGGAGAGTTTCGGCGTTTGCGCGGCCAGAAATAATCGCATCTTGAGACCTCGTTACGGCAGGACGTCGCCGCGGTGCGAGCGCACCGTTTGCAGGTCCTGATTGTTGATTCTTCCGTCGAGAGTCACATCGTCGCGGAAGTTAGAGCTATCGATGTGTTGCCCAAGCAGACTGCGAACATTCTCAATGTCCTTATTACGGACCTTACCGTCGCCGATGACATCTCCGATCAGAATGCCCATGCTCACCGAGGCGGAGGCGAGGGTGTTACCGAGAGTGTCGTGCACATTGGTTAGGGTGACGGTCACCGTCTGAGCGTTGCAGGTCGCCCCGTTAAAGCTCACCAGCAGGCTGCGCGCATCGGCGGGATCAACCGTGATGCTACTAACCGTTCCACAGGAACTGGCCGCGCTATCCGCGCCGCTCACCTCTTCATTGAAGTTAAACACCGTGGTGTATCTGGTCAGACCGCTCCGGCATTCAATACCGACGCCGGTAAGAGGCAGATTAATGTCAAAGTCGCCCTTGGTGCCGTGAGTCTTGCGCGAGGCTGTGCTCACCAGCGTCAGTTCGCCACCCCCGTCGCTTACATAGAGTTCCGCACTCGCGAGATAGTCGAGGTTTCTCCCAAATCCCGCAGCGACGAGCACCTGGCCGTTGGGCAGGAGGGTCGCGGTATGGTAGTATCGCGCAGTGACGAGGCTACCCGTCGCGGTCCACAGCCCGCTCGCCGGGTCATAGAGTTCCGCGCTCCCGAGAATGCCGCCGAAACCCTGTCCCCCAGCAACGAGCACTTGGCCGTTGGGCAGGAGGGTGGCGGTATGGATTTCTCGCGCGGTAGCCATGCTGCCCGTCCTGGTCCACAGCCCGGTCGCCGGATCAAAAAGTTCCGCGCTCCGGAGATCGAAGCCGTCGTATCCTCCAGCGACGAGCACCTGCCCGTTAGGCAGGAGCGTCGCAGTATGGCGTTCTCGCTCGTCAACCATGCTGGCCGTCGCGCTCCAAAGGCCGGTCGCTGGATCATAGAGTTCCGGGGTCGCGAAATAATCTCCAACGACGAGCACCTGGCCGTTGAGAAGGAGGGTCGCGGTATGGCCTCCTCGCGCGATAGTCATGCTGCCGGTCGCGCTCCACCGCCCGGTCGCCGGATCATAGAGTTCCGCGCTCGCGTCAGCGCCCCCAGCGACGAGTAACTGGCCGTTGAGCAGGAGCGTCGCGGTATGGTTGGC
>Ga0207644_10003513_pt1 | contig 10146 bp, 9 predicted proteins | sample KBSS73metaG_FD_184326 | JGI IMG/M metagenome (GOLD analysis project Ga0207644, IMG submission 184326) | Switchgrass rhizosphere microbial communities from Kellogg Biological Station, Michigan, USA - KBS S7-3 metaG (SPAdes) (version 2) | ecosystem: Host-associated > Plants > Roots > Rhizosphere >... | reverse complement strand
CGCGTTCGGGGGTTTCCCGCCCCATATCCCGGTCACCTATGCCGAGGTCGCCGATCTTGGCCGACTCGTGCCCCAGGACGCCCCCCACCAGGGCGTCGTGATCGAGGTCGATCCCCTGCCCGATATCTGGCTGGGCGACCTGCTCGAGCAGGGCGTGGGCAATCAGCGCCCGCTGCTGATCCTCGATCAGGTGACCGATCCGCACAACGTCGGCGCGGTGTTGCGCTCGGCCGCGGCGTTTGATGCGCTCGGGCTGGTCACGCAGGACCGCCATGCTCCACCCGAATCAGGTGCGCTCGCGCGATCCGCCTCGGGCGCGCTGGAGACCGTGCCATGGGTGCGGGTCGTGAATCTGGCGCGCGCGCTCGACGAGATCGGTGAGGCCGGCTTCTGGCGAATCGGCCTGACCGGACATGCGCCGCGCACGCTCGGCGAGGCGATCGGCACGGCGCGCGTCGCGCTCGTGCTCGGCGCCGAGGGCGAAGGCATGCGCCAGAATACCGAGGCGCATTGTGACGAATTGGCCAAATTGCCGATCAGTCCGAAGGTGGAGAGCCTCAACGTCTCCAACGCCGCCGCGATCGCGCTCTACGCAGTGGCGACCAGGAAAGCGTAATCGTCATGCCGGACTCGTTCCGGCATCCGATCAATCTTCCCTGGCGATCGTGACGGTCATCCCGTCGAGCGCGGCGGAAAATTCGATCTGGCACGACAGGCGCGACGTCTCGTCGCGGTCGTCGGAGATAGCGAGCAGCTCATTTTCGTCGTCGCTCATGGCGGGCAGCCGGTCGGCATAATCCGGATCGACATGGACGTGGCAGGTCGCGCACGAACAGCAGCCGCCGCATAAAGCGAGCAGTTCGTCGATGCCTGCGTCGCGGATCACCTCCATCACCGACAGGCCGGCATCGCCCACGATCTCGCGTTCCTCGCCTTCGCGGGTGACGACGATCAGCTTGGGCATTATCGAACCTTTCGCAAAGTAACGCTCGCTGCGCCCTATGGATTGGGCGCAAGGCTGGCGCAATCGGAGAGAAGGCCATGGGCCTGAGTGCAGAGCAATTGAATCGCAGCCTCGATGCGCTGGCGAAGATCGAACCGGCCTTCGCGACGGGGCTGGAACGGCACGGCTATCCCGCACCGCGCATCCGCGACCGGGGACACGAGACGTTATTGCGCACAATCATCGGCCAGCAGGTCAGCGTGGCTGCCGCCAGCGCGATCTGGAGACGACTCGAGGAAGCGGTCGGCGCCGGGCTCGATCCGGTCGTGCTCGCGGCGACGCCCGACGAAATGCTGCGCGCCGCCGGGCTGTCGCGCCAGAAAATCGCTTATGTCAAAAGCCTGGCGGAGCTCGTCGCGAGCGGCGAGCTCGACCTGCTCGCCTTGCCGGTGGACGACGAGGAAGCGATCATCGAGTTGACCAGGATCAAGGGAATCGGCCGCTGGTCGGCGGAAATCTATCTGTTGTTCGCCGAGGGCCGCGGCGACGTGTGGCCGGCGGGCGATCTCGCGGTGCAGGAGGAGATCGGACAATTGCTCGGCCTGCCCGAGCGGCCGTCCGAGAAGATGGTGCGTAGCCTGGCTGAGGCGTGGCGGCCGCATCGTGGCGCGGCCGCGATCTTCACCTGGCACCATTACAGCAGCCGGCTCGCCGCGGGTAAGGTCGAGAAAGCGGACAAGCTGCCGGTCTAGGGCCGTCCCGCACGGGCGCGCGCCTTCTGCTACCTCAGGAACAGGGAATTTTTTCCCGGCTAACGGCGCGCCTTCAATATCTGCTCGGCCAGCGCATGGTCGCTCGGCTTGTCGACGTCAATTCCGGCTTCCGCGAAGGGCAAGGCGACCGGCTTCACCACTGCGCCGAGCTTGTGCCCCGCTTTACCGAGCGCGCCGGCGAGCGTGATCGTTCGCGTGAGCGCACGCACCGCCAGCCACGGCCCGAAATGCCAGATGAGCTTGAGCGCCTTCTTGCGGTCGCGCTCGACCTCGCTCCACGCAAGCAAGGGCGCGCGCGCGCGTTCGGACGTCAGCGCGAACAGATTGGCCCCGGTCCAGTCGCCGCCCGCGAATTTGAGCCAAGTGCGGCGATTGCCGGGATGCGCCGCGAGCAGGACACGGCTGGAGACGACACCCACCGCCACGTCCGCGCCCGCCGCGCCCGCGATCATTGCCTCGACCATGTCCACCGTCAGCAGGGGATGGTCGGCGGTGGTGACGAGCAACGGCCATCTCGCCGCCGCCGTCCCGGCCAGCACGGCGACGCTGACGGCGATACCGCTCGTCGATACGGCGGTCGAAATGCGCGGTTCGGTCGCGAGCCACGCGCAATCGCCTACGAAGAGCGCCTCAGGCCGCTGGGCAACGACGACGACGCGCCCGATCGAGGGGCTGGCGAGCAGTGTCCTGGCGACGCGCGACAGCATTGCTTCGCCATCGACGCTGACGAGCGCCTTCCACTCCTCGCCGAACGCCTGCGCCAGCGGATCGACGCCCGGGCGCTGGCCGGCCAGCAGGATCGCCGTCCAGCGCGCTTGGTTCATGCCTTGGCCAATCCCCAGGCGCGCATGAATGTATCGACCGCGGCGGCAACATCGCCGTCGATATCGGCCTCCCGCGCCCGCAGCGGCCGCCAAAGTCGGTCAAGATAGCAACCCGCCTGGAGCAAACCGAGAAATTGCCGCGCCGCAAGCACGGGATCGCCCTGGCGCAGGCGGCCCGCGGCCATCTCCTCCTCCATGTAGCGACACAGGCGCGAACGTACGCGATCCGGCCCGCGTACCGCGAACGCCTCACCGATCGTCGGGAAGCGCTCGGCCTCCGCCACGACCAGCCGATGAAGCGCGGTCGAAGAGGGCGACAGAATCTTGCGCAGGAAGACATGGCCGAACCGGTCCAGCGCCGCCGCCGTCCCCCCCGTGGGAATCAGCGCCTCATCCAGGGCATTTCGAAACGCCTCGATCTTCGAATCGATCACCGCGGCGAACAGCTCGTCCTTGGACGGGAAATAGGTCCACAAAGTTGTCTTGGAACCACCGAGCTCTGCAGCGATTGTCGACATCGACGTATCGGCAAAGCCGCGCTCGCGAAATGATCGCTCCGCCACTTCGAGGATGGCACGGCGGCGATCAGCCTTGCGAGCCTCGCGGCGACCGGGGGACGGACTTAGATCCATAACGATACTATATAGTACGTTTTCCTGTTGACAAGTGCCGGGCCGAGGCCCATTTCCTTCGCGTACGCAACGGTACGGATTTTCGACTCCAATGACTTCATGGTCGGCAAGGCTGCTGATGATGGGCGCGCTTGTGCCGCTCGCGGCGTGCGCACCGAATCTCGGGGACAAGCCAACGCCGCGTACCGCGTCCAGCCTCGCGGCGACGCGCAGCCTGCCCGATCAGGGCGGGCAATGGCCGGGCGACGGTTGGTGGAAGGCCTATGGCGATCCCCAGCTCGATCAGCTGATCGCGGAAGGCCTGGCCGGCTCCCCCGATATCACCGCCGCCGCCGCACGGCTGGCGCGCGCACAGGGGCTCGTCCAGAGCAGCGGCGCCGCGCTTGGCCCGACGCTGAATGGCGAGGCCACCGGCGGCAAGGTCAAACAGAGCTATAATAATGGCTTTCCGCGCGAGTTCCTGCCGCAGGGCTGGAAGAATACCGGCACGCTCGACGTGCGCTTCGGCTTCGACCTCGATCTGTGGGGCAAGAACCGCGCGCAATTGCGTGCCGCGCTCGCCGAGCGCGACGCGGCCCGGATCGAGGCCGCCGAGGCGCGCCTGACCCTCGCATCCTCGATCGCCGCAGCCTATGCCGATCTCGCCCGCCTTTATGCGGAGCGCGACGTCGCGGAGGAGGCGTTGCGCATCCAGCAGGACACGAGCGGGCTGGTATCCGATCGGGTGCGCAACGGCATCGATACGCAGGGCCAGCTCCGCCAGGCCGCCGCCGCCGTCCCCGCCGCGCGCGCCGATCTTGGCGCGCTCGACGAGCAGATCGCGCTCACCCGCAACCAGATCGCCGCGTTAGTCGGCGCCGGCCCTGATCGCGGGCTCGCCATCGCCCGGCCCAAGCTGTCGGCGCTGACCACGCTCGCTTTGCCTCCTTCGGCCGGAATCGACCTGGTCGGCCGCCGCCCCGATATCGTCGCGGCGCGTGCGCGGGTCGAGGCGGCTGCCGAACGTATCAAGGTCGCCCACGCTGCTTTCTATCCGGACATCAGCCTCAATGGTCTGGTCGGACTGCAAGCGCTCGGGTTCGGCAACGTGCTCAAGGGCGGATCGACCTATGGGAATGCCGGGCCCGCACTCACGCTGCCGATCTTCGATACCGGCCGGCGTGCGGGTGATTACCGCGTGGCGCGCGCCGATTATGACGCGGCAGTCGCCGATTATGACAAGACGCTGATCGGCGCGCTGCAGGATGTGGCCAATGCGGTCGCGAGCCGCAACGCGCTCGGCACGCAGGCGAGCGACGCCCGCGCCTCGCTCGCCGACAATGAGAAAGCGTTCGAAATTGCACGTCTGCGCTACCGTGCGGGACTGTCGACCTACCTTGACGTGCTCACGGCGGAGCAGGCACTGATCGTCGCCCGCCGCCGCGACGCCGACCTTTCCGCAAGGGCCTTCACGCTCGACGTCGCGCTGGTGCGCGCGCTCGGTGGCGGCTTTAGCGGCGCTTGATTCGCAGGAGCAGCCACATGGCCGATCAACCCCATCCCGAACTGGCCGCTTCGAGCCCCGTGACCGAGGAAGCGCCGCAGCGCACGTTTGCCGAACGGCGCAAGCGGTGGCTGACGATCCTCGCTGCGGTCGTGCTTGGCGTCGCCTTGCTCGTTACGCTCTATCATTTCCTGATCGGCGTGCGGCACGTCTCAACCGACAATGCTTATGTCGGCGCCGACACCGCGCAAATCACGCCGTTGGTCGCGGGCGCAGTCCAAAGCGTGCGTGTGGCCAACACCCAGGTCGTCCATCAGGGCGATATTCTCCTCACGATCGATCCGTCCGACGCCAGGATCGCGGAGGAGCGCGCGGCCGCCGACCTCGCGCAGGCCGAGCGCGAATTCCTCCAGACTCGCGCCACCGGCGGCGCGCTCCAGGCGCAGGTCGGCGCGCGCGCGAGCGACATCGCACGCGCCCAGGCCGAGATGGTCGCCGCGCAGGCATCCTATGACAAGGCGCGCGTCGATCTCGCCCGCCGGCAGAGCCTCGCAAAGTCGGGCGCGGTTTCAGGCGACGAGCTGACCTCTGCGACCAATGCCTTCGCGGCCGCCCAGGCGCAGCTGGCGGTCGCCAAAGCGGGTATTGCCCAGGCGCGCGCCAACCGCGTCGCCGCGTCCGAAAGCTACAACGCCAACCAGGCGCTGATACGCGGCTCGATGCAGGACAATCCCGATGTCGCCTCGGCACGGTCGAAACTCGACGCCGCCAGGCTGGATCTGTCGCGCACCGTGATCCGCGCGCCGTTCGACGGAGTGATCGCCCAGCGCAACGTGCAGATCGGCCAGCGCATCGCGGCCGGCACGCCGGTGATGACGGTGGTGCCGATCAACAGGATGTACGTTGACGCCAATTACAAGGAAGGTCAGCTCAAGAAGGTCAAGGTCGGCCAGCAGGCGCGGCTGACTGCCGACATCTATGGTGGCAGCGTCGTCTATCACGGCACGGTCGTCGGCCTGGCGGGCGGCACCGGTTCCGCTTTCGCGATCATCCCGGCGCAGAACGCAACCGGCAACTGGATCAAGGTCGTGCAGCGCCTGCCGGTGCGCATCATGCTCGATCCGGCCGAGCTGCAGCAGCATCCGTTGCGCGTCGGCCTGTCGATGGATGCGACGATCGACGTCGGAGGTTGATCCGATGGCCGGCGGCGACGGACGCCCGCTTTCGGGCAGCAGCATGTGGCTTGCGGGCGCGGTGCTCGCGCTCAGCAACTTCATGGTGGTGCTCGATACGTCGATCGCCAACGTTTCGGTGCCGCACATCGCCGGCAGCCTGGCGATCTCGCCCGATCAGGGCACGTGGGTGATCACATCCTATTCGGTGGCGGAGGCGATCTGCGTGCCGCTGACGGGCTGGCTGGCCGCGCGCTTCGGCACGGTACGCACCTATCTGGCAGCGATGGCGGGATTCGGATTCTTCTCGATCATGTGCGGCGCCTCTCCGACGCTCGGCGTGCTGGTTGCCGCGCGCGTCGGCCAGGGCATTTGCGGCGGCCCGATCATGCCGCTGACGCAGGCGTTGCTGCTGCGCGTCTTCCCCGCTCAGAAACGCGGGCAGGCGATGGGTCTATGGGCGATGACCACGGTCGTCGCGCCGATCGCCGGCCCGCTGCTGGGCGGAACGATCAGCGACAATTGGTCGTGGCACTGGATCTTCTTCATCAACATTCCGATCGCGATCACCTGTGTGGTCGGATCCTATCTGATGGTACGCAGCTGCGAGACCGAGCAGGTCAAGGCGCGGATCGACGCCGGCGGCATGGCCTTGCTCGTGCTGTGGGTCGGCGCGCTCCAGATCATGCTCGATCTCGGCCGCGACCGCGACTGGTTCCACTCGACCTTCATCATCAGCCTCGCGCTGATCGCGTTCGTCGGCTTCATCGCCTTCCTGATCTGGGAGCTGACTGAGGAGAATCCGGCGGTTGACCTGCGCATCTTCCGGCACCGCGGCTTTTCGGCGAGCGTGGTCGCGCTCGCGCTGACCTACGGCACCTTCTTCTCCGCTGTGGTGGTGACGCCGCAATGGCTGCAGGGCGCGATGGGCTATACCGCGCAATGGTCGGGTTTCGTCACGGCCTGGCAGGGGCTGCTCGCGGTGATCTTCTCGGCCGTCGTCGGCAAGCTTAGCGGCAAGTTCGACGCGCGCCTGCTCGTATCCTTCGGCATGACATGGATGGCGGCGACGATCTTCGTCCGCTCCGACTGGACCTCGAGCACGGACTATTGGACTCTCGCCTTGCCGCATCTGGCGATGGGGCTGGGCATGCCCTTCTTCTTCGTGCCGTTGACGATACTGTCACTGTCGTCGGTCGATCCCAAGGAGACGACCTCCGCCGCAGGCCTGTCGAACTTCATGCGCACGCTTTCGGGCGCGGTCGGCACGTCGATCGCGACGACATTCTGGGCCAATGGCGCGATCGCGGTCCACGACGAGCTCGTCGGATCGATCAATCCGACACCGGGCATCGTCGAACGGCTCGAGGCCGGTGGGTTCAGCCCGGCGCAGGTGCGGCAGATGGTCGAGAATCTGCTGACCCAGGAGAGTTTGGTCGTGTCGCTCGATCATATGTTCGAGATCGCGACGACGCTGATGCTGGTCTCCGCGTTGCTGATCTGGCTGGTGCCCAAGCCACGCCGAGCGGTCGATACGTCGCAAGCGCATTAGCTGTCCGGCGCGACCCGCCTAAGCCGAATGCGGCAGGAGGCGCGCCTGGAGGAACTCTAAATCGCCCACAAAGCGCCGCATTGCGCGGTCAAGTGCAGGCGCTTAAATCGGCATAATCATCCGAGGATTTCGAAGCGTGACGAGTATTTCGGTCAAACCCAGCTTCTGGCGGCGCGAGCATCATCTCGACCGCATGAACCTCAAGCAGCTCGTGGTCGCCTATTTCCAGTATCCGGCGGTGATCGCTTATCTGCTGCTGGCGACGGCCGCGATCGGCGTTTGGTTCGCATATCCCGCGTCCGCGCTTGCGACTATCGCTTCGGCGGCGGTCGCCGTCCTGCTCTACCCGCTCGTCTGGTATTCGCTCCATCGCTGGGTGCTGCACAGCCGCTGGATGTTCAAGGTGCCGCTCCTCGCTGCGACCTGGAAGCGCATCCATTACGATCATCATCAGGATCCCAACCGGCTCGAAATCCTGTTCGGCGCACTCCACACCACGCTGCCGCCGATCATGCTCATGACGATGCCGATCGGCTATCTGTTCGGCGGGATCGGCGGCGCCGCCGCCGGTTTTGCGTCGGGCCTGCTCACCACCGCTTTCTACGAATTCTGCCACTGTATCCAGCATCTTGCCTACACGCCCAAGCATCCGATGCTGGTGAAGATGAAGCAGCGCCACATGGCGCACCATTTCCACGACGAGACCGGCAATTTCGGCATCACCAACTTCTTCTGGGACCGGTTGTTCGGCACCGGCTATGCCAAAGTGAGCGAGCGCAAGAAGAGCCCGACGGTGTTCAATCTCGGCTACACGCCCGAGATCGCCAAAATCTATCCGAAGGTGGCGGAGCTTTCGGGCGGCGTCGCCACCGGACATCCTTCCACCCGCATCAGGGGATAAAGCCTATATGCCGAACGGGATCACGATCCGCCCGGTGCTTACCAAGGCGGACCGCAAGGCTTTCGTCGATCTTCCGTTCCGGCTCTACGCCAAAAACCCGGCCTGGGTCCCCCCGCTGAAAGGCGAGGCGATGGGACTGATCACGCCCGGCAAGAACCCCTTTTTCGAGCATGCCGAGGCGCAACTCTTCCTCGCCGAGCGCGGCGGCCAGATTGTAGGGCGTATCTCCGCCTCGATCGACAAGATGTGGACGCCGATGTCGCCCGATAAAGGCGGCGGCGCGGACAGCGGCAATTGGGGCTATCTCGACGCCGAGGACAAAGCCGTCGCCGATCTGCTCATCGTTGCGGCGGAGGATTGGCTGCGCGCGAAAGGCGTGCGGCGCTCGATCGGCCCGATCTCCATGTCGATCTGGGAAGAGCCGGGCCTGCTGATCAAGGGTCACGACCATCCCCCCACTGTGATGATGGGCTATGACGATCCGCGTTATGAGGCGTGGGTCGAATCGTGGGGCTATGCGAAGATCAAGGATCTCCACACCTGGGACCTCGACATCACCAAGCCCTTCCCGCCGCTGATCGAGCGGATCGTCGCGGCGAGCGAGAAGAATCCCCGCATCCGCGTGCGCAAGGTCAACAAGAAGAAGTTCAGTGAGGAAGCGGCGATCATTCTCGCCATCCTCAACGACGCCTGGTCGGACAATTGGGGTTACGTCCCCTTCACCGAGAGCGAAATCGCCTTCGCCGGCAAGAAGATGAAGCCCATCATCTTCAACGACCTCGTCATGGTCGCGGAATATGACGGCGAGCCGGTCGCCTTCATGATGGCCTGGCCCGACCTCAACGAGCTGCAGGCGGACCTTAATGGTGAGCTATTCCCGTTCGGTTTCATAAAATTGCTATGGCGCCTGAACGGCGGCTTTTCGGGCAAGCCCAAGACGCGCACGATCCGCGTGCCGCTGATGGGCGTCGTCAAACGCCTGCAATCGAGCCGGATGGCGAGCCAGCTCGCCTTTCAGATGATCGAATATATCCGCCGCGAAGCGATCGCTCATTATGGCGGCACGCGCGGCGAGATCGGCTGGATCCTCGAGGACAATCAGGGGATGAACTCGATCGCCGAAACGATCGAGAGCAAGATCAACAAGACCTATCGCATCTACGAAAAGGCTCTTTAAGACGCCGCCCATAGGCGGCGGCGAGGGGCATGGAGTGGGCCGCGCTATCCGTTTCAGGCGGCGCGCGGCTGAGCGCGGCGTCTAAGATTTCCCACCCGCAGCGACGTCGGCAGCGACGTCGATGGCAAGCGGGAGGGAGTGGTGCGAAGCAGGCGTACGACCGCATCCCGATCTAGCGCTTCGGCAAAGAGATAGCCCTGACCGAGCCTGCAGCCGAGCGCCACCAGCCGTTCGCGCTGCTCCACCGATTCCACGCCTTCGGCGACGACGTCCACGCCGAGCTTCTCGGCAATGCGCATCAGACCATTGATTACCGCGGCACCGCCCGCATCGCGGCCGTCGGAAAGGTGGTCGACGAAGCTCTTGTCGATCTTGAGCGTGTCGACAGGCGTGAACAGCAGATGCGTCAGCGAGGCGTAGCCCGTCCCGAAATCATCGAGCGCGAGGCTGATTCCAAGTGCGCGCAACGCCTCCAGCTGGCGCTGCACGAGCACCTCGCGCCGCCCGAGATAAACGGACTCGGTCACCTCGAGCGTCAACCGGTCGAGCGGCGCATCGGCCGCGGCGAAGATATCCCGTACGTCATCGACCAGCCGGCCATGCGCGAAATCCGCCGGAGAAAGATTGACCGCGATCCTCCCCGTGTCGATGCCGGCGTCGAGCCAGCCGCGGAGGTCCGCTGCGACGGC
>Ga0207644_10003508_pt1 | contig 10153 bp, 6 predicted proteins | sample KBSS73metaG_FD_184326 | JGI IMG/M metagenome (GOLD analysis project Ga0207644, IMG submission 184326) | Switchgrass rhizosphere microbial communities from Kellogg Biological Station, Michigan, USA - KBS S7-3 metaG (SPAdes) (version 2) | ecosystem: Host-associated > Plants > Roots > Rhizosphere >... | reverse complement strand
CGTCACGACCGCCGCGCGCCCGAATCCGGCGAGCTCGTCCTGCGGGGTAAGAACGCCTCCCACGGCGAGGGCGGCGAGGATCAGGAGGGCGACGAGATCGGGACGCACGCGACCCGACAGGAAGAGGAGGATGGCCGACCCCAGCACGATGAGGGACGCGAGGGCCGAGGGGGAGAGCGGCAGCAGCGCCGCGGCAGGCGCGCTCAACGATCCGTCTCGGCCTCGCCCGTCATGGGCACGAAGCGCACCGGGGCCACGCTCTCGCGCCGGAACCCGTCCGGCGCCCGCGTCACCAGAACCAGCGCCTGATCGCGGCCTCCGACGGGGATGACGAGGCGCCCGCCCACGGCGAGCTGGGCCTCGAGCCTCTCGGGGATCCTCTCCGGTGCGGCCGTCACGACGATGGCGTCGAAGGGCGCCTCCTCGGGCCATCCGAGGTGTCCGTCTCCGATCCGCGCGCACACGTTCGCGTAGCCCAGGTCCCGGAGCAGGCTCGCGGCGCGCCGCCCGAGGGGCTCGACGATCTCGATGGTGAAGACCTCGCGCACCAGCTCCGCGAGGATCGCCGTCTGGTATCCCGATCCCGTCCCGACCTCGAGGACACGGTCCTCGGGGCGCGGGTCGATCAGGCCCGTCATCATGGCCACGATGTAGGGCTGGGAGATGGTCTGCCCGATGCCGATGGAGGCGGGGGCGTCCTCGTAGGCCGCGCCCCGCTCGGACTCGGGCACGAAGAGGTGGCGGGGGACCCTGCTCAGGGCGGCGAGCAGCGCGGGATTCGTGATGCCGCGCGCGCGGATCTGGGTTTCGACCATCTTCTCGCGCTTGTGGCGGAAGATCTCCTCGGAGATCGCCTGATCGCCGTGCGAGCCGTTGCCGTCCTGCGGGCCTCCGGACGGCCCCTGGCCGGGCCCGCCGTCCGAGGCGGCGCCGCCGTCACCCGCTCCGATTCCGAACGCGCCGGCCGCCATCGCGTGAGTATAGCGCTCCCAGGTTCCTCACGAGGCGCCGCGGCGGGGCCCCCTCGGGCCACATCGACCCGCGGCGCGCGAGGCATTAGAATGCGCCCTGCGCGTTTTTCCGGAGACACGATCGTGAAGCTTCCCGAGGGCGGGCACGTCCATCTCATCGGCATCTGCGGCACGGCGATGGCCGGCCTCGCGGGGCTCCTGCGCGCGCGCGGCTACCGGGTCACGGGCTCGGACGAAGGAGTCTATCCGCCCATGTCCACCTGGCTCGAGTCGCTGGGGATCCGGGCGGACTCGGGATTCGACGCGCGGCATCTGCATCCCGATCCCGATCTCGTCGTGATCGGCAACGCCATCAGGCGCGGCAATCCCGAGGCGGAGGACACGCTCGATCGCCGCCTCCCGTTCGTCTCCCTGCCGGTCCTCATGAAGGACCTCCTGCTTCCCGGAACGCGCCCTGCGGTGATCGCGGGAACGCACGGGAAGACGACCACGAGCTCGATGCTGGCCCACATCCTCTCGGCCACCGGCGCGGACCCCTCGTTCCTGATCGGCGGGATCCCGCTGGGCGCCGGGGCGCCCGCGCACCTGGGCCGTGGGGACGTGTTCGTCCTCGAGGGGGATGAGTACGACACCGCGTTCTTCGACAAGGGCCCGAAGCTCATGCATTACATCCCCGATGTCGCCATCCTGAACGCGGTGGAGATGGACCACGCGGACATCTACCGCGATCTGGAGATGGTGAAGCTGCAGTTCCGCCGGTGGGTCAACATCATCCCGCGCCGCTCGCTGCTCCTCGTGCACGGCGACGACGCCAACGCCGTCGAGGTCGCCGGGAAGGCGCTGTGCCGCGTCGAGCGGTTCGGAGAGGGGCCGTCGAACGAATGGCGGATCGAGGCGATGGAGGACGGCCCGAGCGGGACGACCTTCACGCTGGCCGGACCGCACGGGAAGATCCCGGTCTCGCTCCCGACGGCCGGCGCGTTCAACGCGCGCAACGCCGTCGCCGCGATCGTCGCCGCGCAGGAGCTCGGCACCGCGCTCCCGCGCGCGGCCGAGGCGATGGCGTCCTTTCCGGGCGTGCGCCGCCGCCTGGAGGTGAGGGGAGACGCAGGCGGTGTCGTGGTGGTCGACGATTTCGCGCACCACCCCACGGCCATCCGCGAGACGCTGCGGGCCGCCCACTCGCGCTGGCCGGGCCGGAGGATCATCGGCATCCTCGAGCCCCGCTCCTGGTCCCTGCGGCGCAACCTCTTCCAGGCGGAGCTTCCCGCGGCATTGGCCGGAGCGGACCGGGTCGCCGTCGCCGCGGTCTTCCACGGCGAGGCGCTCTCCGCGCAGGAGAGGCTCGACGTCCCGCGCCTCGTGCGCGAGGTCACGGCCCTCGGTGTCCCCGCCTTCGAAGCCGAGGACGCCGAGGGAATCGTCGCGGCGCTCGCGCCCGAGCTGCGCTCCGGGGACGTCGTCCTCGTCATGTCGAACGGCGGTTTCGGCGGGATCCACGAGCGCCTGCTCGTGGCCGCGGCCGCCTCCGCAGCCGCGAGAGCCATCTAGGACAAGTGAAGGTCGTCCCGCCGACATCGAGCCGGTCACTCGATGTGCTCGCGCTTGTCTCGATCATCCTGCTGACCACCGTCGTGTTCGCGAACGTCGTTCATGGCGGGTTTCTCGCATGGGACGACGACATCGAGATCACCCGCAATGCGCACATCCAGGAGCTGAGCGCGCCGAACGTGAAGTGGATGTTCACGGATACGGCGCAAACGATGCGCTATATCCCGCTCGCATGGCTGAACTGGGCTCTCCTGCGTTCCTTCTTCGGACCGGACCCCCGCTGGTTCCACGTCGAAACGCTCGCATTGCACGTCGCCAATGCGCTCCTCTTTTTCGCCTTCCTGACTTGGGTGCTGCGCCTTCCTGCCGTGGCGGGCGGCGGGCTCGCGCCGAACCATGTTCGGTGGATAGCGGTCCTGGCCGCGCTGTTGTGGGCCGTACATCCACTAAGGAGCGAGGTCGTAGCCTGGGCCACTCAGGAAAGGTTCGCACAGTCCCTGTTCTTCTTCCTCGCGGCGCTCCTGGCCTACCTCCGCTTTGAGACCGCCCGCGATGGGTGGAAGCGCAGGATCCTCTACGGCGCCACCATCGTCCTGGGAGTGTTGTCGGCTCTGTCGTATCCCACGGGCTCGTTGCTGTTCGGGGTCCTGCTCGTCATGGACGCCTATCCGCTTCGGCGCCTTTCGAGTCGCAGCAGGGTGTCGGACAGGCGGAGCGTTTTCCTGGAAAAGCTGCCGTTCCTCCTGGTACCCGTGATCGTCTGGATTCCCACGCTCAAGGGGCGACTCGAGGCCGGCGGCTTCTATGAGAAGCCTCCGTCCCTGCAGGAATTCGGACTCGCGGCTCGCGCGATGCAGGCCTTCTACGTCTGGGCCTACTACGCATGGAGGCCCTTGTACCCCCTGCACCTGAGCCCGATCTACGCCAGGTTGATCCATTTTCGGCCAACCGAGCTCTGCTTCGTGGTCAGCCTTGCCGTCGTTCTCGCTCTCACCTTGGGAAGCCTGCGTGCCGCGCGCTCCCGCCCTGCGCTCACGGCCCTCTGGACGTGCCACCTGTTCCTTCTGATCCCGATGCTCGGGTTCTTCGAGACGCCGCATTACACGAGCGATCGCTATTCCTATACGCAGGGCTTGCTGTGGTCTCTTTTCCTTGCCGGCGGCTTGGCGGCGCTGGCGAAGAGGGGTCTCACCAGGGCCTTTGCGGCGTGCTGCGTCGTCTCCGGGGGAATCGTGCTCGCCTTGGGTGCCCTGACCATCAGGCAGAACCTCATCTGGAGAGACTCCGTCACCCTCTTTCAATACACGATTCGATCGCTCGAGCCGGACTCTCCGAGGCCCGATCTTCATTCCCGGCTCGGCCTTGCCTATCTCGATCGGGGCGGAGATATGGACGACGAAGCGGCCCTGCGGGAGATCCTTGCGTACCCGCTCCCCGTCGATGCCATGGTGTCGGTAGGATGGACTTTCCTCAACAAAGGCAAGCCCGACAAGGCCGCAGCGGTGTTCACCAAAGGCGCGGAGAGTCCATTGCTGCAGTCGGAAGCGGAGTCCTCGCGCGCGCCGCTCTACAACGGACTGGGCGTCGCGCAGGCTCGCAGGGGAGCCCTCGGCCCCGCGGAAACCGCCTTGACCGAAGCCGTTCGTCTGGATCCGCGCTACCTCGAGGCGCGAAGCAATCTCGGACAGTGCCTCATCGCGGAAAGAAAGTACGACCGTGCAGTTGCCGAGCTCCGCGCGCTGGTGAGCCTGTCGAGGGACGACCCAAGGGCGCAGCAATTGCTGCAGAGAGCTGAGGAAGGTCTCCGCGCGAGCCCGGTCGCGCGCTAGGCCGCGTCGACGTCGAACCGCTGATGGGGTTGAGGCTCTCGGCGAGACCGAGGGCGGACGTCAGTACTGGGGCCGGAAGATCCCGTAGATCCGCTCGAGGACCTTCTCGTGGAAGGGGCGCTTGACCCATTCCTCGAGGATCACCCTCTTCGACCGCGCGAGGTCGGTCTCGAAGACCTTCTCCATCTCGGTGGCGAAGGCCTCGTCGAAGATGTTGAGGTTGGCCTCGCGGTTGTACGCGAAGGACCGCCGGTCCAGGTTGGTCGAGCCCATCGACGCCCAGGCGCCGTCCACGACCATGGTCTTGGTGTGGAGCTGCGCCCCCCCGTACTCGTAGATCTCGATCCCCGCTTCGAGGAGCTCCTTATAGGAGATACGGCCCGCGTACCGGACGGACTCGATGTCCGTGTTGCGTCCGGCCAGAATGAGACGCACTCGGACCCCCCGGTGGGCGGCCTCCTTCATCGCTTCGCGCGTCGGGTGGTCCGGGACGAAATAGGCGGTCGTGGCGTCGATGGACTTCCTCGCGGCCGCGACCGATACGAGGAACGACAGCCGCGCGGGATTCTCCCTGGACCCGGGGGTGGAATCCATGAGCTGGCAGACCACATCGCCCGCGGCCTCAGAGCTGTAGAGCGTGCGCGCCGTCAGGAGCTCCTGCCCGGCCTCAACCCAGGCCCGCACGAAAGCGACCTGGATGTGCTCGACGACGGGCCCCTGGATGCGGAGGAGCTCGTCCCGCCAGTGGTCCGGCAGCGTGGCGTCGCCGTCCCACGCATCGTCGAAGCAGACACCGCCCATGAAGGCCATCTTGCCGTCCACGATGAGGAGCTTGCGGTGCGTGCGCAGGTGGATCTTGTTGATCTGCGACAGGCGCAGCGGCCGGAAGGTCACGAACACCACGCCGGCGTCCTTGAGGACCTTCTCGTTCGCGGATCCCAGGCTCGCGCCGGCCCAGTCGATGAGCATGCGCACCTTCACGCCGGATCGGGCGCGCTCGGCCAGCGCCTCAACGAACCGCCGCGCGACCTCGCCGTTGCGGAAGATGTTGTTCTCGAGATGGATGCTCGACGTGGCGGAGGAGATGGCGTCGAGCATCGCGGGAAAGGCCTGCTCGCCGTTCAGGAGGAGCGTGATCTTGTTGCCGCCGACCGCCTGGAAGCCGGAGGCGATCGACAGCGTATTGCGGATGTCCGCCCCGGGCGAGGTCAGCCGCGGCTGGTAGCGATACTTGAGGGGCTCGGGCGCGCACCCCGCCGCCAGGCCCAGCAGGACGACGACGGCGACTCGCAGGGCCTGAGGATGCGCGCGCACGTGGTAGTCGAGTATATCCCCGCAGCGGCAGACGGCCGTTGGCCGCTGCCGCTGCTCCCCACGATGGAGCCGACGGCGGCTTCGCCGCCGCGGCTCATCGTGGGGGGGCGAGGGGGGAGCGGGGGCTTCGTTGGGAGGGGGAGCGCTGCAGGGGGAGGTGACGTCGTCGCATTAGAAAATGGCGTATGACTTCTTCTCGCGGCTTCTCATGGCGCTACGGGCGTCATCGCGTTGAAAAAAATGGCCCCGCCGAACATCGTGGCGGGGCCGTAGGTGTCTCTTCTCGCGGCCGCGGTAGCGGCCGCCCGCCAGGATCAGCCGCGGCCGCTCGCGGCCGTCGGCTGCATTCTGGCGCATTAAGGCTGCGGCCTTCGGCCGTCAGCCTTAATCTTTAATACATGTCGCCGCCGCCCATTCCGTGGCCGCCCATTCCGCCGCCGGCCATGCCCTTCTTCTCCTCCTCCGGGATCTCGTTGATCACGGCCTCGGTGGTGAGCATGAGGGAGGCGATGGACGCCGCGTTCTGCAGGGCGCTGCGGACGACCTTGGTCGGGTCGATGATCCCGGCCTCGAACATGTTGACGTAGCGCTCCTTCTGGGCGTCGAAGCCCTTGGCCTCGTCGGCGTCCGCGAATTCCTTCACGGCGTTGACGACGACCGAGCCCTCGTAGCCGGCGTTGTTGGCGATCTGCCGGATCGGCTCCTCGAGCGCGCGCTTCACGATGTTGATGCCGATCTGGACGTCCTCGACCTTCTCCTTGAGCTTGTCGAGAACCATGACGCCGCGCAGCAGCGCGACGCCGCCGCCGGGGACGATGCCCTCCTCGACGGCCGCCTTGGTGGCGTGCATGGCGTCCTCGACGCGGGCCTTCTTCTCCTTCATCTCGGACTCGGTCGCCGCACCGACCTTGATCACGGCGACGCCGCCGACCAGCTTCGCGAGCCGCTCCTGGAGCTTCTCGCGGTCGTAGTCGGAGGTGGTGTCCTCGACCTGCTTGCGGATCTGGTTGACCCGGCCCTCGATCTCGGAGGTCTTGCCGCGGCCCTCGACGATCGTGGTGTTCTCCTTGTCGATGACGATCTTCTTGGCGCGGCCCAGCTTGTCGATGGTCACGCTCTCCAGCTTGATTCCGAGGTCCTCGCTGATGCAGAGGCCGCCGGTGAGGATCGCGATGTCCTCGAGCATGGACTTGCGGCGGTCACCGAACCCGGGCGCCTTGACGGCGGCCGTGTGCAGCGTCCCGCGCAGCTTGTTGACCACGAGCGTCGCGAGCGCTTCGCCCTCGACATCCTCGGCGATGATGAGCATGGGCTTGCCGAGCTTGGCGATCTGCTCGAGCACGGGGAGGAGATCCTTCATGCTGGAGATCTTCTTCTCGTGGATGAGAACGTAGGCGTCCTCGAGGACGGTCTCCATGCGCTCCGGATCGGTGATGAAGTACGGGGACAGGTAGCCGCGGTCGAACTGCATGCCCTCGACGACCTCGAGCGAGGTCTCCATGGACTTGGCTTCCTCGACCGTGATGACGCCGTCCTTGCCGACCTTCTCCATCGCCTTGGCAATGATCTCGCCGATGTTCTCGTCGCTGTTGGCGGAGATGGTGCCGACCTGGGCGATCGCCTTGCCGGCGACCGGCTTGCTGATCTTCTTGAGCTTCTCGACGACGGCCTCGACGGCGCGCTCGATGCCCCGCTTGACGTCCATGGGGTTCGATCCCGCCGTGACGGCCTTGACGCCCTCACGGTAGATCGCCTGCGCGAGCACGGTCGCGGTCGTGGTGCCGTCGCCCGCCACGTCGGAGGTCTTCGATGCGACCTCGCGGACGAGCTGCGCGCCGACGTTCTGGCGCGGATCCTTCAGCTCGATCTCCTTCGCGACGGTCACGCCGTCCTTCGTGGAAAGGGGAGAGCCGAACTTCTTCTCGAGGACGACGTTGCGTCCCTTGGGACCGAGGGTCACCTTCACCGCGTCCGCGAGGGCGTTGACGCCGCGCAGGATCTGCTGGCGGCAGTCCTCGGAATACGTGATTTCTTTAGCAGCCATCGAATAGAGCTCCTTTCAAGAGCAGTTGGGATTTTGGTCGGATCGGTCCGGTCGCGGGGTTAGGAGATGATGCCGAGGACGTCGTCCTCGCGCAGGATGACGTGCTCGACGTCATCGATCTTGATCTCGTTGCCCGAGTACTTGCCGAACAGGATCTTGTCGCCGGCCTTCACCTCGAGCGGGATGCGCTTGCCGGTGTCATCGAGCTTGCCCGCGCCCACGGCGATGACAGTCCCTTCCTGCGGCTTCTCCTTGGCGGAGTCGGGGATGATGATTCCCCCCTTGACGGTCTCTTTTTCCTCGACGCGCTTCACCAGAATGCGGTCTTGGAGCGGCTTCACCTTCATGCTGTTTCCTCCTAAAACCAATGAAATGAATGAATTGCACTCGCTCGTCGCAGTTGTTAGCACTCACCGCATCCGAGTGCCAAGATCATAAAATCGCCCCCCCCAGGTGTCAAGGTCCCAGGATGAAAAAGGGAGGGAATTCCCCCGGACAGGGGTTTTCCGAGGAGGGACGGCCGTCCGAGAAATGGGGACATCGGCCGCGAATTGTCACCTTTCGGGACATCCATGACTCGTGCCCCTAGAAAGGCTGGAGCTGAACAAGTGCTTCCGCTCCTTATTTTACGAGCGGCATTGCAACTGGGGGGCTGACCCGGCATATTTCCTGCTCGGAGGGGTTGATGATGGCGCCTGAGACACCGGATGCCTTCGGACGGCTCGAGCCGACGCTCCTGGAACGGCAGCTTCGCGAGCTTGCGGGGCGGCACACGAACGCCGGTGTCGTGGACGACATGGAGCTGCGCCACCTGGTCTCGGTGGTGCTTCACGGCGCGCTCCTCCTGCACGATCTCTATTCGTCGGACCGGGTCGACACCATCTACACCGCGGATCCGCGCGCGCTGGCGCGCCAGCTCGTCGTCCCGCTCGTCGCCGAGAGCGACGCCCCCGAGGCGGAGAGGCTGCTGCGCGCGGGGCGGCTGCCCGACGACGTCCGCCAGCTCGCCGACAAGTGCCTGTTCGACGTCGGCATCACGCGCCTGCGACGCTACCGCGGTCTCGACCTGCACGATCTGGGCGTGCGCGCCTACCGCATGGCTTCCGAGATCCTCGGCATCCTCGCCGAGGACGCGAGCCTGCGGGCCTTCTTCGAGAACAACCGCCTCGGCCCGCTGCCGATCGCCGAAGAGGTCACGTTCCTGCGCCAGTGCGCGGAGCGCTTCGGCGTCCACGCGGACCTTCTGCTCCATCTGCGTCTCGGAGGCTTTGCCGGATCCGACACGGCTTCCGGCGTCGTCCTTCCCGTCCCTCCCCCGCGCCGGAACGTCCCGGCGGAGGGTCCCACCGGCGTCCCGCCGGAAGAGGCCGCGCCCCGCGCGGCCTCGGATGCCGTCTCCCCCGAGGGCGCGGACGCGAAGGATGCGACGGAGGCAGGAGCCGCGGCGGCTGCGGCGGCGCCTCTCTCCGAGCTGGAGGGGCTCTCGCTCTCGCGCGAGGACCTGCTCTCGAGCTACGAGCGCATCGTGCTGTTCGCCTCGCTCGACCTCGAGGGGCTGCGCGAGCGGCTCGCCGGCGTCGTGGTGGACCAGACGGCCGCCGTGGACGCCCTCTGCGACGAGTTCGCGCTCTACGCGACGGGGACGCACAGCCTCACGCGCCCGCCCTCGTACTTCTTCGTGGGCCCGACGGGCGTGGGGAAGAACTACCTCGTCGAAACGCTCGTGCGCTCCCTCTCGGAGACCGCCGGAGTTCCGATCCCGCTGCTCACGATCGACGGTCCGAACTACACCGATGCGTCCGACATCAACGAGCTGCGGGGATCCACGCGCGGCTTCATCCGCAGCGACGAGGAGGGCCTCCTCTCCGAGTTCCATGCCCGATCGAGCCGCGCCCCGCTGTCGGTCATCCTCGTGGACGAGGTCGAGAAGGCGCATCCGCACCTGCGCAAGTTCTTCCTCGGCCTCATGGACCGGGGCACGGTGACGGACAACCGGGGCAACGCGCTCTTCTTCGCGAATTCCATGATCGTCTTCACGTCGAACCTCGGCTTCTCGGAGTCCGCCGCGCGCGGGACGCCCGTGGGCTATCGCGGGCAGGAGTCGCGCGAGGCCTTCGAGAGCAGCGAGGTGGGGCGAAGCCTGCGGCAGGCGCTTTCGGCCGAGTTCGTCAACCGCCTCCGCATCATCCGGTTCGAGCATCTGTCGCGCGCCTCGATCGAGAAGATCTTCGAGCTCGAGATGGGCAAGGTCGGCCGCCGCTTCCGGGAGGTCCACGGGGTCGGGCTCGACGTCACGCCCGCCGCGCGCGCCGCGATGATCGAGCAAGGCTACAGCCACGACTACGGCGCGCGGCATCTGGCCTCGGTGATCAACCGGATCGCGAACGTCGAGGTGTCGCGGCGGCTCAAGCGCGACGACGCGGGGGGCGAGCGCATGGAGAAGG
>Ga0207644_10003505_pt1 | contig 10155 bp, 6 predicted proteins | sample KBSS73metaG_FD_184326 | JGI IMG/M metagenome (GOLD analysis project Ga0207644, IMG submission 184326) | Switchgrass rhizosphere microbial communities from Kellogg Biological Station, Michigan, USA - KBS S7-3 metaG (SPAdes) (version 2) | ecosystem: Host-associated > Plants > Roots > Rhizosphere >... | reverse complement strand
GAACGGCGACATCGATCCGTCGTTCGTCGTCACGCATCGCTTCGCGCTCGACGAGGCGCCCGACGCGTTTCGCCTGTTCAACGACAAGGCGGACGAGTGCATCAAGGTCGTGCTGAAGCCGTGAGTTAGCGCGCGGCGAACGCCGACGTGAAAAACGCCCGCCGGTATTCCCGGCGGGCGTTTTGCTTGGGCGCTTTGCGACGACTACTCGTTTGCGCCGCGCTTGCTGGACGACGAGCTCTCGCCGCTGCCGGACGAGCGACCCGACGACGACGTGCCGCTGCTGCCGGACGAGCCCGACGAGCCGGACGAACCGGAGGAACCGCTCGAACCCGACGAGCCGAGCGTGCTGCCCGAGCTGCCGCTGCCGTACGAGCGCGACGACCCCGTCCCGCTGCTCGACCCCGACGAGCCGGAACCCGACGAGCCGGAGCCGCCCGACGCGCCGCCCTGCTCACTGCCGCGGCCCACGCGAAGGCGGTTCTGAATGTCCTTCACGCCCGGGATCGAATCGATCAGGTCTTCGATCATGTATTTCGCGTAGCGATCGTCGACCGTTCCGTCGAGCGTCACGACGGCGCTGACGACGTCCACTTCGACGTCGCTGCTGTCGCATTGCGGATTCGAGAACAGACGTTCCGAGATTTCTTCCTTCAGACGTTCGTCGGAGCGCTGGTAGCCCTTGGGGCCGCGACGGATGTTCGCCCGGCCGGCGCCGTAGCCGCCTTGGCCGAACCCCGATTGGCCATAGCCGCCTTGACCCTGGCCATAACCGCCTTGACCGCTTTGGCCGAAGCCCGATTGGCCATAGCCGCCTTGACCGGATTGGCCGTAGCCGCCTTGCCCGTAACCGCTCTGACCATAGCCGCCGTAGCCGCCCTGACCGCCCATCCCGGACTGGCCGCTCCAACGACCGCCCATGCCACCCTGCTGCGACGACATGCCGGTGCTTCCCATGCCGCTTTGTTGCGAGCCCCAGCCGCTCGTGCCGGTGCCTTGCTGACCCCAGCCGCTGCCCATGCCGCCTTGCCCGGAGCCCCAGGGGCTGCCGCTTTGTCCTTGCCCCGCATAGCTCTGCCCGCCGCCGTAGCCCTGCGAGCCGTAGCCCTGGGAGCCGTAGCCCTGGGCACCGTAGCCCTGCGAGCCATAGCCCTGGCCGGAGCCGTAGCCCTGCGAGCCGAACCCTTGGCCGCCGTACCCGGCGTAGCTCTGTCCGCCGCCTTGGCTGCCATAGCCCTGGCTGCCATAGCCCTGGCTGCCATAGCCTTGCGAGCCGACCCCCTGGTTGCCGTAGTTGTGGCCGCCGAAGTTGTGTCCGCTTCCGTAGCCCTGGCCGCCGAAGCCTTGCTGGCCGCCGTACACGGGACCGCCGCCCTGGCTGTGATAGCCCTGGCCGCCTTGCATCGATTGCACCGTGCCGAACTCGCCCGCGCCGTAGCCGCCTTGGCCCTGGCCCCAGCCGGAGCTTCCTTGGCCGCCGTAGCCGCCCTGACCGCCGCCGAAGCCGCCTTGGCCGCCGTAGCTGCCCTGACCGCCGCCGTAGCCGCCTTGGCCGCCGTAGCTGCCCTGACCGCCGCCGTAGCCGCCTTGGCTTCCGTAGCCGCCTTGGCTTCCGTAGCCGCCTTGGCTTCCGTAGCCGCCTTGGCCGCCTTGGCCATAGCTGCCCTGGCTGCCGTAGCCGCCCTGGTCGTAGCCCGACCACGACCCGGCGCGTCCCTGACCGCCGCCTTGCGAGGTGCCGCCGTAGCCTTCGCCCTGGAAGCTTTGACCGCCGCCGTATCCCTGGCGACCGTAGCCCTGCTGCCCGTAGCCCTGCTGGCCGTAACCGTGGCCTTCGGATCCCTGGTAGCCGCCTTGCGACGCGCCATACTGGCCGCCCTGGCCGCCGCGACGTCCGAAGTCACCCTGGCTTGCGTACTGCCCGGACGACGACGACCGGTCGCCACGCGGATCGAAGCTCGCGTCCGAGCGATCCTCGTACGAACCGGAGGACGATGACCTGTCCGAGTTCATCTCCGTATCGCGCGAATCCTGATCGCGCTGGTTGTTGCGATTTGCCATGTCCACTCCTTTATAAGCGCATGCGCGCGCCCACGGTGGTGTGAGCGCGCGTCTGGTTTTGCAAGGATCGTGCCCTGCGAGAAGCGAGAGGCGTGCGCGCGATCGCGCGTCGCCATCGCCGAAATTCTTACCGGTAACGGTTGCAACGCACGAGCGACGTGCGCGCCGTCGTCATTCGTCGTCGACGCGTTCGCGCGGCTCGCCGTAGAGCTGCGCGATCGTCGCGGCGCTCGCGTCCGCGCGCTCCGCGCGCTCGGTGAACGATCGCGCCGCGGCTTCGTTGTGACGCAGGCGCGCGCGCTCCGCGAGGCGCCGCGACACCGCGGCGTTTTCCTCGAGCGCGCGCACCGCAGAGTACAGCGCGTCCTCGAGGCTCGCCTCCTGATCGGCGACGAGCGACTCGGCGGTGAACGCGTGACCGGTGTGGCAGCGAAAGCGCAACACGTTCGCGTCGTCGATCTCCCACAGCGCGCCGTGGCATTGCGGGCACGTGTAGGGCGTGATCGCGCCGATGCGGGACACCTGCCGCATGTCGTTGCTGTGCAGCTCCGCCATCGCGCTCTCGAGCCTGATCTGCTCGGGAACTTCCGCGACTGCATGAAGGTTCGCCGGCGTCGCCGCCAGCGTGCGCACGATGGCCGGCATGTCGGCGACGGGCACGCGATAGTCGGCTTCGAGGCTTTCGAGCGCGCTTGTCGGCATTCCCGAGAACTGCGCGTCGGCCGGGTCCTGCACGACCACCGCCCCGCCGCACGTGCGAATCGCCCACAGGCCCGCGGTGCCGTCGTTCAGCGCTCCGGACAGGAGCACGCCGACGACCCGCGGTCCGTGCGCCCACGCGGCGGAGCGGAACAGCGGATCGACCGCCGGCCGGTGCCGGTTCTCGCGCGGCCCGCGCACCACGCGCACGCTCCGCTCGTGGACCAGCAGATGCAGATCCGGCGGCGCGAGATACGCGACGCCGCGCTCGATCGCCATGCGGTCCACCGCATCGACGACACGAAGCGTCGTCTCGCGGCCCAGAATCGACGACAGCATGCTCGACGGATCCGCCGTCCGATGCACGACGATGAACACCGACGCCGGAAGGTCGCGCGGCAGTCCGCCGAGGAGGATCTGCAACGGCTGCAGGCCTCCCGCGGACGCGCCGACGACGACGACGTCGTGGCCGACGCCGACGGGGACGCTGCCCGACGTCACGCGCGATCCGCGCGGGAGCGGAAAGCGGACGCGGCGTCCGCCGGTGCGCTCAGCCAAGTTGCCGCCGCTTCGTTCGAATTGCCGGCCGCGGGCGCGAGACCCTCGGGCGCGCCCGCGGCGAGCGGCAGGCTCACGACGAACGCGCTGCCCTTGCCCGCACCCGCGCTTTGGACGGCGACGCTGCCGCCGTGCGCCTCGACGAGCGCCCTCACGATCGCGAGCCCGACGCCGAGCCCGCCCTTGCCGGCAGGGGCCTCAGGGGGCGCCGCGCCCTGCGCGAACCAGTCGAACACGCACGGCAACGTGGCGGCGTCGATGCCCACGCCCGAATCGGTCACCGTGACCACCGCCGCGGCGTTGCGTCGCTCCACCGCGAGTGCGATATGCCCGCGCGGCGGCGTGTACTTCGCCGCGTTGTGCAGCAGGTTGCAGAAGACTTGCGTGAGCCGCGCCGCGTCGCCGTCGACGGGCAGGGGCGCCTCGCCGACGTCGACGCGCAACGCGTGCCCGGCCGCGTCGATCACGGGCCGGCTCGCTTCGACGGCGTCGGCGATCACGGCGCGAAGGTCGAGGCGCCGCGTGCGCAACTCGAGCTTGTCGTGCGCGAGCCGGCTCGCCTCCATCAGGTCCTCGAGCAGCCGGCTCATCTGCGCGATCTGGCGCGCCATCAGGTCGGCCCACCACTCGACGCGCGCGTCGCGGCCCACGTCGCCTTTCAGCGCCGCGACGGCGTTCTGCATCGGCGCGAGCGGGTTGCGCAGCTCGTGCACCAGCGTCGCGATGAACTCGTTCTTCCGGCGCCCGGCCTCGGCGAGCGACTGCGCGAGCGCCCGGTAACGCGACTCGCTCTCACGCAGCGCCGCCTCGGCGCACCGCTGCGCGGTGACGTCCCGCGTGATGCACCGCGTGTGCACGAAGCGGTCACCGTCGCGCAGCACGTTGCAGTCGATCAGCACCTCCTTCGTCGTGCCGTCCTTCGCCCGCAGACGCGCCGGGCGGTCGCGCAGCGTCTCGCCGGCGTGCAGGCGCGCGAGGATGTCGAGCGCGTCGCGCGGGTCGACGTGGAACGACGTCATGGGCCGGCCGACGTACTCGTCGCGCGTGTAGCCCAGCAGGTCGAGCTCCGCCTGGTTGACGCGCAGCACGATTCCGTCCGGCCCCACCCAGTTGAGGCCGACCGACGCGTTCTCGAAGAAGTCGCGCAGGCCCCGCTCGCTGCTCGCAAGCGCACGCTCCGCGCGTCGCTGCTCGCCGACGTCGCGGAACACGACCACCGAGCCGACCGCGGCGTCATACGGGTCGCGCAACGTGGCCGCGCGCGCCTCGAGCGGCCGCGCGACGCCGTCACGCCCGACGAGAACCGCGCGATCGACCGTCGCCACCGCCGGCAGCCAACCGGTGTCATCCGCCGGCAGCTCGACGGCGCCGCCGGTCGACTCGTCGATCATCCGGAAGACGTGCTCCAGCGGACGGCCGTCCGCCTCGTCGCGCATCCAGCCGGTGAGCGCCTCGGCGACCGGGTTGACGTAGACGACGCGCCCGTCCGGACCGGTCACGATGACGCCGTCGGTGATGCTGCCGAGGGCCGTGCGCAACAGCGCGCTGTTGGCGCGCGCCGCTGCCCGCGCGGTCCGCATCGCTTCGCCCGACGCGATGATGATGCCGCACGTGGCGAGCGCGACGGCGAATCCCGCGACGAAGCGGGTCGGATCGGCGCCTTCGCGCGGCACGACGAACAGGTATTCGCACGCGGCGTAGCCCAGCACCGCCGTCAGCAGCGCCGGCCCGCGGCCGCCCACCCAGACGGCGATGGCGACGCCGGCGAACAGCGTGACGAGGGGAAGCGCGCCGCCCAGGACCGGCTCGGCGAGCCAGCGCGCCAGCACGACGAGCACGGTGGCGCCCAAGGCGACGCCGTAGGCTCGGGCCCTGTCGGTGCGGCGACGCCGATCCGGTGCCGGAGCGCGCGTCGCGGACGCGCGTCCGCCGAACCCGGCGGAGCGGCGCGGCGCAGGCGGGAGGCCCGGCCCGAGCGCGCCGGGCGCCGCAGCGTCCGCCGTGACTTCCCGATTCATCGACCGCCGCCCGCGGGTGGCAACCCCTCGTCCCTCAAACGTCCTCGCGTCGGGCCGCGCGGCGCGCGGGCCGCGTGACAGGCGGTTCGGCGGCCGTCACGGGCGCACGCGTTTGGGCGACCATCGCGCGCAAGCCTTCGTTGGTGGCAAGAATGCGCGCGTGGAACCCACGCGTCGCACCGGACGGCGCCGCCGGAGCGCGGCTCGAAGGGCGATCGGTCACCATGGGAGACTCGTTCGGAGGGACTGAACGGCCGCATTCTCCCACTCGCGCGGCGTCGTCATTCGACGGCGAACGCCGCCATATGACGTAGGAATAGGCTGACGGAGCTCGTCCTGCGAGCGCGAGCGCGCGCCCGCCGCCGCGTCACTGCAGCAGGTTGTTCTTCACCGCGTACGCGACGAGCTGCGCGTTGTTGCGCAGGTGCAGCTTCTTCAGGATGCGCGTGCGGTAGGTGCTGACGGTCTTGTTGGAAATCGAGATCTTGCGCGCGATGTCCTTGCCCGTCATCCCCGCGGCCATCATCCGCAGCACGGTGAACTCGCGGTCGGACAGCTCCTCGTGGCGCGAGCGTGACGACGTCGACGTGAGGTCCGTCGCGATCTGGCTGGCGAGCCGCGGACTCACGTACTTGCCGCCGTTGAGGACGATGCGGATCGCTGCGATGAGCTGCTCCGGCGCGCTCTCCTTGTTGAGGTAGCCGCTGGCGCCGGCGCGCAGCATCCGCACGGCGTACTGCTCCTCGGGGAACATCGACAGCACGAGGATCGGCAGCCGCGGCTGCAGGCGATGGAGCTCCTTGACCAGCTCGAGGCCGGTCTGGCCGGGCAGCACGATGTCGACGAGCGCGCAGTCCCAGTCGCCGGACCGCGCAAGCTCCAGCGCCTTCGGCACGTCGGGCGCCTCGCCGACGTCGAGCGTCCCGCCCATCCCGGCAAGAACGCGCTTCAGCCCTTCACGAACGATGGCGTGATCGTCAACCAGAAGGATGCGCATCGATTGTCTCCTGCCGCATCGGCACGCGAACCGTCACGTGCGTTCCCTGCCGGCCGCCCACGATGTGCACGCTGCCGCCCAGCGCGCTCGCGCGTTGCCGCATGCCGAAGATTCCGAACGACTTGCCGCCGTCGCGCTCGTCCGCGCGGATGCCGCGGCCGTCGTCGACGACGTCGATGATGATATCGTTGCCGACACAGCGCTGCGAGATCGAGAGCGTCGTGGCGTCGGCGTGGCGCATCGTGTTCGTCACCGCTTCCTGCACGATGCGGAAGAGCGCGGTCGCTCGATCGCGCGGCAGCTCCTCCGGCAGTCCGTGCAGCGCGAGCTCGAAATGAAAATCCGCGGGCTTGGGCAGCGACGCGGCGAGCCATTCGATGGCCGCGCACAGGCCCATGTTGTCAAGGAGGCTCGGCCGCAGGCTGTCGCAGGTTCGGCGCACGAGCGCCAGGGCGTCGTCGATCCGCGCCAGCAGCGCTTGCGTACGCGGGTCGCGGCCGTCGCGGTCGGGGTCGGGCAACGCGACGTCCATGCGAAGGCGCGTCAGCGCCGCGCCGAGCTCGTCGTGGACGTCGTGGGCGATGCGGGCGCGCTCCGCTTCGAGCTGCTCCTGCAGGTACCAGGCGAGGCCGCGGAACTGCTCGCCGCTTTCCTGGAGCGCCTGCAGCTTGTCGCGGATCAGCGTGACGTCGCGGCACACGCCCAGCACGCTCGGCTGGCCGTCAACGTCTTCGAGCGCGGCGGCGCGCTGGTCGACCCAGACCTGCGTCCTGTCGGCACGGCAGAGCGGGAACTCGATGTAGCGTTCCGCCTGCTCCTCGCGCATCAGTCGCCGCGTGAACTCACGCACGCTACGCCGGTGCTCCCGCGGAACGAAGTCGGTGAAGGATCGTCCGATCAACTCGTGGTCCTCGTGACCAAGCATCGCTTTCGTCGCCATGGGGTTGCAGTAGGTGATGTGGCCGCGCGCGTCCAGTTCGTAAACGAACTCCTGCGCGTGCTCGACAAGGTTGCGGTAGCGCCGCTCCGAACGCCGCAGCGCCATTTCGGCTTGCCGGCGCTCGTTCACTTCGGTCGTCAGCGCGTCCTCGGTCGCGCGCTGCTGCGTGACGTCGCGCAGCGTCCACCACAGCTCGATCGCGTCGCGACCCTCGCCCGGCGGCACGGCCTGGACGCGCAGCAAGGCGAAGAACTCGTTACCCGCGGAGGCGAGCCTCGAGGCGAAGGTGTGCACGGCGCGCTCGGACGCCAGCCGCGTCAGCAGCAGTCGAAAGCGCGCGCGGTCGCGTATGGGAACGAACACCGCCAGCGGCTTGCCGACGAGCCATGGCGAAGGCCGGCCGAGCAGCTTTCCGCCTGTCCGGTTGGCTTCGCGGATGATGCCGTGGTCATCGGTGACGAAGTAGCCGTCCGGCGAGAATTCGAAGAGGCGGCGATAGCGGGTGCGCTCGCTGGCCACCTGAATCTCCGCCGCGGCCAGCGCCTCGTTCTGCTCGTGCAGCTCGTCAGCCGTCACCTGCAGCTCGTGCAAGGCGACGCTCAGCTCCTCGAGCACCTCGGGCACGAGGCCGTCATCGCTCGGCAGCACGCGCTCGCGCAGGCCCGCGAGGCGCGCAATCGCGGCGTCGGCCTGCTGGCGCAGCAGGTCGTCGGACGCCCTCACGGCAGCGCCTCCATCACGAGGATCACGCCGGGCTCGCCGCCGGCGAGCGAGAACCGGCGGTAGCCGACGCGGCAGCGGATCGCCTTGCCGCGCCGGTTCACCGCTTCGAGGACGGTCGACGTCTCCGCGGCCGGATCGCGCGCGAGCGCGGCCTTGAGCCCGGCGCGCAGCGGATCGAGCGGCAGGCCGATGTCGAGATTGAAGATCGACTGGCCGTGGACTTCCTCGGCGCGCAGGCCCCACAGCTCCTCGGCCATCGCGTTCCACGATCGCACTTCCAGACGCTGGTCCAGGACGGCCACGCCCATCTGCAGCGCCGACAGCACCGATTGCAGGAACATCGTCGTGCGGTGATTTTCCTCCGTGCGCACCTGCAGCTCATCATTGGTCGTCTCGAGCTCCTCGTTCGTGGCCTGGAGCTCCTCGTTCATCGTCTCGAGCTCCTCGTTCGTCGACTGCAGCTCCTCGTTCGTGGTCTCGAGCTCCTCGTTCGTCGACTGCAGCTCCTCATTGGTGGTCTCGAGCTCCTCGTTCGTCGACTGCAGCTCCTCGTTCGTGTTCTCCAGCTCCTCCTTGGCCCGCTGCAGCGTGTCCTGCAGCTGCTGCGGCCGCGTCACGTCCGTGAACATGATCGCAACGCCGAGGGTGCGGCCGCCGTTCTCCGCCAGCGGCGTCACCTGCACGTCGAAGTGCGTCGTGCTGCCGTCGCCGGCGACGCGTGTCACGCCGTTGAGGGTCACGGGGATGCGCTCGGCGTACGCCTTCTGGATCAGCGAGCGGAGCTCCACGGGGCGAAACGAGATCTCGAGATCCTGCAGCGGCTTGCCGATGTCCGTCCCGCCGATGCCGAACGCCTGTCGCGCCTGTCTGCTGGCGAGAACGAGCTGGCCGTTGACGTCGACGACGAACTGCGCCAGCGGCGTCACGTCGAACGCAAGCTCGCGCAGCCGCATCTGCCGGCCGACGGCGGTGCCGGCGTCGCTGTCGCCCGCCTGCGCCTGCGAAAGCGCCACCAGCCGATCGCGCACGGTGCTCTTCGCGGCCTTGGCGAAGATGCGGCTCTTCAAGTCGACGATCGAGTACAGGTCGGACTGCGACAGCAGCATCTCGGAGCTGCCGAGGAACAGGAAACCGCGGTCGGCCAGCGCGAAGTGGAAGCGCGCAAGGATGCGCGCCTGCGTCTCGGCGTTGAAGTACATCAGCGTGTTGCGGCAGACCAGCAGATCGAGGCGCGAGATCGGCGCGTCCTGGATCAGGTCGTGGCGACCGAAGATGACCGCGCGCCGCAGGTCCGGGCGGATCGTGAACTGCTTTCCGGGCGCGGGGTCGAAATACTTCTCACGGAGCAGCTCCGGCACCGCTTCCAGCGCCTTGGCGCCGTACGCGGCGTGACGGGCCGTGGCGAGCGCGTCGTTGTCGACGTCGGTGGCATAGATCTTCACCCGCGCGCGGAAATCTCTGTCGCCCAGCGCCTCGGCGAACAGCATCGCCACGGTGTACGCCTCCTCGCCCGACGCGCAGCCGACGCTGCACACGCGGATCGGCTCCCCCGCCATCTTGCCCGCGATGATCTCCGGCACCGTGACGCGCGCCAAGAAGTCCCACGCGTCACGATCGCGGAAGAACGACGTGACGTTGATGAGGACGGTGTTGAAGAGCGGCGCGAACTCCTCGGGGTGCACTTCGAGGTAGTCCTGGTATCCGGCGAAGCCGTCGACGTCCTTGAGCTCCGTCATGCGCTTCGTCAGCCGTCGGGTGAGGCTCGAGCGCTTGTAGCCGGTGAAGTCGAATCCCCGGCTCTGCTTCAGGTGGCGAAGGAGCGATTCCAGCGCCGGATCGCGCTCGGCCGTCATACGACGGCGGCCTTGCCGGCGGACATCGCCACCAGCGCGGGCGCGATCTGCGAGAGCGGCAGCGTCGCGTCGACGCAGCCGCTGGCGATGACGGCACCCGGCATGCCGAAGAACTCCGCGGTGGCCTCGTCCTGGGCCAGCACCGCGCCGCCGGCGCGCTTGATCGCCTGCGCGCCCTTCACTCCGTCGCTGCCGGTCCCCGTCAGCACCACCGCGATGGCGCGCGCCCCGTACACCGCCGCGACCGACTCGAACAGGCAATCCGCGGAGGGCCGCACGAAACGCACGCGGGCGGTGTGCGTCAGC
>Ga0207644_10003504_pt1 | contig 10156 bp, 10 predicted proteins | sample KBSS73metaG_FD_184326 | JGI IMG/M metagenome (GOLD analysis project Ga0207644, IMG submission 184326) | Switchgrass rhizosphere microbial communities from Kellogg Biological Station, Michigan, USA - KBS S7-3 metaG (SPAdes) (version 2) | ecosystem: Host-associated > Plants > Roots > Rhizosphere... | reverse complement strand
GCATGAAGGACGCTTGGGGACACGACCTGCTCTTCTGGGCGGACAACTTCAACTACATGATCGTGAGCTTCGGAGCCGATGGCCGTCCGGACTACAACTACGATCAGGTCCCGCCCTACGCGGACGTTCCGCCGGGAGTAAACGACAACTCTAACCAGGACATTGTCCTCGTCAGCGGTTCCGTTCTTAGGGGGCCCCTCGGGCAGCGTGGCGATCCACGCCGCACGATGGCTGACATGAGGTCCATAGGGACGGCCTGTGAGGAATATGCGATCGACAACAACTTCTACCCGAACTCTGCGAGCACCGTGGTTCCGGTAGATTTCCTGGTGAGCCACCTACAGCCTGTCTACATCAAGATCTTGCCGCGCCAGGACTCATGGCAGAATCCAATGCTGTATTGGTCCGACTCGCAGTTCTACGTCATCATCAGTACGGGTGCCGACGGGGCCGCAGACTTCCCCTATCAACAGTGGACAGCCGAGGAGTTCCAGAATTACCACGGCGGGCAGACCCTCGACTTGCGACGCGACATCATTTTCGCGCAAGGCCAATTCGTCCAGTGGCCAACCGGGATTCAGACTTAGAGAGAGTCTTCGGGTTGTCGCCCCTGTTGTCCTTGACTTCCACCCCCGCCGTCGCACCCTTGTCCCATGCCCCACCTCAGCCCACCGACCCTCACCGAGGGTGAAGTCGTAGCAATCCTGGCCGCCACATCCACCCATCCCCGCGACCACCTGATCTACTCACTGGCCCTCGGCACCGGCCTCCGCCTCGCCGAGCTCGTCGGCCTGAACGTCGGCGACGTCTACGCCGCGGACGGGACGCCCCGTAGCCGCGTCAGGATCCGGCCCGAGATCGCCAAGGGGGGCCGCACGGGCGACATCTTCCTCCCCGACGCCCTGGTGCCGAAGCTCCGGAAGTTCTGGGCCTACAAGCGCCTGGGCGGCGAGGAGACGGGCCATCAGGACTCGCTGTTCTGCTCGCAGTCCCGCGTCCGGATCTCGAAACGCCGGGTCCAGTTCGCGTGGCGGCAGTGGCAGGTCAAGGCAGGGTTCGACCGGCTGTACAGCTTCCACGCGATCCGCCACACGGCTGTCACGAACGTCTATCGGGCGTCGCGGGACCTGTTCCTGGCGCAGCGGTTCGCGCGGCACGTGAGCCCGCTGACGACGACGGTGTACACGCACCCAAGCGACGAGGAGATGTACCAGAGGGTGCGGGGGCTCACATGCTAGGCTGCCCTGCATGAACGCGGGGAGTGATGGACTGTGCGAGACATGCACCTTTGCGAACAGGATCCAATCGGCCAGGCTGAGCGTCTTTATACTCTGTCGCCGCTCCGAGGCTGACCCTGCCTATCCGCGCTACCCGCGCCAGCCGGTCCTGAGATGCCCTGGTTACTTGGTCAGAGGTAGCTCGCCGGACAAGGAGTATCCACCGCAAGCAAGCGATGAATAGCAGCCTCGTGTTGTCGCACGACGTGTTCCTGGCGCGGCGGTTCGCGCGGCATGTCGGCCCGCTGACGACGACAGTGTACACGCATCCGAGCGATGATGAGATGTACGAGAGGGTGAGGGGACTGAGTTGCTAGCTAGAAGGAGGGAACGAGGTGCCAACCGCGGGTGATGTTGTCTCCTCCGGGCCCGCCGCCCATGTAACATTCCGTGGTTATACCCCTTTGGTACTGGGATGTTAGTGTACACGGATGGATATTGCAGGGTGGACTGCGGTAGTGAGTTTCTTCTTCGCTGTCGCTCTGCAATTCTCTGAGTTGCCACGTCGCCGTCGAAGGGAGTCGCTTTTTCTACTCTGGTTCGCGTTCACTCTCTCCTGTTTGGGATGGCTAATGATCAAGTTTGAAATCGCAAAACCTGGAGGAGTATTCCCGGCTTTCTTGGTATTTCTGTTGTGTGGTGCAATGGGTGTTACTGCTTGGTGGCTACTTCCGAAACCAAGCACAAGCCTCATACCAGCATCTGACAAAGCCGAGACTTTTCCGGGAAACGCCACGCCACTAAGCCCAACCCAAGTAGTGTCGCTTTACAGGCTTTTCAAAGAGGATCTACCAGGTGTGAAGAGCGTAGACTTCGTGCCGGTCATCGTCCACGTCAAGCCTGTCAATGCCACAGTTGGGGTCGAGCCTCGTCTTCATGTTGATTTTGTCGGGCTGTCAAAGTTCGTGTCCTTTTATGTACCGTCGTCATCAGTTACAAGACAAGTCATCCAGTTTCTTGCCGACAATTATTCAACACTTACCGGACTGGATGTAATAGAACTTACCCTAACGAAACCTGGTGAGCATCCTCAGTCAACTGAATCGATGAGGTTTACAGGTAGTATTGTTCTCTACCATGAGGACGCGCTTTCAAGTGCCGCCCTTGCTTTCCTTGAGGACTATTACGCCAAGCGTCACCTAGTTCCGATATGGAGAAGTACGGCCTACGTTCAGACTCAAATTCTAATTCGCAAAAACAAGGAGACACTTGAACAATTGGCAAAAGTGCCGGCAGCAATGGCACGCCCCATCGACCGGTTGTTGAATGTAACTGGAATTACCGCGGGTGTTGACGGCGAAATGATTCGAATCCACAACAAGGGTCCGAAGTCTAAGGGCCCTTCCGCGACTAACAGAAAGATACTCTCGTCACCAAGTACAACCGCACCAAGTCCATCAGCACCCAATATCTACCAGCACAGTGAGGGTCCGAACAGCCCCAATATTGTTGGGGACGATAATCAAGTTGTGATCAACCCTCGCCCAGCGCGAAGGCGTCTATCAGAAGCGCAGATACGCATCCTCTTTGCGGAGCTATCGCACTTTCCTCCAGCGAAGGTGCATCTAGGCGCTTCGGTGCAGGGGGGGACAGAAGCGCGTGACTTTGCGCAGGACTTTCTCGTGCTGTTTAAGGCTTTGAATTGGCCTGTCAACGGGATAGCTCAAGAGATGGCGCCGCCTCATAGAGGCATGAGCGTCCGCGTAATGAAAGTGGGCGAACACCCACCGTCTGCTGATGCGTTGCGCGCCGCAATAAAGAGGCTCGGGTTCGAGGTGGAAGACCTGTACACCGGGAACAAGCTCGATCCTGACGAGTTCGAGGTGCATGTTAGTGCCCTCGAATAGGGGCGCGCGTCATGCTAACTAAGGAACGCAGCCCCGTAGTGATTCTCGATGGATGTAGTGAGTGAAACCAGGTTGACAGGCTTCCCGCGTCATCTATTCGTGACGTAGCGGTTCGTGCGGCACGTCTCACCGCTGACGACGACGGTCTACACGCATCCCTCGGACGAGGAGATGTTCCAGAGGGTGAGGGGGCTTAGCTGCTGACGGTTCCGGATTTGGACCCGGCGATCCCGCGCGGGAGTGTCGCGCTAACGAAACGGACATCGTCGAAGAACTCGAAGATCCAGCTTGAGACAAAGGGGTCGTCTACACACCAGGCTACCCAGTAGCGCAGGATTCCGCTCCCGATTGAAATGGGTCTGTTGTTCAGAGTCGGAGCCACGATTGTCTTGCGAAACTCTGCTTGGTCCGTAGCCGACAGGTCGCGCACGCTGTCCTCATCGTAGACAACGACTTCGTACCCACTGGGCAAGCGCATCTGCGTGTGATTAAAGAAAAAACCGGTGGTGAATCTAGCGATAACCTTGCGAAGCCTCTTGAGGTCCACATTGAATGCCAGACGGTCGCCCAAGTAGATACCGGCAGGTGTATTAACGGATACCGGTGCGGTCCCCTGCAGGATGCGCTTGGCGAGACCAAGACGGTCAGTTCGCCTGAGCCCACGGAATACCTTGGATCGAAGCGCGATTGCCCCCGGATGGCTGCCGGCTCGTTCCTTCATTATTAAGACAGTTCTAAGGTACTCATCGTCCAGGGATGCGCCGCCGTTGCAATCAACGCAGCTTGGGACCGTTATGTAGTCTCGCGGAGCGGACTCGTGGAATAGATTTCTAGCTGGAAGATGGTCCTCAGTCAGCTGACCTACATTGCCGCAGTGGGAGCATTCACCGATCTTCGGAATCTTCACTGGTCTTGCCCCTTACGCGGCTCTCGGCTTCCCCGCCAGCTCCTGCGCCTTCCTGATCGCCGCCTTCGTCCCTCTCTTCGCCTTCACGGCGCGGACCATCGCCTTCTGCGCGGGCTTGAGCTGGCGCATGTGGCCCATGTAGGCGCCCTGGAGTTTCCAGGCCGCACGGGCCTTGAGGGACGTCCGGGCGCGGCGGCGGGTCACGGTCTTTGCGGGAACGGGGGCCTCAGGTCGGTAGGCCCGCAACGAGGCCGCGAAGTCTGCCAGCGCGCGATCGAGGGCGCGGAGGGAGCGGCGGACGATGGTGAGTTGAGTCAGCGCGGTCGATCGAGCCATGGTCGTCTCCTTGAAGTTGGCCCGGAGCCGCGCTCTCCGGGCCTGCTACGTTGCGTCGCCTTGCCTTGCCATGTCATAGGGTGGCGATCGCCGGACCCGTCGCAAGTTAAGGCGACCCCATGTAAGGGGCGTCGCGGGGCGGGCTGTTTAGCTCAAGAGCCCACTCCGGACTCAAATCGGCACCGATCGGTTGTTCAGGTGAGCGGTTCCCTGAACGCCCGTCATGATAGCAAACCGCTGGTTCAGGTTCGATAGATAGAGCTATCATGCGGCGGTCTATTCCCGAGGAGAGAATGAAGACAACGCTATTCATCGGCGCAGGTTTCTCCGCAGCCTTCGGTTACCCCGTGATGGACTCATTCTTCTCTTATGCCGATTTCTGCAAGCGCGTCACAGACGAGGAGCGTGCCTTACTCCGCGAGCTAGTCCTCGAGGCGAGGCGAGCCAACAGCTTCCTAGAGAGTTCGCCCACGAACTTGGAAGATATCCTCTCATTCTCTGAAATGGGCGAGCGGCTTCAGCTGATCAGCGGGGCAGACAGCCGCACTGATCGCCTGCGGAGCATCATTCAGAGGGTCTATTCAGATGTGACCGCTCCTAAGGAGTACTGGCCGCGCTACAAGAAGCTAGAGAAGTTCCTCGGCAAGGACCTATCGGAGTGCAAAGACAGTCTTTCGTTCGTGACGACGAACTACGACCTGAATATTGAAAGCGCATGTATCGCAGCACAGATCCAAACTGATCCCGGATTCGAAATTGATAGGATACCCGGGCAAGGTGTGAGAACCCTGGGCTCGTGCTACTCCACTGGTGGGGTTCCGCTATACAAGCTCCATGGGTCCGTGAACTGGTATCCATCCGATTCAGAGCCGGGAATACGCATCGACGACCGGATCGTTGCTATCCAATCGTGGGATGAGTCTCGGTCACTGCCTGTGATCTGTACAGGAGACTACTGCCCGGCGGGAAGTCCAGCAATTGTACCGCCATCGTTCTTGAAGCCGGATCTCTCCAATGCTCTCAAGGGCGTCTGGCGAGGTGCCGCGCGGGTATTGTCTGAGGCCAACACGATAGTATTTGTTGGGTACAGCTTTCCACCGTCTGACACGGAGATGATGTTCTTCTTGGCCAAGGCCCTGTCCGAGAACGCAGGGCTTAGAGCCTTGTACCTTGTAGACCCCAAGGCCAATGAGATAACCGCTCGGTTGCGGAGAGCCGATACGAGAATCGGGTCCCACTTTAGGGATCTGCTACATCCGATTCAATCGCGCTGGGAAGAAGCTAAGTTAGAAGTGTAGGCTCTGTCAGACCCGTCAAAAGCCGTTCCTGCTCGTCAGGCGCCAGTAGCGTCAGGTCCACGATCTGCGTGACCCTCGCCCGCGTCAGCCCCGTCCTGCGGGCGATTTCCGCATAGTCCCGGACTGCTCCCGAGCGGACGAGCCGCTCGAAGTAGTGGCCCAACACGAGGTACAGGACGGCCTTGGGGATGCGCGGTGTCCGTGCGGTTTCCGGGGCGACGACGGTTCGTAGCGAAGGTACCGTGGACCCTACCGGATGAGCAGGTCGGGCCACTGGCGGCGTCGGCACGGTCTGCGTGACGGGGTCAGCCGCCCGCACCCGCTTCCGCCCCTTGGGCGCGGTCCCGAATCGAACCTGATACTCGACGGTCGTCCCGGCGGTCGCCGGCGTCACGGTCGGGTCAGGCTTCACCGGCCCGCCTCGGCGGCAAGCGTCCGCACACCCGCAGGCGCGAACGTGATCTTCAGGCTCCCGCTCCCGCCGTCGTAGTCGATCCGGTCGATCAGCAGTTGCACGACCCTGGCACGCTCGTGGCTCGTCAGGTGGTCCCAGACGGGCTCGAACGTGGCGAGCGCGGCACGCAGGTCGTCCGCGTCGATCCGCTGCCCCCGTAGCGCCTCCAGTTCGCAGTGGGCGGCGGCCATGGCGTCCTCGAGCCGCTGAACCTCGTCCCGTTGGTCCGGTGTCGAAGGCCGCGACAGACTCTGATGGCTTCGCGACAACCCGACCATCCCTTTCCGTATCTCGTCATGCACCTCGTCGAGTTCGTTCTGCAGCCGGCGTACCTCGGTCTCCAGCTCCCTGCGCCGGGCCGTCAACCCCTGCCGCGACGCCTCGACGGTGGCGGCGACGAGCTCCGGGTCGCGCCCGATCGCGCGGACCTTGTCGATCACAAACTGATCGACCTGCAGGGCGGGGACCGACTTCGAGGGGCATGACGCCCAGCCCTGGCGATGGGCCTTCAGGCACAGGTAGTAGCGGTATCGCCGGCCACGGGCCTGCGAATATGTGGGCGTCATTGCCGAGTCGCACGGGGCGCACCGCAGAATCCCGGCGAGCAGCGACGGGTTTTTCGTGGACCGGCGCTGCGGCTTCCCGCTGCCCGCGTCCAGGGCGGCCTGAACTGCGTCCCAGGTCGCGCGGTCCACGATGGCTTCGTGCTCGGCGGGGATAACCTGGCCGTCGAAGTGGACTTTGGCGACGTAGGCGGGGTTCTGGAGCAGTCCCCGTAGGTTGCAGACGCTGAAGGCCTTGCCGCCATACTCGCGTGCCTCCTTCGTGGTCCACCGCTTCATGGTCCAGCCGCGGCGGTTCAGCTCTGACACGGTTTCAACCAGGGAGCCTGCCTCCAGAAAGAGCCGGAACACGTGACGGACGCGCTCTGCCTCAGGCTCGTTGACGACCAGGCGACCGCCGTCCGGGTGGCGGTCGTAGCCCAGGATGAGGCCACCGCCGACGAACTTCCCCTTTCGCCTGGCGGCGCGGACCTTGTCTCTGGTGCGTTCGGCGGTGGTCTCTCTCTCGGCCTGCGCGAAGGACAGCATGATGCTCAGGAACGCCCGGCCCATCGGCGTCTTGGTGTTGATGGGCTCTGTGACCGAGATCAGGGTGACGCCTCGTTCCTCGAATTGGCGGTTGATGTTCAGGAAGTCCAGGAGCGACCGGCTCAGCCGGTCCAGTTTGTAGACGACAATCGCATCTAGCTTCCCCTCACCGACGTCTTTCAAGAGATGTTGGAGGGCCGGCCGATTCGTCGTAGCTGCGCTAAATCCACCGTCGTCGTAGCGCTCTGAAAGGGCCAGCCAGCCTTCATGCTGCTGGCTGCGAATGAACGCTTCAGCTGACTCCCGCTGGTTATCCAGCGAGGTGAAGTTGCCGTCCAATCCCTCGGAAGTGCTTTTGCGCGTGTAGATTGCGCACCGAACGACGCCGCCCGTCGCCGCCCCGCCGTTCCCGTTCGCGCCCTTACGCGGAGGTCGCATAGCCCTTCCGTTTACGAGGGAGGTTGAAGAAATGGTTGCCAGACCAATGCCCTCCGGTCACTTCCTGCACGACCGCCGTCAGCGACCTGAATAGCCGCCCGTCGTACTCGAAGCGCCCGTCACCGCGGACCTGGACCACGATCGTCCTGTTCTTGTAGCGGCGGGTCAGGGTCGTTCCAGGGGCAAGATATCGGCGTCTCACGGGAGAACCGGCGGCGTCCCGCATGGGGAACGCCCCGACGCCCCAGGGCAACCACTTCAGCGCCTCGGGGAGCAGCTCCTCGATTCGACGCTGCGCTTCCGCGCTCAGGCCGCCGTATTCCTCGGCCTGCAGCGCCCACGCCAACCGCTTCTGCATCCATACGCGGTTACCGCTCCTGGGGTCTTCGCCGAAGACAGCCCGCCACTCGGCCTTCAACTCGGCGGTTGTCATGCGCTGCAACCCCTCCAAGCGTTCCTCGATGCTCATCACGGTCGCGCCTCCTGTGCCGCACAAGGAGGGCGTGTTTCCGCCCATGAATCAAGGGGTTTCGGGGCGGGAACGGGGGTGTTCTCGGGGGTGCAAGCTCAGGGGACGCCAACGCAGGTAGCGCAGTTTAGGTATGGCAGCTTCGGGGAGCTCTTGTTTTCCTATGGATCAGGTGAAATGTGCACGGAAACGAACTGTCTCATGCCGTACCGCTACACGGGGCAGCGGTTCGATCCGGAGACGGGTCTGTATTACTACAAGAATCGATACTACATTCCGGAGGCGGGGAGGTTCGTGACGCGAGACCCATCGGGGTATGTCGATGGATCAAACATGTACGCCTATTCTACTAATTCACCAGCTTCCCTATCTGACCCGCTGGGGCTAAACAGCGTGTTCGGATTCGATGGAAATCTAAGGGATAAGAGAATATACGATTTCGACGGCAACAGAATGAGTCGTGTCGGCTCGGGAGCGTATGATTCGGCCATGATCCAGGCACACGGAATGAAAAGCGGATGGGGAGCCCTGAGAAGCGCCCTAGATTTCAATTGCACCGCCGACGCAGCCACGCAGTCATCCATGTTCTTTTCTGATCACTCTCCAAACGCAAGCGGAAGTACTTCATCTGGCAAGCCTAGTACCTCAACAGTAAAGCCGCCAGTAGTGGTAATTTTCTATGGTGGCAACAATAATCCGAATAATGAAGCTACGCGCGGAGGTACAAGAGACGACACGGAATTGGATACACTTGGGGACAATTTGTCACGAGAAGGTCACAAAGTACTCGAATTTCAGACGGGAGATAATGTAGCCAACTACAAGGCTGATTCAGGCACACTTGACAGTGCGAAGATGGACGTGGTGGAAAAAAGCGTGCGAGAAACAATGAAGGCAGAAGGCACTACCGCGGTGTGTATCATAGGTTTCAGTCTTGGCTCCAACCCGGCGATAGACCTCGCGAACCGGTTACATGATAACGTTCAGAGTCTTCACTTGGTCGATCCCCAGACGGAACTACATCAGTCAGTTGTCAATCACGATATTGCGTCGCGGACCTTCACCTATCTCGCTGGAGGGCTCCAGGGTTTAGCAGATCGGTTCAAACAAGACGCCGCAAGTAGCCTTGGACGCACGGACTCTTGGCCTTTTACTTCACGTGTCTTTGATTCCCAGACAAGACAGGAGATTCCGCCAAAAAGAGTGCTATATCGAGTTAGTCATTACGACATGGATACCATGACCCCGGGAGCCCTATATTGGGTCGAACGTAGCATAAGCCAGGGAATGTAGGGGCACACCAAACAAATGACCAGCACAACCAACCGACAAACAAGCCTAGCACTTGGCGTTGCATTCAGCGCGATCTTATGTGTGGCGCATTGCACTGCTTCAGAGCCCCGGCCGGGGCGTGTAAGCGGTCTGAGATTTATGCACGACGGCAAGATCGTCAGCTCAAACTATGATGGGACTGTGCGTCAGTGGGATTCTCGGTCTGGTGATGAAAAGAGGTTGTTTCACGGCCGTGAAGTCATTTATGACCAGGACGCCAACGACATAGGTGACATCGTCGTATCAGGACCAAAGGCCGTCACTCTCGCATGCGTTAAGAGTAATTGTGAGCACTCCCTAAGGTTGACAGCAAGGTCGGAAGATAGTCCACTAAGAGTGGCAGTGGGTCCTACTGGCCGAAGGATTGTTGGTGGATATGTCGGAGATGATCTATCGCTCGCTGTCTGGAAGAGTCCTTTTCACGAACCGAACGGAAGAATTGTTATTGGCCCTAGCGAAGTCGAATTAGACGGATCCAAGTACACAACCAATATTGCAAGAGTGTTGTTCGGGTTGGACGATAGTATCATTATCGCGGCGGTAATTGGTCAAGGAGTCATGGTCTATGATGTGGATAGTGGTGGGATAAAGGCCCTACTTCAGCCGTTGCAAAGAGACGTAGTGGATGTGTGCTTGGCCCGCGGAACGAGAAGGCTCATAGTGGTCGCTTCAAGTGGCGTGGTGCGAGGATACGATGCGGGGAAGTG
>Ga0207644_10003502_pt1 | contig 10158 bp, 7 predicted proteins | sample KBSS73metaG_FD_184326 | JGI IMG/M metagenome (GOLD analysis project Ga0207644, IMG submission 184326) | Switchgrass rhizosphere microbial communities from Kellogg Biological Station, Michigan, USA - KBS S7-3 metaG (SPAdes) (version 2) | ecosystem: Host-associated > Plants > Roots > Rhizosphere >... | reverse complement strand
AGTGGGCAGGCTTTTATACTGCAGAAGTTAAACCAGCAGTATGCATTGCACTTTTGTTATGCAAACTGAGAACTGCAAACTGGCAACCGCCAACTCAATTATAGAACGACCAGGAAACCCCGATCTTCAATAACCGGTCTGGAGCAGGGTAGCGGTTAACCATGTAGTATCCCTTGCTAAACAATCCCTGGTTGACATAATCATACATCACAAAAATGTTGGTACGGATCAGCGTTGCCTTGAAGAATACAGTGGCTACAGGATACGATGAAAAAGTAAGATTAGGGCTATTATTATAAAACTGACCGAGCCCTACCGCATAAGATGGTGCTACATAGGGCGTATTATAACGCACATTGATACCAAAATTACTATTCAGCACATTAAATAGCAGCTTAGAATAATACAAACTGCTGAAAGTATACACCGACGGAGTGCGTAAAGTATTTTGATAATCACTCTTTTGATAAACTACGTAATTATCAAAATGCCATCGGCGCCAGGTTATATTTTTACCCACGCTTAGTTTTATGAGATTGATCGGATTATGCAATTGTGCCGGGGTCGCATCTATCCCATTAGGCTCAGCTGTGAAATATAGGTAATCGTTAATCATGTAGTACTCAGCCTTCAGGTCAAGTTTGAGCAAGTCATTAATATAATTAAACGACAGATTGGTAGTTTTTTGATTGCTAAAACTATTATGAAATATGTAATGGTTCGATATCCAATCGGTATAAACTAGCGGCGGCGAGCTGCTTTGCTGATAAGCCCCGAATATTATCCTGCCTGCTTTTTGTCCTCCCGACAAACTTAATTTTGCTTCATAAAGGAAGTTACCGAAATCTCGCCCCGCCGCAATTTGTTGCAAATCAACATCCAGCAATATTTTATTACTGAACCGATAGCCGGCTTTCCCTTTCAGGGTAATATTCTGGAAGGAATTGTTTTGTACCCGCTGATTGACTACTTGCCGCGAAAAATTAGCATTGGTAATGGTATCGGTAACGAATTGCTGATATGTATAGTAATCATGAACTAAACCAAGGTCGACCTTAACTTCATTCTTTACGATACCCGTAGATTTTCCACGCAGATAAAAGCTATATGAAAAACCGTTTTGTAAATGAAAAACGGAGAGCGAATCTCTTGAATAAGTTGAACTATAATAGTAATCAGGAAACACGCCATATGTATCCGCCTCATTTTGCAGGAATTTATAAGTGTTCTTGTTATAATAAAGCGTATATGAAACCCGCTGCGTGGGTAATATTTTTGTTTTGTCGACGCTTTTTATCGTCGTATCAATTTTACCAATGTAGTAAAACTGCTTTATATAAAATCCGTTGTTACGGATGTTATCCTTTGAATTGTATAAGCGTACAGGCTGATTTTGCGAGGTGACATAACCACTGGTCGGCGGGGCCGTAAAAATTGAATCATTTTGTATTGATCCATTCTCAGGCGCCTTCAGATTATTAAAATTATAGCTCGCCAGCAAATTATAGCGTTTGCTTTTCGATTCATACCAGGTAAATATCGCACCTGTAAGGTCACTTACGCCCTGTTGCGGATAAAAGCCACGCGATCCGATAAAATTCAGATTAAAACCTACATTCCATTGAGGATTGACGTTTTGTGTATGTAATACCTTAAAGATCTGCTCCTTTACACCACTTGCAAAAAGGGACAAATTGGTATAGGGTACACGTGCTTTGTAATACTGTATATCCTGCGGTGTAAAAAGATAAGCATCCAGGAAATGTTGCCCTACATCAAAGCCGATGGTCTTGCTGGGTTCAAACAACAGGCTGCGTTCGGCAAGCCCCAGGTTCCCCAACCCTATTTTGGGGCTGCGCGGCTGATATAAGGGACTGTAATTTTCAAAATTGACAAGCCCGGTGTCCAGCGGAAACACCTGCGTACTGTCGCTCAGCAAACGCTCATTGGTTACCCTGATAAATTTGGAAGTAAAAATAACCGAGTCACGCTTCTTTTCTTCCTTTTGTCTTTGAGCATCTATCTCCTGGTCGCCCGTAAGTTTTTTACCCGGTTGTTTTGTAGTAGTATCGTTGTTAAGATTATTCCTTCTGATGTTATTGTTCGGATAACCAGGTATATTTTGGGTTTGCGCCATTACGACACCTGCCGAAAAACACATCAGCATTACTAAAAGAAAAATATATCGAAGTCGGTTATACATTAAAGGCCGGCAATCAGTTGTTTAAGTACTAATGTCATTTTGGGTTCAGCTTCGTGTGCAACCGCCAGAATTTCTTCCACCGATACCGGGTGCAGCGTATCTGGAAATCCTTCGTCAGTTAATACCGATATAGCAAAAACCGGCAGCCCCATATGGTTAGCTACAATCACTTCGGGAACGGTACTCATGCCTACGGCATCTCCGCCAATTATCCTCAGATAACGGTATTCAGCCTTGGTTTCAAGGTTCGGCCCTGTCACAGCTACATAAACACCCTTATGGCAGATAATATTATTCTCTTTGGCAATATTAAGTGCATTCACGATCAGATCGCGACGATAGGGTTGGCTCATATCAGGGAAACGTGGGCCCAATTGCTCCTCATTTCTGCCGATTAAAGGATTATGCGTTTGCAGGTTTATATGGTCTTCTATAACCATCAGGTCGCCCTTTTTGAAGTCAGAATTAAGCGATCCGCTGGCATTGGATACAAACAAGGTTTTTATGCCCAGCATCTTCATCACCCTTACCGGGAAAGTGATCTGTTGCATGGTATAGCCTTCGTAGTAATGCAAACGCCCCTGCATAGCCACCACCTTTTTACCAGCCAGCGTACCGAATATCAGTTTGCCTGAATGAAACTCAAGAGTTGATATCGGAAAGTCGGGGATATTGGAGTACATCAGTTGTTTTTCAACTTCTATCTCGGTTACTAATCCGCCGAGTCCGGTACCCAGTATAATACCTATTTCAGGTTCAAAATCGCCTATGCGACTTTTAATGTATAAGGTTGTTTGTTGTATGTTCTCTAACATATTGTATTACCAATTGGTCAAACTGCTGTGCCGCGTTGTTTAAGAATTGTACCCCTATTGGGATGACTAAAACCGGCAACGATTGTACAAGCGGAAGCAGTTCGTGTTCAACTAAACGCTGCGCGTCCTTTTCTGTTGTAATGATCACTTTTTTTTGTGCAGTACAGGCAGCAAATTCATCGGCAAGTTTACTGATATTTTTTAAGCTAAAGCGATGATGATCGGGATAATTGTGATGCACCAGCTTTGACGTATATTTTTTGATATGGTGTACTAAAGGTTTGGGATTGGCGATGCCGGTTACCAGGAATATGGTTGTATCGCTGTCTAATGTTACATCTGACTTATTGCTATTTAAATCCTGCAAAGGCAAATAAACAATCGAGGTAAAAAATAAGGATTGATATGGCAGTGGATCAATTTTCCCGGCGATTTTCTGCTGTTCATCATTGCTTAATTGTTCCGGACATTTAGTAACAACGACGATATCCGCCCGCCAGCGTCCGCTGAACGGCTCGCGCATGTAACCCGCGGGTAAAAGCAAATGCGGCTCATTAATGCGGTTATAGTCAAATAGCAAAATACTTAGTCCCGGTTTCACGGCACGATGCTGATAAGCGTCATCCATCAAAACCAGGTTGTGTGTATGGACAAGTTCTTTAATGCCATCTACGCGCTTCTCGCATACCACAACAGTTATATCCGGAAACTTATATTTGAATTGCAGGGGCTCGTCTCCTGCTTGTTCGGCAGTTGAATCGGGTGTTACTGTTAAAAAGCCCTTGGTTTTACGTCCATAGCCGCGACTTAGCGTTGCCAGTTGATAATGATCCTTAAGCAATCTTACCAGATACTCTGTCATGGGCGATTTGCCTGCCCCTCCTACTTCCACGTTGCCCACTGAGATAACAGGTATTTTAAATTTCCGGCTTTTCAGTATCCCGCCATCATAGCACCAATTACGGATAGAGACAATCAAACCATATAACAGTGAGAATGGGAATAAGAGCCAGCGGAGTTTCATATAAACGGTAAAGATATAAAAAACGCTTCGATAGGGATTTTGTACGTAGTTTTATAACTTAGTTTTCAAAACTATACCATGAAGCTTAAATTATCTATCCTTTTCCTTATAGCTCTCAACGCTACTGCTTTCGCCCAAACCGACAGCAAACTCACTTCCCAATTACAAAACGCCATAAAAGGCTTCAACGGACAGGTAGGCATCTATGTAAAAAACTTAAAAACGGGTAGAACAGTGGCTATTAATGCAGATACATTGTTTCCTACTGCCAGTATGATCAAGGTGAGCATACAATGCGGTGTGATGGATAAGATAGAAAAGGGTGAACTTGCTTATAATCAAAAATTGATCTACCGCGATTCATTGTTATATCCCGGCGAGGACATCCTGGGATCATTTAAAGACAAGGACACCATTGAGCTAAGCAAGGTTGCTCTGCTGATGATCACTATGAGCGACAATACGGCCAGCACCTGGCTGCAAAAGATCGTAACGGGAGAATACATTAACAGTTGGCTGGATAAAAACGGATTTAAAGTGTTACGTGTAAACTCAAGGGTGAAAGGCCGTGAGACTATCCGTTCCAAATATGGCTGGGGTGTTAGTTCACCATATGAAATGTGCCGTTTATTTACGATGATACGTAACGGCGAGGCAGTGAGCCCGGCGGCAAGCGAACGGATGTATCGCAACCTGGTACGCATATATTGGGACGACAAAGCTTTATCGCAAATACCGCCCTATGTCCAGGCCGCCAGTAAGCAGGGCGCCGTGGATGAGGCAAAATCAGAGACCGTACTGGTAAATGCGCCTCATGGCGATTACGTTTTCTCGATAATGACCAATAATAATAAAGATCAGCGCTGGGTACCCGATAATGAAGGGTATGTGCTCATTCGTAAAATATCCGCCTTGTTATGGCACTACTACGAACCTAAGAGCGACTGGAAGCCGGCCCCCGGCATAGACAAGCTGATGCTGAACGAGTGACACTTTTCTGACAACCTGTCACGGATTCCGTGCATTTCCCTGACGAAATATTAGGCGATTTTGGCGTCCTGTAGCCTTTTTTACTGCCAAATTGATATTGGCATACACCTTGTTGATACTGCATAGGTTTAAATATTAAAAAAGGAAAAATCAATCATATATGTCTAAAATAATTGGAATCGACTTAGGAACAACGAACTCCTGCGTTGCAGTAATGGAAGGTAACGAACCGGTAGTTATTGCTAACAGCGAGGGTAAACGTACTACGCCGTCCGTTGTGGCGTTTGTTGACAACGGCGAGCGTAAGGTAGGTGACCCTGCCAAGCGCCAGGCTATCACCAATCCCACAAAAACTATTTATTCTATCAAGCGCTTCATGGGTAATAAATTCGATGAGGTGACCAAAGAAACTGCCCGTGTGCCGTACAAAGTGGTTAAAGGCGACAACAACACTCCGCGTGTTGAGATCGACGACCGCAAATATACCCCGCAGGAAATTTCAGCTATGATCCTTCAGAAAATGAAGAAAACGGCTGAAGATTTCTTAGGCACTGAAGTAAGCGAAGCAGTTATTACTGTTCCTGCTTATTTTAATGATGCTCAGCGCCAGGCTACTAAAGAAGCCGGTGAAATTGCAGGCCTGAAAGTTCGTCGTATCATTAACGAACCTACTGCCGCTGCCTTGGCTTACGGTCTTGACAAAGCACACAAGGATATGAAGATCGTTGTGTTTGACTGCGGTGGTGGTACCCATGACGTGTCAGTGCTTGAACTAGGTGATGGCGTGTTCGAAGTAAAATCAACCGATGGTGATACCCACCTTGGTGGCGACGACTTTGACCACGTAGTTATCGATTGGCTGGCTGATGAATTTAAGAATGATGAAGGCATTGACTTGCGTAAAGATCCAATGGCTTTGCAACGTTTAAAGGATTCTGCTGAAAAAGCTAAAATTGAGCTTTCAAGCAGCCCGCAAACTGAGATCAATTTGCCTTATATCACTGCTGCTGACGGTATGCCTAAGCACCTGGTTAAAACATTAACCCGCGCTAAATTTGAGCAACTGTCTGACAATTTAATAAAACGTACTATAGAGCCGTGCAAATCAGCATTGAAAAGTGCAGGATTAAGTATTTCCGATATCGACGAAATTATATTGGTAGGCGGTTCAACCCGTATCCCTGCGATACAGGAAGCTGTAGAAAAATTCTTTGGCAAGGCCCCTTCAAAAGGCGTAAACCCTGATGAAGTGGTTGCCATAGGTGCTGCCATACAGGGTGGTGTGTTGACGGGTGAAGTAAAAGATGTATTGCTGCTCGACGTTACCCCGCTTTCATTAGGTATCGAAACTATGGGTGGTGTAATGACCAAATTGATCGAAGCAAATACGACTATCCCGACCAAGAAATCGGAAGTGTTCTCTACTGCATCTGATAGCCAGCCTTCTGTTGAGATCCACATCTTACAGGGCGAACGTCCGATGGCTGCCCAGAACAGGACTTTAGGCCGCTTCCATTTGGACGGTATTCCGCCTGCTCCTCGTGGTGTGCCGCAAATCGAAGTATCATTCGACATCGATGCCAACGGTATATTACACGTATCAGCTAAGGATAAAGCTACCGGTAAAGAACAAAAGATCCGTATCGAAGCTTCATCGGGCTTAACTGATGCTGAAATCAAAAAGATGAAGGACGAAGCTGAAGCAAATGCTGAAGCTGACAAAAAGGCAAAAGAAGAAGTTGAAAAACTGAACTCTGCTGATGCCCTGATCTTTACTACTGAAAAGCAACTGAAAGAATATGGTGATAAGATATCAGCAGATAAAAAGGCTCCTATCGAAGAAGGTTTGAAAAAATTAAAGGAAGCCTACGCTTCTAAAAACCTTGACGCCATCGAATCAGCGCAAACCGAGTTGAATGCTGCATGGACTGCCGCATCTGAAGAGATGTACAAAGCCGCGGGCGATGCCGGCCAAGCTCAGCCAGGTGGTGACGGTGCAGGAGCTGGCAACGGGACTGCACAGGATGCCGGTGACCATGTTACTGATGTTGACTTCGAAGAAGTAAAATAATAAATCCATTATATAGCGAAAGCCCGTCCTGTTTAACAGTGACGGGCTTTTTTGTTTTTCCCAGTCCACTAGCCGGTACAAATACACAATGCAAATGGATAATTGCTAATAGTAGAAAGGAGGCTCCTATGGAGCCAATTTTACCGGCTTACTTTTCTATAAACAGGATACTCCTACAGAGTTTTCTTGCAATTCGTCGTAAGCAACGCTCCATAGGAGCACCTTGTTTATAGCAACAATAGACAGAAGCGAATCGGCTCCATAGGAGCCTCCTACTAAGCGATAGAAAGGTTTATTCCATAAAATTAAACAAAAAACGGATCTTTAAATGAATATTCCCTTTAGATAATAGTAACTCCGTAGGAGTATCCTGTTTTATGGCAACGATTAATAAAAAAGAACGGGCTCTATAGGAGCCTCCTAATAACAGATAGAAAAGCTATTCCATAAAATCAAACAAAACCGCTCTTCAAACAGTATTTCAAACTTTTCTAACAATTCGAGGTATTCTTGTTTGAACGATCTTTTCTGATGATGTTTTTCCTGGTTGAGAATATATTTAACAACTGCATCAATATGAGATTGGGAATAAGAAAATACGCCATAACCTTCCTGCCAGTTAAATCTACCCCTTACCCAACCCTGATTATTAATAAACTCATTGCTTTCAACCTTTACCTCCTTAACAAAATTTGATATAAGAACGGTCGGTTTAAAGCCTACAAATAGATGCACATGATCGGGCATGCAATTTATGGCCAGCATTTTGGCTTTCCTGTTTTGTACAAGACCTGTAATATATTTATGTAATTCCTCCTTATGTCGCTTTGGAATCAAATTTTGCCTGTGCTGAACGGCAAAGACAAATTGCAGATAGATTTGTGAAAAGGTATTGGCCATTTTGAAGAGTAATTATAACAAAAAAATCCCGCCTTTTTTTGAGCGGGATTCTAAATATCTGCAAGAAAATTTATGCCCAAAGATTAGACGGATAAACTCCGTCTGCTACCAGTTTAGATATACTTGCCTGTACAATCGGCTTATCTTCTTTGTAAGTAACACCAAACCATTTAGATTGAGTCGGAATCACTTTGAATGATGTTGTACCTGATTTTATCAGTTCATCAGCAGCAAGCGGGATAAAAAATTCTGCTTTAGGGTTATTCTCATTGGCTTCAACAAATCTTTTGAACATCGGCTCACTTTGTTTGAAGATAGCAGGTGTAAAGCCCCAGAAGTTCATTGATACACGGGTATCATTTGGCAATGAATGTTCCCCTGTAGCATCTTTATAAGCTACTGTTCCGTCTTCTTTAAAATATACTTCAGTACGTTCGTTGATCTCCACCATGTTGCCCTTTTCATCAACTTTACATACACCGCGGGATACTGAACCGTACTCAGATAAAGTTTTATCTATCTGGTATCCTACTAATGAATAAGTATCGTCTGCAGCTTCAGTGGTCAGGAACTTTGCCATTTTCTCAAATGCTTCCCGGCCATAGTAATCGTCCGCATTGATCACACAAAAAGGCTCGTGAACCTGGTTGCGGGCTGCAAGCACTGCGTGCTGCGTACCCCATGGTTTCGACCTTTCAATCGTTTTATCAATGCCAAAAGGTTTCAGGTCATAGCTTTGGAAAACATAATCAGTTTCAACACGGCCTTTTAATTTTGGCTCGAAGATCGACTTAAAAGTATCAGCAAATTCCTCGCGAATAATGAAGCTGATCTTGCCAAATCCGGCGTTGATAGCGTCATAAATGGAATAATCGATAATTGTTTCGCCATTCGGACCGAAGCCGTCAACTTGTTTCATGCTTCCATAGCGGCTGGCCATGCCTGCGGCCAGTATCAGTAGGGTGGGTTTCATAATTGTTTATTAGGTACTGTTTTTGAGTGCTTTTTTGTTTAATTATATCTCAAAGGGCATTTATACTTAAATTGTTTTGGTAAAGTTCATTTTCCAAAAGTAATTTATAAATGTCAAACATACAATTATTGGACAACTTATTTAATATACCTGAAATCCTGACCGTCTTTTACATTTAACAGCACCTCATATATTAGTCGTATTACATTGTCTACATCTTCCTTGTGGATCATCTCAACGGTGGTATGCATATAACGCAAAGGCAGGGAAATCAATGCAGATGGCACTCCATCATTTGAATAAGCAAAAGCATCTGTATCAGTGCCGGTTGAACGTGATGACGCCTGACGCTGGAATGGGATATCTGCTTTTTGTGCCGATTCGATCAGCAACTTATTTACATTGTTCTGCACAGCAGGAGCATAAGAGACTACCGGGCCTTTACCACAGGCCAGATCGCCCTGTGTGATCTTGCTGATCATCGGGGTTTGGGTATCGTGGGTAACGTCAGTTACGATAGCCAGGTTTGGTTTAATGTGATGTGCGATCATCTCAGCACCACGTAAGCCTATCTCCTCTTGTACCGCATTTACGATGTATAAGCCAAAAGGTAATTTCTTCTTATTCTCTTTCAGTAAGCGGGCAACTTCAGCGATCATAAAGCCACCGGCACGGTTATCCAATGCACGGCCAACATAATAGCGATCATTCAGCACCATAAACTCATCTTCATAGGTAATTACGCACCCCACATGGATGCCCAATTTTTCAACCTCTTCTTTGGTGGTGCATCCGCAATCCAGGAAAATATTTTTCAGCGTAGGCGCTTCTTCTTTTTCGCCCGAACGAGTATGAATAGCAGGCCATCCGAATACTGCTTTTACTACGCCGTTATCAGTGTGAATATTAACCCGCTTTGATGGAGCTATCTGGTGATCAGAGCCTCCGTTGCGGATCACATAGATCAACCCATCGCTGGTAATATAATTTACAAACCATGAAATTTCATCCGCATGGGCCTCAATTACCACTTTATATTTAGCTTTTGGATTGATGATACCTACTGCTGTACCATAGTTATCTACATAATGCTCGTCAATATAGGGCTTAATGTAATCGAGCCATAATTTCTGACCTTTTGCTTCAAATCCTGTCGGAGAAGGGTTGTTGATATATTCCTCG
>Ga0207644_10003501_pt1 | contig 10159 bp, 6 predicted proteins | sample KBSS73metaG_FD_184326 | JGI IMG/M metagenome (GOLD analysis project Ga0207644, IMG submission 184326) | Switchgrass rhizosphere microbial communities from Kellogg Biological Station, Michigan, USA - KBS S7-3 metaG (SPAdes) (version 2) | ecosystem: Host-associated > Plants > Roots > Rhizosphere >... | reverse complement strand
CGAACGTGGTGCGGATGTCGCGCGCCTCCAGCTCGGGCCAGAGGGAGCCCTTCACATGGAGGAGCGTGAAGATCGGGGCCTCGGGGAAGAGGCGGGCCAGGGAGACGAGCACCTTCTCCCCGCCGCGCATCCCCGTCAGCCAGTCATGGACGAGGGCAACCCTCACCGGTCAACCACGACACATCTTCGGGCAAGGGGCGGCCGGGCTGTGAATCGGGGACGCCCGCCTCAGCGGGCTTCCTCGGCCGCGGCCACGGCGGGCACGGTCACGCCGAGGACCTTCATGTAGCCGGCGTGGATGGCCCGCGCCGAGCGCTCCCAGCTGAAGTGGTGGACCCGCTTCCGCCCGCGCGCCACGGGGGGTCCGCTGCGCGCGATGAGCCCCTATATCGGCGTCGCTGCGGGCTATCTCTACAACGAGATCGATGCCAGCGGAGAGTTCCTCAAGTTTTCCGACAACGTCGCGCACTCCGTGGGCCACTATACGAAGGCCATCGGGAATGGTCTCGCCGGGCGGGCGGGTCCCGATCACCAGCTCATCGCCGCCCAGGCCGAGGCGCCGGATAGCTTCCAGTACAGCGTCAAGGCCGGTATCGAATTCCCCCTCAAGAAGGGACTCCTCCTGGTCTTGAGCGGTTCCTGGATGTGGGCCGACAAGGCGATGGACATCACGATCGACGGCAAGCACAGCTTCGGCGAAGCGATCCCCGTCGGCGACACCGATTTCGAGTACCCGGTCGGCGGGATGCCCGTCGCCGTGACGTCCGGGGGGCTGGTCGACTATGCCTCGGGCCACCCGATCCCCAAGCCGAACCAGAGCTGCAAGTTCCGGGTTCTTCCCCAGGACGGGGTCCCCGATACCGGGAGCTACTACGCGCAGGGGGGCGAGATCCGGTACGACGGATTCACGTTTGGTTTTGGAGTGCGCTACCAATTCTGATCGACTTGTGATAGTATTCTGTTTCCCGGCGGCCATAGCGAAGGGGCCACACCCGTTCCCATTCCGAACACGGTAGTTAAGCCCTTCAGCGCCAATGGTACTGCGCTGGCAACGGCGTGGAAGAGTAGGACGTCGCCGGGACTTTTGATCTTCCCAGCCTCCCTCTCGGGAGGCTTTTTTTTGGCCTGGACGGGGTGATAAACTAACCCCCTTCCATCGGAGCGCGACGCGGCATGTCGGGACATTCGAAGTGGAGCACCATCAAGCACAAGAAGGGCGCCCTCGATGCCAAGAGGGGGAGGATCTTCACCCGCCTCATCAAGGAAATCACCGTCGCTGCGAAGATCGGCGGAGGGGACGCCGACGGCAACCCGCGCCTGCGCGGCGCGATCGCCGAGGCCAAGGCCAATAACATGCCCGCCGACAACATCAAGCGAGCCATCCAGAAGGGCACGGGCGAGCTCCCCGGCGTGACCTACGAGGAGCGGACCTACGAAGGGTACGGCCCGGGCGGTGCTGCGGTCCTCATGCAGACGATGACGGACAACGTCAACCGCACGACCGCGGAGCTGCGGCACATGCTCGGCAAGCACGGCGGGAACCTCGCGGAGGCCAACGCGGTCGCTTGGATGTTCGAGCGTAAGGGTCAGATCGTCGTCTCCAAGGCGGGGACCGCCGAAGACGCGCTTCTCGAGATCATCCTCGAGGCCGGTGGAGAAGACCTGCGCGACGACGGCGAGAATTTCGAGATCATTACGTCTCCGGAGGCCTTCGAAGACGTCAAGAAGGCGGTTGAAGCCAAATCGATCACCATCGTCGGATCGGAGCTCTCGATGGTGCCCCAGAACTATGTGCGGCTCGAGGGCAAGAAGGCCCAGCAGATGCTGGGCATGATGGAAGCGCTCGAGGACCACGAGGACATGCAGAAGGTCTTCGCGAACTTCGACATCGACGAGTCCGAAATCCAGGAATAAGAGTGGCGGGCCTGTGAGGATCCTCGGGATCGATCCGGGCTCGCGCATCACCGGCTACGCGCTTCTCGAGGTCAGAGGCGGCCAGGTGACCTTCGTCGAGGGGGGCGTCCTGCGCGGGCGCGATCCGGGGGGATTCCCCTCGCGTCTGGCGGCCATCGCCACGTCCCTCGAAGAGCTCGTGGACCGCTCCCTTCCCGAGGAGACCGCGGTGGAGGACCTCTTCCACGCCGTCCATGCCCGCTCCGCCCTGCAGCTCGCCCATGCGCGAGGCGTGGTCCTGAGCACGCTCGCCCGGCGCGGGCTCCCCATCTCCGAATACACCCCGCTGCAGATCAAGAAGGCCGTCTCGGGCTACGGCTACGCCGGCAAAGAGGCGCTGCGGGAGCTCGTCGAGCAGCTTCTGAAGATCCCTCCCGGGATCCTCGCCATCGACGCCTCCGATGCGGTCGCGGTCGCTCTCTGTCATATCCAGGCGCTGCCGATGCGCGACGCGGTGGCCTCGGCGCGCCGCCTCGAGGAAGCGGCCGGCCGGGAGTCCCGCGCGCGCTCGGGATCCCGGACGGCGCCCTCCGTCCGGAGCCGGACTCGATGACCGGAGCCGGGCGAGCGCCCTCGATCCGGATCGAGCCGTCCCCTGATGGAAGGGGCCGCCCCTCGATCGGACGCACCAGGGAAGCCTGGATGCGGAACGAACCGCTCGCCGGCCGGGAGAGAGCGCGTTGATCGGACGATTGACGGGGAAGATCGCGCGGCGCCACCCCCAGGAAGTCCTTCTCGATGTGGGCGGCGTCGGCTACAAAGTCGCCATACCGCTCTCGACCTTCATGAGCCTCCCCGCGGACGGCGAGCCGGCCGCGCTGGAGATCTACACGCTGGTCCGCGACGACGCGATCCTGCTCTACGGGTTCGGCACCCTCGGCGAGAAGGACCTGTTCGAGGCGCTCCTCTCCGTTTCGGGAGTCGGGCCCAAGGTCGCTCTCGCGATCCTGTCGGGCCTGCCTCCCGAGGAGGCGGCGCGGCTCATCGAGGCGGGGGATGCGGCCGGATTGCGCGCGATCCCCGGTGTCGGACGCAAGCTGGCGGAGCGGGTCGTGCTCGAGCTCAAGGACAAGATCGTCAAGCTCGGTCTCGGCCTAGCTGTGGGAGCCGTGTCGGCCCCCCGGGTCCTGGGCGAGGACGAAGCGCATTCGGCGCTGGTCAACCTCGGCTATGCGGCGGCGGAGGCGCGCACCGCCATCGATCGCGCGCGCCTCGAGCACCAGGGCGGACCGCTCCCCGTCGAAGCCCTGCTGCGCGGCGCCCTCCGCATCCTGGCCCACTGAGGTGCTCATGGGGTCGGCAACCCGGCCCTGATGAAGCCGACGGCCGCTTCGCGACCGCGGCCATCGTGGTGGTGAGGTGGCCGCGACTCACTCATTTCCCGCTGAGCGTGTCGCTGTTCGTGGCACACTAGGCGCGCATGGAGATCCGGCCCATCACCACCGACGCGGCGCCCGAGGAGCGTGACTTCGAAGCGAGCTTGCGTCCCAAGCGCCTGGCGGAGTACGTCGGACAGCCCAAGATCAAGAGAAACCTCGCGGTCTTCATCGAAGCGGCGCGCAAGCGGCGCGAGGCGCTGGATCACGTCCTTCTCTCCGGGCCGCCGGGGCTCGGAAAGACCACCCTCGCCCACATCATCGCGGCGGAGCTCGAGGTGGGGATCCGGGTCACTTCGGGGCCGACCCTCGAAAAGGCCGGCGACCTTGCGGCGATCCTGACCCGGCTCGAGCCCCACGATGTGCTCTTCATCGACGAGATCCATCGGCTCGCGGCGACCCTCGAGGAGGTGCTGTACCCGGCCCTCGAGGACTTCAAGCTCGACCTGGTGGTCGGTCAGGGGCCGACGGCGCGGTCGATCCGGCTGGACGTCGCTCCGTTCACCCTGATCGGCGCCTCGACGCGCGTGGGGCTCCTTTCGGCGCCGCTTCGGGACCGCTTCGGGATCGTCCACCATCTCGAGTTCTACGGGGCGGAGGACCTGACGCTGATCGTGACGCGCTCGGCGGGGATCCTGGGATGCCCGATCACGAGCGAAGGAGCCAACGAGATCGCCCGCAGGGCCCGGGGCACGCCGCGGATCGCGAACCGGCTCTTGCGCCGCGTGCGCGACTTCGCGCAGGTCGAGGGGGCCGCAACGATCGATCTGGCGGAGGCGCGCCGCGCGCTCGACCTCCTCGAAGTGGACGACTACGGCCTCGACGAGGTCGATCGCCGCCTGCTCCTGACGATCCTGGACAAGTTCGCCGGGGGGCCCGTGGGGCTCACGACTCTCTCTTCCGCGATCGGCGAGGAGCGCGGGACCATCGAGGAAGTCTACGAGCCCTACCTCATCCAGATCGGCTTTCTGGATCGCACACCGCGGGGACGCACCGTGACGCGGCTCGCCCGCCGGCACCTGCGCACGGCCGTGGATACGGCGCCGCAACCTCCGCTCTTTCGGGAGTAGCCGCTTCGAGCGGACACAGGTTCAGCGCGGGGATGCGGAGCCCGGAGCCCGACCACCTTTGTCGAGATCGCGCAGCAGGGCGCGCGCCGAATCCGCCAGACGCGGGTCCACTCCGCGCGGCTGCGCGATGTAGGCGGTGAGCTCCCGCCGTGCGCCCGGCGCATCCCCCGCCGCCAGAAGCAGCTTTCCGCGCAGGAAGGCGAGACCCGGATAGGCCGGATGGGTCTGGGCGAGCCGGCGTGCGTCCTCTTCCGCGGGCGCGCGCCGGCCCAGCTGCAGCCGCGCGAGGGCGCGGCCGAAGAGGGCGTCGGGGTCGGCAGGGGAGAGCGCCAGGCAGCGGTCGTACGCGGCGAGGGCCTCGTTCCAGCGGGACGCGAGCGCCTCGATCCTCCCCAGCGCGGTCCATGCGCCCGTCAGGGTGGGATCCGCGTCCACCGCTTTCTGGAGGGCGCCGCGCGCGCCCTGAGCGTCCCCCGCATCCGCGCGCGCGACGCCGAGCGCCGCGAAGAGCCCGGGAGCGGCGTTTCCGAGCCGGATCGCCTCCTCGTATTCGCGGATCGCCCCTGTCATGTCGCGCCGCGCATAGAGGACGTTGCCGAGGGCGTAATGCCCCGTGGCCTCGGCCGGACGCAGCGCCAGCGCCGTCTTCCACGCGGCCACCGCTGCATCGAGCTGGCCCGCGGCATGCAGCGCGTTGGCGAGGTTCGCCTGATTCTCGTAGACGCCCGGTGAGCGCCGCGCCGCGTCCCGAAGGCGCTCGAGACCCTCATCGCGCCGGCCGAGGGAAAAATCCAGGACTCCCTGCATGCCGAGCGCGGCGGGGTTTCGGGGGTCCGCGGAGAGGATCGGCGCCAGCTTCCTGCGCGCCTCGTCCCGCTCTCCCGCGGAGATCAGCTTCTTGACGTCGAGAAGGGCAGCGTGAATCGTCACCCTGGACTTCGGATCGACCGCCCCGGAGCCGGGTCCGCGGGGGACGGCCGCTGCGGGGGGCGACTCCGGCGCGGCTCCGGAGAGATAGCCGAGGCTCGCGAGCCGCTCCCGCTCTTCCTGCGTCATCGGCGCCTGGGCATCCGCGCCTCCCGCCGAGCTGGCGCGCATCGCGGCGCGCAGGCGCTCGCGCCACTCGCCCGCGGGTCCGGGTGAGCCGGCGGCGAGGTTCCGGCTCTCGCCGGGATCGGTCCGCACGTCGTAGAGCTCGGGAGCCGGTGCGTCCACGTAGCGGAAGGCCGAATCGCGCAAGGAGAAGAGCGGCGCCCACCCGTAAGAGCGCTCGGCGAGACGGGACTCTGAATAGACCGCGCCGCGCGGCGAACGCGCGCGCCCGCGGGCGGCGTCCGCGAAGCTCACGCCCTCCACCGCGGACATGGCGGGCTGGCCCAGGAGCTCGAGGATCGTGGGCGCGAGGTCGACGCCGGAGACGACGTCGCCGATGCGGATGCCGGACGCGACGACTCCGGGGAGCCGGAGGATCATCGGCACACGAAGGGTCGCATCGTAGACGAACAGCCCATGAGTCGACTCTGCGTGCTCCCCGAGGCTCTCCCCGTGATCGGCGACGACGGCGACGAGCGTGCGTGCGAGCCGGCCGTCCTCGCGCAGGGAGTCGATCAGGCGCCCGAGCTGGGCGTCGGTGTAGGCGATCTCTCCATCGTAGGGTCTTTGCGCGAAGCGCTCGCGGTAGGGACTGGGGGGATCGTAGTCCGCGTGCGGATCGTAGTAATGGACCCAGAGGAAGAAGGGCTGGTCAGGCGGCAGGCCGCGGAGGATCCGCAGGGCGGCATCGGTCACCGCGGCGGCGCGCCGATCGAGGATCTCCTCGTACGCCACTGAGGCCCCCGGCCCCGCGCCGGCCGCGCGCGGCGCGCTCTTGGCGCTGGGGCGGCGGGACGGCTCGTCGTAGTCATCGAAGCCCTTCGCGAGTCCCAGCGAGCCCGAAAGAACGATGGATCCCACGACGGCGGCGGTGGCGTAGCCGCGGGCGTGCAGGTGGGTGGCAAGCGTTGCCTGCTTCGGAGGCAACCGATAGTCCGCGTTGTCGTGAACGCCGTGGCGCGGGGGTGTGACGCCCGTGAGGAGCGAGCAGTGTGACGGGAGGGTGAGAGGCGCGACGGCAATGGCGTTGTCGGCGCGAGCCCCCTCGGCCGCAAGGCGATCGAGCTGCGGGGTCGCGGCCGCGGAGTCTCCGTAGCATCCCAGATGGTCCGCGCGCGTCGTATCGAGGGTGATGAGGAGGAGATTGGGGGGCCCGGGGCGGGACGACTTCCCGGGCGGGGACCCGGCGAGCGACAGGGCTGAAGCGATGACGGGCGCGAAGACAGCCGCGAGGTGCCTCGCGCGCACGCATCGTCGTCGCTCCGGGGTCGCGTTCATCGGGACGAGACAGGGTAACCCAGCGGGAGCGCAGGCGCAGCGTGGCATCGGGGGTGAAGCGCGGACAAAAAAAGGGGGCCGGCTTTCGCCGGCCCCCGAGTGACCTCAAAGACTGAGCTTACGGACTAGGGGCAGACCGGAGTCGTATCCGCCATCACGGTGTCACGTGTGGTGGTTCCGAGCGCGGTGCTGCCGACCTCTTCCCAGCTTCCGCCGTGCTTGCGGACGACCCAGAGGTCGAACTTCCCGGCGCCCGGGTTCCCCTGGGCCGAGATGTTCCGGGTCGTGCCGGCCTGCGAGTTGCTGTTGCAGGTCATGCTGTCGAAGTAGCCTCCGACTCCGAGCCAGGTCGTCGCGTTGGTTCCCGTCGTAGAGCCCGGGAGACCCGTGCCGCCGGGACCCTGCTGGGTCGCGACGTCGTAGGTCGAGGCGCCGGTCGTGGCGCTCCACTTGATGTTGTTGTTGTCGATGAAGGTCAGGTACGGCGTGTCGTTGATGACGACGTTGAGGGTCGCCCGCCCGACGCAGCTCTGGAGTGTCGAGCACCGTACGTCCATGGCCACCGTGCCGGACTCCGCCGGGTTGGCCGTGGCGTGCGGGTCCTCAGTCCAGTCGCGGAAGATCTCGCTGGCGTCCGTAAGACCGTCTCCGTTGCCGTCGATGGAGAAGCGGTACTGGAGCACGCCGTTGAGGCATCCCGCGGTAACCGTCGGGTTGGCAAGGTCCTGACCGTTGAGGAGCACGTTGCGGAGCGGAGCATCGCTCAGCACCGTGGTGAACGCGCCTTCGTCCGACTCGTCCGTGGTGGAGTCGCCGTCGTTGTCGACGCCGTCAGTGCGCGTCGGGAACGTGCTGCCGCTCACGCGAGCGGTGATCGGCAGGCAGGTGTTCGGGTTCGGGCACGATGACGCCGGCGGTGCATCGGTGTCGGCCTTCAGAGTGAAGGGCGACGTGTTGATGCCGATGACACTGACGTCGTCGATGAACCAGCCGTCGTCTCTGTTGCCGCCGAACGGACCGGCGAAGCCCGTCGTCCAGGTATCGAACCCGAACTGGACGGTCGACGTCAGGAAGCGGAACCAGATCTGACGACCGCGATACGGATACAGGTCGACCTTGGTCTCGATCCAGCGGCCCGGACCGGCGCCTTCGCGGGCAACCGGACTGCCGTTGGCGAGGACCTCGGGGAAGCAGTTGGCCGAGGGCACGACCTGACCCTGGTTGGGATCGTAGGGCGGGTCCTGCGTGTCGCCGGCGCAACCGTAAACGAACTCGGGGAAGCAGGTGCTCGACGGCCCGAACACGGTGCCCGCCGTGTTGAACACGAAGGTCGGGCTGGCGTCCGAGATGTCGTTTTCGCCGTTGGAGTCGTCGTTCGGATCGTAGGTGCAGTTGCCAGCCGGGAAGCGCTGCTGGGTCGGTGCGCCGTAGAAGGGAACGACCTTCTCCCACCAGCCGTCCTTCGTCGGATCGGCCGGCGGACCCACGTCCTGGATGCCGTTGCTGTTCCTGTCGGTAAGCACATGCACGACCGCCGCGTCCAGTGTGTAGGGCGGCGAGAGGTTGCTGAACATGCGGTTATCGGCGAGAGACAGCTGATGCCAGAAGTCGAGGGTCGGGCGGGTATCGATCCCGGCGCGGCCGAGACCGACCTGCACCGTCGGCTTGTAGAAGGCGTACGTCAGGTTGTCCAGATGGATGGTGTCATCCGTCGGGGTCGCCCCGCCGTGAACGCCGAAGTGCATGCAGGAGCTGCCCTGACCCGCGCAGGTGCCGGGGGCAGGGGCGGTGCAGGAACCGGGAAGCGGGTTGGTGCACTTGCCCAGGCCCACCACGGAGCAGTCGTTGTTGACATCGCAGCGGATGTTCCCGTTGCCGGAGCAGGCGCCGCGGCAGAAGCCGGTGCCCGTCCCGTCGCAGAATTCGCCCGGAACCTTGCCGCCGGCGCACTTGCCGTGGCAGTCCAGGTCGCTTCCGCAGGCTCCGCCGGGTGTGCTGCCGCCCGAGCAGGTTCCGGGTGCGCCCGAGTCACGACCGCCGTCGGGCGGGGGACCGGGTGAAACGCTGACGTTGGAGTGAAGGTGCCAGTCATCGGGAACGGCCGTCCCGGTGTCCTGACGGAGGAAGCATCCCGCGGGGGCCGGACGGGCTCCGGGGTTGCTCGGGTTGTTGTACTGGCAGTGCAGGCCGGGCGCGTTGGCGACGAAGGTGTGACCCCAGTCGGCGGCCCATGCGGCGTCGGTGCCGTACTGCGCCGGCTCGAAGTTGAAGAGCTTCGAGGACGTCGCGGCCGGCGGTGCGGCGCCGTTCACGTCGATGTCGAGATCGAGCGTGAAGGTCTGCGGAACGGCGGTTCCCTCGATCGGAACCTTGGAGCCGTCGGCCAGGATCGCGGTGCCCGAGATCGTGACGACGAACTGCGCCTGCAGGATGTCCGAGATCGCGGCCCGGTTCACGTTGGCAACCGTGAACTGGAGCTTGTCGTCGGTCGGCCCCGCGCCGTTGGAAACGCTCTGCAGGACGTTGATCCTGCCGAACTTCGACGTGGCGTCGTTGATGCAGGCGATGTTGGAGCTCTGTGTCGTGAGCCGCGCGGTGACGTTCTCCACATCGAAGTCGGAGATGTTGCGCAGGGTGAGAACGAGGCTGACGAGCTCGTTGGTGTCCGCGAACCCGTCGTTGTCGTCACCGGCGTTGTTGTCGATGAGCGTGTAGTTGGCAAGGACTACGTCCGCCACGTCGTACGCCGCGTTCAGCGTCGCCGTGACGGGGTTGTTCGCGCAACCGCAGTTGTCGTCGATTCCCGCGACCAGCTTGCCGCTCGCGATCGGGCAGAGCTCGTCCGCTTCGTCGATGTTGTTGCAGTTGTCCTCACCACGCTGGCAGCGGCCGTTGACGACCGTCGCCCCCGCGCCGCACGCGAGCACCGTTGCGCCGCAGGCACCGCTCGTGCCGCAACCGGCGTTGTTGACGCACTGGACGGCGACGCAGGTGCCGCCGACGCAGGTTCCTCCAGCCGTTCCGGGCGACGTGCAGGTGGCGCCAGGAGTGGTGGAGTTGGACGAGCACTGCCCCGACGTGGAGCCGGCGGTGCAGACCTTGCTGCACAGCTCGTCCGCCTCGTCGATGTTCAGGCAGCCGCCGCCCGGGCACTGTGAGTCGACGACACACGACACGCCCGGCGTGCTGGAACGGAAGTCGCAGGTGCCGTTGCCGTCGTCGTTGACGTTGGAGAAGCCGCCCCTCTTGTCGGCCCCGCCCGCGTCGAGGTCGTCATCGACGTTGCAGAAGCCGGGGCAGCCGTCCTTGCCGACGTTCGGCGGCCCGTCGAGGGATCCGTCGCCGTTGGCATCGCCCGCGCCCGAGTCCTTGTCGAAGTAGAAGGCGTTG
>Ga0207644_10003500_pt1 | contig 10160 bp, 8 predicted proteins | sample KBSS73metaG_FD_184326 | JGI IMG/M metagenome (GOLD analysis project Ga0207644, IMG submission 184326) | Switchgrass rhizosphere microbial communities from Kellogg Biological Station, Michigan, USA - KBS S7-3 metaG (SPAdes) (version 2) | ecosystem: Host-associated > Plants > Roots > Rhizosphere >... | reverse complement strand
TTCGTTCTACAGATCCGGCAAAGTCTGGCTGGCGCGGCCCCAACCGGCCAAGGCCTTCGAACCCGCCCGCTTCACCAGTTAGTCCGCGTCGCCGATATGGAAATGAGCGGGAGTGTCGATCGTCTCGATCTCCTTCCCGGTGATGGGCGTCGCCACCGGGGCTCCAGGCCGGGCTCGCACGCCATAGGGCATCACGGCCGTCGCCCCGCGCTGGTTGCGCAGATAATCGACAAAGATGCGCCCCTTGCGCTGTGCCTTGGGCAGGGCGGCGGTGAACTTCTCCGGTTCCATATGGGCAACAGCTTGCGCAAGACGATGGGCGAAATCCTTGACCTCATCCCATTCTGCCTTGGGCACCAGAGGCGCGATGACATGGACGCCCTTGCCGCCCGTCACCATCGGGAAGGTTTCCAGGCCGACGCCCTTGAGGATGTCGCGGAACTGGAAGGCGGCCTTGCGCACCGCCTCGAAGTCGAGGCCCTCGTCGGGATCGAGGTCGAACACCAGCCTATCGGCCTTTTCGACATCCTCGATGCGCGCGCCCCAGCCATGGAATTCGATCGTGCCCATCTGCACGCAGGTCAGCAGGCCCTCGGGCGTGTCGAGGAAGAGATAGGGCTCCTCATGGCCGTCCTTCTCGAGGATGCCGACATGGCGGACGCTGTCGCCGAAGGTGCCGGCGTCATGCTTCTGGAAGAAGCACTTTTTGGCGCGGCCTTGCGGGCAGCGCACCAGGCTGATTGGCCGGCTGCCCGCCCAGGGCAGCATGGCCGGGGCGAGGGCGGCGTAATAGTCGGCGAGCTGCCCTTTGGTGATCTTCGATTCCGGAAAGATCACGCGGTCGCGGTTGCTGATCTTGACGCTGCTGGTGGCGGGGGCCTGGGTCTCTTCGACCGGCGCTTCGACTTCCAGCACTACGGCCTCGGGCTTCTTGTCCTCGCGCAGGCCGAGATAGCTGGGATGGCGCAGCGTGCCTTCCTGCGTCATCTCGGTGTAGGCGATCTCGGCCACCAGGCGGGGCTTCAACCAATGGGCACCGCGGACCTCGGCGCGCGGCGCCTCCACGGTCGGTTTTTCCTGCGCCAGCGGCTCCATGACGGCCAGCAGCCGGTCGATCTCGTCCATGGTGAAGCCGGTGCCGACCTTGCCGGCATAGCGCAGCGCGCCCTTGTCATGGACCCCCAGGATCAGGGAGCGGAAGCCGCGCGCCTTGTCCGAGGCCGTCCAGCCCAGGATGATGAACTCCTGGCGCTTGATGCATTTGGTCTTGAGCCACCCCCCGGAGCGCGCGCCGACATAGCGGCCATCGACGCGCTTGGAGATGACGCCTTCGAGGCCCATCTCGCAGAAGCTCTTGAGCAGCTTCTCGCCGTTGCCCTCGATGTGTTCGGAGAAGCGAATGCGATGCTCGCCTTCCGGCAGGATTTCGCGCAACCTCGCCTTGCGTTCGGTGAGAGGAAGGCCGGTCAGATCCTCGCCATTGAGTTCGAGCAGGTCGAAAGCGAAATAATCGATGCTTGCGGGCGCGCCTTTCAGGGCATTCTGCAGGGCCTGGAAGCTTGATCGCCCCTCGGCATCGAGCACCACAGCCTCCCCATCGATGAGCGCCGAGCGTACCTTCAGGCCAGAGGCTTCCCCCAGCACGCCGGCAAAGCGATCGGACCAGTCGAGGCCCAAGCGGGTATAGGCGCGCGCCTCTCCGTTCCCAATCGCAACTTCAAGGCGGTAGCCGTCATATTTCATCTCGTGGAGCCAACGACCGCCGGTCGGCACGGTGTCCACCAGGCTGGCAAGCTGCACCGCTCGAAAGGCGGGTGGGCGCGCAGCAGCCCCGCGGCTTGTTGCCGCAGGAGCGGCCCGACCGGAGCGTTTTGAGCGCGAAGGGGATGCCGTGCGTGCCATGTTACATGAAGCGTGGAGGAGGGGAGTCGTTCCTTCCCGGCGCCCTGGTGAAAAGGCAATGTTCCGGCGACCGTGAAACAGTCCCGTTCGCCGCGTGTTCCTGTCACGACACAAAGGAGATTTTATGAGCGACGACACATCCAAGCGCGGCCCCCAGGACAGCTCGCGCATCTCGATGAGCGAGGATTACGAAGTTCGCTACTGGACTGAGAAGTTTGGTGTCAGCCGGGAGGAACTGCAAAGGGCGGTCGATACCGTTGGCAATAGCGCCTCGGCGGTCCAGAGCCATTTCAACCGGTAGATGCCGGGAAACCAGCCCGCTTTGTAACGGTGACGCTTGCCCTAATCAAAAAGGAGGGCCGAAGCCCTCCTGAAGGTCATTGAGCGAGCTTGGCAATGACCGGGCCAAACAGTGCGGCAAGGCTGACGATGCCAAGCATGAAGCTGAGGATTGTGAGCTGCGTTTTCATGCCGTCGATTTTGCTCTCCAGCGCCTTGTTTTGCGCTTCAAGGCCCGCTGTGGCGTCCTTGATCTCGCTGGCCAGAAATTTGCCCAGCTCCTCGACCACCGCCGTAGCCAGCTCATCGTTGAGATTGATTGATTTCAAAGCTTTGAAAAGAGTGAGATGCATCCTGTTCTCCTGATTGGTTGACGAACAGGACCTCTCGGACATGGGCTCCGGGACCGGCGGTCAGGGACCGCGCAGCGGCCGCGCCAGCGGGCAAGGGGGGAGCCACAATTCGCAGAATTTTGGGGGAACCGTTGATGCTTTGACGGTCGGGACTGCAACCCATGTCAAAATACCACCTGTCGTAGAGAAGAATACCCCACCACCACCACCACCACCGCCGACCGCCTTTGCCTTTCCGGCCATGTGTCGGACTGGACAGATGTTGCCGCGCGGCGCGCGCGATCCCAATCCTGAAACCAAGAGGGCTCTATCGCCCCCAGCTCAATCAGTCGGGCCGCAGGCCCGCGCGAGGATCGTCACCCTTATGGGATGAAACCGCATCCGTGTTCAGTCTGCCGAAGGCAGGTAGAGCCTTGCTGAACGCCGCGCCCTATGCACGTCCTGGCCGGTCGCATGGACCGCATGCTTGACGGCTGCGGGAACGTAATACAGTTTTTGCAAACTTCAGAGTCGTGTATTACGCAGGAAAACGCCATGTCGATGCTCAACGTGCGCTTACCCAACGATACCGAAGATGAACTCGATGCCGTTGCTCAAGCGCGCGGCAGCACGAAATCCGACATCGCCCGCGAGGCCATCAAAGCCTATCTGAGCGGTCATTACATGTGGCTACGAAACCCGGAGTTTGATGGGGAAACGGACGATTTCAGCGAGTTTGGCACCGCTGTGACCGATGCCCTGCGCAAGATCCTCCACACCCTGATTGACGGCCCACCAGAGGATGAATGGGACAGGTTTGTCGAACCGCTCTATCAGGTGTTCAAGGAACGCGTTATCGCGCAATCGCTCAAATGGGGGCGGCCCCAGCTCTCTCATGAACGCACGGACTCGACATTTCTGACCGCCCCTCTCTGGTTTGCGATGGATGATCTGCATGACAGGATCGTGCCGCTTCACGAGCTGATCTACCGCTACGCAGACGAAGAGGGGGAAGAGGCCTTTGAGCATGTGCGAACCGCACTGGCGGTGGCACAAAAGCGCCTGGCCGACGACAAGCGGACTGATTTCTGAAAGCGCCCGCGCCGGCACACTGGCCGCGCGGTATGCTCTTCATAGAGGGGGCCACCGCCAAACCTGCTTTCAATGCATGAGGGGTCCGCCGACCTTGTGTTCCAGAAGCTCCTTCACGCATTGGATCAGCGACAGGGCCAGAAGGGCATCATCCCTGCTCAGCGTGATGTCCTCCGCATGATAGCCTGCAAGGCGCGCCGTGATCAACACGATCAGCTCTTGGGTGGCAATCAGCGGGTTGAAGGTAGGGTCGATCATCATTCTTCTCTCTTTGAAGGCCGAGGGTGAGATCCAACCGCTATCCCGGAAAGAACGGCCCGGCACCGCTGGGGCCAGTTTTTCCAGCTTTCTGGTGGTATTTGGAAGCGTTCGGCGATCTTGCCGATCAATTTAGGACCGTCATCCTTTTGCCAGAATGCCGGAGTGGGACCGAAAACAGGCCCGCGTCGGGACAATGGCAAGTCGCAGCCGGTACTCGCGACGTGCGTAACGCGCGGCGCCGATTGGCCGCACCACGGTGGTGCGGCCAATCCGAGGGATCATGGCCCGAAGGGCGAAACGCGACAGCGGTTTTCGCGCGGCCCTGGCCGCGCGCGATCCCGAGGTTCGACAACAAAGCGGTGAGAAGCCACCGGCTTCCCACCTCATTTGGATCGCCATGGAAAGTGGCCGGTGGGGTCCAAGACCTCACCGGCAGCACCATTACGCAGCCTTGGACATTTCGCCTTCGTCTTCGGGCTGCTCGGGAACGGGGGGGAGGGGCATGACCGGGGTGGGCATCCAGCCAGCGGGCAGACGCTCGGCCACTGCCACGGCAAGGTCGTTGCGGTTCATCTTGGCGCAATTGTCAGCCGCATTCTGGCCGCAAGCCTCGGCAAGGATCGCCAGCAAAGCACCCTTTTTCATGCGAGTGAACACCTCGCATCCCGGGGCCCAGACGTCCGCCATGTTCAACCCTGCGGCCTCGGCATAGCAATCGACGGTGCGCAAGCGTCCCTCGTCACCACCACCATTATGCCGGGTGGCATCGATCGTGGTCGCTACCAGCCCGGCCAGAAGCTGCATCTTGTCGGCAAGGTCCATGGTGCGAATGGCTGCGAACCGGCCTTCCTCCGGCAGGTCAGCAAAGCGCTGACCCATGGTATCGTCCACCCGCGCGATGCTGCTGCCGCTCAGCAAAACATCATCGATGTCCGGCGCATGGCGAATGGGCGATACCGATGCTGCAAGCTTGTAGCTGTAGACACCATGCACAAGCTGGGCGGCCAGCGTATCCAACAGAATGTCGAGCGCCAGCGTCGGATCGGATGACACCGCCTGCTGCAAAGCCAGTGTGCGAATGCCGCTCAACTGCTCGGTGAGAGCCTTGGAATAGGGGCCTTCCGCCTCGTTCCGCTTGCTATTGTCCTCCTCATGGCGATCCGATTTCAGGCGAACATACCGCACATCGAGTGCCCCCTGATAATCGACATAGGCGACGGCGCCATGCTGTGCGCGAAGCTCAGGGGGATAACTCTGCAACTGGTCATCCAGCACATCGAGCCGGACGTGCCATTCGGCCACCTCCTCGCTGTCCATCCCGCTTTCTTCGGCCTCCTCGATCCGGGCGGTAAGCTGTTCTATCTCTGCCGCCTCAGCTTCGGTCGGCTCCCGTCTAATCGCGTGCAGCATGGGGCGGCAATAGATGTCGTTGGGACGCTCGACCGACACCTCCACCGATTTCCAGCCCATGTCGCGCAACTCCGCGCCGATCTCGGCCAACTTCTCCTCGGCAAGCTGCTCGACCAGTTCCGGGTCATCGGCATAGCCCGCGCGATCCTTGCTGAACAAATCGACGGTGATCGTGCCGCCCGCTGCCTCGTAAGCCTCGCGCCCCACGAAAATGAAGGTGCCGCAATCGGTCCCGATCTTTTCACTGGTGAGGGCCTGACGGATGCGATGGGCATTGTCCCCATGCCGATTGAACAGGTCGATCTGTTGCGCTGGGTCATCGGTAAGCGCCAAAGCGCGGGCCGCCTCGATGCTCAGTCGATCCTCGCCCATCTCGTCGAGCAAGACCGGGGCCAGACTGCCAAGGCACAGCAGCTTTTTCACATGGGCTTCGGAATAGCCGAACCGCACTGCAATGTCCGCAGCGCTCAGGCCACCCTGATCGCGCAAGGCGGCATAGGCCCTGACGGCATCCGCCGGATGCATGGCCTCACGCTGGGCATTTTCGGCCAAGGACAGCTCAATGGCCTCCTCCTTTGTCCGCACTACAATGGCGACAGGGAAGGTGCCTGTGATGGTCTTGCGTTTTTTCAGCAGTTCAAGCGCCCGAAAGCGACGGCCACCGGCAAACACATGGTACGCGCCATCCTCCTCATAGGTGGCGAGATTCTGGATCAGGCCATGGGCCGCGATGTCATCAGCCATGCTTTCAATCGCGCTGGACTTCACGCGGCGCACGTTGAGGGGGGACAGGCGAAGCTGCGAGAACTTTACGGTCTGGATCGTCATGTTCTGTTTCCCTTGTCTAAATCGAGCCGAAGGCGATGGGCTCTCCATCGACTTCTGGCCCTCGCCGAGAGCAGGGGTGAATGTGCGGGGACTGGTCGCGGGGGAGGGGGATCACCCAGCCTGCACGCAGCGCAGCGCAGGAAGGCTGGGGACACCCCCACGACCACCAAGCACCGCCAACGGCGGTGACGGCCCGGTCCTTGCAAAGAGGGGGCAGCGCCCCTTCTGACTGGGAGAAAGAGCATGCCGCGCAGCGGCCCAACCTGCTGGCCGAAGACCTGCGCGAGGATCGTTACCCTGATGGGACGAAACCGCCAAGGGCGGGTTCGGTCGGCGCTTTACGACGATAGAGCCGTGCCGAAGGCCGCGCCCGGAACAAACTGAAGTAGGGGTGACGGAAGGACTCGAACCTTCATTATTTCCGGCGCAGGGCTTCCATAAAAGGACGCTGCTAGAAACCAGAATGCTTTATCCATTAAGCTACGCCACGGTATTTAGCAATTGTGGCACGATGGGAGGATTCGAACCTCCATCTTTCCGGCGCAGCACACACAAGCGAGGCATGCTGCTAGAAACCGAGATGCTCTGTCCTTTGAGCTACACCGCCTTGTTCCTAAAGATCGTTATCCTTGCCCTTGACCAAGGCAAGTTTGGGCCGCCCACGCTTGGCAAAGCGAGCCTCCCGCTCGGCCATGCGCTCCTTCTTTACCTTCACCATATCGGCAGCGAACGGCTTCAGATGGTCAATCAACCCGTCCAAATGATAGATGTTGGTCTTGCTCCCGACCTTGGATACGCGCCGTTCCTCCCGCCTGATGAAACCAGCTTTCTCAAGCCTTTGAATGCGCCTGCGCACGGTGCTCGGGTCGATGTTCATCGCCTCCGCGATGGAGTTCTTCGAAGGCATTGGCCGGTTATCAGCGGTCCACCAGCGGTTCGCCAGATGCAGGATGATATTGATGTCGATAGCATCAATACCAAGCGCCCGCTGATGCTCGATCAACGCGGCAGGCAAGACGGTCCAACCTGCCTCGATCAGTTCGGGCGACCACTTTTGCTCAAGCACCTTAAGCTCGTCGCCGGTCTTTGCTTTTTCCTTGGCCACGGTGAGTTTCCTTTCGTTGAGATCTCATCTCATGATTGTGGCTTGGTCGGCAAATGCCCCCCCGAGGCGCGGAGGCCGTGGGGGTACTTCATATCGGCATAATGCCACATGCCATCTACATGTGACATATGAACCGCGTATCCTGCTTAGTAAGGCGGAGGGGCCGCACCGGGGAGATTTCCAGGCCTAGGGACCGAGGCTCTAGCGCCTACCGATGGAGGCCTACCCGCCGCCCCCCCCTCTTAGAAGAAACTGCAATAACGGGCGGTCTCAGGGATTTTCTATCCAAAACTGATCGCATTTGCCAGCAGGATGCTGTGCGTTTGTAGTAAGGGACCAAAAAATCGGGGCGGCTTGCCCGCCTCTATAACGCCACGCGCACAAGAGCGCCACGGCCCGCCACGAGCGGGCCGTGGCAGCTTACGCGGCCTGGCACACCGGAACCCAAGCCCCGGCGTGCCACGCGACTTCTACTCTGGCTTGCGGATGGCCAGCATGACGGTGTTCACATTGGTCCCGGCATGGGCAAAGGAACGGGCAGGAAGATCGAACCACTTCTCCTTGCGCCAGTGGCTGACCGGCTTTGCCTTGGCGACAACCCGGTGCAAGGCCACGTGCCGCTGATCCTCGCCATACTCGGCGCGCGCCGCCATGATCGCCACCAGCACGCCTCCCGGCTTGAGAAACCGATAGGCATGACGCACATGATCGCAATCGCGCCCGCGATCAAAGGGCGGGTTCATGACTACCCTGTCGAACGGCTCGAAATGGGCCGGGTCCAGCGTGAGAAAGTCGGCCTCGATCACACCCTCATAATTATGCAGCACCCTTAGCTCATGGGCCAGACCAGGCTGCACCTCGATGCAGGTGACATGGGCGCCGCGATCCCGCACCTGCGCGGCAAGGGCACCTTTCCCGGCGCTGGGCTCAAGCACACGGTGCCCCCTCCCGATCTCGGCCTTTTCCGCCACCCGCGCGGCCACCTCGTCCGAGGTGAAGAATGCGCCGAAATTCTTGGCCGGGGTGACATGATAGGCCGGGGTCTCCTCGGCCTGTGTCTCGTTGTAGGCATCGCCGATGGCATCGCCGTAATATTCGGCCAGCAGCAAATTCACCTGCTGCAACAGGGCGTCATGATCGAACCACAGGTGCAGATTGCCGTTCTTGAAGATCCGCACCCGGAAATAGTCGCCCTGCAACACCGCCGGAAGCTCGGCGCGGTCGCGCGCCACGTTCCCGACCTGTCCTGCAATGCTCAACGCCTCGGGCAGGGGCGGCTTGCCTTCCAGCTCCCTGAATACCCGCTCCACATCGCGCAGCGTGTCGCGGCGTTCATAGAGCTGCCACGATCCCCACTCGTTCAAGGCCCGGTCGATGATGAGCCGCGCCCCGATCTTGAACCCGTTGTGCGAGCGAAACCGCCGGTCCAGCGCGGAAAACACATTGGCGATCCCGCGCAGATAGATTTCGCGCCGGTTGGTCCAGATATGGCCGAAGGTGGCGGCGCAATGCTCGGGCGTGAAGGGAGCCGGTTCGCTGCGCAAGGAATCGTGAAACTCCTTGCGGGCCTGCTTGTCCAGCAACTGGTCAAAGCCAAGCCGGTCCATGAGCCCCGACCAGCACCGACGATCAATGCTGGTGGTGAGCACCCGCTCAAACTCGTCACGCGCTGCGATGGTGCTGATCGCGCCGGTTTCCCGGTCGCGCAGCACGCGAGGCTCTGACTGGACGAAAGCACGAGTTAGGCTGTTGTCGTCATGGTCACGGCCCGCCGATAGCGACAGGGTGCCCGCGATGCTCAGACGGCCCGCCTCATCGCGGATAGCGTGGTAGTGGTCATAAAGACCCAGCCAAAGGCCGATGGTCTTGTCCCTGCCGTCGCAAATCTCGCTGATCTGCTGGGGCGACATAAGCTCTTGTCCCATGGGAACGGTCCTTCATCGATCTATCAGGAACGGGGAAGGGGAGGGCAGCGGGGCCACCCTCCCGGCTATCAGGCAGCGCGGGCGATGGCGGGTGCGGTCATGTGAGACAGGATCAGTTCACTGGCGGCCTGCGCGGCGCTGGCGGCGCGGAAGATGGCCCGCTTGTCGTTGCGCAAGGCGGTGAGCCACGACGCAACATAGGCTGCATGGTCGTCCCGCTCGGTCGGTTCCATGCCAAGCTGCGCGCAAAGCATCGCTGCGCCGATCTCGGCAATCAACTCCTCTGCCGCGCGGATTTCCTTGCTCTTGCCATAGTTTGCGAGAGTTTCGCGGGCGAGCCGGGAGGCATGGCCCGTGCTGTGAATGGCCTCATGGGCAAGGGTGGGATAGAAGGAATTGCCGCTGATGAAGTCGCTAAATGCAGGCATGGCGATGCTGTCGCTGCCCGGATTGTAATGGGCGCTGTTGCCGCTCTCTCGGTAGGGCACCGGCCAGCGGGCAAAGGCTGCATCAAACTCGGGGTCGCGCTGGTCGCGGTTCTTGACGTCGGCTTGCGGGGCAGGGAAACGGGCCATATCCAGCCCGTCGATCTGCTCGACATTGAAAACGACATATTTTTTCAGGTAATGCCGGGCAGGGCCTTCGCCTTCGCCGTCCTCGCCACTGCTGGCGGGCTGCTCTGCCTCCTCGCCTTTGGGCGTGAAGGTGTCGGCATGAACCACAAGGTTGCCCTTTTCACCCTTGCGCACCTGCCCCCCAAGCTCATGGGCTTGGCGATAGGTCATCCAATGCGGGTTGATGTAACCGCGCGCCATGGCGGCGGACCACAACAAGAGGATATTGATGCCGCGATAGGCGGTGCCCTCATGACGAAGGGGAAGCGATGCCGCGCCAGATGCCCAGCGGGGCGACCACGGGCGGGTGCCAGCCTCCAGCAAAGCGACGATCTGGCTGGTGAGTTCCTCATACACGTCGAGGCGGTCGGCGGCGGCGGTGGTGTGCCGGGCGTTCTTGCGGGCCATGATG
>Ga0207644_10003496_pt1 | contig 10163 bp, 7 predicted proteins | sample KBSS73metaG_FD_184326 | JGI IMG/M metagenome (GOLD analysis project Ga0207644, IMG submission 184326) | Switchgrass rhizosphere microbial communities from Kellogg Biological Station, Michigan, USA - KBS S7-3 metaG (SPAdes) (version 2) | ecosystem: Host-associated > Plants > Roots > Rhizosphere >... | reverse complement strand
TTCGACGAGGGGCTGCTGCGCGCGATCGAGAAGGACTTCGCCGGGCTGGCCCGCTCGCTCGGGTTCGCCGACGACGCCGTGCAGACGATCCCGCTGTCGGCGCTGGAGGGGGACAACGTCGTGGAGGGCTCGGCGAAGACCCCCTGGTACGAGGGTCCCACCCTGCTCGGCCACCTCGAGTCCGTGCCCGTGGTCGGCCCCGAGGCCGCGGCCCCGTTCCGGCTGCCCGTGCAGTACGTCATCCGCCCCCGCAGCAGTACCGACGGGCGCTCCGCCGACGCTTCGCGCTGGGGCCCTCTCCACGACTACCGGGGCTACGCCGGTCGGGTCGCCTCCGGCACGGTGCGCCCCGGGGACCCGGTGACGGTCCTGCCCGAGGGCCGCAGCACCACCGTGACCCACGTCGACACCGCCGACGGTCCGCTGGACTCCGCGGGCGCAGGCCGCTCGATCACGGTCCGGCTGGCGGACGACATCGACCTGTCCCGCGGCGACGTCATCGTCGCGACGGACTCGCAGCCGACGGTGACCTCGGAGATCGAGGCGACGCTCTGCTGGCTCGGGGACACGCCGCTGCGCCCGAACGCCCGCCTGCTGCTCAAGCACGGCACCCGCACCACCCAGGTCCTGGTCGGGGTGCCGCAGGCGCGCATCGACACCGAGACCCTGACCGAGGTCGACGCGGAGACGTTGGCGCTCAACGACATCGGCCGGGTCACCCTCCGCACCGCGGACCCGCTCCCGGTGGACGACTACGCCGACATCCGCGCCACCGGCAGCTTCCTGCTGATCGACCCGCCCAGCGGCAACACCCTCGCCGCCGGTCTCGTGGGCAACCCGCTGTCGATCATCACCCGCGGATGACCCCCCGAGTCGGGAGCTCCCAGCCCGCGAGTCGGGCGCTCCCGACCCGCGGGTCGCGAGCTCCCGGCCCGCGAGACGGGTTCCTTCGACACGGGCGGCGAACGTCCACGGAGCCGGCGACGACGCCGGTGCTGGTCCCGGTCGCGCACGGGAGCCGGGACCCGCGGTCCGCGGCGACCGTGCGGGCGCTGGTCGACGAGGTGCGGTCGCAGGCTCGGGGGCTGGACGTCCGGCCCGCCTTCCTCGACTTCGACGCCCCGTCCCTCGGCGAGGTGCTCGGCGCGCTGGACGGACCCGCGGTCGTCGTGCCCCTGCTGCTCGGCTCGGCCTACCACGCCCGGGTGGACATCCCGGCCGTCGTCGCGGCCACGCGACCAGCGCATCCGCTGCGGGTCGCGAAGGTGCTGGGGCCGGATCCGCGGCTGCTCGCCGTCGCCCGGGAGCGGCTCGCGGCGGTGGGCGCGCGCCCCGGGGAGGCCGGGCTCGGTGTCGTCCTGGCGGGCACCGGATCGAGTCACGAGGCGGCCAACGCCGTGGTGCACCGCCTGGCCGCGGGGCTGGGGGCGCACGCGGCGTTCGCCACCGCCGAGCCGCGGGTACCGGCGGCGGTCGCCGCGCTCCGCGGGCGGGGGGCCGAGCGGATCGCCGTCGCCTCCTGGTTCCTCGCGCCCGGGAGGCTGCTGGACCGGGTGCACGAGCAGGCGGGCGGCGTGCCCGTCGCGGAGGCGCTCGGTGCCCATACCGCCGTGGCCCAGGTCGTGCTGGCCCGCTTCGCCGCCGCGACCCGACCGCTGCTCGCCGCCGCGGGCTGAGCCCGTCCCGCCATCGGAGAGTCGCGTCACAGCAGGCGGCTCTCCGCAGGTCAGACGGGCTTGATTCGTCCGGACATTTCAGTGCGCTCCCGAATCACGGGCAGTCGGTTGAGGAGCCCGCGGGGCCGACGCACCATGGTGTCGTGAAGACAGCGCAGCACTCCCGTCGGGGTGCCGCCGCGTGTCCGCTCCGGGCGTCGGACCTGGAGCTGTTCTGGCCGTCACGGCGCGGCCACGCCTTCGACGAGCTGTGTCGCTGAGCGCTGTCGCCGGCCCCCGTACCACCTGACGCCGCGCGCTGGTTCCAGCGCGCCCCCGTGTGCGTCCCCACCCGGAGAACCCGTGAGAACCCTCATCGTCTTCGCCCTCGTGGGCTTCGGCGCACAGCTCGTCGACGGCGCCCTCGGCATGGCCTACGGCGTCACCTCCACCTCGTTGTTGCTGGTCGCGGGAGTGAACCCGGCCACGGCCAGCGCCTCGGTGCATCTCGCCGAGCTCGGCACCACGCTGGCCGCAGGCGCCTCGCACTGGCGCTTCGGCAACGTCGACTGGAAGCTGGTGCTCAAGCTCGGTGTGCCCGGTGCGGTCGGCGCGTTCCTGGGCGCGACCGCGCTGACCGCGCTGGCCACCGACGACGCCGCGCCGTACATGTCCGGCATCCTGCTCGCGCTCGGCGCCTACGTCCTGGTCCGGTTCTCGGTGCGGCCGCCGCAGGTCGCGACGGCCCGGAAGTCGCCGCACGGGGCCAGGTTCCTGTCCCCGCTCGGGTTCGTCGGCGGCTTCGTCGACGCGTCGGGCGGCGGCGGGTGGGGTCCCGTGGCGACCCCGGCGCTGCTGACGGCGGGCAAGACCGCACCGCGGACCGTCATCGGCTCGGTGGACACCTCGGAGTTCCTCGTGGCCCTGGCCGCGAGCGGCGGCTTCCTGATCGGGCTCGGCACCGAGGTGCTGGACCCGTCCACCATCGGCGGCCTGCTGCTGGGTGGCCTGCTGGCCGCCCCGCTGGCGGCGTGGCTCGTCACGAAGGTGCCGGCGCCCGTGCTCGGCTCCGCCGTCGGCGGCATGATCGTCCTCACCAACGCCGGCACGATCCTGCGTGCGGTCGAGGCGCCCGGCCCGGTGGCCCTGTCGATCTACATCGCGATCATCACGGTGTGGATCGCGGCGGTCTCCCTCGCCGTCACCAAGGTCCGCGGCAGAGCGATCCCGGCCGAGCCTGCGTCGGAGGAGGCCGTCGAGAAGGAGCAGGCCAGGGCCTGATGGTGAGGTGCACTCAGCTTTGTGCACTCAGCCGTTCATGTGCACTCTGCCGCTTATGTGCGCTCAGCGCGGTCCGGACAGCGCTGAGGGCACGCAACCGGCGATCATGCCGCGCTGAGAGCACGAAACGTGCAATCCGCGCCCGCCGAGCGCACCCAACCGGCCATCACCGCGCTGACAGCACGAAACGTGCACGACCCGCGCCGCCCCACGCGGTTACGTGCACTCAGCGCGGTCCCCACAGCGCTGACAGCACGCAACCGGCGATCATGCCGCGCTGAGAGCACGAAACGTGCAATCCGCGCCCGCCGACCGCACCCACCGACCATCACCGCGCTGAGAGCACGAAACGTGCAGGACCCAGGACCTCGAGCCGGGACCTCACGCCGCGGCGGACGCGGCGCCGGGGAGGGCGCGGAGGATCGCGCGGGCCACGGCGTCGTTGTAGCGCAGGCTCTGGGCGTTCATCCCGGGGCGGGTGAAGGCCCCCGCGACCTTGACCGTGGTGTGCGGTCCCACCGCGAACCGATTCGGGTGCGGGACCCCGGTCGCGTCGAGCAGGGCGCCGTCGGCGAGACGGACCTCGAGCAGGCCGGTCCGGCGCAGCTCGGTGCCGTCCGCGGCGACCAGCACCTGCTCTCGGGCCTCCCCCGCGGCGAGCAGCCCGGCCAGCAGCGGGTCGGCCGTGCGGGCGAGGCTCGGGTCCGCCAGCCGCGCGTCGATCAGGATGGTGGAGCGGACCGGCTCGTCCCCGGCCAGGGCTGTGCTGGTGGCGCGGAAGCCGTCGTCGTCCAGCGAGACGCCCATGCCCGGCCCCGTGAACTGCAGGTACCCGGCCTCGGACAGGGCCAGGATCTGCTCCACCCGGAACCCGGGGGGCCCGCTCGCCACCGAGTTGAAGAAGCTCTGCCACCGCGGGACCTCCCGGGCGACGGACTCCGCGGTGAGCGCCGCCTGCACCCGCATGATCTCGCCGTAGACGGTGAGCATGGCGGTGAACGCGCCGAGGTGCGGGGTGTGCCGCTCGTCCCGGTGCTGGCGCAGGTCCTCGGCGATCCGCTCCCGGACCAGCGGCTGCAGGTCCTCCAGCGTGGCCGCGGCGAGGCCCGCGAACGGGGTGTCCAGCCGGTCGAAGTCGATGCGGTCCACGGGGTCCGGCACGGCCGCGGCGATCAGCGACTCCATCTCCGGGGTGCCCCAGTCCAGCTCCGCGTAGCGCGCGAGGAACTCCTCCCCGGTGAGCGTGACCAGCTCGGGGTGCCCACCGAAGAGCTCGTGGTACCAGCCGAACGCGATCTCCTTGGCGATCAGCCCGCCGAGGTCGCGGCCGAGCTCGAGGGGCCGCGGCAGGGCGTCGGTGACCTCCGGGGTGAGGAACCGCGGCGTCGGCGGCCTGCCCGCGCGCAGCTGGTACTCCGGCTTCGCGTGGTAGGGCGCCCCGCGCGGCGAGCCCGCGACGAGCCGGGGCTCGCGGCCCGACGGCAGGTACTCTAGCCCGTCGTCGCGGGACACGAACCGCCCCCCGCGACCCTCGAACAGCAGCACGACGAGATCGACGAACGCCAGCCCCAGCCCGCGGGCCAGCACCGTCTCCCCCGGCTCGACGATCGACAGATCGGTGTCCGTGGTCTGCTCCGGCGCCACGTAGCGCAGCCCGCGCTCCCGCGCCGCCGCGAGCAGGTCCTGCTCCGCGGGCGACGGGGTGGCGTCGAGATGCCCGGACGCCAGCACGACGACGTCCGCGGCCAGCGACGGCTCGCCCTCGATCGCGACGACCTGCCGCCCGCCGCTCTCGGTCAGCCCGGTCGCCCGCGCGGGGTGCACGTGCACGCGGACCCCCGCCGGCAGGTCCGCGACGACGGCCTGCAGCACCGCGGTCAGGTACCGGCTCTGCAGCCGCCTGCTCGGGAAGGTCGACGGCGTGACGGCCCGCAGCTCGTCGAGCATCTCCGCGGGCCAGCCGCGGGTGTCCGGCCCCGCCTGCGCCCACTCCCAGAACGACGGCCCGGCGACGATCGGCCCGTCGCAGACCACCGAGTCGTCCGTCCACATCGTGACGTCCGCGGCCATCGAGTTCATCGCGAGCAGCGGGGACTGGGCGTCCCGCCAGATCCGCCCCGCACCCGCCGGATAGGGGTCGATCAGGTGAACGTCCAGCTCACCGGGGAACAGCTCCCGGGCGCTGGCCGAGATCCGTTCGAGGAGCCCGACCCCGCGGGGTCCGGCACCGACGATCGCGATGGCGGTCACGACAGTCCTCTCTCCGTAGGGAATGGCGGAAGGGAGGACTCGCGCTAAAGCGCGGCGGCGGTCCGGCACAGGTCGACATGGCGGCGCAGGGCCGGCCAGGTCGAGCGTGCCTTGTCCATCATCCGACGGTAGCGCCGCAGACCCCCCGACGCATTCCCGTGCGGCGCCGGTCACCGCGTACTCGCGGGGTGTTCCCGGCTGTGGCCGTCTCGGTTCCCGGTTGACCCGGGGGCCGCGCGGTGCTGGTCTGGAGGCATGACGCCGCTGGTCTCCCGTCGGCACATCGACCTGGGCCGCACCTCCTCGGCCCTCTAGCGGCGTGGGGAGAGTCCGCCCACCCCACGTCCACCAGGAGACCCACCATGCCCGTCGAGTTCCTCGGCATCGGAGCCACCCACGACGGCACGGAGACCCGTGCCCGCTCCGGTCCCGCCTTCGATCCCGAGTTCACCCTCGCCCTCGCCCGCGCGCACGAGGACAGCGGCTGGGACCGCGTCCTCACCGCGTACGGCTCGGGCAGCCCGGACCCCGCGCAGGCCGCGGCGTACATCGCCGACCACACCGAGCGCCTGCAGCTGCTGCTGGCGCACCGGCCGAACGTCTCGTACCCGACCTTCACGGCCAAGACCGTCGCCACGCTCGACGCGCTGTCCGGCGGCCGCCTCACCCTGCACGTGATCACCGGCGGGAACGACCACGAGCAGCAGCGCGAGGGCGACACCCTGCCCAAGGACCGCCGCTACGACCGCACCCGCGAGGCCATCCAGATCCTCAAGCGGGCGTGGACCGAGAAGGAACCGTGGGACTTCCGCGGCGAGCACTACTCCTTCGACGACTTCGTGCTCGACGTCGAGCCCGTCCAGAGACCGCGGCCCAAGATCTCGTTCGGCGGGTCGTCGGCCGCCGCGTACAAGGTGGGCGCCGAGGAGGCGGACATCTACGCGCTCTGGGGCGAGCCGCTGGCGGGCACCGCCGAGCAGATCGCCACGATCACCCAGCTCGCCAAGGAGGCCGGACGACCCGCGCCCACCTTCCAGGTCGCCTTCCGCCCGATCCTCGGCCGCACCGAGGAGGAGGCCTGGGAGAAGGCCCACGCGACCGTGGCGCGGATCCGGGAGCGCACCGCGGGCGGGCGGCAGCTCACCCGCAGGCACGCCCTGACGAACCCGGAGAACGCAGGCTCCCAGCGCCTGCTCGCGATCGAGGGCGAGCGCCACGACCGGGCACTGTGGACGGTCACCGCCCAGGCCACCGGGGGCGCCGGGAACTCCACGGCACTCGTCGGGACCCCGGAGACGGTCGCGGCGGCCCTGATGGACTACTACGACCTCGGCGTCCGCATCCTCTCCGCGCGAGGCTACGACCTCCTGGAGGACGCGAAGGAGTTCGGCACCGAGGTCATCCCCCTCGTGCGCCAGGAGGTGGCGAGACGAGACGCCGCGGCGTGACTCCGAGGGCGTCGCTCAGAGGGCGGCCACCGCGGGGACGACCTCGGCGCCGACCCTGCGGATGGGGTCGATCTCGGCGACATTCGGCATGAGGCCGTGGTACTCCTGGATGCCGAGCTCGGCGAGCTCCTCCAGGTGCGCGACCAGGTCCTTCGGGTCGTCGCCGTAGCCCCGGCCCATCACCGTCTTCTCGATCTCGGCGTAGTCCCGGCCGAGGTCGTCGCAGTGCCTGCGGAGCACGTCGAGCTTGTGCGGGAGCTCCGGGCCGTCGAAGAGGTTGCAGGCGTCCGCGTACTGGGCGACCATCCGCAGCGTCTTCTTCTCCCCCGCGCCCCCGATCAGGATCGGCGGATGCGGGCGGCGCAGCGACTGCGGGACGTTCATCGTCCGCTCGAGCCGGTAGTGCGTGCCCGTGTACGGGCCCTCCTCGTCGCTCCACATCTGCAGACAGATCTGCAGCGTCTCCTCCAGCCGCTCGAAGCGCTCCTTCGTCGACGGGAAGAACAGGCCCAGCCCGCGGGACTCCTCCTCGTTCCACGCGGCGCCGATACCGAGCATCGCCCGGCCCTTCGACAGCACGTCGAGCGTGGTCACCATCTTGGCCAGCAGGCCGGGGTCCCGGTAGCTGACCGCGGTCACCCACGCCAGCAGCTCGACGCGCTCGGTGCGCGCGGCCAGGTACCCCAGCGTCGTGTACGCCTCCAGCATGTCGTTCTCGATCGGGCCGACCGGCCCGATCTGGAACACGTGGTCCATCACGCTGACCCGGGCGAAGCCGGACTCCTCGGCCGCGACGGCGATCCTGGTGAGGTCGTCGGCGAGGCCGGTCGGGCCGCTCGGGTAGGTGAAGTCCGCGATGTGCAGGCCGAGTTCCACCGTGCGCTCCTCGTTCGTCGGTAGGGGACGGAGGCGTAATCGGAATGGCCTCCGCTTACGACCGTACTCCTCCGAGCACCGCCTGGCCCGCGAACGTGCCGCGGCTGAGCGCTTCGCGTAGGTAGGTCCCGGGCCGAGATGGGGTGGTCCACCCGACGAGCCACCACCCCCCGCGCTCCTAACGTCCTCCCTGTTCACGGACAAGGAGCCGACATGACCCTCACCGACACCGACCTCAAAGCGACACACCGCGCCGTCTGGGCGCTGGGCGACTACCCCTCCGTCGCGACCGACCTGATCTCCGAGCTGGGACCGGTGCTCGTCGCGGCCGCCGGGGTCCGGGCCGGGGAGCGCGTCCTCGACGTGGCCGCGGGCACCGGGAACGTCGCCGTCCCCGCCGCCCTCACCGGCGCCCGGGTGACCGCCTCCGACCTCACCCCCGAGCTGTTCCCCGCAGGCCGCGCCTTCGCCGAGCGGCACGGCGCCACGGTGGACTTCGAGGAGGGCGACGCCGAGGCGCTGCCCTACCCCGACGACGCCTTCGACCGCGTCCTGTCCTGCGTCGGCGTGATGTTCGCGCCGCACCACCGGCGGGCCGCCGACGAGCTCGTCCGGGTGTGCAGGCCCGGCGGGACGGTCGGGGTCCTGAACTGGACCGTCGACGGGTTCGTCGGCGCCCTGTTCCGGGCCATGCAGCCGTACCTGCCCCCGCCCCCGCCCGGTGTGCAGCCCGCCGCGCTGTGGGGTGACGAGGAGTATGTGCGAGCGCTGTTCGCCGACCGGGTCTCCGACGTCCGGGCCACGCGGGCCTCGCTGCTCATCGACCGGTTCGCCACGCCGCAGGCCTGGCTCGACCACTGGAAGCAGGTCTACGGACCGACCATCGCGGCATACCGCGGCATCGCCGACGACCCCGAGCGGGTCGCCGCCCTCGACCGCGACCTGCTTGCCGTCGCGAGCCGGTTCGACCGAGGCACCGGGTCCACGGTGCTGGAGTGGGAGTACGTGGTCGTCACCGCGTGTGTGCGGGAGTGAGCGCGATCCTGCAGCCGATCCTGATCGCCGTCCTCGTCGTGGTCGAGGTGGCGGTGTGGCAGGTGCGGGTCGCGATGGCGACCCGCGGGAACAAGCGGGTCGCGGCGGCCCTGGGCGCGGTGAACGCCGTGATCTCCGTCGTCGCGCTGGGCCAGGTGGTCACGCACCTGGACCGGCCCGCGAACGTCGTCGGGTACGCGTTGGGGGTGGCCGCGGGGGTCTACCTGGGCGTGGTCGTCGACGGGCGGTTCACCCGGCGGCGCGCGGAGCCGACGTCGACGCCGTCGTCGTGACGCCGAGCCGCCGCCCCACGGCGGCCGCCTCGGCCCGGGTGTGCACCTCCAGCCTGGCCAGGATCGCCGACACGTGGTGGTCGGCGGTCCTGGGTGAGATCACGAGCCGGGCCGCGATCTCCGCGTTGGTCAGCCCCTCGACCAGCAGGGCCAGCACGTCGACCTGACGGGCGGTGAGCCCGGCCGGGTTGGCCCGGGTCGCGGGTTGTCTGCCCCGCGGGATGCCGCTGACCCCCGCCTCCCGCAGCCGGGCCCGGACGCGGTCGGCGACCGCCCGGGCGTCGAGCTCGTCCAGCAGGGCCAGGGCGGCGAGCAGGTCCTCGCCGGAGCCGCTGTCCCACAGGGCCATCGCCCGTTCGTACGGCTCCTGCCCCGACGCGGCGGCAGCCCCGCCCGTCCCCGCCGCCCGGCGCATCCAGACCGCGGCCTGCGAGTCCTCTGTGGACAGTCCCGCGACCGGCGGCCGGTCCAGCCGGGGGTCCGGGGTCCGGGTGATCCAGGCGTTCTCCGCGAGCGCCGCCGCGGTCGGCCCCACCGCACCCGGGATGTCCAGCTTGGCGGCCAGCCGCCAGAGCTCGTCGAGGTGCGGGTTGCGCCGCGGTGCCTCCCGGCGGGCCAGCAGCAGACCCAGCACGAGATGGGGCCACAGCTGGCTGAGCGGGAGGTCGCCGGAGCGCAGGACCGTGCGGGCGTCCCGCTCCGCGTCCGCCCAGCGGCCCTGCAGCAGGCGCAGCCGGGCGCGCACGCCGAGCTGCCAGGCCGTGCAGATCGGGGCGTCCCGGGCCTCGCTGACCTCCAGCGCCCGCGCGATGGACTCCTCCGCCGCGGCGAACCGGCCCTGCGCCACGTCGAAGGCGCACAGGTTGCTCATCGGGGTGGTGAGCAGGTTGTCCTCGCGGTGGCGCAGTCCCGTCTCGGCGGCGGCCAGCAGGTCCTCGCGGCCCGCCACCTCGCCGTCCGTCAGCCGGGTGACCCCGCGCCCGAGGCGTGCGGCGCCACGCAGCACCTCGGCGTCGCGCGCGTCGGTGAGCTCGTCGGCGAGGCGGGCGGCGGACTCGACCGCCCGCCGTGCCTCCCGGGTGTCACCCCGCTGGGCCGCGAGGAACGCGTGGTACGCCAGCGTCATGCCCAGGGCCTGCCGGTCCCCCGCAGCGGCGAGGATCTCGAGCGCGGCCTCGTCGTGCCGCTCGGCCGCGGCGCGGTCGGCGGCGTACCAGGAGTAGTTCGCCAACGCGCTGTGCCCGATCCCGACGGCGACCGTGTCCCCCAGCCCGCGACGCAGCTCCAGGGCCTGCTCCCGGGCTTTGATCGCCGCCCGCAGCCGG
>Ga0207644_10003495_pt1 | contig 10165 bp, 6 predicted proteins | sample KBSS73metaG_FD_184326 | JGI IMG/M metagenome (GOLD analysis project Ga0207644, IMG submission 184326) | Switchgrass rhizosphere microbial communities from Kellogg Biological Station, Michigan, USA - KBS S7-3 metaG (SPAdes) (version 2) | ecosystem: Host-associated > Plants > Roots > Rhizosphere >... | reverse complement strand
TAAATGTCTCGCCGGATTTTACCGTGAGCTGTTCAGGCATATTAAGTTTCACAACCGGTGGGTGATTGGCAGTTTTATAATCCGTATTACACCAAGCCATTCTTGCCGCAAAATCATTCTGGAATTCTTCTCTCCATCTCCAAATCGTTACATGGTTGTCTTTGTATGTACCTGTATCTTTTACAATGGCACTCCCCCATTTGCCCTGCACCCAAGGGGTATATTCGTCTTCGGCATTTGTCCAAAAGGGTCTCGTCTCTTCTTCCAGCGGAACAATCCATTTCGCCTTGGGGTCAAAGGGTGGTTTGTAAAATTCATAACGTCCTCCCCAACCTCCCCAGTTTGGATGCTCTGGATTGTTCAGTCCATTGGGAATCAGAGAGAGCCAGGACGGTGTATCACCCTCCATGCCAAAAGACACATCCGGATAGATTGCCCCGAGCGGCCCATGTCCCTGCTGGACATTTCGCATAAGCCAATCATTGCTGACGACTTCGTTGTTGGCGCCTGGAAATACGCTTAAGATTGCTGACCATGTAGCCGCATAATAATTTCCCGGGCTTGCGATGTAGAACAGCTCGGGGAAATTCTTGCGTATCCATGTCCCCGAATTATCCTGATCCGAAATCGTGTATACTCTGAGCTTACTTATCAACCTTTTTGCTTCCCCTTCGCTTTTAGTCTCCCTGATTTTCCAGAGTGCTTGCGCCAGTATATTCGGTCCGCCCCAAACAGTCACCCATAAAGGGCGGCTGTCATTCTTTTCAAGCATCTTGATCACCCAGTCCGAACCTTCCGAATCTTTGCCTTTTCCTACGCCTTCCATCCCATAAGCCGGAAGACCTTTTTTTACCAGGCTTAATAATTTTTGCGCTGTCGGAAATCCGGGTTCATGTTTTAGAAGATTAGGTTGCACCTTCTCATAACTACCAATGACTTTTTCAATGAGTTCTGGGCTAACCTTTTTTGATTGATGAATGGATGTTGAAGCTATGAGCCCTACAATGTCGATTTGATTTGCGTACAGCATTAATCGGACCATCGACATAAAATCATCAGGCTCGTTTCCGATGTCTGTAATGACAATCAAGCGATGTTTGGCGATTGTTTGTCCAGAAGCCGTAATGTGTGTTGCTAGTATACTACTTAATACAACTAGCGCAACTAGCATTAGTCTTGTTTTCATTATTTCATTTTTCAATTTGGTAGGTTTCATAATTTTGCTAATGATTTTGAGTCGTTCTTACTGCTATCTTACTACCACCCGCACATGGCCCACGTAGTCGAAAAGATACGGCAGTCTTTCATCACGAACCGTTCGATCTGTCTTCGTCATGACCGGTGTAAAGAAACACCGTGTCCTTGTACACCATAGGCGCCGGGTCAGCAATATATATCGTTTGTACGATGGGATTTTGAGCAGCTCCCTTTTTAGTTAATATAAATGCCAGGCACATCAATAGCAATGCGGGTTTCTTCATGTATTTCATCAATATCATAATTTATGATGGTCAATTCATCAGTTACTGAGCAATCCGTTAATACCCAATATGAATTCATTCTGCCCAGTCTTAGGGCGATCTGAGCGTGTGGGAAAACAGATGCAGGTTAAGAGACTTTATCCTCCTATTTAATCGGCGTAAATTTGTACAGAGCCACTCCATGTATCGGAACCTTCACCAAAAGAGCCTCATTGTCCGCATGGATTGTTGTAATATCTTTCTGACGCCAAAGATCACGCACTTTTTGCTTTCCTGAAATACCAAGCTTTTTCAGATCCTTGTAAGAGATATCCACTTTCTCCAGACCAAAATTGCAAAAGCCCGCTACACGACTGCCATCCTCCAATTCTTTTACATAAATGCGCAGATCTCCGATAGTCTGAACACAGGTAGCTTGTTTGCCAAGTGCATCCTGATCAACAGCAATCACTTCATCGTTTGTCAATAAATTTAGGGTAAAGGCATCCAGTTTTTCCATATCGCAACCAATTAGCAGAGGCGCAGAGAAAAGGCTCCAAAGGCTGAAGTGAAGATACTGCTCATCTGGTTTAAGCATGCTCGGATGCGGGCTACCCCAGCCTACTGTTCCTACAACCAGCATGTCCGGATCGTTCCAGTTACCGGGTTTAGCCCAGGCTGCAGACTGATCCTGAGCTAATGCAATGCTTTTAACGTTGGACCAGTTGTCCGTTATATCATTCGTTGTACGCCAGGAGTTTCCACCTACCGAATCACCCCATTTCCAAACATCCGACATTCCGTACTGACACAAGCTGAAAACAATGTCGCGGGGTTGCTGACGGATATAATCTCCCATTATTTTGTATGGTTTGACGGCGGTAGACAATTGATAACCTCCATTGTAAGATATGGAGATTACTTTGTTTGGGTCGTTATCAGGTATTCCATTTAGCACTCCTCCATAGCTGCACCAATCGTATTTCAGATAATCGAAACCCCATTTGGCATAACTTTCGGCATCTTGCCGCTCATAACCATAGCTACCGGCGCCGCCATCACAGGTCCAGGGACCAGGACTGGAATAAATGCCGATCTTTAAACCTAAGCCATGCACATAGTCTGTTAGGGATTTCATATCTCCAAATCTTTTATTAGGAACTATATTACCAGCTTCGTCCCGGAACTTACCTTGCTGGGAAGGATCTTTCGAATCGCGGTTATTTTGCCAGTAGTCGTCAATATTTACGTAATTCCATCCGTAATTTACAAGTCCGGTTTTCACCATTACTTCCGCAGCGCGCTTGACTTTCTCAGCAGAGACCTCTCCAGCGAAACAATTCCAACTATTCCAACCCATCGGCGGGGTAAGTGCAATTTTATCACCACAGATAATGCGTAAACTTTTTTCGGCTATACCTTTCGCATTCTTTGCCTTCAATTGAATAACGTAAGTGCCGGCTGTTACAAGCTTGCCATTTATAAGTCCTGTATTTTGATCCAGCTTTAGTCCCTGAGGCAAGCCGGTAACCATAAAGGTCATTGGCCGGTCTCCGGTGGCAGGTATCCTGAACTGAAACGGCGAGCCCGGGCGGACACCGAAAACGCTTGCGCTATTAATCTTCGGTTTTGCCGATGGAATAGGGGTAAGAATGTAAGCGTCGCTTGGGACAGGATAATAAGTAGCAAAACTTTCTACACCAGCCGCCTCAAATTTTGCATCTGCCCAGTCGGCATGATCGCTGCCGTTACCGTTTCCTCCTTCTGTTACCCGCAGCTCAAGTTTTTTCACACCCGAAAGTTTCACATTACATAGCCGGGCAGCATCACCGTCATGCATTACACCGCTCGACCAAAGCTTCGCTCCATCGCCGTATACAATAAACTCTACGGCGGGCTGACGCCCTTTCACTTCATCATCAATGCCAACCTGCGCGGTAAACGAATTTGCCTTACCATCGAGCTGAATAAAAAGAGAGCTTTCTGCATGTGTGCCGAAGCCGCGCTCAAAAGTTTTGCCTGCGATAGTCATGATGTTGTCATCAACTGTCTTGTTTTTTTTAGGTATGCCCCAGCCTTGTGTAGTTGGGCTGAGATCCAGTTGATCTAACCAAACAGTTTGTGCGGAAAGAGTACCTGTGCTTACTAAACTGAAGACAATAGCGAAGACAAGAGTAAATATGCTTTTACTTGCTGTATTCATTTTTAATTTATAATTGATAGGATGCGCTGGGTCGGCTGTATTAATGGTTTGTATAATCGGGTTTTGAACCTGCGCCCTCGTTGCAGCAAAAAGTGCTGTTACCTGCAATATTCATCACTGTTCTAAACTTATGCGCATATATATTATATATTTATCGCCAATTTTTATTTTTCCGGGGAAATGGAACCTGTTATATGAAAAAAGTCAAAGTCAGCCGCTCCCCCTATATTTTTTGTAGCATAATTAAACAAAGCAAAACGATAGCCCATGAAATGTGGGAAGGTATAGGCCATTTTTAATTGAGTGCCCAATGGTATCCACGTTTTCCCATCAAGGCTATAAAAAAAGTCTGCCACGTCTTTTCTGTTCGTAAAATTGCATTCCGCCTTAAAGTACACTACCTTTTGATTTAAGGGGATCTCTTGTGCTTCTATAGGTTTTCCGGTGCTTGCGTTGATCATTACGACAGCTTTGCTATTCCCGGTTATTTTGACACCAGCCAACCCGTAATTTTTTTGCAAAAGGCCCAAACCCGCAAAATCACCATCTTTCATTTTAGAAATGTCGAGCGAAACTGTCCCGGAGCATACCGGGCCGATGGTACGTTGTGTCAATGAGTTTCGTGCCATCACGAAATCGGTGTCAATCCTGCCGGTGGTGAGCCGTAGATACCCTTTCCGCGCTGTAACAGACCACAAGCTATTATCCGGGTTATGGTTCCATTGCCAAACCAGAGGCAAAGCCCGTTCACCTTTTTTGCGGGTAAACTCGTCTGAAGCCACGATACCCGGGATCAAACCTTTACCGGCCGGCAGGTCAAGTGTATCAGTCACTTTGCCGTTGATGCCCAATACCGGCCATCCATCTACCCACTTTACAGGGACCAGATAGGGAATGCGGCCCACCGAGCCATAATCACGGAACAAATAAGAATACCAGGCCCCATTTGGCGCTTCGACCAATCCGCCTTGCGCCACACCCATATCCTGGAGGGCAATTCGTCCTTCATACGGACCGGTGATTTTATCGGCCCGGTGAATAATCACTGTGCGCATGCCGCCCTTTGGCCATGTAATATTGAAAAGGTAATATTTACCGTTTATTTTAAACAGCTGAGAGCCTTCCGCAGGAAGACCGGTGGCGTCTGATGGCAAGCTTGCATTTTCAATAATGGTTTCATCCGTTCCGCCCGGTTTTATGCCCGAAAGATCGTCTTTCAGTTCAACCAACCTCAGCTTCCCGCCTCCGCTAATCATATAAACCTTCCCGTCATCATCAAAAAACAAGGAGTTATCGCCCATTAAAGGGGTGAATGACCTTGCTTTCCATGGGCCTTTTTCAATATCCTTGGTAGAATAGATATGAGTTTTGTCTGTGGTTGCCGCAAATGTGCTTACATAATAGGTGCCATTATGGAAACGAATAGAACTTGCCCACGAACCATACCCATACATGTTTTTGCCATTTGTAAGATTTGTTGCATCAATATTTGCTAAAGTATCATATGCATAACCCACCGTCTTCCAGGTCACCAGGTCGTTCGACTTCATAATCGGCACACCCGGACTCATGTGCATCGTTGTACTGCTCATGTAATAGCTATCGCCTACTCGTACTATTGATATGTCCGGTACATCTGCAAAAATAATGGGGTTGGTGGCTTTTTGTGCATATAAACACGGCACTATAAGGGTGACGATTAATGCTGTCATCCATAACCTGTAAATCGCATTTCTCATATTGACATTTGTTTTTTTGTCCTGGTATTCTTACCTGGCTTCAATTATTTAGTTAATGTATTTATTTGAAGCACGCTAACTGAATATGGATCGAAAGTCCTTGTAAATTTAGCGCCGGCCACTTTTATTTTGGAGGTAACCGGAACTATTTTGACCGGGTCGCTGATCGTGTTTGTGTCTTCGGGTTTATCGCCTTTTATTACCACGATAATACCCTCCGGAGAAAGCTTTCCAGCTCCCTTTAAATCGATATCAACCTGCTGCGGCTTTCCTGTTGCATTTACTACTTTAAGAAATAACTTTCCCGTTTTGGTGTCCCGGGTAGCTACATAAAACATGGCGGGAATGGGTTCGGGCATTTTGTTTGCAGCACTGTCTTGCCTGGTGGCAGGCCTGGTTTGGGTAGGGATATTGGCGCCCGCTATGGGCACCACTTTATTACCGATATAGCTGTTAAACATCTTTTGCACATGATACGATGGTGAACCAAAGCTTTTTAGAGCGTCGTAACCTATCAAGTTCGATTGCCATTGCCAGGCCTTTGGCGCAGTTGCTGTGGCTTTACTTACATTTGCCAATAATGGCGCGTAGCACGACAAAATAACCAGGTCTGAATTTCGTTCCATGCCCGTCATCCAGGCGGCATCTCCAAGGGCGGCATTTAAGTTGGTGGTGGGTTCGCCTTCAGTCGTTGCCCACTCACCTACAAACACTTTATACCCTTTGCGGTCGTAGTTATCATAATGTGCCGCATCCTTTTCCATTTCCCAGGCATTGCGGTAATAATGTTCATCTACAATTTCGGGCTTGCGAATTGTTAATTTACCCATTTGTCCAAGCCAATCCTTACCGCCGATGGTTGCAATACAGTGAAGGTTTGGATATTTGGCTTTAATGCCATCATAAAACTGGGCAAAACGTCCGTCGTAACTGCCAGACCTGTCAAACCCGTCTTCGTTACCAATTTCCACATAGCGGAGTTTAAAAGGCGCCGGGTGCCCGTCTGCGGCACGCTTAGCGCCCCAGTACGTGTGTATGTCGCCAGCAACATATTCAATTTCATCAAGCGCATCATCTACATAAGGCTTTAAAAGCGGGCCTGCGTCCACATGGTCCTCGTCGAGTGAATAGCCTGCATAAACGGCAAGCAACGGTTCCATTTTCAGGTCTTCGCACCATTCTAAAAATTCAAGTAAGCCCATTCCGTCAGTTGGGCGGTAGCCCCATGAGCCGGTATGACCGGGCCGACGCTCAAGTGGCCCCAAAGTGGTTTTCCACGGAAATGCATCGTTCAATTTCGGACCTTCAAGGAAATTACCGCCTGGAAAACGTAAAAAACGGGGTTTCATATCAGCCAATAACTTCATTATATCTATCCGGTTCCCGTTCGGGCGGTTTTGATAAGTTGGCGGAAATAAAGAAACGAGGTTAAAATAATAAACCCCGGTACGGTTTGTTGAAATAACAAAACGGGCGGCAGATGTTGGTTTAACGTCTGCCCTTGTTGTTAATTTAAGTTCATATTTTTTCCAAAAGGCGCTTTTTACCAAATTAATAGTTCCCGAAGCATATACAGTTTTACCGTCATTGCTTTCTATACTTACGGTTATAGGCCCGGCAGTGTTATCGGCAATTACCGGAACAGTAACTGTAGGCTTGGGGTCCCAGGGGTGGGTGGGCAATGGCCCGCTTTCTGTACCCTTAATATAAAAAGAAGCGTTGTAAGTTGTATTAGGCAAAACAGGTATGCCCCAATAACCTTCATTTGCAATGCCGGCCCGGCCGCCGCCGGTATCTACCAATAATCTTAAACAGGTAGTTAGCGCGCCATTAATTGCATGGCGCCGCTGATCAACGGGTACATTGTCGGGGTTTGGGGCAACTAATTGAATTGTGGCATTCGCGCCACCTTCCTTGATTATGCGCCATGCTTCCGGCGTATTTGGGTTGTCTTTAAATATCCTGTTTTTGATCAACTCGGCATACAAACCCCCATCGTACGAATGGTTAATCTCTTCGGTCATCAACCCATACAGTTGCGGGCTCACATTTGCGCCGGGTTTAGTTAAATCAAGCGTAAGCTTAGGGTTTTGCGCTTTTACGCTTGTTGTTGTAAATAGGAACAGGCACAAACTTAAAATAGGTAATAACTTTTTCATCGTGAAATCTAATATTATTTATTGTATTTTTTACACTTATTTACAAGGCCAACAGAACATTTCCATTGAAAATTATTTCTGCGTTTATCGGTATTCCGGATAGCCTGGATGTCGGGTTCACAGATTTTCCATAAACTTAAAACTGCTTCTGGAATGAGTTTATTTAACCAAGATTTTTACTGTTTTTGAAATATTTCGTGATCACTGAGCCATTTGGTAAAAACCTGGCAGAATCGGTTGTCCAGTTCGCGGAAGCCCAGTCGAAGCGTTTAATTTCTTCCCGCACACCTAATGGGCCGTCATCGCATGTGAGCTTAGGAATATTTAAACGTGGCACACCTGCCGAGGAAAATAAAGCGTTGCCATGGAGCATTTCTACTTTTTCTTCCAGGGTCATTTTTCTTATAATGTTAGTGATCTTGGTCTGTAGAGCGGCCTCATTTGTATTTTGTGCTGAAACATTTCCAAACAAAAACGTTGCAGCTACGGCTACTATAATATATTTTATACGCATTAATTATTTTAAATTTATTTGTGATCTATCGGTTATATTCAATCAATAAACTTACTATGTTATCGCACAGGGCAGCCCATATTAGTTAATAGTACCCGGGCTTTAGCCCTACGGGCAAAATGAACGTAAGCAGAGGGCAGGATATCGTATTCTTTTTTGAACAGCCTTGCAAAATATTGGGGGCTTTCAAACCCAACTTCGCTGGCTACCAGGCTGATTTCCATTTGTGTATTTTCCAGCAATTGAGCGGCCTTCCGTAGCCGGATCGCGCGTATAAATTCAACGGGCGATCTGCCAGTAAGCATTAAAACTTTTTTATACAGCCATACCCTGCTCATTTTCATGTCGCGACTTAGCGCTTCAACAGAAAGGTTGGGGTTTGATATGTTCTGCTTGATGCGCTCAACCAATTCGCTCAGGAATTTCTCATCCTCAGTTTGTGAATGCACATGCTCAAAATATACCTCTATCTGTCTCATATTAGCTCGTTTATATGTTTCCTGGAGTTTAATAGCACTTCCTCTTTTTTACTTCTTTATACAACATTTATTAATGAACGGCTTATAATATCATTAAAAATCAAAAACATCCGATTGAATTTCCAATAGGTCACACTTGTCAGTTTTTCTATTATATATAACCTTCTTGAAACCCTCTTGCTGAATCAATGTTTATTTGCCTCCGGCTCCCAAAAGAAAGGCTTAACGGTTTCACCGAATCGGCAGTAACAGCCGTTTTGATCGAACATGTGCTTATAAATAGCATCAATAAATCAGCAACCGGACTTAATAAAATTTCCATTCATCAAACAAAAAACCCTCTCCATAAAATACAAAGTAGATATTCCCCACTCCTTTAGGTATGTTCAGTTCTATTTGCTTTGAGAGCGTAGTCCAGTCTTTCGCATCACATTTAAGGGAAACAAGAGCTGGGCCTTTAAGATTATTTACATAAACATCAATTTGACCTGTTCCTTTCACTCTGGCTTCGAATTTGGCAGGAATCTGATTGCTAAAATCGGCTCCCCGGACCATAAGACATTGTTTATCTATTTTTCCTATGGCAACCATATTACCCACATTGCCAGTAGTATCGAACTGGACCTGCCCCGAAGTGCCCGCCGTGGTTTCTGCTTGCTGCAGAACGAACGGATTTAATCGCTGAGTTTGTGACGGACCTTTAAGAGTTGCGTTGACCATGGGGATATTCACGCCATTCCCTTCATCCACCGGTACTTCTTCGATACCCACATTACGAAAACCGCCCGTAGTGTTAAAATAATCCTGTAAATACATGGCATGGTAAGCAAAATAATATTTCTGGTTAAACTTGAATAAGTGAGAATGATTGTTTGTCAAAGGGCCCACGTTATCACCTACGTTTTCGCCAGGATTCTTAAAGTAATTATCGCGATACTGCCAACTATTCGAATCTAAGGGTGTTTTACTCGTCATATAAGATATGTTGCATGCGGTTGGTTTAGCTATGTTGCTATAAGGCCATACAGTGCGTGGATCCCAATTCGTACAATAACTATAAACCCAGATTCCATTGATAAAGTTAAGGTCGCTGGCCTCATTAAAATAAGGAGCGGGTATCTTAGAAATACTGCTGGCCAAACTGATCATATCTGCTCCTAATTTGACGATTCTGGCATTATCCGGCATATATTTTGTTTTAGGCGTTCCGGCTCCAAAAACCAGCCAGCCTGTACCTTGGCCGTCAATCACAACTCCGGGATCGAATGGGACATCGACGTCCACACCGGGGACAGAGTGGTCTACTATGTTCTTTCCTAATGGGTCTTTCCAAGGGCCAACGGGAGAGGTGGAAGTGAGCACTGCTGAGCCAGCACCGCTATTGGAGTAATACAAATAGAAGTGCGTTTTACCATCTGCTTCCAGTCTGGATTCAATGGAAGGCGCCCAGGACGTATAGGTCCATGGCGCCAGTTTTGCTGTATTTATGACGCCATGATAAGTCCAGTTGACCATATCAGCGGAAGACATCATGACCAGTGAACGGATATATTGGTAACTATTTTTCCCATCCTTTCCTACCTTCTCATACTGTTGCTGATCATTCGTGGC
>Ga0207644_10003489_pt1 | contig 10171 bp, 7 predicted proteins | sample KBSS73metaG_FD_184326 | JGI IMG/M metagenome (GOLD analysis project Ga0207644, IMG submission 184326) | Switchgrass rhizosphere microbial communities from Kellogg Biological Station, Michigan, USA - KBS S7-3 metaG (SPAdes) (version 2) | ecosystem: Host-associated > Plants > Roots > Rhizosphere >... | reverse complement strand
GCCACCGGGGTTCTTCGAGGCATACGGCGAGTGGGCCCAGACGCCACCGCCCACCTGGGAAGACCTGAGCTGGCTCATCGCGCAGTGGGACGGTCCCGTGATGATCAAGGGCATCATCCGGGTTGACGATGCGCGGCGCGCCGTCGACGCCGGTGCCGCCGCGATCTCGGTCTCGAACCACGGCGGCAACAACCTCGACGGCACCCCGGCCCCGATCCGGGCACTGCCCGCGATCGTCGACGAGGTCGGCGACGCGATCGAGGTCGTGCTCGACGGCGGCGTGCGCAGGGGCAGCGACGTCGTGAAGGCCGTCGCTCTCGGGGCCCGAGCCGTCATGATCGGCCGGGCCTACCTCTGGGGCGTGGCGGCGAATGGACAGGCCGGGGTGGAGAACGTCCTCGACATCCTGCGCAGCGGGATCGACTCGACGCTGCTCGGGATCGGAGTCGGCTCGGTCGCCGACCTCGCGCCGGAGCACGTCCTGGTGCCGAAGGAGTTCGTCCGACGGCTCGGCGCGCCGGACGAGGGGTGACCTCGAGCGTCCCTCGGGCACGGCAGCTCGCCGCACGGACGACCGAGCAGATCGACGCCGTCGCGTCCACGACCTTGCTCGCGGTGCCCGTCGGAGCGACAGAGCAGCACGGGCCGCACCTGGCGCTCGGTACCGACACCTGCGTCGCTGTCGCCATCGCCCACCGGCTTGCGCAGTTGCGGTCCGACGTCCTCGTCGCACCTGCGCTTCCGTATGGCGCGTCCGGCGAGCACGGCGACTTCGCGGGCACGCTGTCCATCGGCCACATCGCCCTCGAGGCCGTGCTCGTCGAGCTCACGCGGAGCGCGGACGTGTTCCGCGGGTTGATCTTCGTGTCTGGTCACGGTGGAAACGCGACGTCGGTTCAGGCGGCGGTCACGACAGCACAGGCCGAGGGACGTCCGGTCATCGCCTGGCACCCACGGGTCGCCGGCGGGGACGCCCACGCGGGTCGGACGGAGACGTCGATGATGCTCGCGATCGACAAGGCGTCCGTGCTGACGGCGCGGGCTCGCCCAGGCGATGTCCGACCGTTGGCATCGATCCTCCGGCAGCTGCGCGAGACCGGTGTCCGTGCCGTGTCGCCGTCAGGCGTGCTCGGGGACCCGACCGGTGCAAGCGCGGCGGAGGGTGAAGCGCTTCTCCAACAGCTCGCAACGGACCTCGCACGAGCGGTACAGGATCGCTGGCCGTGAACGAACGTGTCGCCGTCATCACAGGAGCAGCGCGTGGCATCGGAGCCGAGACGGCGCGCTCGCTCGCCACCGCCGGTTGGCGCATGGTCCTGGTGGATCGGTGCGAGGACGATGCGGCGCTCTCGTATTCCCTTGCGCGACGAGACGACCTCGACGGGGTCGTAGCGGAGTGCGGCGGACCGGATCGGGCCGTCGGACATGTCGCCGACGTACGCGATCAGTCGCAGCTCGAGGACGCCGTCGACACCGCGATGCGCCGGTTCGGCCGACTGGACGCCGCCGTCGCCGCCGCCGGAGCGGTTGCGGGTGGCCAGCCGGCGTGGGAGACGGACGACCTCGCGTGGCAGGCGATGATCGGGGTCAACCTCGAAGGCGTGTGGCGTCTCGCCCGCGCCGCCGTACCAGCTCTCCTGGCGGCTGCACCCCCACGAGAAGGTCGCTTCGTGGCGGTGTCGTCGATGGCCGGAATCATCGGACTGCCGAGGCTCTCGGCCTACGTCGCCGCGAAGCATGCCGTCCATGGCCTCATTCGGAGCCTCGCGGCCGAGCTCGGTCCCCTGGGGGTCACCGCGAACGTCGTGGCACCCGGGTCGACGGCGACGGCGATGCTCGACGCAAGCGCTGCCATCTATGGGCTTCCGGATGTGACCGGGCTGCTCGGCGACCACCTGCTCGGCCGTCCACTCGCCGCCCATGAGGTTGCAGCACTCGTCGGATGGCTGTGCAGCGAGGCGAGCAGCGGCGTCACGGGAGCGATCCTTCCCGTCGATGCCGGCGCGACGTCGAAGTGAACGAGCCAACAGACGGCCAGCTCCCGCCCGGATGGCGACTGGAGCCTGACCCTCACACCCGACTCACGGACGCGGGCACGACGCTGGTCGGTGGCTCTCCGCTGCGCATCCTTCGACTCAGCGGGCTCGGCGCGCGCTGGGTCGAACGGATCTTCGCGGGCGAGCCGGTCCCGACCACACCAGCCGTGCGATCGTTCGCACAGCGCCTCGTCGACGCCGGCATCGCGCACCCGCTGCCGTCGCCCGACGGCCCCTACCGCAGCCGCGACGTCGCCGTCGTCATCCCCGTTCGTGACGATGTCGCGGGAGTCGAACGCACGCTGGCCTCGCTCGGCGATGTTGGCGAGGTCATCGTGGTCGACGATGGGTCGACCAACCCGGACGACGTGTCGATCGTTGTCCGGCGGTCGTGCCCCGTGCCGAGCCGAACCCGCGTGTTGCGCAACGTGGTCGCCCGGGGCCCAGGAGGAGCGCGCAACGTCGGATGGCGCGGCACGACGCTGCCGGTGGTCGCGTTCGTGGACGCGGACGTCGAGATGGACGCCGAATGGCTGCCGCAGCTCCTTGCCCATTTCGGTGATCCCGCCGTGCGTGCCGTCGCCCCCCGGGTGCGGGCTCGGCCTGGCAGCGCACCGTCTTGGTTGGCGCGGTACGAGGTCGAGCACTCCCCACTCGACATGGGCCCGCAGTCGTCGCGTGTCCGACCCGGAGCACGGGTCTCGTACCTGCCCACGGCCTCGCTCGTCGTCCGACGCGACGCGCTGGAGGTCGTCGGCGGCTTCGACGAGGCCATGCGGTACGGCGAGGACGTCGACCTGGTCTGGCGAATGGATCGCGCCGGTTGGACGGTTCGCTACGAGGCTCGCGTCACGGGACGACATCCTTGTCGGCCGTCGTTCACCTCGTGGCTCCGCCAACGCGTTGCCTATGGCTCGTCGGCATCTCCGCTCGCCCGGCGACACGGCCGCGCCGTCGCCCCCGTGCGGATCTCCGGTTGGAGTGCGCTCACGTGGACCCTGATCTTGTTCGGCTACCGGCGCATCGGTGTCGGGCTTGGCGTCGCGACCACCGCAGCCACCGTTCCCAAGCTCCGTTCGTCTCACCACCCGGTTCGCGAAGCTGTTGCCATCGCCGGTCGAGGCAACCTCTTCGCCGGGCAGCAGGTCGCCCTCGCCCTGCGACGAACCTGGCTGCCCCTCACCGTCGTCCTCGCGGCCCGATGTCGTCGCGCTCGTCCCGCGATCGTCGCTGCGCTTCTTCTGCCGGCGTTCGAGACACCACGCTCAGATGGCCCACCACGCATGCTCTCCGCTGCGTTGAAGATCGTCGACGACGCCGCCTACGCCGTCGGCGTCTGGGTCGGCTGCGCACGGCAACGGACGGTCGTTCCGTTGCTTCCCGCGTTCAGCGGCCCGCTCCGGGTTCCGACGGCGTCCCCCGACCCGAACGGACGCAGCATCGCCACCAGGAACCGGTGACGCGACGCCCGCGCGTCCGGGAGTCGCGTCAGATGACGCCGTCGCGCACCAGGTCGTCGATCTCCTCGCTGCTCATCCCGAGGATCTCCCGATACACGTAGTCGTTGTCCTCTCCGTAGTTCGGGCCGTGCCGATCCGGGAGGCCGCCCTGGTACGGCGGCGTGTGGCTGAACCGAGTCGGAGGGGTCTTCGCCCGCCAGGACCCGATCTCGGTCTGCTGAAACTCCATGAGCCACTGGAGATGGCGCAACTGCGGATCCCACTCGCACCGGTCCTCCGTCGACTCGCAGATCCCCGCTGCAACTCCAGCGGACTGGAGAGCGGTCATGAGCTCCACACCATCCCACTTCAGCGTCTCGGCGTCGATGGCTGCGTCGAGGAGATCAGCGTTGGCCATTCGCAACGGCAGCGTCGCGAATCGCTCGTCATCGGCCAGCTCGTGCGCGCCGAGGACCCGGATGACCCGGATCCAGTCGGCCTGGTCGAACGCCGCGATCGCAATCCATCGGTCGACTCCGCGCACGCGGTAGATCCCGTGTGGGGCGGCCGCTTTGTACGGCGAACCATTGCCGTATCGACTCCAGCTCCGGCCGTTCACCGAATGGTCGAGAACTGCTGTGCCGGACAGGTAGATGCCGGCTTCGACCTGAGACGAGTCGATCCAACACCCCCGTCCGGTCGTCTTCTGCCGGAACAATCCGGCGGTCATCGCCAACGCGATCTGGTAGGCGCCGAACCAGTCGAGGTACGAGTACCCGATACCGGCCGGCGGTGCGGGCTCGGCGAGCCCCGACATCTCGCTGAGGCCTGACATCGCCTGAGCTGTCGGACCGAAGCTCTTGAGGCGTCCGTAGACGCCGACCTGTCCCATGCCGGATTGCTGGACGTAGACAAGCCGCGGATTCAGCGTGCGCAGCACGTCGTACCCCAGGCCCATCCTCTCCATGGTGCCCGGTGAATAGCCCTCCACGAGGACGTCTGCCTCGACGATGAGCCTCTTGAGAACCTCCCGACCCCGTTCGCTCTTGAGGTTGAGGCTGATCGCCCGCTTGCCGGTGTTGTTCTCCATGAACCCGCCTGTGCGGTTCAGACTCGGGGTGTCCTTGGACGGCAGGGGCTCGGTCGCGGCGTCTCGATCGGCCCTCAGACCCTCGGGGACGAATCCACCACCGACCCGCTGCATGTCGATCTTCGACGAGTGCTCGACTTTGATGACCTCGGCACCGAGCGCGGCGAGGAAACGGCCCCCTCCAGCGCTGGCCAGGATCCATCCCAGGTCCACGACTCGCACGCCGCCCAGAGCCCAAGGCTTGCCCCAGCGACTCGCGTCGGAACCCCGCGCGTCGTGCTGCGTCCGGTCCACCATGTCGGGGAACCGTGGCCGGTCGTCGGGATGCCCGAGGACCTCGTCGTTGTGCTCGCCCAGGACGGGTGCCTGGGGTCCGCATCGCCAGGGCGCGTCCGGTGCGAGCCACTTGGCCCCGACGTGGGTGATCATGCGGCCCGAGTCCCGGTCCGGCAGCCGGACGAACGTGCCTCGCTGCGACCAGTGCAGGTCGTCCGCGTTCTCCTCGGGCTTGCGCACCGGAGCCCAAGGCAGGCCCCGTTCCTGGGCCTCGAGCCACAGGTGCATGTCGAAGGTGTAGCCCCCCACGAGCCTGCTGACGATCGCGTTCGTGCGCCGGATCCCGGCGGCCTGGCGCAAGTAGTCGGGATCTTGGAACTCCTCCCCCGCTACTTCCTCCCCATAACCGTGCTCGGCGAGCATCGTCAGCAGCCCACCCAGGGGAGAGCCGACCCCGGGGAGGTAGGTCTGGTACGGAAGTACCCACCTCCCGTCCTTGGACATCACGATGCCCGGTGTCGCTGGGAGATCCTGCGCCGACGAACTGCTGTTGCTCGGGAACGAGTGCCTGCAGGTGGCCCGATAATGCGGGGCGCGCCGATAGATCCAATCCGGCAGGTCGGTCTCGGTGTTCTTGGCGACCACGTCGTGCACGGCGGTGGACAGCGCCTGCCCCTGCCCCGTCTGGAGCCGGTAGCACAGTGCCGCCACGATCGACATCGCCGTCGTCTCACCGGCGATGTGGTACGACTGCCACATCTGCGGCGCCACAGGAGGGAGGTCGTACTCCCCTGTGGGCGTCGGGTCGTAGCCACAGTTCATGACCACTCCCCCCAGCGCCAGATGCACCAGGTCACTGCCCCGGTAGTCCGCCCAGGGCCCGTCGTCGCCGAACGGCGTGATGCGTGCGTAGATCACGCCCGCGTTGATCTTCGACATGGCGTCGTAACCGAGCCCGCGCTCCTCGAGGTAGTGGCGGGGGCGGGTGTCCAGGACCACGTCCGCGCTCTTGATGAGGCGGGCCAGTTGGTCACGGCCATGCTCGGATTCAAGATCGACGGTGACCCCGCGTTTGCCGAAGTTGTAGTGCCAGAAGTACAGGCTCCTGTCCGGGTTCGGATCGTCGCCCGCGAACGGGCCGTATGACCGGGTGCCCTCTCCACCCAAGGGCTCCACCTTGATGACATCCGCGCCCAGCCCGGCGAGGACCTTTCCGCAGTACTCGCCTAGTTCATCTGCGAGTTCCAGGACTCGGACGCCGGAGAGAAAGCCACCTGCATCGGCCTGCGCTTCCCGATTCACTTGTTGCTCCTCGTGTGGCGGACGACGCCAGCCGTCGCCCAGCTCGGTGTGGACGCTTCCAGCCCCGGTGCCGAACCAGCTCGCCGCCCGAGGTCGGGCGGCGAGCCTGCGGCGACGTGCCGCTCGCCGCTCAACGCTCGCGCGCTGCCGCAACCCGGCCTTCGCACTCGAACCACGGGACGTACACGTCGTCGCGCGTGGACGAGAAGACCGCCCGGACGGGATCTCCGACCCTGACGTCACCACCCTCGCGGGCCAGGAGTCCGACGATCTGTGTACGAACGCCTTCGTCGAGCTCCACCACCCCGACGACGAAGGGCGCCCAGCTCGGATCGTCATCTGCAGGCACGTAGTGCACGCGGGTCACCGCATGCACGACGCCGGCACCGGAGGCCCTGGCCCACTCCAGGCCATGCTCCAAGCAGTTCTGGCAGGTGGCGAGTCGTGGCACGGGCCAGGCCCAGACACCACACGACGGACAGTGGTGCAAGAGCAGTTCTGAACGGGCGGCGGCCGCGAAGAACGGCTCCGACTCAGGGTCCGGCACCGGCGAGGGCCGTGCAGACAGCTGGTCGTCACGCACGGCGGGCCACCGCTCGTCCAGACCCTTCGAGGGGACTGAGGATCACCGTGGAATGGTGGTTCAGGAAGCCTCCGCTCCCACTGACCATGACGTGATCGCACTGGGCGACCTGCCGCTCGCCGGCAGTACCGCGGGCTTGGATGATTCCTTCAGACAACGGCGTGAAGCCCCAGGCGTAGTAGCCGGACAACTGGCCGCCTCCTGTGTTGCAGGGCAAGGAGCCGCCGACCGCGAGGCGCCCGTCTGCCACGAACGGCCCACCCTCGCCCTTCGGACAGAATCCGTAGTCCTCGAGGGTCACGAGAACCGTGTACGTGAAACTGTCGTAGATCTGCAGGACGTCCACGTCCTCGAGGCCGATCTCGGCTTGCTGCAGCGCCTGCCGGCCTGCAGCCACGGCACCGGTGTGGACCCCGTGGTCGCGACCGGGTCGAGCGGGCTCGCCCGGGTGCCCCTGTCCCACCCCACGGACGAAGACGGGTGGGTGGGGACCGTCCTTCGCCATGTCCGCAGATGTCATGATCACGGCCACAGCACCGTTGGAGGTCAGACAGCAATCCAGCAGCCGAAATGGCTCTGCGATCATCCGCGATGACTGATGGTCCTCGAGCGTGATCGGCTCCCTCTTCTGAGCCAAGGGACTGAGCGAAGCCCACTGCCGCTGCGCCACCGCAATGGCTCCCAACTGCTCGCTCGTCGTACCGAACAGGTGCATGTGGCGACTGGCGGCCAACGCGTAGCGGATCGCCGCCTGCCCTCGGTCACCATAGGTACGACCAAGTCCCTCCAGACCCGGTGCCGGCCCCACCGGCACCCCGTATCGGGAGTTTGCGACCGAGGTCTCCCGACGCAAGGGCGCGTCCGCGAACACGAGGGCGATGACCGACGCCAGGCCGGCCTCGATGGCGAACGACGCGTACTCCACCATGGACCCAGCTGTCGCGCCTCCCGCCGACATCGTGTTGAGGAACGTCAGGTCGGCCAGCCCCAGGGCGTCCTGCAAGTTGTTCCGGACTTCCGACGACATCACGTTGCCGTTGACGAGCAGGCCGTCGATCTTCGACTTCGGCAGCTGGCAGTCCTCCAGCGCGAGCTTCACGGCTTCCACCGCGAGGTCCAGCGCAGTGACGTCGTAGCGACGCCGTGTCATGTCGGTGATTCCCAGCCCGACCATCGCCGTCTTACCGAAGGCCACTGCTCTGTGCCTCACGTGCATCGTTCATCAAGTCCACGTTCCCCATCGAGCGGAGCAGTCGGCCCCGACCGTTCGTCCGTCCGTTGCGGCGCTCACGCCCGGGGTCCGCCGCGCTGGCGCCTTACCGGAACTCGACGCCCTCGAACGTGCCGGACTCGCGCCAGTTCCGCAGGATGTCGAAGAACTCCGACGCGCTTCCGCCATACACCAACTGGTACCTGTTGGGCCTGTCGTCGGCGACGTTCTCGTTGCTGAAGCGAGTGGGCGGGCAGGCGATCCAGAACTCCTCGTTGTAGGACGCGGCCTTCTGCATCTCCGACTGCCACGCGGCCTCGGCAGCCTCGGTCACCTCGATCTCGCACGCACCGCTGTCGAAGAAGTGGCGCACGACGTGGGTGAGGTGGTCGACCTGCTCCTGGAGCGTCTGCGAGAAGTTCACGCTCAGCGCAGTCTGCGTGTAGCCGAGCATGAAGCAGTTCGGGAAGCCATGTGTCTGCAGGCCATGGAGGCTCGAGAGGTTGTTCGTCCATTTGTCGCGCAGCCTCAAGCCGCACGACCCGACGACGTCGAACCCCAACTTCTCCGCATACGGCGACAGGGTGTCGAACCCGGACGCGAACACGATGCAGTCGACGGGGTAGTCGACGCCACCCGCCACGACCCCGGTCGGCGTGATCCGCGAGACGCCAGCGCCGTCGGTGTCGACCAGGGTGACGTTGGGCCGGTTGAACGCAGCCAGGTACTCGTCGTGGAACGTCGGTCGCTTGCAGTGGAGCCGGAAGTACGGCTTGAGTGATTCCGCGACGTCCTTGTCACCGACGATCTCGTCGATCCGGTCACGAACCCGCTGCATCACGCGGAAGTCGGCAAGCTCCTGCTCCTCGGGAGTCGGCGCGTCTGCCGTCTCGCGGGACAGGTTGCCCGAACCCGCGCCCGAGAGAGACGCGAACTCCTTCGTCCAGTTGTCCGAGACGAGGTCCACCTCCGTCGGACGCCCCGACACGACCTCCCCGAAGTTCCTGATCCGCTCCCGCTGCCATCCCGGCTTCAAGGCTGCGGCCCATTCGGGATCAGTCGGCTGATTGTCACGGCCGAAGATGGTGGTCGGCGTCCGCTGGAAGACGAAGAGCTCCTTGGCGTGCTCCGCCAAGTGGGGTGCCACCTGGACGCCGCTGGCCCCGGTACCGATCAGGGCCACCCGGACGTCAGCCAACTTCGTCAAGCCACCGTTGCTGTCTCCGCCGGTGTACTCGTAGTCCCAACGGCTGGTGTGGAACATCTTGCCCTGGAACTCGTGGATGCCCGGAATGCCCGGCAACTTGGGCTGGCTGAAGTCGCCCGAGGCCAGCACCAAGAGCGACGTGCGAACTTCGTCGCCACGGTTCGTGGTGACGATCCACGCGTGCTCACCCGAGTCCCAGCGAGCCCCCGTGACCGTGGTCCGCAGCAGCGCGTGCTCGTACAGCCCGTACTTCTGAGCGAGCTTCCGCAGGAAGGAGAAGATCTCGGGTTGGTGGGCGTACTTCTCCCCCGGCACGTAGCCCACGTCCTCGAGCATCGGCAGGTAGATGTACGACTCGACGTCGCACTGAGCCCCGGGGTAGTGGTTCCAGTACCAGACCCCTCCGAAGTCGGCTCCGTTGTCGATCACACGCACGCGCTCGATGCCGGCCTGCCGGAGGCGTGCGGCCGCAGTGAGCCCGCCGATTCCACCGCCGACGACGACGACATCGACGACGTCACGAACTGCGGGTCGGCTGTCCTCCGGCTCCGCGGCCTGATCCTGAGCCAACTCCGGCAGCGCGCTGAGGGGAACGCTCGCCTTGTCAGCGAGGATGCTCCGAAGGCGCTTGTCGCGCTCCGCCCGATACCGCGCCCTGACTGCGTCGAGATCAACGTCGTGTCCGGACACCGATCGCCTCCTCTTCCTCGGCGTGGGCCCGTCACGGGCCCCGCTCCAAGATATTGCGGCGTCAAGTTAATGACAAGGGTCTTGGACCAGGCCGCCGGTCGTCACACCGTCTTTGACGTGTCGACGAGTCGACGCCCTTCTGCTGGAACGATCCGCGCATACAGAAGCCGTACTCCCCGACCGCGGCCCCCGTAGCGTGTCAGGAGCCGCGTCACCGTCTCGCATCGACGGGAGGAGATATTGACGTCACGTTAGCTTCGGTGCTTGGAATTGTGCCGCGTGCTACGGCCGGCGGAACACCGGCTTGCGGCGCTCCGCGAACGCGGCGAGGGCCTCGG
>Ga0207644_10003488_pt1 | contig 10171 bp, 9 predicted proteins | sample KBSS73metaG_FD_184326 | JGI IMG/M metagenome (GOLD analysis project Ga0207644, IMG submission 184326) | Switchgrass rhizosphere microbial communities from Kellogg Biological Station, Michigan, USA - KBS S7-3 metaG (SPAdes) (version 2) | ecosystem: Host-associated > Plants > Roots > Rhizosphere >... | reverse complement strand
CCCGGCCCCCACTACAAGCACCTCTACAGGGTTCTTCTGCGTTCCGTGCGCACCGTCGCGCTGATCTGTCATCTCGGCCTCAAACCCGCTGACGCCTAAGCTCAGGGGGTGGGGAATTCATCGCAGGCCCGCATTCCATGGATTTGCTTCAGCCTAACATCGCTCGACGCCGGTCTAATGCTTCGTCATTTCCTCATACAACATATCCCCCACCACCTTGTGCACCGCAGTCGAAGGATGCCCCGCGTGATAGTAGTAATGCGTCTGCGGCGAAGCGCACGGAGTAGCATCCTCGTTGAAGATCGCCCGCCCTGCGCACTTGCTCGTCGTATTTGTAATCCCGTACTTCGCCGCGTTTTCCATCACCTCATCGAAGTACTCTCCCCATTCGCTCGTCTCGATCTCCGCCCCGCTCAGCTTTGATCGCATCTGCGCCGGAATCTCCTTAAGCGCCGGATTCAACCTCTTCCCCACCTCGCTGAACGCCGGAATCTTCTCCGGAAGCACCGCTACTCTGAATCTCCGCCCTCCAGCCTCATACAGCGCCTGCAACTCGCCCTCAAGATTCGCCACTGTCTCCTCGGTCGAAATCTTCCTATCGTTTAATCCACCTGCAATAAAGAACACCGTCGTCTTCGGATCGAACTTCACCTTCCCGTCGCGCACCATCGCCACAAACTCTGCGACCTGGTTCTTCATCCCCAGCCCCAACCATCCTTTTGGAACATCATGCGCCGGATTCTCGCCTGTTGGCGCTCCGCTCACCGCAAAATCAAGACTCTTCCCTTCGGCATCCGGCGCGCTCGAAGCCACCATCGTCAAACCAAGCCGCTTCCCAAGGTAAGCCACCGCCGTCGGCCCGTCACTGTCCACCCATCCTCGACCAATATCTGAATAGCTATCCCCGAACACATATATCCGTGTCACTGATGCCTGCGCGTTCAATTGCGTACAGCCGACGACCAAAACTAGAAATGCCCATATCGCTCGCATGGCTCTCCATCCTACCGGTCTGCTTTTGAGGGAGCCACAAATCCTTGTCAACCCCCCTCAAAATCACAACCTCCTCAAAATAAACCAGATATTGCGTAAAAAATGTGCCGATCTATTTCAGTCGATTCGATACAATAGAAATACCAACAAAGAAGAAGCCCCGGATCATATTCCGGGGCTTTCCTCTTTCAAATCAGGACTTTAGCAATAACCTTCAATAAAATTATGGACTTACACAGCGAAGTCCAAACCTAAGTTATTTATTTTGAATACTTTGCGCAAATTTGGGGTGGAGGGGGGCTAGAAGCTTCCTCCTGCAGAGTTGCTGAACGTATTGCACTGATTCACGTCGCCCGACTGCAGGCCGCGCATAAACCACTGCTGCCGCTGAGCCGATGTTCCGTGAGTAAAGCTCTCCGGGCTGACCGCGCCGCGCGACATCTTCTGGATGTGATCGTCACCTACCGCCGCAGCCGCCTTCAGGCCGTCGTTCACATCCTCCTGGTGAACGATGTCACGCTGAGCAGCCGAATGACCCCACACTCCGGCCAGGCAGTCCGCCTGCAGCTCCAGCCTCACCGACAGAGGATTCTGCTGCGAAGGATTCCGCTGCGCTAGCTGCCGCATCTGCCGCTCGATCCCCAGTATGTTCTGGACGTGATGCCCCAGCTCATGCGCCACCACATAAGCCTGAGCGAACTCGCCCGTGCTGCCGCCCAGCCGCCGCAGTTCGTCCCAGAAGCTCAGATCGATATAAACCTTCTCGTCCGCCGGACAGTAAAACGGACCGGTTTGCGACTGTGCCACACCACAGTTCGACTGCGTGTAATCGCGGAACAAAACTAGACGCGCATGGCGATACGGCTGTCCGGTCTGCTGCTGAAGTACCGTATCCCATGTCTTCTGCACGTCGTCGAGCACAAACGAAACCAGCTGCGCCGAGCGGTCCTCGGCAGGCGAGGACTGCACCGGCCGGTTGCTCGTCGTAGCGACGCTGCCACCACCGCCGCCCGAAAGAAACGCACCGATGTAATTGCGGCCCGTGATCAGGCTGATAATCAACAGAAAAATAAATCCGATGATCCCTATACCGCCACCGCCGCCCATTCTGAAGCCGCCGCCCCCGGACGAGCCGCGCCGGTCTTCTACATCGCTGCTCATGCCGCCAGGTGTCCAGTCCATACTCACCCCGTTCGCTAAATTCCAAGAGTGGAAGAGTTACCTATCCTCTGATGCAAGCCGACTCGAAAATAGTAGACCCGCAGAACGAAAATAGTCCCAACCCGTAACAACGTAATAAAGAATAGAGACTCACCAACCCTGAATGCACCCTACGGAGGATCTCCGGATGTCCAATGCAACCGCGACCGCCTCAACGACGATCGTGCGCCCTGCGGATTCAACTCTTCGCGAAGCCCTTCAGCTCGCAATGATCTTCGCCGCCATTAAGCTCGCCCTTCACGTCCTAACCAATCTCTGGCAAGCGCACATCGGTTACGGATACTTCCGCGACGAACTCTACTACCTCCTCTGCGGACGCCACCTCGCCTGGGGCTACGTCGATCACGGTCCCATCGTCGCCCTGCAGGCCCGAATTTCCGAACTCGTCTTCGGCCACTCGCTCGCAGGACTCCGCCTCCTCTCCGCCATCGCCGGAGCCAAGCGTGTCCTGCTCAGCGGTCTCCTCGCCTGGGCCCTCGGTGGCCGCCGTCCCGCACAAGCCCTGGCAATGACCGGGGTCCTCTTCGCCCCCCAGTACCTCGGCATCGACAGCTACCTCTCCATGAACTCTTTCGAGTCCGCCTTCTGGATGTGCTGTATTCTTTCGCTCGTCCTCATCCTCCGCGGCTGGAGCGAGCGTTGGTGCTGGCTGCTCTTCGGCTTCTGCGGCGGAGTGGGCTTACTCAACAAGCCCTCGATGACCTTCTTCCTGCTGGCGCTACTCGCAGGCCTGCTCCTCACACCGCAGCGCCGCCTGCTCTTCAGCCGCTGGGCCGCCATCGGAGTCGCGCTGCTCATCCTCATAGCTCTGCCCAACCTCATCTGGCAAATCAATAACCACTGGCCGACACTAGAATTTCTCCGCAACGGCCAGATCGAAAACAAGAACATCAAGCTCGGACCGCTCGCCTTCTTTGGCAAGCAGATCCTCAACCTGCAGCCGATCTCAGTCCTCATCTGGATTCCAGGCCTAGTCTGGCTCCTACGCAATCCGTCGGCGAAGCCCTGGCGATTCCTCGGTTACACCTACCTCTTCTTCCTGGCCGGAATGATAGTGCTCCATGCCAAGGACTACTACGTCATTCCGATCTACCCCATCCTCTTCGCCGCTGGGGGGATCGCGTGGGAGCAGCGGTTTGCCGCAAGCCGCGCCGTCACGCAGAACCGCGCCTTCGCCTTCCCCATCTACGAGACCATCCTGATCATCGGCGGAATCCTCGTGTTACCAATGGCGATCCCAGTTATGCGCCCCCCAACCTGGGTCACGTATGCCAAAGCGCTTCATCTCTACGAGGCGTCCGGCAACACTGAAAACGAGTCGAGCGGCGTCCTTCCACAGTTCTACGCCGACCGCTTCGGCTGGCAAGAGGAGGTCGACGAAATAACACGCATCTACAACTCTCTCTCACCCGACGACCAGAAAAAAGTAGCCATCGTCTGCTCCAACTACGGCGAAGCCAGCGCCATCAACTTCCTCGGCCAAGGCCTCCCCACCGCCATCAGCGGACACAACAGCTACTGGCTCTGGGGATCGCAAGGCGCAACCGGCGAAGTGATGATCGTCGTCACGGGAGCAAGCGTTGAAGATCTGCGCAAAAACTATGACTCGGTCGAGATCGCTGGTCGGATGACCAATCCATTCTCGATGCCCTACGAGCGACGCAACATCTACGTCCTTCGCGGACGCCACAAGAATCTCAGCTCCGACTGGAAATCCTTCAAGCACTACATCTGACGACTTGCATGGGGGCCAGGGCTTCGCTGTGCTACTCTCCGTGAAAACCCATGCAACAAACTGAGCAGCAGATCCAGACGGAACTCCCCCGCGTACTCAACGCGTCGCACGCCACCACCATCGTGGTAGGCATCATCATCGGCAGCGGCATCTTCCTGGTCCCGCGCGAGATGATGGCAGCCGTCGGCTCCTCTGGCATGGTCTATGCGGTATGGATCGTCGGAGGCCTGCTCTCGCTTTTCGGAGCCATGACCTACGCCGAGATCGCCGCCCTCCGCCCCAAGTATGGCGGCGAGTACGCCTTCCTCCGCGAAGCCTACGGGGACCTCACCGGCTTCCTCTACATGTGGACGTGGATCACCATCGCCAAGCCTGCTTCCATCGCAACCATCGCCGCAGGGCTGGCGCGCGTCCTCGCCACTTTCCCGCTCTTTCACTTTCTGGAACTGCCTGCCCTCGGCCCGTTACTCTGGAGCCAGGCCTTCGCCATCGTCATGACATGGCTCATCACCGGCCTAAACATCCTCGGCACGCGCAAGTCTGGGAACGTGCAGCTCGCGCTCACATGGCTCAAAGTTCTCCTGATCGTCGTCATCGCGGGCTTCTGCTTCGGAGCCGCTGGAAGCCACGGCTCGTGGCATAACTTCGCCACTGAGTTCACCGGCGCACGCGGCGGATTCTCCGGCTTCATGGTCGCTCTCATCGCTGCGCTCTGGGCCTACGACGGCTGGAGCGACGTCACCCAGATGGCCGGCGAGATCCAGCGTCCGCAACGAAGCATGCCTTTGGCCCTGATCGGCGGAGTCGCCATCGTCGGCGGCCTTTACATGCTCACCAACGCTGCCATCCAGTACGTGATGCCCGCCGCAGCCATCGCCGCTGCCGACAGGCCCGCAGCCGACGCGCTGCGGCTGATCGCCGGAAACTGGGGTGCGGGGCTCGTCTCAATCGGAATGGCCGTCAGTATCTGCGCAACCTTCGTCGGCTCATCCCTCTCCGGCGCACGGGTCCCTTTCGCCGCAGCACACGATGGCCTGTTCTTCCGCCAGCTCGCCCACGTGCAGCCGCGTTTCCACACGCCATCAACCGCACTGATCCTGCAGGCAATCCTTAGTTCGCTTTTGCTGCTCGCCATCGGCCGCTTTCAGGCGCTCTTCTCGCTTGCCATCTTCGCTGAGTGGTTCTTTTATGCGCTTACCGCAAGCACCATCTTCGTCTTTCGCCGACGCGAACCAAACAGAGCACGCCCTTACAGCGTGTGGGGATATCCGGTGTTACCCGCGCTCTTCATCGCGGCCGCTGTGGTGCTTCTGGTCTTCTCCTTCGCTGACCAGCCGCGCAACTCCATTATCGGAACTGCCATCATCCTGCTCGGCATCCCGCTGCACTACTGGTTCCAGAGCAAAAGCCGCACAGCCTAGCTGCTACGACTCATAATCGCGCGTTCGTACACACGCACATATTCCGCAGCTGGCTTGTCCCAGGAAAAGTCCTGCCCCATCCCTCGCTGCATGATCTCAGTCCAGATCTTCTTGTCGCCGAAGGCCGCCAACGCGCGATGCAGTGCATCCAGCAAGGCATTGGAATCGTAGCCCCAGAACTTAAATCCATTGCCGCCACCATCGGTTTGCTCATCGATGGAGTCCTGAAGTCCCCCGGTGGCGCGCACGACTGGAACAGTTCCGTACTTCAGGCTGTAGATTTGGTTCAGTCCGCCCGGCTCGTAGCGTGAAGGCATCAGAAAGATGTCAGAGCCCGCTTCAATCTTGTGCGCGATCACATTGTCGAACTTGATCTGAACCCGCATCTTTGCCGGATAACGTTCAGCTAACTCTGTAAGCAGGCGTTCGTAGAACTCCTCGCCGTTGCCAAGCATCAGGAGCACCACGTCCTCCTTCATCAACCTGTCCAGGATATCGACAATGAAGTCGAAGCCTTTCTGCGTCGCAAAGCGCGACACCACGCCGATCACGGCCGTCTCGTCGCTTACATCCTCCAGATTAAACGCGTGCAGGAGGTCGCGACGGCATTCCCGCTTCCCGGCGAGCTTCTTTACTGAGTAGTGCGCAGCAATATTCGGATCGATAGCCGGATCCCACTCGGTGTAGTCTGCGCCATTCAGAATTCCAAACAGATCGGCCGACCTCTTGCGTAGCGTGTCCTCAAGGCCGTTGCCAAACTCCGGCGTCTGGATCTCCTGCGAGTACGTGCAGCTCACCGTCGTGATCGCATCGGAATACACGACTCCGCCTTTCAGGAAGTTCACCTTGTCGTAGTACTCCAGCTTGTCGAGGGTGAACATGTCCCACGGCAACATCAGCGTCTCCATCGTGCGCGGAGGAAACCATCCCTGGTAGCCAGCGTTGTGGATCGTGAGCACTACTGGAACATGACGGAAGACAGGATCGAAGTAATAGACCGAACGAAGCATTACGGCAATCATTGCTGCTTGCCAGTCATGCACGTGGAAGAGGTCCGGCACGCCCAGCACCTTTGTCGCTTCAATCACCGCGCGAGAAAATGCTCCGAATCGCTCCGCGTTGTCGGGATAGTCGCCCGACGGCGTAGCGTAGAAGCTCTCCCGGTCGAACAACTCGGGGCAGTCGACAAAGTAAATCTGCACACCTGCCGCAATGCCGCCGTCCAGTATGCGCGCAAACCGGTTATACGACGAAAACGGGATGGTGACGCTCGGCAGAACCACTGGAGCGTTGGGCACGGCCTTCGCGACCTGCCGGTAGTACGGCACAAACGTCTGCACCTTGTGCCCCATCTTCGCCAACGTCTTCGGCAACGCGCTAACCACATCGGCCAGCCCACCGGTCTTTGCCCACGGAGCGCACTCCGAGGCCGCAAAAACAATATGCATGCCTATCCTCTTTCGGTCCTCGACCAAAACGTTAGTCTATACAAAGAGATGCCCGAAACCATCACAACGTCACAGACCGATGAAACGTAAGCCAAAACTCGGCCAGAACTTCCTCGTGGACGATCGGGCGCGCCATGCCATCGCAGACGCCCTGGGCGACGTGAGCCAGCGTACGGTCATCGAAATCGGACCCGGCCACGGTGCCATTACCGACATCCTCGCTCCACGCTGCGGTCGACTCATCGCACTCGAACTGGATCGCGACCTCGCTCCTGCACTCTCCCTCCGATTCAAGGACCAGCCTCAGGTTCAGGTCATTGAGATCGACGTCCTGCAATCAGACTTTTCCTCACTTATTCCCAAAGGTGAAACCGCAGACGTCATCGGCAACCTGCCGTACTACATCACCTCGGACATTCTTTTGAAGCTCTTCGCCGCAGGTTCAGCCGGACTGATCTCCCGTGCGGTCGTCATGATGCAGCGCGAAGTGGCCGACCGCGTCTCAGCCTCCCCCGGCGTGCGCGACTATGGCCTGCTCTCGGCGACCGCGCACATGAACGCCCAGGTCGAACGACTCTTCGACCTGCCGCCGTCAGCCTTCTCGCCCCCGCCTGAGGTCCATTCCACCGTGCTGCGGCTGCATTTCGTACCGCGCTTTGCAGAACTCGGTGTCGATCCTGAAGGCTTCGATCGGTTCCTAAAGCAGAGCTTTGCGCAAAAGCGGAAGACGCTGGAGAACAATCTTCGCGCCGCAGGATATTCGCCCGCAAAGCTCGTCGAGTTATGGCCACAAAGCATCCCTCGCCAGGCACGCGCCGAATCGCTCGAACTCGAGGCCATGGCCAAGCTTTATCGCTCTCTATCAACTTCCGTTTAATGACCTTTTGCGGTGGGTGTCATGCTTTCCGTCTGGGCCAACAACTTCGCGGCCTTCTCGCGTACCCGCTGAATCAACGCCTCGTCGGCAACAATCGCCGTCAATGACGAAGCGATATTCTCCAACTCCATGGCTCGCTTCTCCTCTACCTCATGAATCAGCGTGTCCATCTCGGAGTAAAGACCGAGCCTGTCAAAGCGATGAAGGAAATCCAGCTTTCTTCCCTCATCCATCGTGAAAGCGATCGCCTGAAACATCTCCGTCAACTGCGTCACACTCTTGTTCTCGGAGTAGTTGTAGGTGCACGAGCCATGCCCATCGGGACCGGAGTAACTCAGGGTCTTCTTGCCTGTATCGGCAATATTCTTCGCCTTCGACGGGCAGGTGATGTTGAAGAAATCAAGCGATCGCGCCGTCTTGAAGATCGTATCCGCTGTCGATGGCGCGAACTTCATCGGACGATCGATCGTCCTACCCGGCGACGTTCCTCGAACCCCCATAGCGCTTGAGCCTCCACTCACGGGAGCCTCTTCCGCCTTGTAAGTACCTGTGCCATCCTCATGGACCACAATCGTGTACTTCGGCACAAGAAGTCCGGGCCGCTCGAAGTTGAAACTCACTTCAGGACGCGCCGATGGTGCCGAGGCAGGGGCAGCCGTCTGCGCCGCGCAGGAGGTTGCCATGGCGGCTAACAACAGCACAAGATGGCCTTTCACCGTCCGGCTCCCTGCAGAGAAAGTGTCTGAGCCGTGTGGATGTGACAGATCGCAATCGCAAGAGCGTCAGCGGCATCTGCCGACTCTGGTGCTTGGTCGAGTTCAAGGAGACGCGTAACCATAAACTGCACTTGCTCCTTGGCTGCCAGGCCGTATCCAACTACCGAACTCTTAATCTTCAGCGGGGCATACTCCGCAACCGGCAGCCCCGAAACCGCAGCCGCCAGCAGTGCAACTCCTCGCACCTGCCCAAGCTTCAGCGCGGACTTCGCATTAGCTGAAAAGAACACCTCTTCGATCGCCACCACATCTGGTTGATGCAGCGCCATCGTCGCGGTCAGTTCTGCATACACCTGCGCCAGCCGCTGTGGGGTCTTCTCTTTCTTATTCAGGCGGATGGTGCCGGCCGCGAGATGCATGAGGCGCGGCATTCTCGCCTCGCAATCCACCTCAACCACACCGTACCCGGTGAACTCCGTTCCGCAATCGATTCCGAAGACCCGCATGCGCGAAGTTTACTGTATTTAGTTGCTGGATCGGACTGGCAAGATTGAGTCTTATCGACTTATCGCGAGATTCCCTCAAGCGGAGAACTCGCCGTCGCATACAGCTTCCGTGGCATCCTTCCCGCCAGATACGCCTGCCGCCCAGCCAGAACGGCATGCTGCATCGCCTCAGCCATCAGCAGCGGATCCTTTGCCTGCGCGATCGCCGTGTTCATCAGCACGCCGTCGAAGCCCAGCTCCATCGCCAACGTAGCGTCCGATGCCGTCCCGACCCCCGCATCCACAATCAGCGGAACATCGGTGATCATTTCGCGCAATATCCGAAGGTTGGCCGTATTCTGCAGCCCGAGACCGCTGCCAATCGGCGCACCTAAAGGCATTACCGCCGACGCACCCACATCGATTAGTCGCTTCGCAAATACAATATCATCAGATGTATACGGCAGAACCGTAAACCCTTCCTTTACCAAAACCCGTGTGGCTTCCAAAGTCGCCTGAATATCCGGATAGAGGGTCGCCTGATCGCCGATGACCTCGATCTTCACCCAGTCCGACAGCCCCACTTCGCGCCCTAGCCGCGCAGCTCGGATCGCCTCCTCGGCCGTATAGCAACCCGCCGTGTTCGGCAGCAGGAAGTAGCGCCGTGGATCGATGAAATCCAGCAACGACTCACTCGATCGGTCGAGATTCACTCGGCGCACAGCTACGGTCACCACCTCCGCGCCTGAGGCCTCGATTGCCGCCTGCGTCTCCGGCCCGTCCTTGTACTTCCCCGTTCCAACGATCAGCCGCGACTGAAATGCCCTTCCCGCAATTACCAGAGGTGTCATAGGCCCATTCTAAAACCAAAACGCGAACGGCCTGCGCTCGAGAGCAGCAGGCCGTTGCCGGTGAACTGTTGAGATTGACCTGAGGCGTCCGTGCCCGGAGTGGCCTCGGCGGAGTTTTCAGCGACTTACTGAAGATCGCCAGGACTTGAGAGCAAAGACGCTCTAAGCCTCAGTCACCTCACGTGTTTTGGTCGAACTCGAACTGTCAATTTTCATAGGCTGGATCATCCTCCTTTCCCGTGTAGCCGCAGCGTACACCTCTCTGCTCCTGCAATCAAGCCCCACAACATACATCTCGATACATCTCGCAAACATGGCGCCGCATCGCACCACTAACGATGCAGGCGGCCGAAAGCATCCGTCATTGCAACGCAAATCTGCCGCACGAAAGGTTCTCCGAGAAGATGAAACCTGCAACTATCAT
>Ga0207644_10003485_pt1 | contig 10178 bp, 18 predicted proteins | sample KBSS73metaG_FD_184326 | JGI IMG/M metagenome (GOLD analysis project Ga0207644, IMG submission 184326) | Switchgrass rhizosphere microbial communities from Kellogg Biological Station, Michigan, USA - KBS S7-3 metaG (SPAdes) (version 2) | ecosystem: Host-associated > Plants > Roots > Rhizosphere... | reverse complement strand
AGCCGCACAGGTCGCAGACGGGGATGGCGGTGACGTGGGTTGTGGTGGAAGGCATGACTTGTCCTTGTGGGTCGGGCGCTAGTGCAGCTGCACTAGGCCGTGGAGGAGAGGTAGTTCTCAACTCCACCAACCATTCTATCAGGCGTTTGACACAGAAAGTGGGAATGAGATCACGCGCTGTGGGGGCTACGATTCGATCTCCCGGTCGAGGGGCCTAGTGCAGTCGCACTAGGGGCAGGCGGTTGGGGCGGCAGCGGCAGGTGGGCTCACGTCGGAATCAGGGAACCTTGGTCGCGTGGTCAGACTGATCCGCAGGTTGGCCATCCCCGTCGCCGTCACGAGCATCGTCGTCAACGCGGTGATGCTGATCGCCTCGGCGGTGATCTGGTTGCTGGCCATCCGCGAGGGATGGTTGGACAAGGTCGAGTTCGTCAGCCACGTGAGCATGCTCGCCCTCGTGTTCTCAGCGGTCTCAGGGGTCGCTGCAGCGTTGGCAGGCGTGTTGGCCCTGGTGCCCACGGATGACCTGGTCGACGAGGGCTAGATCCAACGGTTCGGTGGGTTGACGTGTCGTCCCTTGGCGATCGCATCAGCCACGTTGGTCGCGGTATCCCCGAGGAATAGGTGATCTGGTCGACAGCAGGGTGGGTTGTCGCAGCGATGTAGCACGAGGAGTCCGGCTGGGATTGGTCCGTACGTCAACTCGTAGGCCAGGCGATGGGTCGACATGCCGCGACCGTTGCGCCAGATGGCTCCGTATCCACCCTTGCGCTTGGCACCTGGCCAGACCCAGCACCCCGGGCCTTGGTCGATGCGTGACCACAGGCTGTCTTCTACGCTGTCCATGTCAGCAACCTCCAAGTGCTGGCCGTGACCCGGGTCGTTGGCGCGACGCCGGGTCTTTGCGTTCAACCTAGTGCAGCTGCACTAGGGGTGTCACCTTGGTCGTGGGGCCAACTTCCCTGCTCAGAGGCCCATCGTGGACAGTGCGTGCGGCCCGCGGAGCAGTGCGAGCGCCGTAGGCGTGAGCCCCGTGTTTGGACGCGGCAGCCCGAAAACGCAAAGAGCCCCCGATCCTTTCGGATCGGGGGCTCGCTTGCTTGCTTGCTACTTCGTGGCCTTGACCTTCGGCTCAGGCTTCGGAGCAGCGATGACCTTCGCGGCGCGGGCAGCCTTGACCAGTTGCAGCGCACGAATCGTCGCGTCGATCGCGTCGTCGGATAGGACGGCGATCTGCGCACCGGTCAGCGCGCTCGCCGTGACGGTGTTCTTCACGGTGTTCAGCGCGACCGCATCGACCTTGACGGTCTTGGTCTTGCCATCCGCGGTCTTCACCTTGACGGTCTCACCCGCAGCCTTGCCCGCTGCAGCCGCCAGCTTGGCGGCTTGCATCGTCTCTGCACCTTTCGCCCGGTTGCGCATGGCGTCCGGGTTCATTCGGGCGAGGATCGCGCTGCGCAGATTGCGCTCGGTCACGGTGTCACCGGTCTCTGCGATGTCAGCGCGGGCGACGGTCTCGTAGTCACCGATCAGACCGCGGGCAAGATCGACGCAGGCACCCAGTGTCTGCAGCTTGTAGCCGAACCGATCCTCACACGAACGCTCACCGTCCGCGGGCGTGTCGGTCAGACCGAGCAGCTTCGACAACTTGCCCGCCGTTGCCTCTTCCAGCTTCGGCATGGCGACCTTGGTGTTGCCGCTGTCGTTGGCAGCCTTGACCCGCAGCCGGGCGGCTGACCAGACCATCAGGCCAACGTTGCGCTTGGCGGTGATGGTCTGCTCTGCGAACCGAGCACCCGCGCTCTGCAGCTTGACGACGGTGCTCATGGCCATGGCCTCAGCCTCAGCCTCGCTGCCGATCTGCTCGACGTTGATCGTTCGGTTGAGCGGATCGATCTCCGCCGCGCCGTCCGCTTCGATCCGCTTCGCGGCTGCCGTGATGTTCTTACTTGCGCTCACTGTGGACTCCTGTCCGTTCGGGCTAGTGCAGCTGCACTAGCGCTTCGCCCCGATCGGGATTGATTGGGACTACCAACATGCTACCAACGTTCTTACGGGATATCTGGGAATGAGAACGATGGGCCGAATGGCCTACCGTCGGTGCGCTAGTGCAGCTGCACTAGGGGCTACTGGTCTGCAGTAGGTCAGGCATGCCGGTTCTCACGGGCGCCCGACTAAGACAGTTGACTTACCCCGATTCGATTTCTGAGTCGCACAGGTGTTCGGTGGTTAGCGGGGGGCCGCGGGAGCTCGAATCGGCACCCCCTACCCCTCCTCCCCCCCCCGGGGGTGCAGCCACCCCGCCCCATAGGTAGTGACTAGAGGGGAGTCGAGGTGACAGCGATTTTTGTGGTCGTTGCGAACACTTGTTTGCAGACTTATCCACAGGCTTCGAGCACTGGCAGGGATTCGTACGAGTGTTCGCCTCAGATGGGGGGAAATGAGGGGGTCCCCTCATGGGGGGGTCCAGAAGTGGTGTCGGAGACACTCAATAACACACACTCAACAGGACTTTCTTGATATGTGCCCGGATGCGTGCGTCGGGGGGGTTGAGGGGACCCCCCCATCCCCCCATCTACGGGAGCGTCAGGGTGTCGTCTGCGTCTCGCAGCAGGCGCCCATCCCTGAGCAAGTTATCCACAGCCTCGTCGAAGGCCAGGCGGTCACGACTGTCGATCTTCCGACGCAGCGCTTTGAGGCCCACGCCGCCCGACGGGACCCGAGCGAGGACCCAGCGCTCGACCCGACGCACGGCATGGCTGATCTTGGCGTCCTCGACGTACGCCTCGCCTTCGGCCCGCGTTTGCAGCCGCTGGAAGGACTCCAGCTTGGCCACGGCCTCGTGCGTGACGTCGAGCATCGTCAACATCGAGCCCGACAAATCGACCAAATCACCGCCTCGACGCCAATCATCGAGGTTCATTTCTTGGCGTCCATCCATCATTGCGAGGATTTGCGCCCACTTGACTCGCTGCAAGATGCGGTGACTCTGGCGCTCGTCGCGCCCCAACGTGCCCCGGTGCGACCCCATGATCTCCGCCCGGACCGTGGCATGGACCTCGGCCGGGTAGGTCAGCTGACCCGAGTAGGTCGGGGGCGCCGACCAGTCCATCAGCCTCAACGGACCCGGATCGTCGATGATCTCGTCGGGGATGTGCGGGTCCTGGCCGCTGACGAACGTGCACCGCCCGGTGAAGCCGGTGGCCCGCAGCTTCGGTGAGTACAACTCCCCGGCCAAAGCCACCTGGATGTTGATCACCGAACAGACACGCACCTTGTGCGGCGGGATCCACCGCGTCTTCGCCCCGTCGGCCAGCTGCTGCCCGATCGCCTCACCGACCCACGCGCTGCACAACACCCCGATCACCGTCGAGCCTTCACGGCCCAGCTGGGCGATCAGGGTCGTGCCCTCGTCGATGATGAAGTGCGTCGCCTGGTTGACGACCTGACGCTCCATCTTGTCGTCGACCTTGACGCTGCCCATGAACCCCTCGACCAGGCCCTCGCCCGACGAGATCGTCCGGTCCATGCGGATCTTGCAATCCCGCCCTTGCGGTGGGCCGGGGAACAGCCGCCGTGCCGCCTTCGCCGCCAGGCCCTTGGCCCCGCCCGACGGGGCGATGACCACGCCGAACACGTCGAGGGTCCCCCCGAGGGGCAGCAACCACGACGGATGGATCGTTGTGGCGAAGCGGGTGGCGACATGCAGGAACGTGGCATCCGGGGCGGCCAACCCGGCCCACGCCGCCCGGCGGATGTGATCCAGATCGGGCCGATCCCAGAACGACTCGGGCAGCTGCGGCACCTCTAGTGCGACTGCACTAGGTTCGCCACCTGCCTCCGTCGTCACGACCCTGCCCGCCGCGTCCGGCGGGGGCATCATCTCCCGCCTGATGGCCGACATCGCCGCCCGGACATCCCCGCCATGATCGCGAGCGCAGATGTACTGGAACCCGTTCAGCGACCAGTGGCCGTCCCTGGTGAACTGACCGCAGCGATGGTCGACCATCCACTCCGGGCAGTTCTCCGACCACACCACCACGCACCCGTTGCCGGTGAGATGCAGGCTCAGGCTGGTGCCGCGGGTCTTGCCCGGTCGGGTCCAGCGCACCTCGCCACCGAAGTCGGCCTCGATCGTGAACAGATCGCGTTCGAGTTCGGCGTACCAGTCGATGTTCGCCTTCATCCAGGCCAACGGGCTGTCCGCATCGACCGGCTGCGTCGAAGGATGACGCACGACCATGTCGTGCTGCGGCCCGTCGCTCCACATGTCGATCACCCACACCGGGAACGCCCCCGGCACGATCGACCACAGGTTGTTGTCCGTCGCCTTGTATGAGCCGATCTCGCCGGTCTCTGTGTCGACGAAGCGCGAGTCGGGGAGCACGACGTAGCCACCGTCGCCGCGCGTATCGATCCCCCGCGGGAACCCGTTCGAGGCGTTCAGCCCGAGCGCCGGATCGGCCTGGCCGAAGATGTGATAGCCCGCCCGCGGCGTCTTGTGGATCGGCATGTGGCGCTGCCACCCACCACCGTTGTCGCGGGTCAGCTGCTTCCACGCCAGGACGCCACCGTGCTTGGCGTCGACATCAACGACCCCGACCCACAGGCCGTTGTCCTGCATCCCCGTCGCCAGCCCGATGCCGTAGGTGGGGTCCTGCGTCCACCACGCCTCGACTTGCTCGGCGTCGGAGGTGGCGTCCTTGAAGCCGTGCCTGGTGGCTGGCTCCTTGGTGTCCGGCTTCAGCGGGAAGACGCGGTAGCCCGCTGCTGCAGCGCTGCGCGCCAGGCGCAGGCGCTGGCTGACTGGTTCTGGCATGGCGCTCACTGGTGGTCGCGCATCTTGCGTTGCAGATCGGCCATGAGATCGGGGGTCATCCAGCGCTTCGTTGACAGCTGGTCGACCCAGTCCATCTCGGGGCGATCGAGATCGACCTCGTAGCGGACGTTGCCGTTGGGATGGTGCAGCCGCAGCACGTTCCACCGGGGCAGGTAGACCCACTCTGGTGCGGGTTGGCTAGTGTCCATGTCGGTTGAGTCCTTTCGCAGAGGATGACTGCCGTCAGGCCAGGGTCCAGGGCCATCAGGAAGTCTGGAAGCCGGTGGTTGACGCCACCGGCTTCCGCACATTACGGCGTTGGTCGACCCCGCTTCGTCGTCGTGCGGCCGCGTTGACACCGCCCTCGTAGATGTGTAGCATCAGAAAGATGCCTACGACAACCCCTGCGAATTCGAGCAAGGACCCTCGCTACGCCCCGATCCAGATCACCTTCCGAGTGCCCTGGTATTGGAAAGTGCAACTGGACGCCGCGGCCTTCGAGCGGGGGATCACCGTGCCGACACTGGTGGTCGAAGCCCTCGAAGAGATGTACCCGCCCCAGCCGACCACCATCGCTGCACCCGCCTCGTGATGTTCGATGTCAACGAGATCTTGCAGTGGTGCTTCCAGCAGAACTACCACCTCGACAAGTCCAACGCCTGCGTGCACTGCGCCCCAGTGCGATTCAGTCCGATCACCTTCCGTCTGTACCTGGCGCTGACCAACCACTGGCGCCCTGACGAGGACATCACTCAGGAGATGGCCGAGGTGCGCGATCACCTCGGTACCTACGAACTGGATGGCGGACGATGACCACCATCGCAGGGATCGACCCAGGCGTCACCGGCGGCCTGGCCTGCATCCACCGCGGCAAGCTGGTTGCCGTCGAAGCAATGCCGGTCCACGACGGTCGAGCAGACGGACGAGCGATCGACGAGATGCTCACCGAGTGGGAGCCTGACGCCGTCTACGTCGAGAACACCCAGCCGATGCCGAAGAACGGCTCGATCGCCAGCTTCAGCCTCGGGCTGAACACCGGCATCGTCCTCGGCGTCGTCCAGGCCAACCAGTTCCGCTTGGTGCGCGTCAGGCCCGTCGACTGGAAACGCAAGATGGGCCTCGTCGGCAAGAACAAGGACGCCAGCCGCGGCCTGGCCACCGAACTGTTTCCCGAGTTCGCAGACCGGTTCAAGCGGGTCAAGGACGACGGACTGGCCGAGGCGTGCCTGATCGCTCGCCACGGATCGTTCAGCGAGATCCAGGTCTTCTACAACAACGAGGCCGAAGGATGACGATCACCGACCCCGAGGACATGGACCTGCAAGCCGCACTGCGCTTCTACGCCGCTCGCCTCCAAGGTCAAGGACGGACCATCGACACCATCGCCCAGCTGATGCTCGACGCAGCCAAGTGCATCGACGAGTTGGAGGAACGGCGGTGAGCTACTGCCGGATGGGCTGGGACGGCAACGACCTGTACATGTTCGAGAACGTCGGTGGATGGATCGAGTGCTCCGGCTGTCGCTTCGACGATCCGTGGATCGTCCAGCTGAACTCGGTCAACGAGGCCGTCGATCACGTTGCCAAGCATCGTGCTGCCGGACACCACGTCCCCGAAGGACTCGAAGACGACATCCGCTACGAGAACCCGTGGGACGAGGTGACGCGATGAGCCGTCCCTACGAGTACATCGAAGACCCTGACGCTCCGCCAGGCATGGTGTACCTCATCAAGCCCGAGTGGTGGACGTGTCAGCCCTGCCAGGAACTGCTCGGACGCCACGAGCCTCCGCAGTACGTCGGCTGGTATCGCTGCCCCAAGTGCGGGGAGGTGTGGAAGTGACCGTCGAGTTGTGGAGGCAATGCTTCCGCGAGTACATCGACAAGGGCACCGGCAGCGAACGGACGATGGCCCGCCTGCTGTGGGAGATCAGCCTGATCGACGAAGCCGCGATCGTCTCGGTGTTCGATCGCTACGCCAGTCGCATCTTGGAGGCGTCATGAGTCTCCTCACCACGTCCACCCAGGCGCTGTTCATCGCGGTGGGCCGAGCCGTCGAACTGGGCTACGCCGTCGGCTTCGTTAGCCCCGACGAGTGGGCGCGGTCCCACCAGGACGAGGTTCTCTACCGACAGCGACGTGGCGAGTTGGTGGAGGTCTGGCACGAACTGGCCAGCCTCGGCTGGCAGAACTTCATCGCTGACGGCACCGACATCGTCGTGCGTTTCGAGGTGGCCGGATGAAGGTCGCCTACAACCAGCGCTGGGGTGAAGCGAACGGCAACCACAAGCTGACGCCCGACAAGGTCGCCAGCATCCGCCAAGGCTTGACCGACGGGGTGCCGACCCGTCAACTAGCCCGACGCTTCGGCGTCTGCCAAACAACCATCTGCATGATCAAGAACGGACTGACATGGCCAGCATCGACGTGAGCCTGCTCGACGACGAGCACGAGAAGCGCAACGACTACCGACGGGCCAACGGTGCGCCGTTGGTCAGCGACCCACAGGACCCGACCAAGACGCTGCGCTACCGTCGACCATCGGGCTACGCCAAGATCCTCGACGACGAGTCCGCCCTGACCGAGTGGCGCATCTTCAAAGCGATGACCGGCGTCGCCCGCTCCACCGCCCTCGCCGCCAAGGTCAGCGTCGTCAAGGACGAGGACCGCGACGGCAAGCGTCAACTGCGCGACGAGGCGATGGACAAGGGGACAGCGAATGAAGCCGCCGACACCGGCACCGCCTTGCACGCGATGACGGCGCGCGTCGAAGACGAGACCGACACTGACTTCGACCCGCCCGAGCAGTACCGCGAAGACCTGGCCGCGTACATCCGCCTGCGCGACGATCTCGGACTCGTCAGCGACATGGTCGAGGTGCCGATGGTCAACGACGCCTACCGCGCCGCTGGGACTGCCGACCGCATCTACCGACTGACCAAGCCGCTGATGTGTCCCGACGGCAGCGTCCTCGATCCAGGCACCCTCGTCCTCGGTGATCTGAAGACCGGCCAGAAGCTGGACTTCAGCCTCCCCGGCTACTGCGTGCAGATGGCCCTGTACGCCGACGGCACGCTGTACGACGTCGTCAACGATCGACGCCTGCCGACCCCACCGATCGACCGCTGCTGGACGCTGCTCGTTCACCTGCCCGTCGGCAAGGGACGGTGCACCGCGTGGTGGTTGAACGTCGGCCTCGGACTGCAGGGCGCCCTGCTGGCCTTCGACGTCAATGAGTGGCGCAACGCCTGGAAGGCCGGGCGAGACGGACACGACTGCTTCCCGGTCGAGGTGGCCAAGGTGTCCACCGCCGAGTACTACGACGGCGAGTGCGCCTGCCCTGGCGTGTGCGACATCCATCCGCAGCAGCTGCCGCCGGTCCCGCTGCAGTCGATGGTCGACTGGTGTCAGCAGCGCATCACCGTGATCCGTGACAACCCCCAGGCGCGCAGCACGCTGCTGCGCAAGTGGCCCAACAAGATCCCCACCCCGAAGCAGGGTTTGAGCAAGCCTGACGACATCGTCACCGTGCTCAACCTGCTCGACTCGATCGAGGCCGAGTACTCGATCCCGTTCGGCATGGACCCCCGTGAGGGTCACCAGCGCGGGGTGCCCAAGGCCGAAGTCCGATACGACAACTGGCGACAGTTGGAACTGCCGGACTCGGAACCAATCAAAGTGAACCAAGGAGCAATGAGCACATGAGTAACAGCAATGCGATCACCGACTTCCTTCAAGGAGGAGGTGGCAAGGCGTTCAAGTTCGAGCAGCTGGGCGACTTCGTCGAGGGCGAGATCACCGACGTCGAACTGAGCCAACAGACCGACATGGAAACGCAGGCCCCGTTGACGTGGTCGGACGGCAAGCCGCGGATGCAGCTGGTCGTCGCCATCCAGACCAAGTTGTCCGAAGGCGAGAACGACGACGGAATCCGCAAGGTCTACGCCAAGGGCGGCAACTACGAGGTCGCCTCGGGCAGCGGTAAGTCGATGAAGGACGCCATCTATGACGCGATGAAGAAGGCCGAGGCGCCGACGATCGTCGAAGGCGGGTGGATCAAGATCGCCTACACCGGCGAGGGCAAGAAGACGAACAGGGGCTTCAGCGCACCGAAGCTGTACAAGGCCGCGTACAAGGCCCCGGTCCAGTCGGTGGCGGCCGAAGACTTGTTCGAGGATTGATGCATCGCCGGTTCGTCCTGCAACGTGATGTGGACGTCACCGGCGTCAGTGGCACTGGCGTCGTCGCGGAGGGCATCTTGTTCTCCGACGACGTCGCCGTGCTCCACTGGATCAGCCAGTGGCCGTCGTCGATCGTCCACTACGAGCGAGGCATCGACTCGATCCTCCACGTCCACGGTCACGGTGGGAGCACCCGCATCGTCTGGCTCGACGATGGTTGAAATCCGTCGGCTCAGGCCGATGGTCAAGCTGGCCATCCCGGCCAAGCCACAGCCCACTCACACGCGGCGCCGCTCCACCTTCAAGAGGCAGGAGCGGCGCCGCCGCGATTATCCACCGCCCACACCGCAGCCAACGCCCTGCGTGCTATGGCAGGGACCGGTCGACCGCTACGGCTACGGCGCATTGAAGGTCAAGGTCGACGGAGTGGTCAAGTCGTACAAGGCGCACCGCTGGATCGTCGAGCAGGCACTCGGGTGGCGGCTGCGTCCCGACGAGGTGATCCTCCACCTGTGCGACAACCCACCGTGCTTCGCCTACGCCCACCTCAAGGTCGGCACGATCGCGGACAACAACGCCGACATGCTGGCCAAGGGACGAGCCAGCCCGCCACCGGTCAACGTGTTCTACGGCGAGAAGAACTGGAACACCAAGATCAACGCTCAGCAGGCGGCCGACATCGTCATCGCCCGTCAGTCAGGCATCCATGTCAAGGATCTGGCCCTGACCTACGGTGTCAGCGTCTCGACGATCTACAACGTGCTCAGTCAGGACCGTCGGGCGGCGAGTGACGAGCGCCAACGAGAACGTCGTGCAGGGCGCTCGCTAGGATCGGATGCCGATCCTAGCGAGCGAGCCGAAGACGCCTAGTGCAACTGCACTAGCCTCCCGCCAGTGAAGGACACCGACTGGCGAAAGCAGCGGTTCCTCGAATGGCTGTGCACCATCGGGGACGACCGCGAGCCGAAGACGCAGACCGCATTGGCCGACGAACTCGGCACCAATATTCAGCAGCTGTCCAAATGGAAGGCCGAGCCCGCCTTCCTCGCCGCATGGGAGACGATGTACCGCAAGACGGTCGGCTCCCCGGAGAAGGCCCACGCCGTGCTCAGCGCCCTGCACGAGACGGCGACGGACCGCACCGATCCCCGCCAGGTGCCAGCGGCGCGCGCCTACTTGG
>Ga0207644_10003483_pt1 | contig 10180 bp, 9 predicted proteins | sample KBSS73metaG_FD_184326 | JGI IMG/M metagenome (GOLD analysis project Ga0207644, IMG submission 184326) | Switchgrass rhizosphere microbial communities from Kellogg Biological Station, Michigan, USA - KBS S7-3 metaG (SPAdes) (version 2) | ecosystem: Host-associated > Plants > Roots > Rhizosphere >... | reverse complement strand
AATCGTGCCGCGTACAAGTAGGACCCGTCGAAGATCGGCGAGCTCGTCGAGAAATATCTGCTGCCGCACTTCGATATCCAATATTCGGCCCGTCTCGTGCTCGGCAAGCACTGGGCCGACGCGAAACCGGAGCAGCGGGAACGCTTTGCCACCGCGTTCTATCACACGCTCGTCGACAACTACGGCAGCGCGCTCGCCGAGTTCACGAGTGACCGTCTCAAAGTTTTCCCGACCAAGGTCGAACCGAACGCGGACCGCGCGACGGTCCGCACCGAGGTCGTGCGCGACAATGGGGACAAGGTGCCGGTGAGCTACAGCCTGCGCAAGACGCCTGACGGATGGAAGGCGTGGGACGTCGTGATCGAAGGCATCAGCTACGTGAAGAGCTTCCGCGAGGATTTCGGCGCGGCGATCGATCAGCAGGGGCTCGACGCCGTGATCGAGCGGATCGAGAAGGGCAACATCCCCGTCGCGCCGAAGGGCCAGAAGAAATGAAGACCGCGGCGGCGGCGGCGCCGGCCGAGATTACGACCGTCGGCGCCGACCGTCTCGCGGTACGCGGCGCGCTGACGTTCGCCACCGCACGACTCGCGAGCGCGGCGGGCCTGCGCGCGCTGACTGCGTCCGCGGCTCGACGGCTCGAGATCGACCTCGCGGGAGTTACGGCGGCCGACAGTGCCGGTCTCGCCGTCTGTCTGGTGTGGCTCGCGAGGGCGGAGCGCGACGGCCGGGAGCTGCGTTTCGCCAACCTTCCCGCGAGCATCCGGTCGCTCGCGCGTATCAGCGACATCGAGTCGGTGATCGAGGGAACGTAGCGGAGTCAGTCCTGCGGCGTCCCGAAGTCCGCGACCGGTGGATGGAAGCCGCGCGTCGCGAGCCAATCCCTTAGACCCGGTCCCGTGCCTTGCGGCCACGGCTTGATCCGCTCGATCGCCACCTCCTTGTAGTCGTCGAGCTCGTCGGCCGCGAGCGTGATCGCGCCGTCGCCGACACGCACGTGATAGACGAAGATGATCTGATTCAGCCGCTGAAACGGGTAGATGCCGACGAACGCGCCGAGCGTCGCATCCAAGCCCAGCTCTTCCTTCACCTCGCGCAACGCGCAGTCCGCCGGCGTCTCGCCGCTTTCCAAGAATCCGGCCACGAGGCCGAACCAGTGCGGCGGCCTGCCGATGCTGTGCACGAGAACGATGTTGCCCGCACGCTCGACGATCGCGCCGACGACCGGCACCGGGTTGCGCCAATGCACGAAGCCGCAGGCGGGGCACGCTAGCCTTTCGAGCCCGCCGTGCTGCCCGGGCGTTAGCTCGGTGCGGCAGCGCGGGCAATAACGGAAATCGGGTTGCGACATCGCACGCTAGTATAGTCGGCGCTCGAGCGCGGGTTCGGCTCGCGCCGACGCAACGGGGAAATATGACGGTCATGCCATTCATGCGCGGCGCGCTCGCGGTGCTCGTGCTCGGCGCGCCGACGCACACGTTCGCCGCAACGCCGTCCGGCGAGGCGATCTTCGCCGCGCGCTGTGCGATGTGCCACGACGCGCCTCCGAGTGCCGACAATCGCGCGCCGCCGAAGGCGTTGCTGAAGCAGATGTCGGTCGCGCGGATCGTTCGCACGATGGACTTCGGCGCGATGATGAGCCTCACCTACATGCTCGACCGAGCGGAGCGCGAGGCCGTGGCCGCGTACCTCGGCGTGCCGGGCGACGATCGCGCGCCGCCGCCGTCGGCTTACTGCGCGGAGCGGAGCGTGACGCTCGCGAAGACCGACGCGCGCGATTGGAACGGCTGGAGCCCGGCGCCGACGAACACGCGTTACCACGCGCAACCGGAGCTCACCGCCGCGCAGCTCGGCCGGCTGCAACTGAAGTGGGCGTTCGGCTTCGAGGGCGACGTGAACGCGTTCGCGCCGCCGGCCGTGCTCGGCGCGAATCTCTTCGTCGGCAGCGCGGGTGGCTCGATCTACGCGCTCGACGCGCGCAGCGGCTGCATCCACTGGCATTACCAGGCCGACGGTCCCGTGCGCACCGCGATGCTGATCTCACCGGTGGATGACGGAGGCGCGCGCCACGCGGTCGTGTTCGGCGATCAGGCCGGCCGTCTCTACGCGCTCGCCGCCGAGACCGGAGCTCTGCTCTGGCGTGCGCGCCCCGACGAGCACGAGGCCACGAAGCTCACGGGCGCTCCTCTTGCGCGCGGCGGCATCGTCTACGTGCCGGTCGCATCGTGGGAGGAGAGCCGGCCGCTGAATCCCGCTTACGAGTGCTGCACGTTTCGCGGCAGCGTCGTCGCATACCGGATCGCGAACGGCGAGAAGGTTTGGCAGTCGTTCCTCGTCGCCGAAACACCGAAGGCCCGCGCGACGGACGCGAAGGGCGGCCGCGAGTGGGGCCCGTCGGGCGCAGGCACGTGGTCGGCGCCGACGCTCGATGCGGCGCGAGGCCTTTTGTACGTCACGACGGGCAACAACTACACGGGTCAGACGGCGATGAGTGACGCGGTCGTCGCGCTCAAGATCGCCGACGGCGCCGTCGCGTGGTCGAAGCAACTCACACCGGGTGACGAGTTCAATCTGTCGTGCAATCGCGGCGGCGGCACCGGTTGCCCCGGGATGGACTACGACATCGGCGCATCCGCCGTGCTCGAGCGTCTGCCCGACGGCGTCGAGCGGTTGCTCGTCGGCCAGAAGTCGGGTGTCGTCTACGGGCTCGACCCGGCTCGGCGCGGCGAGCTCGTCTGGCAGGCGCGCGTCGGCAAGGGCGGCATCAACGGCGGGATCGTCTGGGGGCTCGCGAGCGACGGCCGCAACGTCTACGCGGCCGTCTCGGATCTCGCGCGTAGAGCGCGCACCGACACGACGGCGTTCGACTGGCGGCCCACGGGCGTCGATCCGTCGAGCGGCGGCGGCCTAACCGCGCTCGACATCCGCACCGGCGCGAAGAGCTGGTTCGCGCCTCCGGCGCCGTGCCCCGCGACGCAGGCCGTATGCAGTCCCGCGCAGCCGGCGGCGGTCACTGCGATTCCGGGCGCGGTGCTCTCGGGCGCGGTCGACGGTCATCTCCGCGCGTTCGCGGCCGCCGACGGGAAGGTGCTTTGGGATTTCGACACCGCGCGGGAGTTCACGACTGTCAACGCCGCGCCGGGCCGCGGCGGTTCGCTCGATGGGGCCGGACCCGTCGTTGCGCGCGGGATGCTTTACGTGACCTCCGGCTACTCGCGCAATGGCGGCATGGCAGGCAACGTATTGCTCGCGTTCGGCGACCAGGAGTAACGTCGAAAGCTAGCAAGGTGACATCGATGGCGAGGCTCGGTGTTTTTTCCGTTGGGCTGCTCTGCGTATGCCTGGCCGGGCATGCCGAAGATGCGCGCGATTCCACCCCGCTGACGTTTTGGCCTCTGCCGCTGTCGGCGCCGGTGTTGCCGCTTGGGCCGCGCGCCCCCTCCGTCACCGAAACGGTGCGCGGCACGTCCGAGCCTTCCGGCCGGCGCCAGGACGTGCAGCAAGCTCAGAGCCGCGAAGCGCTCTCCAAGGCCGTTGCGGAACAGCTCGACGCGATCGAGGCCGAGCGAGCCCGAAGCGGTGAACGGTCTCCCGAGCTGATCGCCCTGCTTGCATCGCTCGCGTCGTCGTACGAGCAACTCGGCGATTACAGGTCGGCCGACGCCGCGCTCGAGCAGGCGATCGACCTAGCCCGGGTGAACTTCGGGCTCCATTCCCTCGAGCAGGCCGATGTCGTCGCGTCGCTCGTGGCGACTCGGCAGACGAGCGGAGATTTCGGCGGCGCCGCCGAGAAGCGGCGCTATCTGCGCGAGCTCGTGAGCAGAAATTTCTATGATCCGCGCGTCGTCGGGATCTTGACCGAGATTGCCGAGCAAGAAATGGACAACGCGCGCCAGCTCGTCGGCGTGCCGGCCCCGTTCCCGATCGGCTTTTCCGCGGTAGCCGCCGACCCGCTGGGGATTGGCCCGCCGACGCCTTCACTCGTCGCGTTGCACGCCGCGCAGTCCGACTATGTGGCCGCGATCCAGGCGGCGGTGAGAACGCATACCGGCAACACCGCGGATGTGTTCGCGCTCGAGGACGCGTTGTCGAACACCGTGTACTTCGAGCTCGCGCATCCCGAGATACTGGGTGCGGCGGGCGGGCACAGCCCGGGCCGTGGAATGGGACCGGCGTCGTGGTATCCGACGTTGGGCTTCAAGGGCGGGCTGATCCTGCGCCACAAGGCTCTCGACAGCATGAGCTTTCGGCGCTCGCCCGTGGACGTCGCAATGGATCTCCTTGCGCTCGCCGATTGGTATCTGGTGTTCGGATCCTATGAGGGCGTAACCGCCGGCGGCACCAAATCGTATGGGCCGGCGTTGGACACCTATCGGATGGCGCGCGACTTGCTCGTCAAGAGCGACGTCGCCCCGGAGCAAATCGACGAGATCCTCTCGCCCGAGATTCCGCCGGCCGTGCCCGTTCTCCCGGAAACCATCGCGGGCGGAGTCGAGGATCGGATTGCACGCGGATACGTCGACGCTTCGGTCGAGATCACGCGCTTCGGCGACGTCAAACGCGTGGTAATCCTCGGACGCTCGCCCGGTGTCACGAAAGACGTCGAGCAAGATCTGCGGCACTACGTCTCTTCGCGGACGTATCGCCCGCGCTTCGTAAACGGGGAACAGCCACGCTTCGACCGTTTCGCCGCGCGGTTCTACTTCGACTAGCGGTTTGCCCCGGCCGCGCAGGCGCTTCTCGGTGCGTCGCCGATTGCGCGGCCGCTCGGCTCAGCGCTGCTGAGGCCCGAGCAGGTCCTTGTAGTCTTTGTTGTTCTCGGCGCAGACGTATTCGCCGATCTCCCACTCGGGGTGCAGCGCGAGATTGCCCACGTACTTCACGGGTTGAGCGAACACGCTTGGATCCTCGGCGGTCGCCTCATAGGCGATCGCGCCGTACGAGGTGCGCCGGTAGCGCTCGACGACGTGCAGGCTTTCCGTGTGATTGAAGCCCGCGAGAATTGTTTTGTCGTTGAAGCCGACGACGTCGACCACGAGCGTGTCGCCGTCCCAGTGGGCGACCGAGTTGCCGAGCCAGGTCGCGTCGATGTCTTCGGGATGCGCGGCGCGGATTGGAATGATCCGGAAGATGTTGAACGCCTCATAAAGAATCACGACGAGGTCCGGCTTCGCGACGATCTGGAGCGGATAAGGCGCAAGCGTCACGCCCGGGACGCCGGACGGCAAGCACTGCGCACCTTGGCCGAGATCCTCGGGACGCGCGGGCACCCGATAGCTCTCGGCGCCCGGCTTGGGCGTAGGCGCCGCCGCGAGCTTGATGTCGCGGCCGCCGAGATAAACACCCGACAGGTCGGGATGACCGTCGGCGAGCTTCGGCACGGGCTGCTCGGACCCTGCGGTGGCATTGCCGGTTTTCGCGACCGTGCCTTTCACCGTGACGGTCGTCGACGCGCTCTTCGTGCCGCCCGACCCCGTGACCGTGAGCGTGTAGGTCGTCGTCGCGGCCGGCGCGAACGTGCGGCTGCCGCGTGTCGCGACCGATCCGATCGCCGGCGCGATCGACAGCGAGAACGCATTCAGCGCTTCCCAGCGCAGAGTTATGGACTCGCCAGGGTTGATCGTCGCGGGCGCAGCCTCGAAGCGCACGATCTCGGCGGGCGGGCCGGCTGGGGCCTTGCCCGGGAAGCCGGCCGGCGGCGGCGCCTGAGCCAAAGCAACACTCGAGATAAAGGATGCACAGACAACGAGTTGCGCGTTAAATCTCGAGCGCATTCGATTGGCCGCCGTGGCCTCAAACGCGCGACCAAACACGCAACTGCGTGCCGTCCTTGAGCTCGACGATGGCGCCCCGCATCGTCTTCGCGCCCGAGCGCGCGGGCGCGCCGGTGCAGACGATCGTGTCGCCGACGTTGACGGTCTCCTTCGACCAGCCATAGCGCCGCAGCAGCACCGGCGGGTCGAGCTCCATCGACCATTCGACGCTCGCGCCGCTCTCGTCGGCCGCGAAGTAGACGAAGACGTGCGGGCTCGTCCACTCGATTTTCGTGACGACGCCCTTGACCGTCGTGAGGTTGTCCGTGTCGTAGAGCGCAACGGAGTGATGCGCGAGCGCGGGCGCGGCGGGGACCGCCAAGAAACCGGCGGCGAGAAGACAGGCTGCGAGCGCGCGGGACCGGCGGACCATCGGCGTTTCCTCCGGACGCGAATTATACATGCGAGGCGTTTTGCCTCGGGGCCGCGGCTGCGAGAGGATGCCCGTCTCGTCCACCGTCCGGTGCCCTCGATGCTCGACCTCGACGCCTACTTTCGCCGCATCGGCTACGCCGGCGACCGCACGCCGACGCTCGCGACGCTCGCCGCTTTGCACGAGCTGCACCCGACGGCGATCCCGTTCGAGAACCTCGACACGCTGCGCGGCGCGCCGATCCGGCTCGACGTCGACTCGCTGCAGCGCAAGCTCGTGCTCCAGCGCCGCGGCGGCTACTGCTTCGAGCAGAACCTGCTGTTCACGCACGTGCTGACCGCGCTCGGGTTTCGCGTGACCGGGCTGTCCGCGCGCGTGCTTTGGGAGCGCGCCGATGACGCGCCGCGGCCTCGCACGCACATGGCGTTGCTCGTGCCCGTCGACGGCGACTCTTATGTCTGCGACGTGGGTTTCGGCGGCCTCACGATGACCGGCCCGTTGCGCGTCGCGACCGACGCCGAGCAGCCGACGCCGCACGAGACGTTCCGGTTGGCGCGCGCCGGCGGCGAGTACACGCCGCAAGCTTGCGTGCGCGGCGACTGGCGCTCGCTCTACAGCTTCGATCTTCAGCAGCAGCTTCAGACCGACATCGAGGTGCTGAACTTCTTCGTCGCCGAGCACCCAGACTCGCCGTTCAAGAGCCGGTTGATGGCTGCACGGCGCGACGGTAACCGCACGCTGAAGCTCCGCGACGCGGAGCTCACGATCCAGCATCGCGACGGCGTCCGCCAGCAGCGCGTGCTGGGTAGCGTGCGCGAGCTGCGCCGCGTGCTCGGCGAGCTCTTCCAGATCGACGCGCCGGCCGACGCGGCGCTCGACGCGGCGCTGACGAGGCTCATTGGCTGAGGTCGGTTGAGCTCAGGCCGCGTCGGGGCGACGCAGCCGGTGCGAGAAGTACCGTGTCTGCCCGGCCTCGAACCGCCGGTAGGCGCGATAGCCGACGACGCCGCCCCAGTCCTTGTATTGCTCCCGGAGCGAGCGGTCCTCCAGCGCGTCGAAAATGGCCTCGCGTCGCTGGCTGTCCCGCCGCAGGGCCCGCAAGACGTTCGTCGTGATCTCGCGGCGCTCGAGCAGGTCGAACCCCGCCGCGAGCAAGTCCTCGCTGCAGTCGTCGTCGGCCCAGCAGCCGTCCGTATACAAGAAATGCCCGCCCGGGCGCAGCACGCGAAACGCCTCCGCGAAGAAGCGCGTGCGGTCATCGTAGAGATGCGACGATTCGATGTTCAGCACGACGTCGAACGAGGCGTCCGCGAAGTCGAGCCGCTCCGCGTTGCCGACGCGAAATTCGAGGGCGCTTCCGACCCGATCGCGAGCGAGGCGCACGTTCTCGCTGCTCATGTCGACGCCGACGAGGCGATTCGGCTGATAGGTGCGCGCGACGAATGACGCGCCGCCGCCGCGGCCGCAGCTGACCTCGAGCACCTCGGTCGCCGCGAGCGGCGTGCCGCGCAGCGTGTGCTCGTAGAGCCGTAAGCAATAGAACTCGGGCTCGTCGCGTGACAGCACGCTGTCCTCGGGCTCGCTGCTGAAGCCGTAGTTCAAGACCGTGAACGTTGGGACGGTCCGCGCGGCGCGGTCGTAATACGCGCCATGAGCTGCGCTTTTGGTGGTCGGCTGCACAGATCCTCCCCCGAGAAGGTCTGAGGTTGTTGTTCTTCTTGTCCGGGCGAGTGTGTGCGGCCTGCCCGGTACGTCGACCTTCTAGACGCTGGCTCGCACGCTGTCAAGCACACGACACAAGCGGCGTGGCGCGCGAGGACTACCGCGCTCCCGTCGCTATACTGGCAGTCACGACGGCGAAGCGCCGATCACGCATGAGAACGACGAGCAGGCGAGGGGGAGCAGAATGATGGGGCATCGACGCGGCCTACCGGTCGCAGCGCGCGAACCGAAGCCGCGCCGCGGCCGAGCGCGGCTCGGGCAAATGTTGCACGCGGTCGCACTGCTCGCTTTCCTCGCGTCGGGCGCCGTTCTCGCTCAGCGGGGCAAAGTCGACGCGTTCGCTCCCGCACAGCTCGTCGCGCCGCCGGGCGACGCTTGGCGAACCAACGGCGGCAACCTATACAACCAACGGTACTCCGCGACGCGCGCGCTCGACCCGAGCAACGTCAGTGGGCTCAAGGGCGTCTGGCGCACCCACCTGCGCGGCTCCGGGCTCGCTCCGCAGTACTCTGGCGAGGCGCAACCGCTCGTGCACGACGGCCAGATCTTCGTGATCACCGGTGCCGACGACGTGTTCGCGCTCAGCATCGACACGGGCGAGATTCTCTGGCAGCACGCGGCCGAGCTCGATCCCAAGATCGCGAGCATCTGCTGCGGTTGGACGAGCCGCGGTGTCGGTCTCGGCGCCGGCAAGGTGTTCGTTGGCCAGCTCGACGGCAAGTTGCTCGCGCTCGATGAAAAGACCGGCAAGCCGATCTGGTCGGTTCAGGCCGAGCGCTGGGAGCAGGGCTTCTCGATCACGAACGCGCCGCTGTACTACGACGGGCTCGTGATTACGGGGTTCTCTGGCGCCGAGATCGGCGTGCGCGGACGGGTGAAGGCATTCGACGCGAAGACCGGCAAGCTGGTCTGGACGTTCTACACGGTCCCAGCCCCGGGCGAGCGCGGCCACGAGACGTGGCCGAAGGACAGCGAGGTCTGGAAGCACGGCGGCGCTACGGTTTGGCAGACGCCGGCGGTCGATCCCGAGCTCGGCCTTCTCTACTTTTCCACGGGCAATCCGGGGCCCGACTTCAACGGCGCCGTGCGCGCGGGCGACAACTTGTATTCCGATTCGATCGTCGCGCTCGACGCGAAGACGGGTAAATACCGCTGGCACTTCCAGCAAGTGCATCACGACCTCTGGGACTACGATGCGCCGAACCCGGTCGTGCTGTTCGACGTTCAGATCGGCGGCGTCAGTCGCAAGGCGCTCGCCGAAGTCGGCAAGACGGGCTGGGCCTACATCCTCGACCGCACGACCGGCGAGCCGCTGATCGGGATCGACGAGAAGCCCGTGCCGCAGGAGCCGCGCCAGGCGACGGCAGCCACGCAGCCCTATCCGCGCGGCGACGCGATCGTGCCGCAGCACGTCGACATCCCGCCCGAGGGCTACAAGCTCGTCAACGAGGGGCGGATCTTCACGCCGTTCGTCGGCGCGGACGGCATGATCGTGAACCCGAGCCTCTATGGCGGCGCAAACTGGCCGCCGAGCTCCTACGATCCCTCGCGGCGCCTGCTGTTCGTCTGCGCGTCGTCGGTCGTCGGCAACTTCGTCGGCGGCGACCGCGACTTCGAGATTCCGCGCGACGGCGCGCACTACGAGGGCGGCGTCGTCGGCTTTGCGGCGCTGCCGCGCTCGGGCATCTTCGCGGCGCTCGACGTGACGACGAATCGCCTCGCCTGGCAATACCGCTGGACCGATCAGTGCTACAGCGGCTCGGTGGCGACGGCGGGCGGGCTCGTGTTCGTCGGCCGCAACGACGGCCGGCTCACCGCGCTCGAGTCGGCGACCGGCGCGCAGCGCTGGGAGTTTCAGACGGGGGCCGGCATGAACTCGCCCGTAACGGTGTTCGAGCGCGGGGGCAAGCCCTACGTCGTCGCGTATTCGGCCGGCAGCCTGCTCGTCGGCACCGCGCACGGCGACAGCGTTTGGATGTTCGGCCTCGAAGGCACGCTGCCCCCCACGACGCCGCGCGATTCCGAGCGTCCGACCACGTCAGCCGTGGCGCCGGCGCCGTCGTCTGGCTCGGCTCCGGTGCAGCCGGTGCTCGCGACGAACGGTCACGAGGTGTACGCGCAGATCTGCGTCGCGTGCCACGGCGAGGACGGCAAGGGCGGGCACGGCGGCGGCATGCCGCTCACGTCGGTGCCGACCGTCGACTTCGCCGTCGAGACCATAAGCTACGGGCGTAATAACATGCCGGCATTCGGCTCATCGCTGAGCGCAGCG
>Ga0207644_10003482_pt1 | contig 10181 bp, 7 predicted proteins | sample KBSS73metaG_FD_184326 | JGI IMG/M metagenome (GOLD analysis project Ga0207644, IMG submission 184326) | Switchgrass rhizosphere microbial communities from Kellogg Biological Station, Michigan, USA - KBS S7-3 metaG (SPAdes) (version 2) | ecosystem: Host-associated > Plants > Roots > Rhizosphere >... | reverse complement strand
GCGCTTGATCATCCACATCGCGGCGGCGCGGTTTCCGCTGGCGCAGTGAACGAATGCCGGCTGGTTCTTCGTGTCGGTGACGGCTTTGAGAAAACTGTCGACGACAGCGGGGTTGGGAGACGCGGTGTTGAACGGCAGGTGGATGAACGTGATGCCTGCGGTCTTCGCCGCAGCGGCTTCCGCGTCGATCTCAGCGCCTGCTTCCGTTGCTTCACGCAGGTTGATGATCGAGGCGTACCCCATCTGCTTGAGGCCGGCCACTGCCTGTGGCGTGGTCGCGCCCGCGCAGGCGATCGTCGTCTCCAGCTTCGCGAAATTCGTGACGCCCGGCAGCGTTTCCTTCGTGACATTCTGGGCATGAGCAGCGGCGCCGCCGGCGACCAACAGCAGGACAACAAGCACATATCGTTTCAGCATGATGGGTGCTATGGTAGGTCAACCCGCCATGAGGCGCCAGATACCATTTGCGCTCGTTCTGCTCGCCGTCCTGGCGTGCGAGCGGCCGGCCGCTCCCCCTCCACCCGCGTCGCCGATCAAGATGACGGGACCGCTGATTGCGGCGAGCATGTCGATGAAAGCCGGCTGGGAATTCCCGCAGAATCCGCTCACCGAGAAGACCCTCGACAAGTCGAAGCTCTCGGATGAGATTCGTCGCGGGTTTCGCCTCTTCACGAATACACCGGCCGAGGCGCCACATCTCGCGCCGGGCGGTATGTCGTGCACGAACTGCCACATGAACGGCGGCCAGCGCGAGAAGTCGATGCCGCTCGTCAACGTCGCCGGCATGTTCCCCGAGTACAACCGGCGGTCGGGAAGGCTATACAGCCTCGGCGATCGGATTACCGACTGTTTTCTTCGCAGCGAGAACGCGACCGGCGGCCAGCTGAGCGAGCTGCCAAACGCCTCGTCATCCGAGGTGCTCGCCATTGCGGCGTACCTCACCTGGCTGTCGCGCGACGCGGCGATGGGGAAGAACCCGTCGTGGAGGGGGCAGAACACGATTCCGGCGGCGGCGCTCGTTCCGATTGATCAGCTCGATACGGCGAAAGGCGAGGCGATCTATATGGATCGCTGTGCGACCTGTCATGGACAGGACGGTCAGGGCGTGCAGATCGGCGACAAGATCGCCGGACCGCTCTGGGGAGACCGTTCCTGGAATGACGGCGCGGGCGCGGCCCGGGTATACACGCTCGCCGGAATGATCCGCTATTCGATGCCGTATCTCGATCCCGGCAACATCACGGACGCCGACGCACAACACGTCGCGGCCTTCATCAACTCGAAGCCGCGGCCAGCCTATCCGTTCAAAGAGCGCGACTACCGGGTTGAAAAGCTGCCGGCGGACGCGGTCTACTACACGCGCCTGCAGAGCAGCCTGCGTTGACTGGCGAGTGAGGCGGTTAGGGCGACCAGGGCTTGTAAGGCGGGAGGAGTTCGTTGCGGTTTGCAGGAGGAGAGGCGATGAAAGAAACAGCCGGCCGTCGATCGTTTCTGACGGCGCTCGCATCGGTGACGAGCGTCGCCGCATTTGCTGCCCGTGACGCGTCCGCGCAGGCGCCTGCGCCTTCGCCGTCGGCGGGGCCGTTCGACATGGCATGGCTGGAGCAGGTCAAGGGCAAGCACAAGCAGCTCTATGACCTTGGCAGCTTCGATTTGGGGGCCGACAACCGTCCGCTCCGGTTCTGCAAGAACTTCCTCGATACGTTCCACGATGTCTACAAGCTCGAACATCCGCAGATCAACACGGCCGTCGGCATCTCCGGTCCGGCCATTGCGATGAACGCATCGGATCGCCTGTGGGAAAAATACAAGCTGGGTGAGCGATCGAAGATCATCGACCCGATGACCAAGCAGGCGTCCATCCGCAACATCTTTCTCGACGACGGCAGCGACATCAGCATCAAGGCGATGCAGGCACGAGGCACGATCTTCTGGCAGTGCAACGTCGCGCTGGGCAACGTCGCGCAGCAGCTTGCGAATCAGTTCAAGATGCCGGTCGCCGAGGTGCGCGCGGATCTGATCGCGGGGCTGAATCCTGGTGTGAAGCTGATGCCGTCGCACGTGATGGCGCTCGCGCTGGCGCAGGAGCGCGGCTTCACGTACATGAGGCCATAACATCTTCACGGAAACGGGCCTCAGAGACACAGAGACTCAGAGAAGAACTGATTACCTCTGCGTTTCTGAGTTCTACGGCTCGTGCGTCCCTTTTGACCTTCCTTTGATCGCGGCGTACAGTCCGGGCACCGCCAGCAGCGTCACGGGCGTCGAGAGGGCCAAGCCGCCGATCACCGCGAGCGCAAGCGGCTTCTGCAGTTCCGCACCCGCCCCCAGCCCGAGCGCCAGCGGAAGCAATCCGAACAACGTGCAGAACGTCGTCATGAGAATCGGGCGGAGCCGGATGCGTCCGGCGTGCGCGATGGCGCGATCGAACGGCTCGCCTTGCGCGTGCAGCTTCTCCGAGAAGTCGAGCAGCATGATGCCGTTCTTGACTACGAGGCCGACGAGCAGGATCAGTCCCATCGCCGAGGAAATATTCAGATCCGTCCCCGTGAGCAGCAGCAGCAGCAGCGCGCCGCCGAGTGACAGCGGCGCGGCCAGCAGGATGAGAATCGCCGGCGTCCACGCACGGAACTGAATCACCAGAATCGTGAACACCAGCACCACGGCGAGGGCGAAGACCATCAGCAGCTCGCGGAACGACTGCTGCTGCGCCTGATATTGCCCGCCGATTTCATACGTGTATCCAATCGGCAGCTTGATCTTGTCCAGATTGGAGCGGATTTCGGCGACCGCACTTCCCATGTCGCGCCCCTCGAGACGCCCGGTGATGCTGGCCATCAGCCGAAGGTTCTCGCGCTTGAGTTCGCCCTGACCGTTGGCGTGCTCCATGTGCGCGACTGCGGACACCGGTATCGGCTTCCCCTCGGAGCTTCGGATCAGCGTCTGCGGCAGCCAGTTCGGGTCGAAGCGATACATGTCCGGCAACCGCACGCGTACGGGCACGCGTCGATCGGCCAGTCGCAAATCGGTCGCCACCTCGCCGAGCCAGTTCCCGGCCAGTTGATCGCCGACCTGCGCGACCGTGAGGCCGTAGCGCTCCGACGCGATCGGATCGATCGTCCACGTCACCTCTGGATTACCCTTCTGCACGCCGACGACGTCCACCACGCCCCGGACCTTGTTCAACATGTCCTCGACCGGCTCGGCGAGCTCGGCGAGCCGCTGCGGATCGTTGCCGAAGATCTTGACTTCGATCGGTTCGGGATTGCCTTCGAGATCGCCGAGCATGTCCTGCAGGAGCTGCACGAACTCGATGTCGACGAGCGGCACTGCCTCGTGCAGCTTGTCCCGGATCTCGCCGATGACTTCTTCCGACGATCGGCTGCGCTGGTTGCGCGGTTTCAACCGCACGAGGATGTCGCCCGTGTTCTGCGCGGTGGCAAAAAGACCCAGCTCCGAGCCGGTACGGCGCGAATAGGACGCCACTTCCGGAGTCTCGGACAGGATCTTTTCCATTTCCTTGACTTGACGATCGGTCTCGCCGAGGGCGCTTCCTTCAGGCGTGATGTAGTCGAGCACGAAGCCGCCTTCATCCGCCGCGGGGAAAAAGCCGGTTCCGACGGAGTAGAACAGCACGACTGTCAGCACCGCCAGCAAGACGGCGACGACGATCGACAGCAGGGGGCTGCCAACCATCCACCCGAGCGTGCGCTCGTATGCGCCTTCAATCCGCCCATGCCATTCGCCGGCGGGTTTGTGATGCGACGCCGCCCAGCGCGCCATCAGCGGCACGACGCTGATGGAGAGCGCCAGCGAGATCAGCACGGCGACGGACAGGCTCATCGACAGCGCGCGGAAGAACTGTCCCGGTACACCCGACAGCAATCCGAGCGGCGCGAACACGACAACCGTCGTCAGCGTCGAGCTGACGAGCGGCGCCATCAACTGCTGCACCGCATTGACGACGCTCTCGCCACCTTCGCCGGCGCGGCGGTGAATGTTCTCGACGACGACCACCGCATCGTCGATCACCAGGCCGATGGCAACCGCAAGGCCGCCGAGCGACATGAGATTGATCGTCCCGCCGAACAGCCACATGAACGCGAACGTCGGGATCACCGCCATCGGCAGCGTCACCGCCGCAATCATCGTCAGCCGCCAATCGCGGAGGAAGACGAGCAGCACCACGATTGCGAGAAAGCCGCCGATGAGAATGGCGTCGCGCACGCTGGCAATCGACTCCTCGACGAACTGTGCCAGGTCGTAGACGCGCGAGATCCTGATGCCTGCGGGCAGCGTCTTGGCGAGGCTCGCGAGGGTGGCGTCGACGCCCGCCTTCAGGTCCAGGATGTTGGCGCCGATTTGCTGCGCGATGCTGACTGACACCGCTTCGCGGCCGTTGCCGGTGACCAGGAGGGTGCGATCGGGTGCGCCGGGCGTGACGGTGCCGATATCGCGGACGCGGAGCGTCGCGCCGCTCTTGACGAGCACGGGTGCGTTGGCGATGTCATCGAGGTTTTTCCAGAGGCCCGACGCAAGGGACAGATGCTGCAGTCCCGATTGCTGGAAGCGGCCGACCGGCACGAGCTGGTTCTGCGCGTTGAGCGCGTCGGAGATGTCGACAACCGTGAGGCCGGCGGCCGTGAGTTTGTTCGGGTCGAGGATGACCTCGACTTCACGTGTATCGCTGGCGAGCACTTCAATGGTCCCGGCGCCGGGCACGCGAGCCAGTTCCGGTTTCAGCACGAACGTCGCGTAGTCGTTGAGATCCGCCGTCGGCAGCGCTCCGGTCAGGCTGAGAATGAAGACCGGGAAGATCGCCGGCGTCATCCGTTCGACCTGAATCTGCGAGTCCATCGGCAGCTCGCCGGTGATCTCGGCGACGCGATTCTGCACCTGCTGCAGCGCGACGATCATGTCGGTGGACGGATCGAATTGCGCGGAGACTTCGGCCGCGCCACGGATGCTGCGCGAGCGCACGCGCCGGATCCCCGGCACGCTCATCACCGCTTCCTCGATCGGCCGCGTGACGATCAGCATCATCGACTGCGGAGGGAGCGTGCCTGAATGGACGACAATCACGATGCGGGGGAACTGCAGCGGCGGATAGATGCCGCTCGGGAGCGCGCGAACGGCAATGATCCCGCCCGCGACGAGCGCGACCGCGATGAGCGCCGCCGCGCGCGAGTGTTTCAGCGCAAGGGCTGCGGCATTCACTTCTCGTCGCTCTCCTTCGCGCCCTTCCCGCCTTTCCCGCCCGCGTCGCCCTTCTCGTCTTTTTCGTCCGCGGGCGCTTCGTCCTCGTCTTCCGTCTCGATCGTCACCTTCGCGTTATCGGGCAATCCGTTTTGTCCTTCGATGATGACCATATCGCCGGCTTTCACGCCGGACACGATCTCGAGGTCGGTGCCGTCAGTCAGCCCCACCTGCACGGGGCGCCGCTGGGCCTTGTCGCCCATCACGACGAATACAGCAGTCTCTTCGCCCTCGCGGACGAGCGCGGCGGCGGGAACGATCACGACGTTGGTGTGCTGCTCGGCGTCGATATCGACCTGTACCGGTGTGCCGGCCGATAGGTTCGTGGCGGCGGCGCCAACGAATGCGAGCCGCACTGGGATGCTTGCAGTGCCCGCTTCGACCTGTGCGGGACGGGAGATGACTTTGAGCGCGAGATCGGGAACGCCCGTCATCGCGGCTTTCAACCATCCGTGCGCGCCCAGGACAATGCGCGGCGATTCGCTGAGCGGAACGGATGCGACGACCTCGAGCCGGCGTGGATCGATCACGCGCAGCACCGGATCGCTCGCGGTCGGCTCCACAAAGTCGCCGGGATTGTGGAAGCGCTTCGCAATTACTCCTGCGAAGGTTGCGCGAACCGTGGCGCGTGCCCCTGCGGTGACGGCTGCCGCCCGCGAAGCCTCGGCCTGGCCGACGGCTGCCTCCGCGTCGGCGACGGTGCGATCGGCATCCTCGACGTCCTTACGCGCTGCAATGCCGCGCTCGAAGAGTTGCTGCTGGCGCGTCTGATTCGACTTCGCGGTCGCGAGCGCTGCCTGCGCGCGCTGCACCTCGGCGGTCTGCCGCTGCACTTCGGCCGCCAGCGAGGGGATTTCGAAGCGGACGAGCACGTCGCCTTTGGCGACCCGCTCACCTTCGGCGCGCGCGATGTCAATGATGCGGCCCCCTTCCGGTGCGATCACGATCAGCTCGGCTTCCGGCGCTGGATTGACGACGCCGGTTGCGTGAAGCACGCCGCGAAGCGAGCCGATCGTCGCTTCTTCGACCTTGACGGGGACCGGCGCCGTGCTTTCGGTTTCTTCGGCCGCGGGTTTGGTGCAGGCACCGGCGGCGAGTGCCGCCACGACGAGCCAGGGTGTGAGCTTCATGGCAGCGGAGCTCCGATGGCCCGCTCGAGGTCAGCGAGCGCAGTCTGGAATTGATCGATAGCGTCGAGCGATCGCAGGCGTACATCCCGCGTCGCCTGCAGCGCCAGCAGCAACGGGCCGATGCCCGTCTGCCCGAGCTGATACGCATCCTGGGCGAGCTGCTCGACCTGCTGCGCCTGCGGAATGATCTGATCGCGATAGCGGACGAATAGGTCGCGCTGCGCCTGCGCGCGCTGCGACGCGGCGGTCACGTCGCCCTGGATGCGGAGCAGCGTCGCCTGACGCTGCGCCGTGAGCTGATCGAGCGTCGTCTGCTCGACCATCACGCCAGCGCGATGGGTCGTGAAGAGGGGGAGGGTAATCGCGGCACCGGCGCGCCAGCCGTAGTTGAAGTCCGGCTCCGCGCGACGGGTGAAGGTAAAGGTCGGCGTCAGGTCGGGCACGCGCAGTGCCTGCGCGAGCAGGATGCGGGCGCGCTGCGCTTCGATCTGCCGATCGAGTGAGATGAGCTCCGCGCTCGCCGTCTGCGCGAGCGTCAGCGCCGCCTGTGTGCCGGGAGGCGCGACATCGTCCACGGTCGTCGAAAGCACGGTTGGCGTGTCGAGCGGCTGCGCGAGCAGTGCATTCAGGGTTGCGCGCGCCGCTGCCGAGGTACCTTCGGCGGCGGTCGCTTCGTTTTCCACGGCGGCGAGCGCCAGTTGGGCCTGCATTACCTCGAGCCGCGGCACATCACCGGCGTCGAGTCGCGCCTGCGCCGTGTCGAGCGTGCGCATCGAGATGTCGCGCTGCTCCCGCAGAATCATCAGGCGCTGCTCGGCGACCACCTGTCCGAAGTAGGCCCGGCGTACGTCGTTGCGGACCTGTGCGATGGTGGCCGCCAGTTCGGCTTCGCCGGCCCGCACCGTCGCCTCCGCAACGTTGATCCGTTTCGCGCGCTTGCCGCCAAGCTCGAGCGGGACGGCGACGCCATACGCTTCCTTCGGCGTTTCCTTTTCGAGCTCGACGGAGGCTTCGGGGTTCAGGCGTTCCCGCGCGAGCGCGAGGTTCGCCAGGTTGATCGGTCCGCGGAGCTGTGCGGCCGCAATGGTCGCATTGGCGGCCATCGCGCGGTTGATCGCGGCCTGCATGGTCAGCGAACCGGCCGGGGCGACTTGCGCCGCCGCGGGATCCGACAGCAGCACCACGGCCAGGCCGATGCCCGGGAAGAGGAATTGACGTTTCAGAGGCGTCAGCATGCGCAACCGTTCATGAACCCACCATGACAGGCATGTCGATATGATTGACCAGATTATGCGGGTACTGCTCGTCGAAGACGAACCCCAGGCGGCGCACGTACTGGCCAAAGGCCTCCGCGAGCAGGCATATGCGGTTGACGTTGCCGCAGACGGCGAGATGGCGCTCTTCCAGGTCGGCACGACCGATTACGACGCGCTCATCCTTGATGTGATGCTGCCGCGGATCGACGGCCTGGCGGTGTGCCGGTCTGTCCGGGAGAGCGGTTGCGCCGTTCCCATCCTGATGTTGACGGCAAGAGACGAGGTTGCCGCACGCATCCAGGGGCTCGACTGCGGCGCCGACGACTACTTGGTGAAGCCCTATGACTTCGGCGAGTTGCTGGCGCGGCTGCGCGCGGTCATCCGTCGAGGCCGCCAGCCGATGCTTCCCGATCGCCTGACCGCGGGACCCGTAGTCATCGACACCCGACGCCGCCGCGCGGACGTACGCGGAGCCGAGCTCCCGCTGACCGCAAAGGAATATGCGCTGCTCGAATATCTCTCGCGGCGCGCCGGCGATGTCGTCAGCCGGGCGGACATCGCGGAGCACGTCTGGGACGAGCACTACGATCCGTTCTCGAACGTGGTTGACGTGTACATCCAGCGCCTGCGCCGGAAGCTCGAGGCTGTCGGCGAGCCATCGCTGATTCGCACGCGTCGCGGCGAGGGATACCAACTGGCGGATGCCGAACCGTGAGCGCTCTGTCACTCCGCGCGCGCCTCACTCTCTGGTACACCATCGCCCTGGTTATCGTCCTTGGTCTCTTCAGCGCCGACATCTTCGTCGAGCAGAAGCGACTTGGAATCCGTCGCGCGGATGAGGAGCTCGCCCACGTTCACGCGACGCTGGCCAACGTCTTCCGCGAGGAGCTGAGAGAGCTCGACTCGCCAGACGTCGCTGCACGGGAAGCAAAGGACGCGATTCGAACGCTCGGCGACGAGATTGCGGTTCTGGACCGTGGCGGTCGCCCGCTCGCCACCCAGCTGGATCGGTTGACGCTGGCGGATGTGCTGCCGCAGGACCGGGCGCCATCGGTAAGGACGATCGACGCAGCATCCGGACAGTGGCGGGTGCAGTCCCGGCCCGAGACCATCAACGGCGATCTCTTTACGCTCGTCATCGCACGGCCATTGAGGGATCTGGCGCGCGACCAGCACGAGCTGGGCGAGGTGATGTCGCTCGTCATTCCGCTTGCACTGCTGCTGGCTGGCGCGGGTGGGTGGGGGCTTGCGTCACTCGGCCTTCGGCCGGTGCGGCAGATGGCCCGTCGAGCAGCGAGCATTCCGTTGAACGGGCTCGAGGATCTTGGCACGACGCCGCGCGACGACGAGCTCGGACAGCTGGCGCGAGCGTTCAACGGACTGGTCGCGCGGCTGCGCGGTGCGGTCGAAACACAGCGACAGTTCATGGCCGACGCGTCTCACGAGCTGCGGACGCCCGTCTCGATCATCCGTACGGCGGCCGATGTGACGCTCAGCCGCGAGCAGCGCGATGAGACTGAATATCGCGACGCCTTGGCGACGACGGGCGCGCAGGCACGGCGCCTCGGCCGTCTCGTTGACGACATGCTCGTGCTGGCGAGGGCTGATGCGGGCGCATATCCGCTCCGGCCGGTAACGCTGTATCTGGACGACGTGCTCGAAGAGTGTCGCCGCGCCGTGCACCTTCTGGCACACGCACGCGGCGTCACGCTGCGAACCCAGGGTCCATCGGACGTGTCGATTCGCGCCGACGAGGAGCTGCTGCGCAGGTTGATCCTGAACCTGCTGCAGAACGCCATTCAGCATTCGCCATCAGGCGGTGTGGTGACGGTCGACATCGCGCCGAACGGCTCGCGCGTCTACGTGCGCGTTGCGGACACCGGTACCGGTATCGCCGACTCCGATCGCGCGCGTATTTTCGAGCGCTTCGTACAGCTCGATCCGTCACGCCGCGCGGAAGGCACAGGCCTGGGCCTGCCCATTGCGAAGTGGATCGCCGAAGTCCACGACGGTTCGCTCAGTGTGGAATCGACAGGGCCGACGGGAAGCACATTCTGTGTCGTGCTTCCGATTGCACACTGAAATCCGCGGCCCTCCTTTGATACGCTTGTGGCTCGATGGAGACCAAGCGCATACCTCCACTCGTTCTCTCCGCGGCCGCGGTCGTCGCCATCATGGCTTCGGCCATCGACGCGCAATCCACCCCCGGCTGGGTCAACGCGTATCGCGACACGGCCACGCGCCTGATTAAGACAGCGACGGCGGACGACTTCGCCTGGCAGCGGCTTGCCGAGCTCACCGACACCTACGGCAATCGTCTGAGCGGCTCGGACAACCTGACACGTGCGATTGCGTGGGCCGCAGACACGATGAAGAAGGACGGCCTCGACAACGTGCACACCGAGAAGGTGATGGTGCCGAAATGGACGCGCGGCCGCGAGAGCGCGGAAATCATCGATCCGCCGCGGCATTCGATGAGCATTCTCGGACTCGGCGGTACCGTGGCGACGCCGCCTGGAGGGATCGAAGGCGAGGTGCT